>Ga0265296_1000027_pt1 | contig 345763 bp, 334 predicted proteins | sample MunlanPumphouse1_FD_189073 | JGI IMG/M metagenome (GOLD analysis project Ga0265296, IMG submission 189073) | Groundwater microbial communities from a municipal landfill in Southern Ontario, Canada - Pumphouse #1 | ecosystem: Environmental > Aquatic > Deep subsurface > Groundwater | place...
GCCTCGGGCGTCAACGGCGGCGTCATCGCCCTCGACGGCAAGGGCGAGACCAACCTGGCCAAGCCGACCGCCGACGGTGTGCGCGAACCGCTCAACCGCCGCGCGACCATCGACATCAACTTCTAAGACTTTCCAGGAGCTGGTTGGGATCACCCAACCAGCGACCTGCGAAGCATGGAAGTCGTCGTTTCAAAGACCTCGAGCCGTCGTCGCCTTCGGGGCGGCGGCGGCTTTGGTGCTAAAAACCAACGTTCAAAGCGCCACGTTTCAAAATCCCTGAACTTTGAGCATTTTCGATTGATCGAAAAAGGTGGTCGCGACAAAAGGGCGACGATGCCCTTTGTCGACAAACTCTTCGGTTGCAGCGGCCACGCCGAAGCGGTTTCTGTTCCGCCCTTGCACCGGTGCGCGTGATGGTGGACGTGCGGTCGTCTTCTCGAACTCTGTCGGCGCGGCGTCGTCGTCGTTATCGTTTAAGGGCAGATGACGTTCGGCCCAGCGTACCTCGGCGGCTGCGTGCAGCGGCGCTTCCCCGACCAACGGTTACCTCTGCCTTTCCCGCGACACGACAAGGCGGTCGACATGGCCTGTCGGGCCGGCGTTTTCTTATCGTTTCCGCCCCCTTTGGATCGTTCGGAGCCGCACTGGCCTCGGTACTCGAATCGCGCGGCGCAGTCGTCAATCGCATGATCTTCAATGCCGGGGATGCGATGAACTGGCGCCGACCGGGCGGCTTGGTATTCAAGGGGACGGCGAAATCCTGGACCGATGGTCTGGCGCGAATCGTCGCCGATTTCACCGACGTCATCGTCTTTGGCGAGGCCGGCGCTTACAATCGTGCGGTTCTTGCGGCCGGCGAAAGCCTGAACGCTCGTGTCTGGGTCTTGGAAAACGGCTATTTTCGTCCTGATTGGGTCACAGTCGAGCGGAATGGCGTGAACGGCTCCAGCGCGCTGCCACGCTTCCGAGACGCATATCCCGAGCCGGCGCCGAAGCTGCTCGAGCCTGTCGCAGTCGGAAAAATCCTGCCGCACCATGTCGCCAACATCAGTGCCTATCATACGGTGCAGGTCGCGGGGAAAGCATTCTTCCCAAACTACACTGCGCCCTACGTGTTCTCCCCGCTCAAACAGTGCCTGGGCCATATTCGACGCTACGTCAGTCTGGCGTTCCGCCGGCCTGAGAATTGCGATGCCGACATCATCAGGGCCAAGGGCGATTTCTTCATCGCCTGCCTGCAACGCGAAGGTGACGCCCAATTGCTGCGTTACTCTCGCTATGGCGACAATCGCGCTTTCCTGACCGCTGTCATAGCCAGTTTCGCCGCCAAGGCGCCGCCGAAGACGCGGCTGGTGGTCAAGAACCATCCGCTGGATCCAGGCCTCGTCAATCTTCGCGTCGTCACAATGCGGCTTGCCCGAGAGCATGGTGTGGCGGGGCGTGTCGATTTCATCGACGGCGGCAATCTGGCCTCGCTTTGCCGAGCATCAATGGGCATGGTCGTCAACAACTCCAGCGCCGCCTTGTCGGCGCTCGGGTTCCACACGCCTGTCAAGGTTCTGGGCGACGCCTTCTTCGATTTCGAGGGTTTGACCGACCAAAAGCCGCTGGATGAATTCTGGAGCGCACCGGAAGCGCCGGACGGCGCGCTGTTCACACGCTTCCGCGCCCATGTGATTGCGCAAAGCCAGGTGAACGGCAACTATCATGAACCGCACGCCATCGTTCCGACGGCAAACGGGATCGCGGACATTTTCGAGCGCGCATCAGCCTAAGCCAGTCACTGCAGGGTGTGGCGCCCAGACCACCCTCCTGCGCTGTCATATTGCTGTTACATAACTGTCGCCCAAGGTTTCAACATGCGCCCTAGAGGGGGCTGGATTGCGACAGGCGATGGACGCCTGACGCCAGAGCCATTCGCGCCGTCCATCTGGGGATAGATGTAATGATTACTCGCAAAAGCCTGATCTGGGCGACCACCGCTCTTGCCGGCTCGCTGGCCTTCGCCGGCGCCGCCTCCGCCCAATCGACCGGCACGGAAGCGACCGAAGTGCAGGAAGTGGTCGTCACCGGCACGCGGGCTCCGCGCGCTATCGCGGGCGTCACGGCCGAAACCTCGTCCAAGAGCCGCTCCAGCATCAACCAGGAGTTCATTGGCACCCAGGCCTCGGGCCAGACCATCCTACAGAGCCTGAACTTGGTTCCCGGCCTGAACTTCGTGAACTCCGATCCCTACGGCAACTCGGGTGGCAACATTCGTCTGCGCGGCTTCGACGGCAACCGCGTCTCGATCACCTTCGACGGCATGCCGCTGAACGACACCGGCAACTACGCCGCCTACACCAACCAGCAGCTCGATCCCGAAATCATCGAGCGTGCCTCGGTGAACCTTGGCGCGACCGACGTGGACAGCCCCACCGCTTCGGCGACCGGCGGCACCATCGCTTATCGTTCGGCGACGCCGCTGGACGTGCGCGGTCTGCAGATCAACACCTCGATCGGGGAGTTCAACTACAAGCGCATGTTCGCTCGCGTCGACTCCGGCGAGTTCGGACCGTGGGGCACCACCGCCTACGCGACCGCCTCCTACACGAAGTACGACAAATTCAAGGGCCCCGGCGAACTGGAGAAAGCCCAGTTCAACGGCAAGATTTATCAGGATCTGGGCGAAGGCAACTTCGCCAGCCTGGCTGCGCACTGGAACATCAACCGCAACAGCCAGTATAACAACCAGATCACGCGCGCCCAGTTCGACGCCAACTCGTTCCTTGAAAACGACCTCGCCTGCGTCCGTCCTGCGGCTGTCGCCGGCACGGTGCAGGACGAAAACTCCGCCTCGACCCGCTTCCTGAGCGACGGCACGACCGCGACCGGAAGCTGCTCCAACTATTACGGCATCCGGATCAACCCGTCCAACACCGGCAATATCCGCGGCCAGTTCAGCTACGGCCTGACGGACAGCATCCGCCTGACCATCGACCCCTCGTTCCAGTACACCATCGCCAATGGCGGCGGTTACACCCTGGTCAACGAGCGCGACGACCGCCTGGATCAGAACCGCACCAACAACAACAGCGCGACGGGCCTGTCGGCCATCACCAACGCTCAGTGCGCCACTGCGGCCTTCAACGGCACCGGCGTCGATCTGAACGGCGACGGCGACAGCTGCGACAACGTCGGCCTGTACACGCCGAACAACACCAATACCCACCGCTACGGCCTGACCAGCTCGCTGATCTGGAACATCACGGATTCGCAGCGCCTGCGCGCCGCCTACACGCTGGACTACGGCCGTCACCGCCAGACCGCCGAATGGACCCGCACGGGCATCGACAGCGAGCCGGGCAATGTCTTCGGCGGCCAAGAGCGCTGGGGCGACAAGGACGCGCGCATCGTCGGTCGCGACGGTTCCTTCCTGCGCGGCCGCGATCGTTTCTCGATCGCCCAGCTGAACCAGATCGCCGTCGAATACGTCGGGGACTTCCTGGACAAGGCTGTGACCGTGAACATCGGCGTTCGCGCGCCCTTCTTCGAGCGCCAGCTGAACCAGTACTGCTACTCGCTGAACGGCACCTCGACCGTGCGCTGCACCACCGAGACGCCTTCGGCGACCCTGGCCAACGGCAATGTCAACTTCGCCTCGACCGGCACGCAGGCCTACATCCCGCCGTATTCGCAAACGATCAAATACGATGACGTTCTGCCCAACGCCGGCATCGTCTATCGCTTCGGCGAAGGCCACAGCGTCTATGCCAGCTATGCCGAAGGCATTTCGGTGCCGCGTACCGACAACCTGTATCAGCCGGTTCGCAATACCACGACGAACGCCCTGGACTTCACCACCGTGGTCCCGGAGACCACCAAGTCCTACGATCTGGGCTATCGCTTCCGCAACGAACGCATCATCGGTTCGATCGCGGCCTGGTACATCGAGTACAACGACCGGATCGTGTCGTCGTTCGACAACGACATCAACTCGCCGACCTTCGGCATCAGCATCGACCGCAACGTCGGTCAGGTGAAGCAGCAGGGTGTCGACGCCCAACTGGGTTACGTGTTGAACGACCAATGGACGTTCAACACCTCGGCGTCGTGGAACGACAGCGAACTGCAGGACGATCTGGCCCTGTCGGCGACCACCTTCCTGCCGACCAAGGGCAAGAAGCTGGTCGAGACGCCGGAATGGACCTATTCGGCGCGCGTCGACTGGGATCCGACCGACGCCTTCCACGTCGGTCTGCAGGCCAAATATGTCGGCGAGCGTTTCTCGACGGACGTGAACGACGAAACCTCGCCGTCCTACGTCGTCGCCGACATGGACGTTCGCTACGACCTGCAGAACATCTCGATCCGCGGCGCCTATGTTCAGCTGAACGTGACCAACCTGTTCGACGAAGACTACCTGGGCAACATCTCGACCGGCAACAACGCCTTGCCGGTGGCGGTGGGCGGCGGTGTCACGCGCGCCGGCCAGCCGCGCACCTTCTCGCTGGGCGCGCCGCGCACCGTCCAAATGACGGTTGGCTTGAAGTTCTAAGGCTCAGCCAGACTGAAACGACGAAGGGCGGTCCGTTCGCGGGCCGCCCTTTTTCGTGGCCGAAGTTGAAGTCGGGGGCGCTTGGGGCCATATGGCGCGGCTCCGAGTTCGGCCCTTCTTAAGGACGCCCGCATGACCGATCCGATCACTGCCGCCATCCCCGCAGAATGGGCGCCGCACCGCGCCATGTGGGTGGGTTGGCCCAGCCATGCGGAATATTGGTTCGAGGCGCTGGAACAGGCGCAGGACGAGGTCGAAGGGATGGTGCGGGCTCTGGCTGGCCCGGGCCGCGAGCAGGTCAGGCTGATGGTCGGCAAGGCCGAAGTGCTGGCCGACGCCCAGGCGCGCTTTGCGGGCGTGGCGAATGTCGAGGTTGTGCCCGGCGAGTTCGGCGACGTCTGGCTGCGCGACACCGGGCCGATCTTTGGCGCGGGATCCAGGACGGCCGCCGCCTTCAAGTTCAACGGCTGGGGCGGGAAGTACGACATGCCGGGCGACGACCTGGTCGCCGGCCAGATCGGCCGACATGCGGGCGTGGACCTGACCTGGAACGACTTTGTCATGGAGGGCGGATCGCTGGATCACGACGGGGAGGGGACCGTCCTGACCACGCGTCAATGCCTGCTGAACCCGAACCGCAATCCGGCCTGGAACCAGGATGAGGCCGTCGCGGCGGGGGCGCTGGAAAAGGCGGTCGGCGCCAAGGTGGTGGTGTGGCTGGGCGACGGTTTGCTGAACGATCACACCGATGGGCACGTCGATAATCTGGCGCGATTCGTCGCGCCGGGCGTGGTAGCCTGCCCGGTCGCCTGGGGAACGAACGACGTCAACGCCGACGTCTATGACGCGACGGCGCGCGATCTGGCAGCCGTAACGGATGCGGCGGGTCGTCGGCTGAAGGTCGTGCGCATCCCGTCGCCGGGCCTGGTGCTGGACGAGGACGAACGCCCGATCCCGGCCAGCCACATGAACTTCCTGATCGCCAACGGCGCCGTGATCGTTCCGACCTATGGCGATGCGCGCGCCGCCGACATGGCCTGTCAGGCGCTAGGGGACGCCTTCCCCGATCGCGAGATCATCCCGCTGCCGTCCAACGCCGTCCTGACCGGCGGCGGCTCGTTCCACTGCATCTCCCAGCAGGAGCCCGCATGACCCGCAACATCACCGTCGCCGGCATCCAGACCTCGTACGGCGAGGACATGCAGGCGAACATCGACAAGACCATCGCCTTCGTGCGCGAGGCGGCGGGGCGGGGCGCGCAGGTGATTCTGCCGTCGGAGCTGTTCCAAGGGCCGTATTTCTGCGTGTCACAGGAAGAGCACTGGTTCGCCCACGCCTATGAGTGGCGCGAGCATCCGTGCGTCACGGCCATGGCGCCGGTGGCCAAGGAACTGGGCGTGGCCATTCCGGTCTCGATCTTCGAGAAGGACGGGCCGCAGTACTACAACTCGCTGGTCATGCTGGACGCCGACGGCGAGGCGTTGGGGGTCTATCGCAAGAGCCATATCCCCGACGGCCCCGGCTATCAGGAGAAATACTATTTCCGGCCGGGCGACACGGGCTTCAAGGTCTGGAAGACGCGCTTCGGTAAGGTCGGGGTCGGCATCTGCTGGGACCAGTGGTTCCCGGAAGCGGCGCGGGCGATGATGCTGATGGGCGCCGACGTCCTGATGTATCCGACCGCCATCGGCACCGAGCCGCATGATGCGACCCTGCACACGGCCGAGCCGTGGCGGCGGGCCATGCAGGGCCATGCGGTGTCGAACGCCGTGCCGGTCGTCGGCGCCAACCGGATCGGCCATGAGCGCGTGACCGAGGTCGGCCAGACCTTCTACGGCCATTCCTTCATCGCCGACCAGCAGGGCGAACTGGTCGAGCAACTGGGCGCCGAGGAGGAGGGGGTGCTGGTGCACCGCTTCGATCTGGACGAACTGGATAAGTACCGCGCGGCCTGGGGCTTTTTCCGCGATCGGCGGACGGACCTGTATGGGGCGCTGACGGGGGCGAAATAGTCTTCTTTCGTCATCCTCCGGGCCGCGCAGCGGAACCGGGGGACCCAGCGGCGTGCGATAGCGCGACCCTGTCGCGGACGAGGTTGTTGTAGTGGTGCGGTGGCCGCATCGCCTTCGTCGCCGCTGGGTCCCCCGGTCTGCGCCGCGAAGATGCGGCTTGCCGGAGGATGACGACAAGTTGGGGTTAGCCCCGCATCGCCTCGACCGCCGCGACCAGTCGGTCGAGGTCCGACGGCGACGAAAGCCGGTGATCGCCGCCCTCGATCAGGTCCAGGCGCACGTCGCCGCCCGTCAGCCGTTCGACCAGTTCGACCTGATGTCGCCACGGCACGACGTCGTCGGCGCGACCTTGCAGGATATGAACCGGGGCGGCGATCTCGATCACGCCGTCCAGCAGCAGCCATTTGCGCGCCTCTTCGAACATACGCCGCGTCAGGACATATTCGCCCAGACCCTCCTCGACGATCAGGGTTTCGCCCTCGCGCAGGATGGCCTGACGCTCGTGGTCCGCCAGGCCGGGCCACATCAGCCGTTCGGTGAAGTCCTGGGCCGGATTGACCAGAATGAGGCCCTTGATCCGGTCCGGCCGCGCCAGGGTCGCCAGCAGCGAGACCCAGCCGCCCATCGAGGAGCCGACCGGAATGACCGGGCCGGAAAGACTGTCGATCAGGGCGACAGCGTCCTCGCGCCAGCGGCCGATGGTGGCTTTTCTCCAGTCGCCGGAGGACTGGCCATGGGCGAAATGGTCGTAGCGGACGAAGTTCCAGCCACGTTCGCGCGCGGCGACGTCCAGGGCCAGGGCCTTGGTCCCCTCCATGTCCGAACGAAAGCCGCCCACCCAGATCACGGTCGGGCCGCCGCCTTCGACGCGTTTGAAGGCCAGGGTTTCTCCGTCGGGGCGGGACAGGTGCTGGATGTCGGTCATGGCGCCGTTCTGCCCGGACTTTCCGCCGTCGTCACCCTTGACCGCGACGCGCGATGGCGAAACACAGACCCATGTCCGCACCCCAGGTCCTGTTCGTCACCTCCAACCGCATCGGCGACTGCGTCATCTCGTCCGGCGTGATCCGCGAGATCGCGCGTCAGGTCCCGGGGGCCGAGATCACCGTCGCCTGCGGTCGGCCGCCCGCGCCCTTCTTTCGCAATGCGCCCGGCGTGGTGCGCACCATCGTGCTGGACAAGAAGAAGCTGTCTGGCCACTGGCTCGATCTGTGGAAACAGGTCGTCGGCACGCGCTGGGATCTGGTGATCGACATCCGGGGTTCGGCGCTCAGCTATCTGATCCCGGCGAAGCGGCGCATCGTCTATAACCGCTCGTGGGAGACGGGCCTGCGCAAGGTCGAGATGGTGTCGCGGCTGATGGGTTCGCCGACGCCGCTGGATCCCGAAATCTTCCTGGACGATCAGGCGCGGGCCGAGGCCGCCGCCGTGATCGATCCGCAGCTGGCGGGCGGCGCGGGTCCCGGCCCGATAATCGCCCTGGCCCCCATCGCGCATCAGCCGGGCAAGAGCTGGCCCGCCGATCGCTGGGGCGCGCTGGTCGAGAAGCTGAAAGCCGACCCGCGCTTCAACGGCTGGCGCTTCATGCCGGTGGGCGGGCCGGGTGACCGGCCCCCGGCGACCCCGGCCTTGGAGTCGGCGGGGCCGCGCGGCATCGACTTCGTCGGCAAGGGCGACATCCTCGCCTCGGCCGCCGCCATCGACCGGGCCGATCTGTTCGTCGGCAACGATTCGGGTCTGATGCACGTCTCGGCGGCGCTGGGCCGGCCGACCCTGGGTCTGTTCGGTCCGACCGAGTGGTGGCTTTATGGGCCGTGGGGGCCCAAGACGCGCACGGCGGCGTCCAACGAGACGCGCGGCCAGTTCGCGCCGATCGAGGACCTGACGGTGGATCACGTCTTCGACGCGGTGCTGGCGCTGCATGACGCCTACATCGTCGAAACGCCTGCGAACCCTTGAAAAATCGGGGCTCGCGGCGCATATTGCCGGCCTTGAGGGGAACGTGGCGATCGCCGCGTGCATTCGCTCATCACGACATACGCCTTCTCTGACCACATAAGGAAACGACGCCCATTCGCCGTCCCATGCAAGCGCCACCCGTGAAAGACGGGCCGCGTATGAACCAGGATATCCGCGCCCCTCGCGTTCTGCTCATCGACCAGAACGGCGAAAAACAGGGCGTCATGCCCACCTCTGCTGCTCTGGAAGCCGCCGAGGAAGCCGGGATGGACCTGGTCGAGATCGTCTCCACCTCCGAGCCGCCGGTGGCCAAGATCCTCGATTACGGCAAGCACCGTTTCCAGGAACAGAAGAAGAAGGCCGAGCAGCGCAAGCGCCAGAAGGTCGTCGAGCTGAAGGAGATCAAGCTCCGTCCCAACATCGACACCCACGACTATGAGGTGAAGGCCAAGGCCATGCACCGCTTCTTTGAGGAAGGCGACAAGGTCAAGGTCACCCTGCGCTTCCGCGGTCGCGAAATGGCCCACCCCGAACTGGGCATGAAGCTGCTGAACAAGGTTCAGGCCGACTTCGACGAAGTCGCCAAGGTCGAGTTCTCGCCCAAGATGGAAGGCCGCCAGATGATCATGATCCTGGCCCCGCGCTGATCGCGATCCATCGCTGAATACGAAACGCCCCGGTCCCACGACCGGGGCGTTTTGTTTTTGCGCATCTGCCGCTTGCGTAAATCTGCGTCTTCTGGTTGAGCCTTGCCTTGAGTGGGGGCGTTCATGCTGAAGTCTGGTCTGTCGGGGTTGATCCTGGCCGTGGTGAGTGTCGCCGCCCTGATGGGCGGCTTGGTTTCGGCGGCCCTCGCACAGAACGCACCTCCCCCCATCGATGTGTACGCCGCTTCTCCGGCCGTGGAATTGATGGAGCTTTCGCCCAGCGGAACGCTTATCGCCCGCATCGTCGTGACCGGTGAAGAGCGCGCCATCGCGGTCACAAATATCGACACGGGCGAGCATCTATTCGCCTCGACCATCGGTCAGGCGAAGGTCCGCGATCTGCGCTGGATCGGCGAAGACAAGGTGCTGATCATCAGCTCCCAGACGCGTGCGCTGCATCTTTTAGGCATCCCGCGGTCCGAGCTCTATTTCGGCGTGATACTGGACCTTAAGACCCAGAAGCTGGCGCGTGTTCTGGACCGCACGGACGATGTTCTTCCGGTTCTCTATGGCGGCGCCCAGATCCGCGACACCGCCCAAGGGCCTGCGCTGTTCGCGCGTGCGGTCAATCTTTATAGCGGCCAAGTCGATCTCTTCCGGATCGACCTGACCTCGGGCCGGGGGCGGTCCGTCGCGCCTATGGACTGGGACACCGAAGACTATGTGTTGGACGCCGAGGGCGCCGTTATCGCCATGTCGACCTATGTCGAGCGTAGCGGTCGCTGGACCTTGATGCTGCCGAACGGCCGTCGCTTGCGCGATGCTTGGTCAGTGAACGCTCCACTCGATCCTCCGGCGTTGCTCGGCATGGGGCGAACGCCGCGTACGATTCTTGTCGCTGCGGATCGGCCTGATCTCGCCGCCGCCGATCCGGAGAGCGAAACGGCCAACAATCTGTTCGAGGTCGATGTGGACACGGGTGTCTGGACCGAACTGCCATTCGAGCATCATCCCGACAACCTTTTGCGTCATCCTCAGACCCGCCTCCTGATCGGCGGGTCACGCACCGAAGACGATGGCGTGCGTTACGAGTTCATCGAGCCCGCCTCCGCCAGCCGATGGCGTTCCATCACGCGGGCCTTTGGCGAGAAGGCGCCGCAGTTGGTGTCCTGGAACGCAGATCAGAAGCGGATTTTGGTGTTCACCAACTCAGGCGAATCCGGCCTCTATCAACTCGTTGATTTCGACAGACGCACGGCTGACGCTCTGGCCTTCGCCTACCCAGACATTCCGCCCGAGAAGGTCGGCGCTGTGCGGCACATTCGCTATGCCGCCGCAGATGGGCTGGACATTCCGGGCTATCTGACCCTGCCGCCTGGCGTCGCAACGCCGGAGAAGCTGCCGCTGATCGTGCTGGCACATGGCGGCCCCGCGTCGCGCGACGTGATGGGATTTGATTGGTGGGCCCAGGCGCTGGCGTCGCGCGGTTATGCGGTGCTGCAGGCGAACTTCCGTGGGTCGGACGGCTATACGCGGGCCTTTATGGAGGCGGGCTATGGCGAATGGGGTCGCAAGATGCAGACCGACCTGTCAGACGGCGTGCGTTTCCTGACAGAGCAGGGCATCGTCAATCCCGAACGCGTGTGCATCGTCGGCGCAAGCTACGGCGGCTATGCCGCCATGGCTGGTTTGACGCTGGACAAGGGGGTCTATCGCTGTGGCGTCGCCGTCGCCGGCGTGTCCGACCTGCGCCGCATGGTCAACTGGGAGGCGCGTCAGGAAGGACGGCGCGAGAGCCAGACCGTTCGCTACTGGAACCGGTTCATGGGCGCGGCGCGCCTGAACGACCGGGCGCTGGACGCCCTATCGCCGGCCTATCTGGCCGATACGGTCGACAAACCGTTGCTGCTTATCCATGGCCGCGACGACACGGTGGTGGCGATCGAGCAGAGCCGCGTCATGGCCGAGGCGATGAAGCGGGCAGGCAAGCCGGTCGAACTGATCGAACTGGCCGGCGAGGACCACTGGCTGTCGCGCGCCGACACGCGTCAGCAGATGCTGCGTGAGACGGTGCGGTTCCTTGAGGCCAACAATCCGGTCGATTGAGGCAAGGTGTCGCGCTAAGGCTGCGACATGACCGCGAACCCGACGACCCCCAAGCTTAAGACACCGGCGCTGGCTGTGTTGTTTGCGACGGTGTTCATCAATCTGGTCGGGTTTGGGCTGGTGGTGCCGTTGCTGCCGTTCTTCGCCCAGAGCCTGAAGGCCGAGGCGTGGCAGATCACGCTGATGTTCTCGGCCTATTCGCTGGGTCAGTTCTTCGCCGAACCGTTCTGGGGGCGGTTGTCGGATCGGATCGGACGAAAGCCCGTGCTGTTGATGACGCTGATCGCCAATGCGCTGGGCTATCTGATGCTGGCCTTCGTGCCCAACATCTGGCTGGCGATCGCGGTCAGGCTGTTCACCGGCCTGGGCGCGGGCAATATCTCGACGGTTCAGGGGTATGTGGCCGATGTGACCCCGCCCGAGCAGAGGGCCGGGCGGATGGGTCTGATCGGGGCCGCGTTCGGCCTGGGCTTCATCGTCGGTCCGGGCTTGGGTGGATTGCTGACGCAGCCGCAGCTGGGACGGCTGGGCTATCAGCTGCCGATCTTCCTGGCGGCGGCGTTGGCGGCGGTTGCGGCGGTCGGCGTGGTCGTCTTCCTGCGCGAAAGCCGGGCCAAGGCCGATCCCGCCGCGCCGCGTCCGGCCTTCCTGGCGGGCCTGAAGGATGCGCGCGACAACGCGGTGGTGTCGCGCGTGCTGGTCGTGACCCTGATCTATATGGCTGGGTTTTCGGCGATGGAGAGCGTGTTCGGCTTGTGGTCCGAGAGCCGCTATCAATGGGGCGCGCGCGAGGTGGGGCTCAGCTTCATGATCGTGGGCATCGTCTCGACGCTGAACCAGGGGTTCTTCGCCGGGCGGCTGGCGCGACGGTTCGGCGAATCGCGCGTGCTGGCCACCGGCATGCTGCTGTTTGGAACCTCGCTGGTGTTGCAGGTGCTGGCGCCGGTCGCGTGGTTTCCCGCGACGCGGCTCGAGCTGGGCGCCCTGACGATCCCGGTCGTCCAGGGCTGGATCATTCCGATCGTGATGGCGATTGGCGCGTGCGGCATGTCGCTGGCCATGCCCAACATTTCGGCCATGATCAGTCGCGCCTCGCCGCCGGATCGGCAGGGGGCCATGCTGGGCCTGAACATGGCCTCCAGCTCGGTGGCGCGCATCTTCGGGCCGATGATCGCGGGCGCGCTGTTCTCGGGGCTGGGGCATGACTGGCCCTTCGTGATCGGGGCGCTGCTGACCATCCCGGCGGCCCTGATGGCGATCAACGCCGGACGCGTCATTCGCAGCGGAGAGGGCGGCGTCAAAGCCCCGGCCTGACTCGTCTTGCAATGGCGGCGCTCTTCACGTAGAAGCCGCGCCTTCGCGTACCGAACCGCCAGGCGAACAGGCATGCCTGGGCGGTTCTTAAACTCTGAGGAAACACCGCAAGACGGGCTCAAGCAGCTCGAAGAGCGGTCGGCCCTCAAAAAGGAGACTGAAATGCCGAAACTGAAGACGAAGTCGGGCGCCAAGAAGCGCTTCAAATTCACGGCCACTGGCAAGGTTAAGGCCGGCGTTGCGGGCAAGCGTCACCGCTTGATCAGCCACAACTCGAAATACATCCGCCAGAACCGCGGCACCTCGGTCATGGCCGACGCCGACGCCAAGAAGATCAAATCCTACATGCCGTACGCCTGATCGGCGCGCGCTGTACGACTGATCTCAATCCCAAAGAATTTGAAGGAATAGCGACATGGCTCGCGTTAAACGTGGCGTAACCTCGCACGCCAAGCACAAGAAGGTTCTGGAGCAGGCCAAGGGCTTCTCCGGCCGCCGCAAGAATACCATCCGTACGGCCAAGGCCGCCGTCGATCGCGCCGGGCAATACGCCTATCGCGACCGTCGCGCCAAGAAGCGCAACTTCCGCGCCCTGTGGATCCAGCGCATCAACGCCGCCGCCCGTCTGGAAGGCTTCACCTACAGCCAGTTCATCAACGGCCTGAACAAGGCCGGCATCGAACTGGACCGCAAGGTTCTGGCCGCGATCGCCGCTGACGCAACCGGCTTCAAGGCTGTCGCCGACAAGGTCCGCGCCGCCCTGGCGTAAGAGCTGTGCTCAAGCCGCGAGCGACCGCGTCGCGAGTGTAGCGCAACAAGAACGACGCCCGCTCCGGTTTCCGGGGCGGGCGTTGTTCGTTTCAGGCCGCCTTGGGGACATGCGATGCTTGGCTCTGCGCCAGCACCATGCGGATGGCGTTCAGCAGGGCGTCGGGCTGGATGGGCTTTTGCGCCACCCCGTTCATGCCTGCGGCGATATAGTCCAGCTCGTCGCGCTCATCGGCGTTCGCCGTCAGGGCTAGGATCGGTAGGGTGCCGGCCGGGCCGGGTAGGGCGCGGATGGCCCGCGTCGCGGCGACGCCGTCCATCACCGGCATCTTGATGTCCATCAGGGCCAGGTCGAACGGACGCGCGCTGACGGCGTCTACCGCCTCGCGCCCGTTCTCGGCCATCTCGCAGGTGCAGCCGAACATCTCCAACAGCTTGCCGGCGACGAAGCGGTTGGTGGCGTTGTCGTCCACCACCAGCACATGCAGGGTGTCGTGCGGCGTCGGCTCGGCCATGGCGGGGGCGGGCGCCGCGCTCTCGGTCGCGACACGCAGCGGCAGGCACACCTGAAAGCGCGCGCCGCCCTGGGGCGAGGCGCCCAGCGAGATCGCGCCGCCCATCCGTTCGGCGATCTGACGACAGATGGCCAGACCGAGGCCCGCGCCCGCCCCCTCGCGCCCGGCCTTTCCGGTGTTGAACGGGTCGAAGATGGTCGCGGCCGCCGCCTCGGGCACGCCGGGGCCGCTGTCGTCGACGGTGAAGATCACCTCGCCGTCGGCGTGGCTTTCGATCAGGGCGACGACCTCGCCCGTCAGGGTGAACTTCAGCGCATTGCCGATCAGATTGTTGAGCAACTGCTTCAACCGCATCCCGTCTGCCTGAACGCAAGGAACGGCCAGATCGGTGCGGATGGTCAGGGCCAGGGCCTTTTCCTCGGCCCGCGCGCGCCACAGGGCGTCGATGTCGAAGGCGACGGCCGACAGGTCCAGCGGCTCCTCCTCCAGCGTCAGCATGCCGGCCGAGGCGCGTGACATGTCCAGCGCGTCGGTCAGCAGCCGCAGCAGGCTCTGGCCCGAATCGATCACGGTGCGGACGTAGGGACGCAGTTCTTCCTGCTCCAGCTTCTTGTCCATCAGGGCCGCGACGCCCAGCACGCCGTTCAGGGGCGTGCGGATCTCGTGGCTCATCACCGCCAGGAACTCGGACTTGGCGCGGCTGGAGGCGACGGCCTCGGCCTCGGCGATGGCCAGGTCGCGGGCCAGGGCGCTCATTTCCTCGGCCCGCTGGCGGTGCAGGGCCGCGCCCGCCTGAACCACCTGTAGCGCCGTGCCGACGCCGACGTAGCGGCCGTCCGCCACCACGATGAAGCCCGTCAGCAAGGCGCCCAGTTCGGCGGCCCCGTAAGCCTGGAAGAAGGCCTCGGCGCTGGTCGCCGCCTCCGCCACCGGCGCATTACGATCCATCAGGCTTTCTGCGGGCTTTCGGGCATAGAGGGCGCGTCCGAACTCGGCCGCCATCCTCAGGGTGAAGGCGTTGCGTTCGATGATGCCGAGGGGGCGGCCATCGCCATCGACGACAGCCAGTGCCAGGGTGTTCGGCTCGGTCTGGAACCGTTCGAACACATCGGCGCCCGGCGTGGACGGGGCCACAGGCGCGATCAAGTCGACGAAATCACCGATCAGCGGCATCAAGGTCCTCGCAAGTCCGGAGGCCTGATTAGACGGTGATATTTAACGCCAGCTTTGCCGTTCATGAACCTTTCGCGGCGGGTTTTCGACAGTCGATCCGTGGGCGGATGGAAAGTCCGTATTGCGCGCGATATTCCCTCGCGCACGCGACTTCGATAGCCTCGCCGCATGATGCGCACCCTGATCTGCGGCCTGGCTGCCGCCCTCGCCCTGATCACTCCCGCCGCCGCGCAGGATCGACGCGTCGCCGTGACCTTCGACGACCTGCCGTTCCAGACGGATACGGCGACCCTGTGCGATCCGGCGCGCCTGATGACGATCACCCAGGATTTCGTCGCCATGCTGAAGCCGCTGGACACGCACGGCGTGGCCTTCGTCAACGCGGGCAAGGTGTGCGAGGCCGAGCGCGCCACGATCCTGCCGCGCGTGCTGAACGTCTGGCTGGACGCTGGTCTGGACCTGGGCAACCACACCAACACCCATCTGAACATCCACTCGACGACGGTTGAGGCCTATCTGGCCGATGTGGACGCCGGGGCGCCGATCGTTCGGCAGGCGCTTGAGGCGCGCGGCCAGACCCTGCGTTGGTTCCGCCACCCCTATCTGTTCACCGGCGAGACGCAGGAAAAGCACGACGCCATCGCCGCCGGCCTGGCCCAGCGCGGCTATACGATCGCGCCTGTGACCCTCGACAACAACGACTGGATGTTCGCCGACGTCTATCGCAAGGCCGAGCAGATCGGCGATCAGGCGCTGATGCAGCGCATCGGTCAGGCCTATGTGGCGCATATGGCGACGGTGCTGGACTTCTTCGAACCCTACAGCGCCGAGGTGGCGGGCGGGCGTGAACCGGCGCAGGTGCTGCTGCTGCACGCCAACAGCCTGAACCAGACCTGGTATTCGCAGATCCACGCCCTGTATCTGGCGCGCGGCTATCGCTTCGTGCCGCTGGAAGAGGCGCTGGCCGATCCGATCTATCAGCACCCTGACACCTATGTCCGCGCCAACGGAATCTCGTGGCTGCACCGCTGGATGCAGACCGACGGCCGTCCCATCCGCTGGGAGCCGGAACCGCCCGCCTGGATCGTTGCGGCCAACAAGGCGCCAGCGTCGGACCTTCAGGCCATCGCATCCGCCCCTTGAAGGGTGACGAAACGGCTTCCACCCGTCAGGCCTGATCGGCTGAGGGGAAATCGCTTCGCGATTTCGCTGATGCCGTGAATCAGGCCTTTATTTTCCCCGTGAGCATGATTCACGCTCCTGTCGGAACCGCGAGGCGGTTCCGTCCGAACCGATCATGCTCTAAGGCACGGGGCAAATGACCGATCTCGCCACACTCGAACTCGACCTGATCAACGCCATCGGCGGCGCGGAAACCGTCGCCGCCCTGGAAGAGGTGCGCGTCGCCGCCCTGGGCAAGTCCGGCTCCGTCTCCGGCCTGCTGAAGGGCATGGGCGCCATGAGCCCCGACGAACGCCGCGAACAGGGGCCGATGATCAACGGCCTGCGCGACCGCGTCGCCGCCGCCATCGCCGCGAAGAAGACCGCGCTGGAAGCCGCCGAACTGGACGCCCGCCTGCTGTCGGAACACATCGACCTGACCCTGCCGGCGCGTCCGCGCAGGAAGGGCGGGGTCCATCCGACCATGCAGGTGATGGACGAGATGATCGCCCTGTTCGCCGAAATGGGCTTCGCCGTGGCCGAAGGTCCGGACATCGAGGACGACTTCCACAACTTCACCGCCCTGAACTTCCCGCCCAAACACCCGGCGCGGGAAATGCACGACACTTTCTTCCTGAAGCCGGACCCCGAGACGGGCGAACGCAAGGTGCTGCGCACCCACACCAGCCCGGTGCAGGTCCGCACCATGATATCGCAAAAGCCGCCGATCCGCATCGTCGCGCCGGGCCGCACCTTCCGCAAGGATTGGGACGCCACCCACACGCCGATGTTCCATCAGATCGAAGGCCTGGTGATCGATCGTGACATCCACATGGGCCACCTGAAGACGACGCTTCAGACCTTCATCGCCCGCTTCTTCGAACTGGACGCGATCCAGGCGCGGTTCCGTCCGCACCACTTCCCCTTCACCGAACCCTCGGCGGAAATGGACATCCGCTGCGACCGTTCGGGCGGGAAATTGGTGTTCAACACCGGCGACGACTGGCTGGAAATCCTGGGCTGCGGGATGGTGCATCCCAATGTGCTCAGGAACTGCGGCATCGACCCGGACGAATATCAGGGCTTCGCCTTCGGCATGGGCGTGGATCGGCTGGCCATGCTGAAATACGGCGTGCCCGACCTGCGCCCCATGTTCGACGCCGACACCCGCTGGCTGTCCCACTACGGCTTCTCGGCCTTCGCCGCCCCCAACCCGGCCTCGGGCCTGAGCTGAACGAGTTTCAAGATGACCGATCAAACTGAAACGCCGATGTCGGCCGAAGAAAAATTCGGCCGAGATCTGGTGGCCCGCACGACCTTTGAAAAGGAGGCGGTGTGGCTGCCGTCGTTGGCTGTTCACCACATGAACGCCGGCAAGACGTTCATCGAGGACAAGACCTTCACGAACTGTCTGATCGAAGGACCGGCGGTCATGGCCGTCATGAACGGCACGACGTTCGACAGCTGCAACATGGGCGTGGCGTCCAATCCGCGCACGCTGCTGCTTCAGCCGATGGGCGATATGATTGCGGGTGTCGTGGGCATGTCCAACTGCCGCTTTGTCCGCTGCCGCTTCGTACAGGTCGGCTTCACCGGCGCCCCAGATCTGCTTGAGCAGATCGAGGCTGACCTCCTCAGCGCACGGGAGAACCAAGCATGAGCCGGCTTCCGATCAACCGTCCCATGAGCGTCGCCAAGTCTCTGACGCAGGTGGATTTCGTCGATGTCGATATCAACCTGTACGACCTGTACACCGCGCATCAGCAGCAGGGCGCTATCGTCGGGCGAACCTTCACCGGATGCCGGCTCCAGGGCCCCGCAATCGTCCTGATCGGTCCTGGCACGACCTTCGATGAGACCAACTTCGGCGACTCGCGGGGCGGAATGAAAAACCTGCTGCTTCAGCCCATGGGCGATAAGGCGCTGGGGACTGTCCCAATGCACAACTGCACCTTCGTGGGGTGTGAGTTCTATAACGTGGGGTACACTGGCTCGGCGGCGGTTTTGGAACAGCTGGCGGCCGTTCCGACGGTGGCGGGACCGGCGGCATGAAGTTCACCCTGTCCTGGCTGAAGGACCACCTCGAAACCGAGGCGGATGTTCAGCAGATCGCCGAGGCCATGACCATGGCCGGGCTGGAGGTCGAGGAGGTGCTCGACCCCGCCGCCAAACTGGCGCCCTTCACCGTGGCCAAGATTATTTCGGCCGAGCGGCATCCCAACGCCGACCGGTTGCAGGTCTGCCAGGTCGAGACGGTCGATGGGATGAAGGAGATCGTCTGTGGCGCGCCGAACGCGCGGGCGGGCCTGACCACGATCTACGCCCCCATCGGCGCCTATGTGCCGGGCCTGGGCGTAACCCTGGTCGAGAAGCCGGTGCGCGGCGTGGTGTCGAACGGCATGCTGTGCTCGGCCTCCGAGCTCGAGCTGTCGGACGAGAGCGATGGCATTCAGGAACTGCCGCCGGAAATCCCCGTCGGCACGCCGGTCGCCGGCCTGTTCGGCGCCGAGCCGGTCATTGATTTCGAGGTCACGCCGAACCGGCCCGACTGGCTGGGCGTCGCCGGCATCGCCCGCGATCTGGCGGCCGCCAGCGTCGGCAAGCTGAAGCATTTCGACATCGCCGTGGTGCGCGGGGCCTTCCCGTCGCCGATCAGCGTGCGGCTGGAGGCGCCCGAGATGTGCCCCGTCTTCGCCGGTCGCGTCATTCGCGGCGTCAAGAACGGCCCGTCGCCGGCCTGGCTGCAGAAGCGTCTGACGGCTATCGGCCTGCGCTCGATCAACCGTCTCGTCGATGTGACCAACCTGATCGCCTATGACCGCGCTCGCCCGCTGCACGTCTATGACGTCGCCAAGCTGTCGGGGACCGAGATCGTGGTGCGGGCGGGCCAGGTTTCGGCCGCGACCGGCGAGCACGAACATCTGATCGCCCTGGACGGCAAGACCTACGCCGCATCCGCGGCCGACTGCGTCATCGCCGACGCCGGGGGCGAGCGCCCCATCGGCCTGGGCGGCGTCATGGGCGGGGAATCGACCGGCTGCGACGAGACGACCACCGACGTCTTCCTGGAAAGCGCCTGGTTCGACCCGCTGGTCATCGCCCAGACCGGCCGTGCGCTGGGCATCCATTCCGACGCCCAGTACAGGTTCGCGCGCGGCGTCGATCCGGTCTCGGTCACGCCGGGACTGGAACTGGCGACGCGCCTGATCCTGGACCTGTGCGGCGGCGAGCCGTCGGAAATCGTCTTCGTCGGCGAACCGCCGGCGAGCCCGGCTCCCTTCGCCTTCGACCCCGCCTATGTGAAGCGCCTCAGCGGCATGGATCTGGACGACGACCGGATCGGGACCATCCTGGGTCAGCTCGGCTTCCTGGTTCAGGCCGCGCCGACCGGTCAGTCCGAGCCCTGGCTCGTCACCCCGCCGTCTTGGCGCCGCGACGTCGAAGGTCCGGCCGATCTGGTGGAGGAGGTCGCGCGGATCGAGGGCTTCGACAGCCTGCCCGACACGCCCCTGCCCGAGGCCACCCGTCCCGCCGGCGGGGTGCTGAGCCCCCGCCAGGCCCGCGTCCGCACCGCGCGCCGGGCCCTGGTCGCCCTGGGATACGCGGAGGCCGTCACCTGGTCCTTCACCAAGCAATCGACGGCGGCCCTGTTCGGCGGCGGCGACGACCGGCTGGTGCTGGAGAATCCCATCGCGGCCGATCTGGACTGCATGCGGCCCTCCGCCCTGCCGAACCTGGTCCAGGCGGCGGCGCGGAACGCCGCGCGCGGTTTCGCCGACGCCGCCATGTTCGAGATCGGCCCTATCTACCTGGGCGACGGTCCGGCGGATCAGCGCACGGTCATCGCCGGTCTGGTCGCCCCGCACGCCGCCCGTCACTGGGCCGGCGCCGGTGAGGACGGTCTGTTCGCGCTCAAGGGCGACCTGACCACTCTGCTGGAAGAAATCGGCGCCCCGGTCGCCTCGTTGCAACTGGTCCAGGGTCAGAACCGCGACTGGTGGCACCCCGGCCGTTCGGCCCGGCTGCAACTGGGGCCCAAGAATGTGATGGTCGAGTTCGGCGAACTGCATCCGCGCGTGTTGAAGGCGCTGGACGTCGACGGCCCCATGCTGGCCTTCGAGGTCGTGCTGGACAATGTGCCCGAGCCGCGTGGGAAGTCGGGCAAGGCTCGCGGATCGGCGGACCTGTCGGCCCTCATGCCGCTGACGCGCGACTTCGCCTTCGTGGTCGAGGACGCCAAGCCGGTGGGCGATCTGGTCCGGGCCGCAACGGGCGCCGACAAGGCCCTGATCGCCGACGTGCGCGTCTTCGACGTCTATCGCGGCAAGGGTGTGGACGAGGGCTTCAAGTCCGTCGCCCTCGAGGTCGTCATCCAGCCGCGCGAGGCCACCCTGACCGAAGCCGAGATCGAGGCCTTGACCGCCAAGGTCGTTGGAGCGGTCGAAAAGCAGGGCGGCAAGCTGCGGGCTTGAGGGAGCGCAGCGCCGTCTTTCGGGCGGCGCGGGGGACATAGGCGATGACGACGGAACCTCAGGCGGCCCAACCGGATCGCGGCCATCTGCTGCGCGTCCTGGGCGTGACGTTCGGCGTCGCCGTCGTGGTCGGCGGCGTCATCGGTCAGGGTATATTGCGCACCCCCGGCGTGGTCGCCGAGGGGGTTCAGAACCCCACGATCATCATCGCCCTGTGGTGCGTCGCCGGTCTGGTCGCCTGGATCGACGCCATGTCGACGGTCGAACTGGCCGCCTCGATCCGCAAGACGGGCGGCCCCTATATCTTCGCCCGGCGCGCCTTCGGGTCGTTGACCGGCCTCGCCGTCGGCGTCTGCGACTGGCTGGGCAATATGGGCGGCATCGCCTTCATCGCCGTGGTCTTCGGCGAATATCTGCACCGGTTGGGCGTCGCGACCAGCGTGCCCATCGGCGTCCTCGCCCTGTTGATCGTGGTCGTGGTGGGCAGCGTGCAATGGCTGGGCACCAGGGTCGGCGGTCGGTCGCAGGAGGTCGGCAGCGCGGTCAAGGCGGCCCTGTTCACCGTGCTGATCATCGGCCTTTTCCTGGCGCCGCGCGGCGCGCCCGTGGCGACCGAGATCGCGCCGGCGACGGCGGCGGCCCTGACCTTCGGCGGCATCGTCATGGCCCTGCGGGCTATTTCCGGCACCTATTACGGCTGGAACAGCGCCTCCTATTTCTGCGAAGAGGTCGTCGATCCGGGCCGGACGATCGCGCGGGCCACCTTCTCGGGCATCGCTGTGGTGACGGTGATCTATGTGCTGGCCAACCTGGCCTATCTGAACGTCCTGACGCCGGCCGAGATGGCCGGCTCGAACCTCGTCGCGGCAGATGCGGCCGGTCGGGTGTTCGGCGATGTCGCCGGTCCCATCGTCACGGCCATTTCGCTGGTGTCGCTGGTGACGATCATCAATGCGATGGTCATGGTGTTCCCGCGCGTCCTGTTCGCCATGGCGCGCGAGTATCAGATCTCGGCCCTGACCCGGGTCGCCGCCAACGGCACGCCGCGTCTGGCCCTGATCGCGACCGTGCTGGCCGGCGGGCTGCTGGCCACCATCGGGGTCTATGAGACCCTGCTGACCTTCTCGACGTCGCTGCTGGCGCTGATGAGCGTTCTGGTGAATGCGGCCGTCATCGTCCTGAGGGTGCGCGAGCCCAATCTGGACCGGCCGTGGAAGATGCCGCTCTATCCCCTGCCGGCGATCATCGCCCTGGCGATCAATACGACCCTGTTCGTGATCTTCGTGGTCGAGGATCCTTTGACGGCTGGAAAGGCCTTTGGAATGCTGGCGGTCCTGATCGGGCTGGCTTGGCTGCTGGTCCGGCGAAAGCGCGCTGCGGCTTGATCCGCCCGCCCTGGTAAGACCCCGTTAACCTTGAAGCCGCAAGGCTGCCGCAAAGGTCGGGGACGGTGAGGCCAAGACCGGCGCGCCAGCCGGCCGTCCTCTCGTCGCCTTTCGGAGCGCCCTCCATGCATCGCCGCCAACTGATCCTTTCGGGCCTCGCCACCGCCGCCGGCGCCTCGTCGCTGGGCGCCTGCGCCTCGGCGCCGCCGCGCGATCCCAACTATCCGATCCGCTCGGACCAGACGGCCCAGGCCTACAGCTTCGATGAATTGGTTTCGGCCGGCTCGCGCGAGCTGGGCATCGCGGCCGAGGTCGTGGGCGGCGCGATCGAGCGCGTCTTCGCCGACCAGGGCGACCGCCCGACCGCCTATATCGCGGGCGAGGAAGGCTCCGGCGCCGTCGTCGTCGGCGCCCGCTACGGCCGCGGCGCCCTGCATATGAAGGATCTGTCGGCGTCTCAGGAAGTGTTCTGGCAGGGCGCGTCGGTGGGTTGGGACTGGGGCGGCAACGCCAGCCGCGTCTTCACCCTGGTCTATGGCCTATACCACCCCGACATGATCTATCGCCGCTATCCCGGCATCGAGGGCTCGGCCTATCTGGTCGCGGGCCTGGGCGTGAACTATCAGCGCGCCGACGGCATCGTCCTGGCGCCGATCCGCACCGGCGTCGGCCTGCGCCTGGGCGCCAACGTCGGCACCATGAGCTATAGCCGCCAGCGCAATCTGCTGCCCTTCTAAGCGCGCTGGGCTCGCGACGCGGTCGCTCGCGGCTTGAGCGCGTGGCCGTTTCGCGGGATCAGCTCACCAATCGCAGCGGCGGCGGTGCGTCCATCAGCGTCGCCAGCCCTTCGCGCCAGCTGGGATAGGCGGGCCGCCAGCCCAGCTCGGCCTTGGCCAGGGCGTTCGAGACGCGCTTGGAATCCAGATAGAAGCGACGCATCGCCTCGCTGACGCTGTCGTCGGTCCAGTCCACCTCTGGCGGGAGGGGCAGGCCCATCCGATCCGCCGCCCATTCCATCACCACATCGGCGGGCGACGGTTCGTCGTCGGTCAGATTGTAGGCGGCGCCCGGTCGCGGCTGCGCGATCGAAGCGAACAGGCCCAAGACGATGTCGTCCACATGGATGCGATTGAAGACCTGGCCGGGCTTCCTGACCAGCTTCGCCGTGCCTTCCTTCAGCCGCTCGACCACGCTGCGCCCCGGCCCGTAGAAACCGGGCAGGCGGAAGATCTGGACCGTCAATCCCATCCCCTGCGCCCCATCCAGCCAATCGCGCTCGGCCCGAACGCGGCGTGCGCCCTCCAGATTGGCGGCGTTAAGCGGCCCATCCTCGAACACCCATCCGCCGGCCCGATCGCCATAGACGGAGGTGGAGGAGACATAACCGATCCAGTCTGGCCAAGCGTCGCTCGCAAGGGGCCCCAGGGCCCGCAGACCGGGACAGCCTTGGGCGTCCGGCGCGGCGGTGATCAGGATCGCTGTCGCCGCCTCCAGCGCCGTTTTGAGGGCCGCCGCATCACCCGGATCGATGGCCATGATCCCGTCGGCCGCCAGGGCGCGACGCCGCTCGGGGTCGCGCGAGGTGGCGGTCGCGCGCCCGCCGCGCCGGATGGCCTCCAGCGCCGCCGCCCGTCCCAGATAGCCGCCGCCGAAGACCAGCAGATCGAGGGGAGGGGAGGCGATAGGCATTACGAAACTCAGGCCGTCAGAACTTGGGAAGGCGCCGCGTCGGCTACCGGCCGCACCTCATTTTTCAGCGCCTCCGCCCGGCGTTGGTTCCAGGCGGAGACGCACGGCACCCGACCCAGATCGGCGCGGTCGGCATAGCGGCGGGCGATGTCCGTGACCTCGTCCATCAGACCCTGCGCCAGGGTGATCGGCTTCAGGCCCAGATCCCGGAACTGGTCGTTGGCGACGACCAGATCGTTCTCGTCGGCTTCCTGACGCGGATTGGCGACACTGTGGATTTCGGCGCCGGTCTTGTCGGCGATCATGGCCGCCAGATCGCGCACGCGGCGGCTCTCGGTCATCTGGTTCAGGATTTTGACCCGCTCGCCGCGTTTGGGCGGGTTTTTCAGCGCCAGTTCTACGCAGCGCACCGTGTCCTGAATATGGATGAATGCCCGCGTCTGGCCGCCCGATCCATGCACCGTCAGCGGATAACCGACCGCCGCCTGCATCAAAAAGCGGTTCAGCACCGTGCCGTAATCGCCGTCATAATCGAAGCGGTTGATCAGTCGTTCGTCCTGTTTGGTCTGTTCGGTCTGGGTGCCCCAGACGATGCCCTGGTGCAGGTCGGTGATGCGCAGATTGTCATTGCGGGCATAGAACTGGAACAGCAGGGCGTCCTGCGTCTTGGTCATGTGATAGATGCTGCCCGGATTGGGCGGGAACAGGATTTCCTGCTCGGCGGGGCCGTTGTCGGTCTCCACCGTCACCTTCAGATAGCCCTCGGGGATGCGCAGGCCTGCGGTGCCGTAGCCATAGACCCCCATCGTCCCCAGGTGCGCCAGGTGGACGTCCAGGCCGCTTTCGACGATGGCGGCCAGCAGATGGTTGGTGGCGTTGATGTTGTTGTCGACGGTGTACAGCTTGTGCCGCGCCGACTTCATCGAATAGGGGGCCGCCCGCTGCTCGGCGAAATGCACCACGCTGTCGGGCGCGTAGTCGCGGATCAGGGCGACCAGGCGGTCGAACTCCTTGCCCACGGTCATGTTGACGAAGCCGATGTCGCGGCCGGACACGTCTTTCCACGCCTTGATCCGCTCGCCCATGGTGCGGATCGGCGTCAGGGACTGGACCTCCAGCTCGTTGTCGATGTTGCGACGGCTCAGGTTGTCGACGATGGTCACGTCCCACCCTTCGGCCGACAGATGCAGGGCCGTGGGCCAGCCGCAAAAACCGTCGCCGCCCAGAACCAGCACGCGCATGGGATAGCCTCGTCGTCGTCTCAAAGGTCATGCCTAGCCCAGCCGGCGGGCTTGGCAAAGCGGCGCTGTGCAGGGTTCGGTGCGACGCATTGACGAATATCGCTTGGAAAGGCCGCCCACTCGGGTTAAGTCTCTGCCGTCTCCCACTCAATCGCAGCTTTACGGGCGCATACCCGGCTGTTCGCGGCTTGAGCCGGCCATGACGGTCGGTCCCGAAAGGACCGGCGCACCATGCGGGCGACAAGGCATTCCGACAGTTCGACAATCGGGGATCGGCCCCGAGCGAGACGGAACCACGAAACGGACGGAACCGGCCTTCAGGCTTTGGTCCGCCCCTGCACACGGTAGCGCGAATGAGAGATTTCAAGGGCATGAAGCGTCAGCGCGGACGCAATCGGAACAAGGCGGGCGCCAATAACGCCAACAACGCCAATCCGAATCGTTCGTGGGATTCGCAAGGCCCCGAGAACATCAAGGTCCGGGGCAACGCCCAGACGGTGTATGAGCGCTACCAGCAGTTGGCCCGCGATGCGGCCTCCAGCGGCGACCGGGTGCTGGCCGAAAACTATCAGCAGCACGCCGAACACTATTACCGCGTCCTGCGCGCCCTCCAGCCGCAGCGGTCCTTCTCGGACATCGCCGCGCGTGAACAGTCCAACCAGGGCTTCGACATCGATTTCGAGGACGAATCCGGCGCCCAGGCCGCCGCCTTCGTCGCCGCCCAGCAGGCCGCCGACCGTCAGGCCGCAGAGGCCGCCGAGCGCGCCGAGCAGAACCAGAACCGCGATCAGAACCGCGACCGCGACTACAATCGCGACCGTGACCGCGACCGTGACAACCGCGACCGCGACCGCGATCAAAACCGTGACCGTGACCAGAACCGCGACAGCCAGCAGCCGCGCGAACCCCGCGAGCCGCGCGAGGGCGACGAGGTCCGCGCCGAGGGCGAGGGCGGCGGTCGTCGTGAAAGCCGCCGCGAACGCTGGGAGCGTCGCCGCGAGGAACGCAATCGCCGCTTCGACAATCAAGACGGCGCCCAAGAGGGCGCTGAGGGTGCCGCCCCTGCCTACGCCGAAGCCGTCAGCGAAGCGCCCGTCGTCGAGACGCCCGTCAATGCGCCTGTCGCTGAAGCCCCGAGCGTCGAGGCGCCGGCCGCCGACGAACGTCCTGCACGCCGTCCGCGCCGCACCGCCGCCGCTGTTGCGGCTGACGAGGGCGACGCCCCCACCGCCCTGCCGGGCTTTTTGACCCGCGCGCCGGTGTCGTCGGCCCCGGCCGAGCAAGCCGAAGGCGAGGCGGCCCCGCGTCGCCGTGCGCCGCGTCGCAAGCCCGAAGCCGCAGCAGCCAGCGAAGACTGATAACAACCCAAGCGAGCACGTTTACCTGAATGCAACTTTAACGCGTCAATATGGCGCGTCGGAGGAGCGTCATGGATTTCGTCTTGCTTGTCTTGTCTTTGGCGCTGTCGGGAACCTGCGCCGGGATTGGGCTCTGGCTTCAGGCGCACGGGGTCGCCGAGCGCCTGCGTCGTGAGAACGCCCTGCTCGAAGCCCGCATCGCCCACCAGACCCAAGGCCTGCGCCGCGCCCTGACGACGGCCGAGGGCGAGGTCGACCGCCTGACCGCCGAGCTTCGGACGCGGGGCGAGATCATGCAGGCCCTCGGGCGCGAACTGCGCAACCCCCTGACCACGATCATGGGTTTCTCTCAGTTGTTGCGCGCCGACGACCCGGCCAATCCCCTGACGGCGCGCCAGGCACAGTCCGTGCGTCAGATCGAGGCCGCGGCCAGTGTCTTGCTGGCCCTGATCGAGGAAACCGAAGCCTTCATGACCGGCGGTGACGGCGGCGGTTCGCCTTCGCTGCACCGCGTCGATCTGCGTCTGGCGCTGCGCCAGGTCTGCGATGGGCTGGAGGCGCAGGCGCGAGAGGCGGGGGTGACGCTGGCCTGTCCGCCGCCCGCCCACGGCCTGTGCGTCATGGCCGATCCGGGCCAGATCCGCCGCATCCTGCGCCAATTGGTCGAGAACGCCCTGCGCCATTCACCCGGCGGAAGCACGGTGCGCATGGAGATGTCGCGCGCCGAGGACCGGATCGTCATCGCTATCCACGACGCCGGCATGATCCCCGTCGGTGCGGGCGACGACCGACCGTTCCGCCCGTTGGATGGTCGCGACGCGAGAGGCGGCACTGCCCTCGGCGTCGCCTCGGTCCAGCGGCTGACCGAGCGGATGGGCGGCGCCCTGACCATGGCGCGCGACCCCGGCGCGGGCACGATCTTTTCGCTGAGTTTGCCGGCAGCCCCCGCGCCGGGTCTGGCGTCATCGCGTCAGGCGGTGGTGCTCTATATCGAGGACAATCCCGCCAACATCGCCCTGATGCGCCAGGCGGCGAGCGGCCTGGGCCTGACCCTGCACGCCGCGACGACGGGACCGGAGGGGTTGGATTTGGCGCGTGCGCTCAGACCCGACGTCATCCTGCTCGACATCGGCCTGCCGGACATGGACGGCTATGAGGTCAAGGCGCGACTGGACGTCGACCCCCTGACGCGCCATGTGCCGGTCCTGGCGCTGACGGCGGCCGTATCGGCGCCGGACCGGGCGCGCGGCCGCGCCGCCGGCTTCGACGCTTGGCTGGCCAAGCCGCTGGATCTGGCGGCCCTGGCGGCGGCGCTGAATACGGCGCTGGGCGGCCCGGAGGTTGACGCCGACGGTCGCGAGAGGGCCTAAGAGGCTTAAGTTCGCCTGGTCGCCCCAAGGGAAGCGTCGATGTCCCGTTTCGTCTCGTTCCGCTCGCTCGCGCGTCGCCTGGCGCCGCTGGCCGTCCTGTGCGCCGTCGCCGCCTGCGCCTCGACCCCGCCGCCGCCACCCCCGCCGCCGTCCGGCGCATCGGGCGCGCTGATGGACTGGCGCGGCGTCATCACGGCCGGCGACCGGGACCGTTACCGCCGCGTCGACGCCGCCTGGACCCTGGCCCTGCAACAGGCCAAGCGTCAGCGCGGCTCCGGCGACCTGAACAGCCTGGGCGATCTGATCGACCCCAAGGCCGCCCGGCCCGGCGTCTCCCCGCCGCCCGGCGACTATCGCTGCCGCACCGTCAAACTGGGCACCCAAGGCGGTGAGGACGGTCTGGGCTATGTCGTCTACGGATGGTTCGCCTGCCGCATCGAACAGACGCCGAAAGGCCTGAAGTTCTCCAAGCTTACCGGCTCGCAGCGCCCCTCCGGCCTGCTCTTTCCCGAAGACGACCGCCATATGGTGATGCTCGGCTCGCTGGCCCTGGCGCAGGAGCCGGCCGCCAACACCTATGGCCGCAACCCCGACCGCAATCTGGTCGCCATCTTGCAACGCATCGGCGAGGCGCGCTGGCGCCTGGTCCTGCCGTGGCCCAACACCGAATCCAATCTGGACCTGATCGAGCTGGTCCCGGCGCCGCGCGGCTAAGGTTAGGCTGAACCTCGGGCGCCCTGTCACGTTCGGTCAGGGCAACCGATGGAGACGCTGATGCGCCGCACCCCTCTGGCCGTTCTGGCCCTGATGACCACCACGGCCCTGGCGGCCTGTGGCGACAACAGTCCCGCCGCCCCGACCGAGGCCTCGCCCGCCGTCACGACGCCCGCGTCCGGCGTGCCGGCCCAGGCCGCACCTGAGGCTACGGCGACGCCGCAGTCTGCAGCCGCTTCCGACGAGGGCATGCAGGGCGGAACCGACTCCTGGCGTCAGGTCGCCAAAGCCGCCGACGCCAGCTTGCTTGGCCGGCTGGATCAGGCTTGGCGTATGGCCCGCGCCGAGGCCGAGGACGGCGGCTTCTCGCGTCAGGTGGAGGCTCTGGGGCCGCTCGCCGATCCCAACGCTGCCCAGACGGGCCGCATCCAGCCGGGACCCGGAACCTATCGCTGCCGCACCATCAAGATGGGCCGCCGTGTCGAGGGCCAGGAATTGGCCTATGTCGAATATCCCTGGTTCGCCTGTTCGGTCGAGCTGACGCCCGGCGGCGATCTGGTCCTGACCAAGACGACGGGATCGCAGCGCACGCGCGGCCTGATCTATCCCGACACCGACCGCCGCGCCGTCTATGTCGGCGCCCAGGCCTGGGGCGCCGACGAGAAGACCTTCCCCGCCTATGGCGACAAGGCCGAACGCGATCAGGTCGGCGTCATCGAACGCATCGGCCAGAACCGCTGGCGCCTGGTCCTGCCGTGGCCCAAGCAGGAAGCCAAGCTGGAGCTGCTTGAGATCACCGGCTAGCGCGCGCCGGTCGAGCGGGCGATCGCGGCGCGCATGCCCTCGGCGTGAAGCGCGCCTGACGGGGCGATCTTGGTGTTCGGCGTTTCGCTGGGCCCCAGATCGGCGGTGCGATCGTCCGGCCCGGTCCAACTCGGGCTTTCGGCCTTGCGACGGACAGCCTCGCGCAGATTGTTGGTCGCCGTCGCGGACGCCCCGCCGGATTTAGGGCCGGATTTGCGCCGGTCCATCTCATCGGCGACGCGGGCGATGGCCTCGGTCAGCAGCGCCTTCTTCTCGCGCGCCCCCGCATCCGGGCCGCTCTCTCCCGCACGAACGCGTCCTCGGATCTGACGCTGCACCCGGTCGCGCCGCGCGCGCAGCCGCCCGATCAGGTCGCGCAGTTCCGCCGGCGAACGCTCGGCCAACGCCTTTGTCTGTTCGACCATATCCGCCTCGTCGCGATCCAGCGCGCGCGGGTTTGGGGTCTTGGACATGACGGTCTCCCTTTCGATTGATGGGAAGACAGCGTCAGGACGCCAGGGCCGTTCCGGTTTGCGACCCTGGGTCACAGGGTCGTCCGAGGTCACACGCGCGTCAGTCTCAGGTCCTGATAGTCGTAGCTGAAGTCGATGTCGGGGCTGACCCCCTTCACCGTCGCCGTCGCCGGTTTGGCCGTCAGGATCGAGAAGGTGACGAAGGCGTCCTCCTCGCGCTTGTCCGGGAAACGGGTGCGGAAGGTCTCGCCGTCATACGGCTCCAGCCAGCCTTGCAGCGCGGGCGTGTGGGTGAAGCTCAGCCACAGGCCGCTCTTGCGATTGCGACCGCGGCCCTCGGTCTTGGGCGCAATGACGATGTCGCCGTACCACGGATCGCGCCAGGTGCCGGCGTAGGATTCCAGCGGCATGGACGGGGGCGCGCCAGCCGCCTGTTTGGCGTCGATTTCGGCTGCGGCGGTGATGGATTTCGCATTGCCTTCGGCCTCCAGCTTCTTGGAGTCCGCGATCCAGTCGACGTCGACCTTGCCCATGCAGATGTCGGTGATGCCGGACCGCAAGGCGCGCAGCAGGAAGCTCTCCTCGGCGTTGGAGAAGACGCTGAAGCCGGTCTTGCGGCCAGGGATCAGCACGGTGGCGGAAATCCCGCCGGGCGAGCCGCCGCCATGGCTGGCGATCCGCTCACCGCGATAGTCCTGAACCTGCAGCCCCATCGCATAGGTCGAGGCGATGGATCGGTTGGGCAGTTCCGCCGTCGGTCCGGCCGACGAGCCGACGATGATGTTGGGGCGATACATCTCGCGCGCCGCATCTTCGGAATACAGCCGCGTCCCGTCGGGCAGCTTGCCGTCGTTCAGCCGCACGGCGATCCATTTGGCCCAGTCGGTCGGGGTGGTGCAGATGCCCCCCGCTGCTGCAGCGGAGTCCCAGTTCCACACCTCGACGATGGACTTGGCGATCGGCGTCATCGCCCCCTGATAGCGCAGCGGCGGCCCGACTCGGCCGTGGGGCAGGGCGGACTTGGACGCATCGGCCAGACGCGCCAGGGGCACGGTCTCGGTCATCCCAACCTTGTCCAGAATGCGCGTCTGGATGAAGGCCTCCCAGCTCATCCCAGACACGGCCTCCAGCACCGCCCCCGCCACGACGAACATCAGGTTGCAGTAGTGATAGCGCGCCCGGAACCCGTCCTCGATCGGCACGAAGGCGGCCTGGGCCAGCACCTCGGCGCGGGTGCGGTCCGAATTGGGCCAGAACAGCAGGTCGCCGGCGCCCAGGCCGAACCCGGCCCGGTGGCTCAGCGTATCGCGCACCGTGATGTGCTCGCCGATATAGGGGTCCGACAGGGTGAAGCCGGGCAGGTAGGTTTTGACGGGTTCGTCCCACTTCACCTTGCCCTCGTCGACCAGGATGGCCAGGGCGGCGGCGGTGACGTTCTTGGTGTTGGAGGCGATGGCGAACAGGGTGTGCTCGTCGGCCCGGGCCGGCTGGCCCTGAACCTTGACGCCGTAGCCGCGCGCCAAGACGGTCGCCCCGTCCTTGACCACGGCGACGCCCAGCGCCGGCTGATCCGGCCAGGCCGCCATGCATTTCGCCACATAGGCGTCCACCGCCTGGGCCAGAGACGCATCGTCGTTCGCGGGCGCGGTTTGGGCGAAGACCGGCTGGGCCGCCAGCGCCGCCGCGCCTCCGGAAGCGAACAGGGAACGGCGCGACAGACGAAGGGACATGGGCAGGCTCCGGCAAACGATCAGACACGCTAACGCCCCGATCGCCCCGGGCCAAGGCCGTCTGACGGACTGTCAGTGCGGACGCGAAAAAGGGCGCAGCCTTCCGGCTGCGCCCATCCTCGAACGGCTGGAAAGATCAGCCCCGACGGTTGTCGTAATCGCGGCGTTCATAGCGAATCTGGGCCGAGAGGCGGTCGAAGCGACGGTCCAGGTCCTGGCGTTCCCAGGCGGTCAGGCCGCCGCGGCGATAGTTGGCTTCCAGACGCAGCAGGCTGTTGAACTCTCCGCGCAGACGGGTGGCTTCGCGGCGGCTCAGCTGGCCGTTGCGGACGCCCTGATCGATACGGCGATCCAGGTTGGCCTGGCGGGCGTTGATCGACTGCCACGAGCCATAGCTGGCGTGGTGGGGCGGGGCCGGGCGGTGGTGATAGGATTGGGCGAAGGACGGCGCGGCGACCGAGGCGGCGGCCAGGGCGATGGCGGGGACGATGAGCTTGCGCATGGCGATCTCCTCAAATGTTCTTCCGGTCGGGGTGACCAGCGATGAGGCGATTTGAGCACCCGGCGACTGAGCCGGTTCTGAACAGGATCGATCAGGTTCGGTTCATCTGGATGAAAAACACGTCAGGACGCCGTCTTCTGATTTGGTCGCCGGTTTGGAGCAGCGTTCGCTTTAAACTATACGACGTATTCAGCGCCCGTTCAGATGATCGGGACTAGATCGGTCGCCATGTTTCGTAAACCCGCCCCTCTCCTGATCGCCCCTCCGGCCCTGGCCCTGGCTCTCGGTCTGGCCTTTGCGCCCGTCATGACGACGTCGGCGCAGGCCCAGTCGCGTGATCAGGATCAACGCTCGCAGGACCGCGGTCCGCGCGTCAGTCCCGACGAGGCCCGTCGTCGTGGCGGCGAGGCCGGCGGCGGTCGCCCCATCGACACCCAACCGCGCCGCGACGGCAACTATTCCGTCCTGGTCGAACGCGACGGACGCGTGCGGGAGGTCGTAGTCGACGGCCAGACCGGACAGGCGCGTCCCGACAACAACAATCAACGTCGCAGGCCGAACTGATGCGCGTGCTTCTGGTCGAGGACGACGCGGATCTGTCGCGTCAGCTTAAGGCGGCGCTGGGCGACGCGGGCTATGCCGTGGACCATGCACCGGACGGCGAAGAAGCCCATTATCTGGGTGAGAACGAGCCTTATGACGTCATCGTCCTTGATCTGGGCCTGCCCAAGATCGACGGCGTGTCGGTGCTGGAGCGTTGGCGGCGCGAGGGCAAGACGACGCCGGTTTTGATCCTGACGGCGCGCGGCGCCTGGTCGGACAAGGTGGCGGGCTTCGACGCCGGCGCCGATGACTATCTGACCAAGCCCTTCCATACCGAAGAGCTGCTGGCGCGTCTGCGGGCGCTGCTGCGCCGCTCGGCCGGCATCGCCTCGGCGACCTTGTCGTGCGGCGGCTTGCGGCTGGATCCCCGCGCGGCGCGGGCCAGCGTCAATGGCGAGCCCCTGCGCCTGACCTCGCTGGAATACCGGCTGTTGCACTACATGATGATGCATCAGGGGCGCGTCATCAGCCGCACCGAACTGGTCGAACACCTCTACGATCAGGACTTCGACCGTGATTCCAACACCATCGAGGTCTTCATCGGCCGGGTGCGCAAGAAGGTCGGATCGGACCGGATCGAGACCGTGCGCGGCCTCGGCTATCGGCTGACGCCGCTGGCGGGCGAATCCGACCCGGCGTGACCGAGGCGACGGCTTCGAAACCCAACGCTGGTGGGCTCCACGATTGGGGCCGCTGGTTCGGTCGCCCAGGTCGCTCCCTGACGCGCCGGCTGATCTGGCTGGCCTCGGCCTGGATCGTGGTCGCTCTGGTCATTTCAGCGCTGGTGCTGACCCAGGCCTTTCAGGAATCCGCCCTGCGGCGTCTGGGAGCCATGCTCAACGAAACGATCGACGAGATCGTGGTCGGCGCCAGCCGCACGCCGCAGGGCGAAGCCATTCCGCAGATCCAGGACGCCAGAACTCTGCGGCTGCTGTCGGGCAAATACTGGCAGATCATGGAGGTTCGCCCCGACGGACGGCTGGTCAGCCTGGCGCGTTCGACCTCGCTGTGGCGCTATGACCTGGCCCTGCCCGCCGACCTGCCCGCGCGCCTGGATGCGGCTTTCGGCGACGTCATCACCTTCAACACCACCGGGCCCAAGGACGACGCCGAGACGCGCGAGCCGCTGCGCGTCGCCGCCAGCATGAAGTCGATCCCACGGCACGAACATCCGGTCATCTTCATCGCCGCGCTGGATCGCTCCGACGTCGACGCGGACACGCGCCAGTTCGCGCGCGTAACCTGGATCGCTTTCCTGATCTTGGGGCTCGGCCTCGTATCGGCGGTCTTCATCCAGGTGCGGATCGGCCTACGCCCCCTGTTCGACCTGCGCGATGAGATCGCGGATGTGCGCAAGGGCAGGTCGGCGCGGATCGGCCGCTCGTACCCTCAGGAAATCCAGCCGCTGGCCGAGCAGGTGAACCGCCTGCTGGATCACAATCAGGAGGTCGTGGATCGCCAGCGCACCCACGTCGGCAATTTGGCCCATGCGCTGAAGACGCCGATCTCCGTCATGCTGGCCGAGGCGGGGACGAGCGAGGGCGATCTGCCCGAACTGGTGCGGCGCCAGACCAAGATCATGCAGGGCCAGGTCGATCACCACCTGCGCCGCGCCCGCGCCGCCGCCCGCGCCGCCCACGGTCTGGGCGAGACGACGCCCGTCGCCGAGGTGCTGGACGAGCTGGCGGTGATGATCGAACAGGTGTTCCGAGACAAGAACGTCGAGATCGACTGGCGCGCCCCCGACAGCCTGTCCTTCCTGGGCGAGCGTCAGGATTTGCAGGAAATCCTGGGCAATCTGATCGAAAACGCCGCCAAGTTCTCCAGGCGTCGGGTGCGCGTCTCCGCGGGCGGCAGCGGCCTGGGCCAGATGATCCTGGTGGTCGAGGACGATGGGGCGGGCCTGCCGGCCGATCAGCGCGACACGGTCATGCAGCGCGGCGCGCGGCTGGACGAAAGCGCGCCGGGGTCGGGCCTGGGCCTGTCGATCGTGGACGACCTGACGCGCGCCTATGGCGGGCGGCTGATGCTGTCGGACAGCGACATGGGCGGGCTGAAGGCGGTCCTCGAACTGCCGGCCGCCCAGGTCGACTAGGGCTGCCGGTCTCCGCCCCGGCGGTAGCATTCGCAGGCCGCCCGCTCCAGGGCGGCGCGATCCAGCACCGTGATCCGGCCGCGCGAATAGGCGATGGCCCCCGCCTTCTGAAGCCCCTGCGCCGCCTCGTTCACCGTGGTCCGCTGCGAGCCCAGCATGGAGGCCAGATACTCCTGCGTCAGGTTCAGGGTGTCGCCCTCGACCCGGTCGTGGCAGCGCAGCAGCCATTTGGCGAACCGCTGCCCGGCGTGGTGCAGAGCGTTGCAAGCGGCCGACTGCTCCAACTCGCCCTGAAGTCGGGCCATGTATTCGGCGACGGCGTCACGAACGCCCGGCCGTTGAGCCGACAGGGCGCGGAACTTGGCGGCGTCCACCCGGCGCGCCGTCCCGGCGACCTGGGCCACGCTGCGGGTGTGGGCATGGTGCGGCACGACCGAGGCGACGACGCCCAGCACGCCTTCGCGCCCGATCATGACAGTCTCTACGGTGCGGCCGTCCTCCAGCACCGCGACCGAGGAGCAGAAGCCGCTGTCGATGAAATGCAGATGTTCGATAGCGTCGTCAGGCTCGCTGAACACATGGCCCAGCGCGAATTCCACCGGCGTGGCGATGGCGAGGAGAGCGTCGCGATCGTCGGGGTTCAGCCCTTGGATCAATCGGTTGCCAGGCGAAAGGCGGTTCATGAGTTCGCGCATAAGGCGATCTGAGCGCGGCGTCTGTCGAAACTCGACACAGCGTTGCTATATGTCACGCGGCTTTCTGGGGAAAAGTCGTGTCTTTACCGCGTTGTGTACGCGATCGGGCAGAGCTCGGCCGAGGCTCAGCGGGTGACGCGGCCGACCAGACGCCCGGCTTCCAACACCTCGACGCCCACGCACGAGGCATGGCGCGCCAGCTGCGACCGCGCGGCTTCCAACGCCGCGGCGTCGTCGGCGCCGTCGAAGAAGTCGAGCAGCGGACGGCGATCCGCCTCGTCGAAGAAGTGAAACTCGTAGATGTTCAAGCGAACGGCTCCCAAGGGTGCGAACCGTAGCGGCATACGCCCGCCGGCGTCTGTCGGATGTCGACACAGTGACAAGCGGAGCCTTTGCCTTAGCCGGCGCGTTGAGGGCGTCCTGACGTGGGAGACATCATGAACGCCGCCAAGACCCTTCGCCTGCCGCCGCTGGCGACCCTGATCGAATGGGCGGCGCGGGTCGGCTATGGGGCGCGAGGCTTCGTTTACCTGTCGGCCGGGGCGCTGACCCTGCTGGCGGCGACGGACCGGATCGGCGATGCGGTGGGGACCAGCGGGGCGGCGGGCTGGCTGGCCGAGCAGCCGTTCGGCAAGGTCTGGCTGGTGTTGCTGGGCCTGGGCCTGTGGGCCTTCGTCGGCTGGCGGGTGTTGCAGGCGGTGTTCGACGCGGATCATGAGGGGACGGACCTGAAGGGCTGGACGACGCGCGCGGGCCAGGCGGTCAGCGGCCTGTTCTACGGTGTGCTGGCGTCGGGGGTGTTCGAATATCTGGACGAGTTCGGCGAGGCGACGAACGCTTCGGCGGCCCAGGCCGAGAGCGTGGCCGAGAACCAGGAGAAGGCGGCGGTGCTGTTGGGGATGCCGTTCGGTGAGCTGCTGCTGATCGGGGCGGGGCTGGTGGTGCTGGGGGTCGGCGTCGGCAACATCGTCAGGGCGATCCGCGACGACTTCGACGACGCCCTGGCCTGTCCCAAGGCCTTCTGCGGCACGGCGACGGCGCTGGCGCGGGCGGGTTATGCGGCGCGAGGGTTCGCCTATCTGCCCTTGGGCGTGTTCGTGGTTCTGGCGGGGCTGCATGCGCGCTCGGGCGAGGTGACGACGACGGCGGCGGCGCTGGACGCGCTGGAGGCCCAGCCGGGCGGATCGTGGATCCTGGGGCTGACGGCGGCGGGGCTGATGGCCTTCGGCGCCTTCGCCTTCGTGGAGGCGCGCTGGCGCCGGATACGCCCGCCACGGGATTTGAGCCTGGGCTGAGACTTGTCGCGCGGCGCGGCGTCGCCATATCCTTATGCAACACACGCTGTTCCAGAAGGCCGCGCCATGAACGCTCCGCTCAAGACCCTGAAGATCGACTTCGTCTCCGACGTCGTCTGCCCCTGGTGCGTGGTGGGGCTGGGCGGGTTGGACACGGCCCTGGACGCCCTGAAGGACGAGGGGATCGCCGCCGACATCGCCTTTCAGCCGTTCGAGCTGAACCCCCAGATCGCGCCCGAGGGCGAGAACATCGTCGAACACATCGGCCGCAAATACGGCGCGAGCCCTGAGCAGTCCGCCGCCAATCGCGCCATGATCCGCGAGCGGGCAGGCGAGGTGGGCTTCGACATGCGCATGACCGACGACAGCCGCATCTGGAACACCTTCGACGCCCACCGGCTGCTGCACTGGGCGCACGAGACGGCGCCGGACAGGCAGAAGGCTCTGAAGCAGGCGCTGTTCACCGCCCACTTCACCGAGAACCGCAACCTGACCGACGCCGGGGTTTTGACCGTCGCCGCCGAAAAGGCCGGGCTGGACCGGGCCGAGGCGGGCGAGGTTCTGGCCTCGGGCCGCTACGCCCAGGCCGTGCGCCAGGCCGAAGACCTGTGGCGCGCACGCGGCATCACCTCGGTCCCGGCCGTGGTGGTCGAGGGCAAATATCTGATCTCGGGCGGCCAGCCGGCCTCGGTGTTCGAAGAGGCCCTGCGCAAGATCGCGTCGGAGGTTTAGGCGTCGTCGGCGATCAGCCCGCCAGAGCCGTCGATACAACGGCCCTGGCCTCGGCCTGAACGGTCGCCAGATGGTCGGGGCCGAGGAAGGATTCGGCGTAGATCTTGTAGACGTCCTCGGTGCCCGAGGGGCGGGCGGCGAACCAGGCGTCGGCGGTGACGACCTTCAGCCCGCCGATGGCCTCGCCGTTGCCGGGGGCTTTCGTCAGGATGTCGGTGATCGGCTGACCAGCCAGGGTGGTCGCGGACACGTCCGGAGGGCTGAGCGCGGAAAGACGGGCCTTTTCCGACCGATTGGCCGGGGCGTCGACGCGCGCGTAGGCGGGGGCGCCGTACTGGTCGGTCAGGCCGGCGTAGAGCTGGCTGGCGCTCTGGCCGGTGCGGGCCTTGATCTCGGCGGCCAGCAGGCACAGCAGCAGACCGTCCTTGTCGGTGGTCCAGACCGTGCCGTCGTGGCGCAGGAAGGAGGCGCCGGCCGATTCCTCGCCGCCGAAGCCGACGGTTCCGTCCAGCAGGCCGGGCACGAAATGCTTGAAGCCGACGGGGACTTCCAGCAGGCGGCGGCCCAGGCCGGCGACGACGCGGTCGATCATCGACGACGAGACCAGGGTCTTGCCCACCGCGACGTCCGCGCCCCAGCCGGCTCGGTTGGCGAACAGATAGGCGATGGCGGCGGCCAGGAAATGGTTGGGGTTCATCAGGCCCGCGTCGGGCGTGACAATGCCGTGGCGATCCGCGTCGGCGTCGTTGCCGAAGGCGACGTCATAGGCCGAGCCGCCCTTCATCATGCCGATCAGACCGGCCATCGCGCTGGGCGAGGAGCAGTCCATGCGGATCTTGCCGTCGGCGTCCAGCGGCATGAAGGCCCAACGCGGATCGACGGCGTCATTGACGACTGTCAGGTTCAGTCGGTGGCGCTCAGCGATCTCACCCCAATAGGCAACGGCCGCGCCGCCTAGCGGATCGGCGCCGATACGGACGCCGGCGTTGCGGATGGCGTCCAGGTCCAGCACGTTGGGCAGGTCGTCGATATATGCGGACACGTAGTCGAACCGGCCCGCCGCCGCATGCGCTTGGGCGAAGGGGACGCGACGGACCTCGGTCAGGCCGCCTTCGATCAGCTGGTTGGCGCGGGCGGCGATGGCGGACGTGGCCTCGCCCCCGGCCGGGCCGCCGGAGGGGGGATTGTATTTGATGCCGCCGTCGCGGGGCGGATTGTGCGAAGGCGTGATCAGGACGCCGTCCGCCTGCCGGCTATTCGTGCGGTTGTGGGTCAGGATGGCGTGCGAAACGGCTGGCGTAGGGGTGAAGCCGTCGCGGGCGTCGATCAGCACCTCGACCCCGTTGGCGATCAGCACCTCGAGCGTCGTGCGGAAGGCGGGCTCAGACAGGCCGTGTGTGTCGCGACCAAGAAACAGCGGGCCGTCGACGCCCTGGGCTGCGCGGTATTCGGCGATCGCCTGGGCGATGGCGAGGATGTGGGCCTGGTTGAAGGCGCCGTCCAAGCTGGAGCCGCGGTGGCCCGAGGTGCCGAACACAACCCGCTGCTGCGGATCGCCCATATCGGGCCGGGTCGTCTCATAGGCGCCGAGCAGGGCGTCGAGATCGATCAGGTCTTCGGGGCGTGCGGTCGTGCCGGCGCGGTCGTGCATCGTCAGTCAATCAATCGTTCTGAGGGGGCGCGGCGATCAGGCGCCGCTGAAGGTGTCGCAGGACGCCGGGTCGCCCGACTGATAGCCGCGTTGTAGCCATTCGACCCGTTGCGCCGAGGAGCCGTGGGTGAAGCTCTCGGGCGAGATGCGACCCCCGCTGCGCCGTTGCAGGGTGTCGTCGCCGATGGCCTGGGCGGTCTTCATGCCCTCCTCGATGTCGCCGGGCTCAAGTGCGACCTGACCGTTCGAAACGGCTGAGGCGTTCCGGGCCCAGACGCCGGCGTAGCAGTCGGCTTGAAGCTCCAGCGCGACGGAATAATGATTGGCTTCGGCCTGACCCGAGGCGCGCTGCTGGGCCTGGCGAACCTGATCGGAGGTGCCGGTCAGGGTCTGGACGTGATGGCCGAACTCGTGGGCGATGACATAGGCGCGGGCGAAGTCGGCGCCGGAAGCCCCGAGCTTGTTCTCCATCTCCTGCCAGAAGCCGAGGTCCAGATAGACCGTCTTGTCGGTCGGGCAATAGAAGGGGCCCATGGCCGACTGACCAAAACCGCAGCCGGTGGGCGTGCCCTGTTCGTAGATGACGACATTGGGCCGCTGATAGCCCTCAAACTTCTGCGACCAGACATCATCGATGTTGGCGCCGATGACATCGACGAAGCGGCCGGCCTGATCTTTCGGCGTGCCGACTTGACCCTGCTGTTCGGCGCCGACGCCGCCGAACTGGCTGGCGAGCTGAGTCGTGGTCGAAGGATCGATGCCGAAGACCAGATAGCCGATAATGGCCAGAACGCCGACGCCCAAGCCGCCGCCAGCGATGGCTCCGCCGCCGAGACCCCGTCGATCCTCGACGCCGCCGCCTGTCCGTCCACCCTGCCAGCGCATGCCCTATCCTCCGCCCCATCCTGGTTAAGCTAGGCAGGAACGCGGGTGCAACGGAAGGGATGCGTCAGTTTGGACGCTTCATCGCGAACGGGCCAGCCAGTTGTCGATCTGGCTCATGCCCTGGGCCGTCTGCTGGCGGCGTTCGGCGGCGGACTGGCGCAGGGCCCGCTCCTGCTCGGGGCTGTAGAGCGGGCGGGGCGGCAAGGGCTGGGCGACGGTCGGTTCGCGTGCGCCTTCGATGGCGCGCAGGCGAAGCTGGGTTTCGATCTGCTGTTGACGCGCTTGGTCCGCGTTCGACTGCGCTTGAGAACGCAGACGGTCGTTCTCGTAGCGGTGCTGGTCGGCGATCGCGGCGGGGACGCCGCCCGGATAGGCGCCATATGGGCGGCCGGCCTGCGGATAGGTCTGGGCCAACGCCGGTGTGGCGGCAGCGGCCAACAGGGCGGTCAGGGTCAGGAGCGATCGCATGGACACGATGTGGGGACGCGCGCCATCGCCGCCAAGCGGAGCCGCAACCCTTTGAGCCGCCGTGGGTTCATCGCGCCGAACCCCCTTTACGAACGGAGCATTCCTCATGGCCCAATCCCTTTCCGGCAAGACCGTCGCCATCTTGGCGACCGATGGCGTCGAGCTGGTCGAACTGAATGAACCGATGAAGGCGCTGAAGGATGCGGGCGCGGTGGTCGAGATCGTGTCGCTAAAGGCCGGCGAGTTCCAGGGCTTCGACCATCTGACGCCGGGCGACAAGGTCACGGCCGACAAGGCGGTGGCGGCGGTGGACGCCTCGGCCTATTCCGCCCTGCTGTTGCCGGGCGGGGTGGCGAACCCGGACCTGCTGCGGGCGGACGAGGACGCGGTGAAGTTCGTTCGGGCCTTCTTCGACGCCGGCAAGCCGGTCGCCGCCATCTGTCACGCGCCCTGGCTGCTGATCGAGGCAGGCGTGGTCGAGGGGCGCACGATGACGTCGTTCGAAAGCCTGCGCACGGACCTGAAGAACGCCGGGGCCAATGTGGTCAATGAGGCGGTGGTGGTGGATCAGGGCCTGGTGACCAGCCGCTGCCCCGACGACATTCCCGCCTTCAACGCCAAGATGATCGAGGAGTTCGCCGAAGGCCGCCACGAAGGTCAGGCTGCAGCTTAAGGCATCGCCCAGACGGAGGACCGCTTGATTTCCTGGTCCTCCAGTTCGCGCGAGGTCGGGACGCGGTATTCGACCAGAAAATCCAGGCCCGTGCGCGGGAAATATGTGCGTCCCGGATCGCCGATCAGGACACGCGTGCCTCTGGCGCGGGCCTGGGCCAGCCAGGCCAGAACGGCGTCGGTCATCGGGCGCTCGTAGCAGATGTCGCCCGCGCAGATGACGTCCACATCCGGCGGGTCGGCGTCCAGCAGATTGGTCTGGGTGAAGTCCAGCGTCACGCCGTTCGCCGCGGCGTTGGCGGCGACGGCGGCTTGGCAGAAGGGATCGATGTCCACGCACAGGACATGGGTCGCCCCCGCCTTCATCGCCGCCACGCCGACCAGACCCGAACCGGCGGCGAAGTCCAGCACGCGCTTGCCGACGACCTCATGCGGATGATCCAGCAGATACCGGCTCAGAGCCTGACCGCCGGCCCAGGCAAAGGCCCAGAAGGGCGGCGGCACGCCCATTTCGCCGAGCTCTTTTTCCGTCAGCCGCCAGATCGGCGTGATCTCGTCGGCCAGCCACAAAAAAATCTCGGGCGCGTGCGGCACGGGCTGAAGCCGGGTGTTGTCACGGATGAAGGCGGCGGGATCGAGGACGGTCATTCCGGCTGGCGCGTAACAGCCTTCAACACGCTGGCATAGCCGGGTGCGACCTCCATCGCCTCAGCTTGCGGCTTCGCACGAATGGCGCGGTGCAGGCGCGGCAGCTTCCAGCAGGGCACATGCATGAACAGGTGGTGCTCGGCGTGGAAGTTGACCCAGTAGGGCGCGATGAAGGCGCGTTCCCACAGGCTGGCCTTTGTGGTGCGAGCGGCGCGAAAGGGATCGGCCGACGAACCCTCGACGCAGGCGTGTTCGGCGATGTTTCGCAGGCGCGTCACCATCGGAAACCACGTCGCCATCGGCAGCAGCCACAACACGAAAAAGGCCCACCAGACGCCGGCGGCGATGAAGCCCGCCAGCAGGACCGCGTTGAAGGCGAGGAAGGGCAGGACGGATCGGCCCGTCACGATCGACTCGTAATCATGGGCGCTGTCGCTCATTCCTTTTGTGCTATCGCCCCTTGGGCTGCTTGAGCGCGCGTGCGCTTGGGCTAGCGGCAGCAGGACCCGCTGCTTGAAGAAGGTCTGGCCCGTCAGGTCGCGGATCAGCTTGCGGCGCAGCGAGGCCGGGCTGACGGGAAACGGCGCCGATAGCATCAGATCGGGATCCTCGGCCTGCTGGGCGAAGCGATGATGCGTCAGGTGATAGGGACGATAGGCCTTCAGGCTGGCGCCGATCGGCACGGCGCATAGCCAATGGCCGAGACAATCGTTCAGGCGGTTCGACTTCGACAGGCCGCCATGCGCCGCTTCGTGCATCAGAATGGCTAGACCCAGCTGGCGCGTGCCGACGATCATGACGCACAGCGGGATCAGCCATGGGATCAGGACGCCCGCGATCACGGCCAGCGCGATCACGGCCCAGCAGTGGGCCACCAGCAGCGGGCCGGCCCAGGCCGAGCGCATCTGAAACGGCGCCCATTCCTGAGGCGTGAACAGGGCCGAAGGGGCGATGCGCGGGGCGGCGGACATGGGGGGAGTCTAGCCCTTGACGCGCGTCTGGAAAAGCAACGGAGAAATGTTGGGCGCGCCTGACAAAAAGTCAGGTTGACATGACATTCTGTCGGTGTCAGGTTGTCCTTACACAAGGAGAGCCGATATGTTCACCGCCTGGAAGACCGGAACGCCTGCGCATCGACGCTACATCATCCGCACGATGGCCTTCTCCGTGCCTTACGTCGCGATCTGCGTCGCGATGATGACGACCGACGCCTTCGACGATCTGATGGGCAAACCGGCGGCCTGGGTCCTGGCGGCGGCGGTGTCGGCGCCGGTAATCGGGCAAATCTGGGCGACCCTGGCGCTGATGCGCGAGAGCGACGAGTTCGTGCGCGGCGTGACGGCCAAACAGTTCATCGTCGCCGCAGGGCTGGCCATGGCCGTCGCCACCTTTTGGGGCTTTGGCGAGAGTTTCGCCGGCGCGCCGCATATGCAGACCTGGCTGATCGTTCCGGTCTTTTGGGGGCTGTACGGCGTCGTTTCGCCCTTCATCCGGAGCAGCCGATGAAGAACCGTCTGAAGCTTCTACGCGTCGAGCGCGGCTGGACACAGGAACAGATGGGTCAGGCGCTGGGGGTCTCGCGTCAGGCGGTGATCGCCCTCGAGACCGAGCGGCACGATCCCTCGCTCGACCTCGCCTACCGGATCGCCGCCGTATTCGAGCGGCCGGTCGAAGAGATTTTCGAGAACCCTCACGCGGACTGACCGAAAAGTCAGAATAACCTTACAATTGGAGACTGTGATGTCGAACCTCATTCGCCCTTGCTGGGGCGTCTTCGCCCCGTCGCGCCTTGCCGTCATCCTGGGCGTCGTGATCGCCTGCGCCGTGGCCGGCGATCAGGCCCGCGCCCAAGCCGCGCCGCAAACGGCGTCGGCCGCCGCGCCCTTCGCCTCCGACCGACTGTCGGTTGAGGTCGTGGGCCAGGGTCCCGACGTGATCCTGATCCCCGGACTGGCGTCTTCGCGTGAAGTGTGGCGAGCGACAGCGGATCGGTTGAAGGCGACGCACCGGGTGCATCTGGTGCAGTTGGCCGGGTTCGCCGGCGAACCCTGGACGCACGGCGACGGCGCCTTCGTCCAGCCCGAGGTGGACGAACTGGCGCGCTATATCCGTCAGGCGCGGCTGGATCGGCCGGCGGTGATCGGCCATTCGATGGGCGGTCTGAGCGGACTTCTGCTGGCGCAACAGCAGTCGGATCTGGTCGGGCGGGTGATGACGGTCGACTCGCTGCCCTTCTACAGCGCCATGTTCGGGCCAACCGCGACGGCAGAGAGCGCAAAGCCTTTCGCGGATCAGGCGGCCAACATGATTCTGTCGGCGGACACGGCGAGCTTCCGCACCCAGCAGGCGGCGACGGCGCAGGCGCTGTCACGGACGGCATCGGAACAGGCGCGCATCTTGGCCTGGTCGTTGGCGACCGACCGTCACGCGATGGCATCGGCCATGAAGGATGTGATGACCACCGATGCGCGGCCGGGGCTGGCGACCATGACGACGCCGGTGACGGCGCTTTACGCCGCCGATGCGGACGGCGGGGCGCCGACAGCGATGGCCGATGCGATGTGGACGCAAGAGTATGCGGCCTTGCCCGGCGTGAGCCTGATCCGCGTCGATGGATCGCGCCACTTCATCATGGCCGATCAGCCGGCGCGGTTCGCCGAACTGGTCGACGCGTTTCTGGCGAAGTGAGCCTTGGAGATCCTCCCCCGCAAACGGGGGAGGATTGGTTCAGCCGTTCTTCGGCGTCACGTCGCCGGCCTTGACCGGGGCGCCGTCGAACTGGTCGGCGTAGGCCGGATTGAGCAGGGCGCGCAACGCGCTCTGCGGCAGGGCGATCCAGTAGGGGCCGTCCGAATAGGGGCCGATCTGATAGGGCCCCATCAGGAAGGTCACGCCGCCCGCCTTGCCTGGCGTCGTGCCCGGCGTCAGCACAAACGGGGTCGAGACGGCCTTGGGGCAGGTCCACATCTTGCCGTCCAGCGTCGCGGCCTCCGAACCCGGCGAGCGGGCCTGTTTGGCGGCGTTGGTGGCGGCGCACAGGGCCTTGTCGAGGACCGACAGGTCGGCGCCCGGCCGGAACAGGTCGGCGAAGCCCAGCCGCTTGTTGGTCGTCTTGTCCCAGATCACGGCGTCGAAACTGGTGTTGGGATGGGCGCCGCCGGTGAACTCGAAATCGGTGCGGGTCAGGCTGACCAGTTTGCCAGTCTCGGCGCCGGGCGCGAAGGCGATGGTCTTTTCATAGGGGTTCGGGCCGCCGCCGGCCTCGCTGAGATCGGCCTGGGCGCCTTCCTCGAACTGCTTCAGATCGCGCACCGTGTCGGCATAGAGGGCGGCGTGCAGGGCGGGCGTGGTCTTGATCGCCTGGGGCAGGGTCAGTTTGACGGCGGCATAGGGGGTCTTGCTGTCATAGCCGACGGGAGTGTTCGACATGGCCGGCGCAGCGGCCGGGGCCTGTGCGGCCGGCGCCTGGGCCTTGTCTTCCTTGCGCTGGCAGGCGGCCAGAGATGCGGAAAGCGTGGCGGCGACGGCGGCGGACAACAGCAGGATGCGGGCGGTGCGCGACATGGGAAACTCCATCATCGGGGGGATCACAGGGAGATTGAGCCAAGGGCGATAGCGGCCAGCAGGATCAGGCCGGCCTCGCGATTGGACTTGAACAGTTTCAGCGCCAGCGCGCCGTCGTTGCGGTCGAGCCGCATGACCTGACGCGCCAGATGGGCGGCGTAGGCGATCAGGCCGATCCAGAAGAGCGGCCCAAGCCCGGCGGCGAGGCCGGTCATGGCGGCCAGGATCACGGTCAGGCCATAGAAGATCGCCACACCGGGCCGCACGGCCGAGGCCAGTCGGCGGGCCGAGGACTTCACGCCGATCATGGCGTCGTCCTCGATGTCTTGCAGAGCGTAGATGGTGTCGTAGCCCAGGGTCCAGAAGACGCCGCCAATCCACAGCAGGATGGCGGGAAGATAGGCCTGCCACGTCAGGGCGATCGCATGGCCGCTTTCGCTGGCCGGGGACCACAGAAAGGGCCGGAACTCGCCGGCGAGATCGGCGGGCAGCAGCAAGGCGGCCGCCGCCAAGGGCAGGGCGGCGGCGAACCCCATCAGGGCGCCCCAGTTGAAGGTCAGGCCCAGCCAGGCCTGGGGCCACCAGGTGATCCGCTTCATAAACGGATAGGCCGCGACCAGGCCCAGCGACCCAACGCCCAGCCCGATGGCGACGGTCGGCAAGGTGAGCAGGACCAAAAGGCTGATCAGGCTGCACGCGACGACGAACGCCCAGGCCTGTTTGACCGAGATGCGGCCGGACGGAATGGGTCTCTGGGCGGTGCGGGCGACCTGGGCGTCGAAATCCCGATCGACGATGTCGTTGAAGGCGCACCCCGCCGCTCGCATCAGACAGGCGCCGATGGCAAAACAGACGAACAGCCACAGATCATAAAAGCCGGGGCTTTGCCGATACTGCGCCAAGGCCAGCGTGATCCCCTGCCACCCAGGCAGCAGCAGCAGCCAGATGCCGATGGGCCGGTCGAACCGCCCCAGCTTCAACCACGGCTTCAGCCCCTCCGGCGCATGCCGATCGACCCAGTTGGCGCCGGCGTCGGGGAGGGGAGCGAAAGTCATGCGGCTGACTTAGCGCGAAGGGGACAAGGGGTGAAGGCGTGGATTCAACCGCGTTTCCCTCAATCTGCTCAGTATGCACCACCGAAACGGGCTTGCTCACCGGCGTTCAGGCCTTCAAACGACGAGGGTGTCTATTCAGTCCCTGATCATCGATTGCGACCCCGGCGTGGACGACGCCGTGGCGCTGTTTCTGGCCTTCGCCGCGCCCGAGCTGGAGTTGCTGGCCGTCACCACGGTCGGTGGCAATGTCCCCGGCGCCAAAACTCAGCGCAATGCGCGCATGATCCGCCAGATCGCCGGGCGCGAGGAGGTGCCGGTGTTCGGCGGGGCCGAGCGGCCGCTGAAACGGCCGCCGGCGGGCGCGGGCGAGTTTCACGGCGTCGAGGGTCTGGGCGATCTGGAGCCGTTCGAACCGACAGGGATCGTCGGCGACGGGCCGGCCGCCAACGCCATCGTCGATCTGGTGATGAGCCGGCCTGAAGGCTCGGTCGCCATCGCCGTCCTGGGGCCGATGACCAATCTGGCGCTGGCGATGCGGCGTGATCGGCGGCTGGCCGAACGGCTGGGGCCAGTGGTCGTTATGGGCGGGGCGCGGTCGGAAGGCGGCAATGTCACAGCATCGGCCGAGTTCAACATCTGGGCCGATCCGGATGCGGCGGCGGTGGTGTTCGGATCGGGATGTCAGGTGGTCGCCTTCGGCCTGGACGCGACCCATCAGGTGCGCGCGACCGAGGCCCGGATCGTGGCGATAGAGGCCATCGAAAGCGAGGCCGCGCGGGCCGCGGCGTCAACGCTGCGGTTCTCGCAGCGGGTGGAGCGCGAGATCGTGGGATGGGACGCAGCCCCGTTGCATGACCCGTGTCCTATCGCCTGGCTGATCAAGCCCGACCTGTTCGAGACGAAGCCCTGCCGGATCGAGGTGGAGACGGGTTCGGACCTGACGCGCGGGCATACGGCGGTCGAGTTCCGGATCGATCCGGCGACGGCGCGGCATCGCTGGGCGGTCTCGGCGGACGCGCAAGGGGTGTTCGATCTGATCGTCGCCAAGCTGAAGGCTCAGGCGCTGGAGGCCGCCGCATGAGGATCACCGTCGTCGGCTCGATCAATCTGGATCTGGTCGCCACCGCGCCCCAACTGCCGGCGCCGGGCGAGACGGTGACCGGGGCGACCCTGGCGCGGCATCCCGGCGGCAAGGGCGCCAATCAGGCGCTGGCGGCCGAGAAACTGGGAGCCGAGGCCAGCCTGATCGGGCGGGTCGGCAATGACGCCATGGCCGGCGAGGCCCTGGCCCTGATGGAGGATCTGGGCGTTGATCTGGCGGGAGTGGAGGTGGATGTGGCGGCCCCGACGGGCGTCGCCCTGATCGCCGTCGATCCAACCGGCGAGAACCAGATCGTGGTCGCGGCCGGCGCCAACCACATGGTCACCCCTGAACAGCTGCCGCAGCGGATTGAGGGCGCGCTGATCGTGCAGCTGGAGCTGCCGATCGAGACGGTCGAGGCGGCGGTGGGCCGGGCGACGGGCTTCGTCTGCGCCAATCTGGCGCCCGCCGCGCCGGTGTCGGAACTGCTGCTGCGCCGCGCCGACCTGATCGTCGTCAACGAGACCGAGGCGGCCTTCTATGGCGACGGCCTGCACCGGGGCGGGGGACGGGTGGTCGTCACCAAGGGCGCTCGAGGCGCGGCAATGTACCAACGCGGCGTCGAAATGGCCTGGGCGTCCCCGCCGGCCGTCGAGGCGGTCGATGCGACGGGCGCGGGCGACGCCTTCGTCGCCGCCATCACGGTGGCTTTGCTGGAAGGCATGGACCCGGCCGAGGCGCTGCGCTTCGCCTGCGCCGCCGGAGCCTTCGCCGCGACCCGCCCGGGCGCGCAGCCCTCAGCGCCGGAGCGCGATCAGGTCGAGGCTATGCTGGCGGGATAAAATATCCAAGCCGCACAACCTGTCATTGACTGAACGCATCCTCCTTGCGAGTGTTTGGCCGGGGGAGAAATTCAATGCGTTCAAGCGCGAGACGTGTGTGCGCCGCCATGTCGGGGCTGGCCGCCAGCTTCATTCTGGCCGGCTGTGAAAACAAAAAAGGCGATGAGATCAGCGCAACGACGTCCGTCGAGGCGCCTGTCCTGAACGAAGCGGCTCGTAATGAGGCTGTCGCAATGATCGCCGGCGATTTGAACGCGCCTCTAGTCGAACTGCAGGCCGTTCTGACCAACGCCGCTCAAGATGGTCGCATCGAACCGAACGAACTTCAGATTCAAGGGGCTTCCGGCTCAATACCTGTCGATTGGTGGCTTTGGAACAAGGGGTATCTGCGGTTGGAGGACGATGAATACTACGGCCCGTATCTGGCCCTGTCTCAAAAGGGGGAGCGGTTCGTGGGCGGCGCGGCTCCGGCCTGGCTAACCGCGAAGGCCGAAGGTTCCCCCAAGATGGATTGTCAGTCGGCCGGTGGTCTGACTCGCGCCGTCTGCACGGCGAACGTCGCCTATTCCGTCAGTCAGACCCCGGGCGGCGACCTGGCTCGCGTCGTCGTTCCGGCGTCCTCGGCCAATATGGAAGCGAGCTTCACGCAGGGCGAGGGCTGGTCCGTGACGCAGCTGTCCGTGGACGGAGAGCCGCCCCGTGATGTGGCCCGAAGCGCCATTTTCGGCACGCCAGAAATGGCGGTGGAGCCTCGTCGCCAATTCTTCGAGGCCATCACGAAACAGCTGGAACGCCGAGCGGCGGCTCAGCAGAGGCAGGAGGCCGCCGCGCAGCCATCGACCTATTCGCCCGCCGACATCCCGCCGCCGGCCGCTGCCTCCTTGGCGAAATCATCCGCAAGCAGTGCGCCAGTGATCGTAAACGCTCGGGTGTTGCGGCGGCCGACGGATGCGGAACTGATGGCCGTCTATCCTGCCCGAGCGCTCAATCAGGGTATTCTAGGGCGCGCGACGATGACCTGTACGTCGACCGCCCAAGGCTCTTTGACCGGCTGTATGGCGATGTCGGAATCGCCGCCCGGACAACGCTTCGGTCAGGCCGCCGTCGCTCTAGCGTCGCGGTATCGCATCAGCCCCCGCACCATAGACGGACAACCGGTGGACTCATCGGTCAGTCTCGACCTGTCTTGGACCCTAGACTGAAGCCCGGCGTCTCAGTCAATCGGATCGATCATCATGCTAAACAAGCTCGAAGCCCTTTATCTCAACATCCTGCGCGTCGTCATCATCGTGCTCGCGACCGTGCTGCTGGCGGTCGCGGCGATCGGCGCCGTCGTCGCCGCTCCCATGCTGCTGTCGTCATTCGGAGGCGGTGAGGCAGACGCCGCGCGTCTGGTCCGCAACGACAGTCTGAACGACTATCTGAACCGCAACTCGGGCAGTCCGGGTGTCGCGGCGCAGGATCAGGCCGCGTTGGAGGATCGAACCCGCGACGCCGACCGGCGATTCAAGGAGGCGGCCGCCAACATCGTTAGCTACGTGAAGGCCAAGACCGGCATGGCCCCGCCTGAGGCCGGAGTGATCGACTATATCCAGACCCTCTCGGACAGGCTGCCGACCGGTCTTCAGGATCGGTATGCGGACAGCCTTCTTTCTCTGTCGAAAGATCTGGTTCAAGCACCGACGGCGACAACGCCCGTGGACGTCGATCAACTGATCCAATGGCATTTCGATCAGTTCAGCGCCGCGGCGGAAACGGCGATGCAGCAGGACGCGAGCCGCGCCATTGAAGAACAGGCGCGTCGTCAGACGGCGGTTCTGGCAGGAACTGCGGCGGCGGGATTCTTCATGATGTTCCTGCTGCTGGTCTTCGTGTTCGTGCTGGTGAAGATCGAACGCAATCTGCGCCGCCTGCCGGTGGCCGTAGAGCGTCAAGCTGAGGCCATGTGACACTGTAACGCCGAAACGGGTTGTCGACGGTGGAAAGGCGGGGTTAGGTCTGGGGTTCGGGATTTGTGGGGACTTCAGACGATGATGATGCGTGAACGTGGGGTTGGGCTGGTTCTGGCGGCGGTGCTGCTGAGCGGCGTGGCGGGTGGGGCGTTAGCCCAAAACGCGGGGGGGCAGAACGCGGCGCCGGCTGCGGGGCCGATGGTCTATCAGCAGCCGCCGGCGCCGATCGCGGACATTCTAGACGCCAAGCCGACGCCGTCGTCGATGCTGAGCCCGGATCGGCGGACGCTGGTGTTGATGGACCGGTCCAACCTGCCCAGCATCAAGGCCCTGGCCGAGCCGATGCTGCGGTTGGCGGGGACGCGGATCAATCCGAGGAACAATGGCGCGGCCGAAAGCCGGGTGGCGTGGCTGACGGGTCTGAGCCTGCAGGCGGTGGATGGGGGGCAACCTCGCGTCGTGGCCCTGCCCGACGGCGCGCGGTTCACGGCGCCGCGTTTCTCGCCGGACGCCAAGTCGCTGGCCTTCGTGCTGGACCGGCCGACGGGGCTGGAGCTGTGGGTGGTGGACGTGGCCTCGGCGCGGGCGCGCAAGCTGACCGATCCGGTGGTCAATATGACCGGCGGGACGGGTTATGAGTGGCTGCCCGACAGTTCGGGCCTGCTGGTCGAGGCGGTCCCGGCGGGGCGCGGTCCGGCGCCGGACGTGACGGCCGCACCCACGGGGCCCAATATCGAGGAGACGGCCGGGCGGGTCGCGCCGGTGCGGACCTATCAGGACCTGTTGTCGAACCCCGGCGATGAGGCGCTGTTCGACCATTATTTCACCAGCCAACTGACGCTGGTTCCACTGAACGGCCGTGCACGGACGATCGGGGCGCCTGCGGTCTATCTGGACGCGTCGGTGTCGCCGGACGGCAAATACATCCTGCATGAGATCGCCAAGCGGCCCTATTCCTATGCGGTGCCGGACGACCTGTTCCCGACCGAGATCGTGGTGACGGATCTGAACGGCCGCGTGGTGCGCACGGTCGCCGACCTGCCGCTGAGGGACGATGTGCCGACCGCCTTCGACGCCGTGGCGCCGGGGCCGCGCGCGGTCGAATGGCGGGCCGATGCGCCGGCGACCCTGACCTGGGTCGAGGCGCTGGACGGCGGCGACATCCGCAAGCAAGCCGAGTTCCGGGACCGGGTCTTCATGCAGGCCGCGCCGTTCACGAGCGAGCCCGTCAAACTGATCGACCTGAAGGAACGGTATGGCGGCGTCGTCTGGGGCCGGGACGACCTGGCCATCGTCAATAGCCGCTGGTTCAACACCCGGCACGAAACGCGCTTAGTGGTCGATCCGTCGAACCCTGGCGAGGGCCGGGTGCTGCTGGAGCGGAACTATCAGGCGCGCTATGACAATCCGGGCCAGCCGGTGACCCAGCCGAATGCGCAGGGCCGTTCGGTGATCCGCTTCGATCCGCAGGGGCGCATCCTGATGTCGGGCGCCGGGGCCACGCCGCAGGGCGAGTTCCCGTTCCTTGCCGCCATGGACCCGGCGACGGGACGCAGCGAACGGCTGTGGACCTCGGCCAATACGGACTACGAGGCCGTGGTCGGCTTCCTGGATGCGGACGGCAAGCGGGTGGTGACGCAGCGCGAGACGCGGCTGGATCCGCCCAACCTGCAGATCCGCGATCTGACTACGGGCCAGACGACGCGGCTGACCAACTTCCCCGATCCGGCGCCGCAGCTGGCCGAGGCGACGCGGCAACTGGTGACCTATGAGCGGGCCGACGGGGTCAAGCTGTCGGGGACGCTGTATCTGCCGGCCGGTTACGACAAGGACCGCGAAGGGCCGCTGCCGATGCTGATGTGGGCCTATCCCGCCGAGTTCACCGATGCGGCGGTGGCGGGCCAGACGGTGGACGTGCAGAACCGGTTCGTACGGCCCGGCGGGTCCAGCCATCTGTTCCTGCTGACGCAAGGCTACGCCATCTTCGACAATCCCTCCATGCCCATCATCGGCAAGGATGGGGCCGAGCCGAACGACACCTATGTCCAGCAACTGACGGCGGACGCCCAGGCGGCGGTGGATGCGGTGGTGCGGATGGGTGTGGCGGACCGCGACCGGATCGCCGTCGGCGGACACAGCTACGGCGCCTTCATGACGGCGAACCTGCTGGCGCACAGCGATCTGTTCCGGACCGGGATCGCGCGGTCGGGGGCCTATAACCGCACCCTGACGCCGTTCGGCTTCCAGTCCGAGCAGCGCAACTATTGGGAGGCGACCGAGGTCTATACCGAGATGTCGCCCTTCACCTATGCGAACAAGCTGAACGAGCCGATCCTGCTGATCCACGGCGAGGCGGACGACAACTCGGGCACCTTCCCGGTCCAGTCCGAGCGCTTCTATGCGGCGCTGAAGGGGCTGGGGGCGACGGCGCGTTACGTCACCCTGCCATTGGAGGCGCATGGATACCGCGCGCGGGAATCGGTGGGCCACACCCTGTGGGAGATGACCCGCTGGCTGGACCAGTATGTGAAGAACGCCCCGCCGAAGCCGGCCGCGAACTGAGCGATCAGGGCTTGGACGCCGCGGCCTCCGCCGCGGCGTTGACGGCCGCCAGGCGGGCATCCTGTTCCGACTGGGGCGGGACGCCGAAGACGGCGCGCAGGCTGTCGGGGATCAGGGCTCGGTCGTAGGGATCGAGGGTGGCCGGGGCGTCGCGGGTCTTGCGGGTCTGGGTGCCGTAGATCTGGGCCTTGTCGGTCATCTGCAGATAGCGATCCAGCGTCGCGGCGGCGATCCAGGCGCCTTCGGGCGAGCCCTTGGCCACGGCGGCGACGGCCAGGCTATGGGCCAGCAGATAATCCTCGGGCGTGGAGCCGTGCTGGAAGACGAAGGCGGCGGCCCGGTAGTCCTCGCCGGTGCTAAGCGCGCCGGCGTCCAGCAGGGCGCGGGTCTGGACCCGGCGCGCGGCGTCTTCGGCGAGCATTGCTGTGACGCGGGCACGGTCCTTGAAGAAGTCCGGGGTCAGGTTTTGTCTTACCGCCTGATCGGCGGCGAAGATGGCGGCCATCTCGGCGTTGTTTTGAGGCGAGGTCTCTTGAGCCAAGGCCGGAACGGCGAAGGCGAGGGCGAGGGCCGACATCGCGGCGGCGCAGGACAGGCGAGACGGGCGCATGGGAGATCTCCGCTGAAGCTTGAGCGGACATTGGTCTGCGGATTCGCGGCCGAAAGCGGGCATGCAGATTACGGAGTCGTCAGCTTAGGGCGTTATCCAGCCTGCGCACCCCCAAACATCTCGCACTTGCGAGATGTCGCATCGCCATGTCTTGGCGGAATCCACCTCAATTTCGCGCATGGATGCCCATATTTGCGTAACAAGGCGTGACCAAGCGGGCGCGCATGGGTCTTGACCCATTGTGCATCGCAACCTAAGTTGACCTCTGACGCCTCCGGGCGTCTTGCCCTTCCTGGGCGTTTCCTCCCTATAGACTTTTATGCCGCACCCTCGGGTGCGGCTTTTTTTTGATCTGATCAGCGATCAGTCAGGCCGACCACGCGTCCGCGCACAGGGCGGCGATCACGCGCGACAGGGCCTTGTGCGTCTTGGCGTAGGTCGCGTTGGGGGCCAGCGTCGTCTCGTCCAGATACAGTTTGCGGCTCAGCTCGATCTGGATGGCCTCGTAGCCCTCGTCCGGACGGCCCCAGCGCTGGGTCGACCAGCCGCCGGCGTAGGGATGGTTCTGCGCCACGCGCCAGCCCAGCCCCTCGAACAAGCCGCGTAGCCGTCGGCTGAGCCGCGCGCTGCAGGCCGAGCCGTAACGGTCGCCCAGCACGACTTCGGCCCCGACGGCGCGCGCCGGCATCGAATGCCAGTCGATCAGCACGGCTCGTCCGTGCGTCGCGCGCGTCGTCCGCATCCGTTCGTCCAGCGCCTGGTGATAGGGGGCATGGACGCTGGCGATCCGGTGTCTGGCCTCCGCCAGCGTCAGCCGGCGCGCATAGAGCGGCGTCCCGTCGCCGGCCAACCGGGGGATAACGCCGTACCCCGCCGCCGTCTTGGCTCCGACCGGCCCGTCCAGATCCGCGATCAGGACCGGGTCCAGCTCGGACGGATCACGGTTCAGATCGACATAGGCCCGGCCGATCCGCCCTTCGATCAGCGCGGCTCCTCTGGGCGGTCCCTCTGCGATCAAGCGCCCGACCAGGGCGTCCTCGGCGCTTTTCAGGCTGGCGCGCGACAGGCCTGGCGCCGCACCCATGTCGTCGGGATAGAGGTCGCCGGAGTGAGGCGAGGCGAACACCAGCGCCGTCGCGGGCGCGTCCGCCGCCGGGGCGGTGATCGAAAAGCTGTCGCCGCCGTCGGTCATGCTCCCGCTTAGCGCGTTTCGCTGTGGAAGGAAGTCGGCTGATCGGCGAATTTCATCCGCGGTTTACCGTTCCGGCTCTAGGTTTGCGGTCTGTTTCAAGGGTGTTTCTCGAATGGCGCGTATTCTCCTGGCCGAAGACGACGGTTCGTTGCGCGGATTTCTGACGCGCGCGCTGGAGCGGGCAGGCCACCAGGTCATCGACTGCGAGAACGGCGACGACGCGATCGACGCGTTGGAACACGGTCCCTACGACCTGCTGCTGACCGACATCGTCATGCCGGGCGCCGACGGGATCGAGGTCGCCCGCGTCGCCGCCGCCCGCCAACCCGGCCTGCGCATCATGTTTATCACCGGCTTCGCCGCCGTGGCCCTGACCGCCGCCCAGGCCACGCCGGACGCCAAGGTGTTGTCAAAACCCGTCCACCTGCGTGATCTGGTCAATGAGGTCGAGCGGATGGTCGCCGCCTGAACCTTCGCTGCGACTGGGCCGAGCGGCGTTTGGCGAGAAATCGCATTCTTGCCGTTAAATCGGCTTGATGCCGACCGGCCTCGCCGCTATACGACCGCTCTTCCCGCTCCGAAGACGTTTTTCGGAGCCCTACGGCGGATGCGTAGCTCAGCGGGAGAGCACCTCGTTGACATCGAGGGGGTCACAGGTTCAATCCCTGTCGCGTCCACCATTTCCTTTTCTTTTCAGATCAGTCGCCATCAGCCCCTGGGTGGCGTTCGCGCGCTAGAGCAGCCGTCCCTGATCCGACGTCCGGACGGCCGTGTCCGTCGTCAGGCCGCGGCGGCGAAGCTCGGTCGCGGCGGTGAAGGCGATGTCGATGTCGCGTCCCGACGCCATGACCTGAAGCCGGTCGGCATCCACCGCGCTCCACGCCTTGCCGCGTTCAGGGCCGGCGGGCACGCGAGGCAGCAGTCCCGGTTCGCGGCTCCAGGCCAGAAGCTGCTCGACGGTCGTTTGGTTCAGCATGTCGCGCAGATGGTGGGCGGTAACATAGGCGTCGGGCAGGGCGCGATGCGCCGGCAGGCCCAACTCGTGCACCAATCCCTCGGGCCGGCGCAGATAGCGCAGCATCTGGTTGGAGAAGCGCGGCAGGTCGGGCCACAGCCGCAGGGCGCATTTCCAGGTGCAGATCCACTTTGCGCCGCCTGACAGGGCAGGGGTGCAATACCGCTGCTCGAAGCTGGCGCGGTGAGCCGCCAGGGCGATCACGCCCGCCTCGGGACGAAGGATGGGCGGGGCGACGGCCTTCCAATAGCGGGCGTCTTGAACCCACTCGTCCAGAATGTGGTGGATCGCCATGGTGTCGGGCGAAATCGGCCGACCGGGATTTACGAAACGGGCGCCGCGCGTCGCATCCAGACGCCATGGGCCGGCCCCGTCACGCACCACGTCCTGCCAGCCGATCTCGCAGACGTCCTGAGGGCCGGATCCGGCCGTCTCCAGGTCGATGACGCGGATGCGTTGGGGTGATGGCGTGAAGTCGGTCAGGGCGTCCTCGGCGTGGCTTTCACACCTGACAACGCCTGGGACGCCAGATTCGGTCCGGCGCCTGGAAAGACCGCCGACGGCGCGTCGTCAGTTCGGCAAGTGCACCGACCCGTGCGGCATGACGGTCATCACGGCCCACAGACCGACCAGCACCACGGGCGAGGCGATCAAGGCCCGCCGACAGCGATGCGCCAGATAGAGAGCCTCGCCGATCACGATCGACACCAGCATTCGCGTTTCCCCCGAAACGATAAGCGACACTTCTATGACGTCGCCGACAGACGTGTCCCTCAATGAGACGACAAGACTTTTGGTCGCCGCCTCTCCGCAGGCCGCGTGGTCGCTGGACGTGCGGCCAGGAATGCGCAATCTCGCAGGCATGGGATCTGTCGCGCGCCTGTTCCGTCTGCATTTGTCGCTATGGCTCGGGCTGCTGGTCATGGCGGCCGTCGCGGCCCTGGCGCCGGCCAGCCTCGGCTGGCCGATGCGACTGGCGGCCGGCTGGGACGCGGGCGTGGCGACCTTTCTCGTTGCCACCTTTGTGCGGATCTTCCGCGCGTGTTCTCAGGAGGCGATGCGGCGTCGCGCGGCGGAACTGGATCAGGCGGGCGTTATGGTCCTGCCGCTCAGCATGGCGGCGGCCGTGGCCAGCGTCGTGGTCCTCGTCCTCGCCATGGTGGCCAGCGACGGCAAGCCGACCGTCGGGCAGGCGGTCTTTTCAGTGTGCACCGTCGGCGTGTCGTGGCTGTACGTGCACATCATCTTCGCCCTGCATTACGCCCACGGATTCTATGCCCCCCGTGACGACGGCAAGGGCGATCAGGGCGGGCTGATCTTTCCGGGCGAGGAAGACGCGGACTACTGGGATTTTCTGCACTTCGCCCTGATCATCGGCGTGGCGAACCAGACGGCCGATGTGCAGATCTCCAGCCGCAAGCTGCGCGGCCTAGCGACGTTTCACAGCCTGATCGCCTGGTTCTTCAACGCCGTTATCCTGGCGCTGACGGTCAATCTGGCCGCCACGCTGCTTTAGGCACGCGTAGCCGTTCGGTCAGAGATCGACTGGGCGACCGGATTCCTCTTCTTCAAGCGTGACGGCGACATCGGCGTTGGCCGACAGGCGCACTTTGTCGCCCTCGACGCCGGCCACGAAGCCGTTCTCGATATAGTGGTGATGATCGGCGTGGGCGCTGGTGTTCTCGCGGCGCGTCAGCTTGATCCGGTCGCTCTCGACCCGGTCCACGACGCCGACGTGCACGCCGTCGGCTCCGATGACTTCCATGCCTTCCTTGATCTCGCTCATCGCTGTCTTTCCTCGCTGAACATCGTCTCGATAGCGGAGCGCCGCCGATCGACATTTCGTTCCCGAGGCGCTGGGACGGCGAGCATGCTTGTTCGCGGCCCCGCCGACTGGCAAGGCTTTGGGACAGTGTTCAGCACAAGCCGGCTGAGGAGCGCGAGCGACAGGGATGCCGTTGACTTGATTGAACAGTATGGATGGTCCGAGGTCTGGGCGACGGCGTTTGCGCCGCATGCCCATGCCGGTCACACGCCGGGCCGCGTCATCCTCCAGCATCGCAACGGCTATCTGGTCGTCACGGATGCGGGCGAGCTTCAGGCCAAGGCGTCCGGCCGACTGCGGCACGAAGCCCAGGAGACTGGGCCCCCTGCGGTGGGCGACTGGGTGGCTCTGTCGCCGAACCCTCAGGACGGCGCCGCCACCATCCACGCCGTCCTGCCTCGCCGCACGGCCTTCGTGCGGCGGGCGGCCGACAGCGTGCGTCGAACCCAGATCCTGGCGGCCAATATCGACGTGGCCTTTGTCGTCACCTCGATGAATGCGGATCTGAATCCGCGCCGGATACAGCGTTTCCTGGCTGCCGCGATGGACAGCGGAGCGCGGCCTGTTCTCGTTCTGACGAAGTCGGATCTCAGCGCCGACCCCCAAGCCGAGCTCGCTCAGGTGGCGGCGCTGGAGGCGCAGACACTGGTCTTGACCGTCTCGGCGCGCGAAGGCGTTGGCCTGGAGGCGCTGCGTCTTCAGGTGAAGCCGGGCGAAACCTGTGTCCTGATCGGTTCGTCGGGTGTCGGCAAGTCTACCCTGGTCAACGCCTTCCTGAACGAGGATCGGATGGCGACCCAGGCGATCCGCGCATCCGACGACCAGGGACGGCATACCACCAGCCACCGCCAGTTGATCCCGCTGCCCGGCGGCGGTCTCATCATCGACACGCCCGGCATCCGCGAAGTAGGCCTGATCGACGCCGAAGAGGGTGTGGAGGCGGTCTTCGACGACATCGAACGTCTGATGCAGGAGTGCCGCTTCACCAACTGCGGCCATGCGAGCGAGCCGGGATGCGCTGTCCAGGCGGCGCTCGCGGACGGCACGCTGGAGGAATCGCGCTGGGCGCATTTCCAGAAGCTGAAGTCGGAACTGGCGGCGGCGGGGGACAAGGCGGAACGGATCGCCAAGGCTGCGGAACGTCGGCGGCTGGGCGGCCTGCAGAAGGTCTATCGCGCGACGAAGCGCAACGATCGGGGCGGGGCCGATCGATAGCGTCGATGGCGCAACCGAATTTCGACGTGTTGCGGGGCCAAACGGGCTAGGTGAGGTCCTTAGACTCAAGAAAGATCACTATGTCCGCATTCACCATCGTCACCACCAGCGCCGTTCAGGGCAGCGAGGCCGCAGAGGTCAATACGCTGACAGACGACTTTTCCGACGCCAGCGAGGCGGTGGGCTATGCACGCCGCATGGCCGACGAAATGATCGACATGGCCGATCAGCTGCTGCTGGATTTCGATTACAGCAACGTCGGCGTCTATGAGGGCGACCTGCTGGACGAAGACGTCACCCCGGATCACCCCGCCCTGATCGGCGTCTGGGTGCTGGATGAAGAAGGCTCGGCCTTTGTACCGGCCGAAGAGTTCCGCCAGGGATCGACCGAAGTCGAGAACTGATCGGCGGCTATCGCGGCGGGAGGTTCGGATCGAGCCGCCTGCCGCATCGGTCATCGGACAATAGACGGGCGCCTGGTCGCGCGCCGAATGGCGATTTCTGCGGATCGAAAATGTCGGGGAGGATGGCCGTCCCTCCGAACACCTTGCGGTGCTCGGAGGTGACGATGGTGGAGCTTAGCGGAGTCGAACCGCTGACCTCTTGCATGCCATGCAAGCGCTCTACCAACTGAGCTAAAGCCCCGGACCTGTCGGTCTGGATCGCCCGGTTCATCTTGCGATGGCCCCCGGCGAGGCGGCGGAAACTAGGTCAGGCTTTTTCTGCGATCAAGCCCGTTTCGAGATTTATTTTCACCGCGTTCCCAAGGGTGAAAATACGCAGGTTTTTCAAACCGAAAGGTGTGAAAGGCCTGCTGTCCCGCCGCGTCTCCCTAACGGGAAATGCGGCGGGTGCAACAAGAATCTGAGCCAGATCGCGAGAAGCCCACAGCAAGTCGGGCTTCAAGTCGCGCGAAGCGCGATAGGCCCAAGAATTTAGTCGTCGTCGCGCGACGGCTTGGCGATCTCGTCGTCGATCGAGTCGTCGTCTTCGTCTTCGATGAACGGCACGGAGTCGTCATCGTCGTCGGCCAGCAGATCGTCGTCGCCGTCGGTCGAGCCCATGCCGGCTTCTTCCGAGGCGTCGGCCGGAGAGTCTTCGTCCTCGTCGTCCGGCGTGAGGATCGGCTCGTGGCCTTCCTCGTCGATTTCCGGCGTCTTGACGTCGTCTTCCTCGTCCTCGTCGCCGTCGACCTTCTTGTCCTTGACCTGATCTTCCGTGTCCTCATCGTCGGACGGATAGCCGGGACGGGCGCGGCGGCTGCGCAGCTTCATCGCCTCTTCGGGATCGAAGTCGGTTCCGCATTTGGGGCAGTGTGCGGGGCGACGGTTCAGGTCGTAAAACTTCGCCTGGCAGTTGGGGCAGACCTGTTTGGCGCCCAGTTCGGGATTGGCCACGTTTGGATGCTTTCAACGGGTTGAATTCGGGGCGGTCCCTTGCCACCCCTTTGACCCGCTGTCAAAAGCTGTCTTTCGCGCCGCCCGCGCGGCCCTTCGCACAATACAGCCTGAAGCGGGTGATCATGCCGTCCCAACTGACTTCGCGCCGCGCATCCGCCCTGACCGGAAAGGTCCGCGCACCGGGCGACAAGTCGATGTCGCACCGGTCGATGATCCTGGGCGGAATGGCGTCGGGCGTGACCGAGGTCGAGGGTCTCCTGGAAGGCGACGACGTCCTGGCCACCGCCCGCGCGGTCGAAGCCTTCGGCGCCAAGGTCGAGCGGACCGGCGACGGCAGATGGCGGATCGAGGGGGCGGGGGGCTTTAAGACGCCGGCTTCGATGATCGACTGCGGCAACGCCGGGACCGGGGTGCGCCTGCTGATGGGCGCGGCGGCCGGCTATCCGCTAACGGCGACCTTCGATGGCGACGGCTCGCTGAGAAAGCGGCCGATGAAGCGGGTCACGGGACCCTTGGCGGACATGGGTGCGGCGTTCGACTGGCAGGCGGCCGAGGATCGGCTTCCTGTGGCCCTGACCGGCGGCGCGCTGAAGGCCATCGACTATGTGCAGACGGTGGCCTCGGCCCAGGTGAAGTCGGCCATCCTGCTGGCGGGTCTGAACGCCGAGGGCGTCACCTCGGTGGTCGAGCCCGAAAAGAGCCGTGATCACACCGAGCGGATGCTGCGGGCCTTCGGCGCCGAGGTGGGCGTCGAGGAGAGGGGCGAGGGCTGGAAGGTGACTCTGAAGGGCGGTCAGGCCCTGACCGGGACCTTCGTCGCCGTGCCGGGCGATCCGTCCTCGGCGGCGTTTCCCCTTGCGGCGGGGCTGATCGTACCGGGGTCGGAGGTCACGGTCGAGGGCGTGATGCTGAACCCGCTTCGCACCGGCCTGTTCGACACCTGGATCGAGATGGGCGCCGACCTGACCATCACCAACCGGCGTGAGGCCGGGGGCGAAGAGGTCGGCGACATCACCGCCCGTCACTCGTCCCTGAAGGGCGTGGTCGTGCCTGAGGATCGCGCCGCCTCGATGATCGACGAATATCCGATCCTGGCGGCGACGGCGGCCTTTGCGGACGGCGTCACCGTCATGCGCGGCGTGGGTGAAATGCGGGTCAAGGAAAGCGACCGGATTTCGCTGATGGTCGAGGGGCTGCGCGCCTTCGGCGTTCAGGTCGAGGAGGAGCCGGAAGGCTTTATCGTCACCGGCGCCGGCCAGGGCGGGTCGGTGCGTGGCGGCGGCTTGGTCCACACCGCCCACGACCACCGCATCGCCATGAGCCATCTGGTCCTAGGCCTGGCCGCCGAACAACCGGTCTCGGTCGACGAGCCTGGCATGATCGCCACCAGCTTCCCCGGCTTCGTCGAGATGATGAACGGGCTGGGCGGGCGAATCGCGTGAAGTCCGCGCGCGACGTCCTCGGTCGAGGCATCGCGGTCCTCGGTCTTCTGACCTGTCTGGGCGGAGCCGGCTGGACGGCTTGGATCGTCTGGCAAGGTGTGACGACAGGCCGGGTCTCGGGCAAACATGGCGCTGTGCATCTCAGGGCCGAGGGCGACGCCTTCTTCTATTCGACCGTGGCGCTGAACGGCGTCGCGTGTCTGGTGTGGCTGGGTTTGGCGGCCTTCGCGGTCGTGGTTCTGGCGCGTTGGAAGGCATGGTCGTGAACCGGCCGGGGCTGTCGGGCTGGATCAAGCCGATCCTGACGATGGCGCCCCTTGCAATTCGTGATTTGGTCGGACGCCGGGACTGAGGGCTTCGGCTGGATTGGTCGGGCGATCCTCGCTATCAGGTTCGGCCTCCCGTGCGTTTGGGATCGAGATTGAAATGCGCCACGCGCTGCGGAGACCTGCTTGACCCTGATCATCGCCGTCGACGGGCCGGCCGCCTCTGGCAAGGGGACCATCGCCGCGCGTCTGGCCCAGACCTATGGCCTGCCGCATCTGGATACGGGGCTGCTGTACCGGGCCGTGGGCGCAAAGGTGCTGGCGGACGGCGGATCGCTGGATGACGAGGCCGCGGCGACGCAGGCGGCGCGGGGCCTCGACGCGGCGGGTCTGTCGGACGATCCGCGCCTGACGACAGGTGAGGCGGGCGAGGCTGCCAGCCGTGTCGCCAGCTTCGCAGGCGTTCGCGCGGCTCTGCTGGAGCTGCAGCAGGCGTTCGCGGCCCAGGCGGGCGGCGCGGTTCTCGACGGACGCGACATCGGCACGGTGATTGCGCCGAACGCTCAGGCCAAATTGTTCGTCACCGCGACGCCCGAGGTGCGGGCCACACGCCGCTGGAAGCAGCTGACGGCGCGCGGATCGGACATCGCTTTCGACGCCATGCTGGCCGACATCCAGCGCCGCGACGAGCGCGACGCCGGGCGCGGGGCGGCCCCGATGGTTCAGGCAGATGACGCGGTCTTGCTGGATACGACCGATCTGGGTATAGAGGCCGCCTTCGATGCGGCCCGCCGTATCGTCGAGGCGGCGCGCGCGAAACACGGTCTCTGACCTGCCCTCGCAAATCCAACGCTCCCACCCTCGGCCTCCGCGGGCGTTTTGATCGTTCTGAACGGCCTCGCATCCCGACGACCTGATTCCATCTTTTCCCATCGCCCCGCACGCCGCCTTTCGCTGCGTCAGGGGTCCATCTCGCGCGGGATCGTCCTTCGGTCGCGCGCCATAGCCCCACTGGAAACACCAGAGCTTCATGTCTGATACTCTCAACCCCACGCGCGACGACTTCTCGGCGCTGCTCGACGAACAACTGTCGGGTCGCGACTTCGGCGAAGGCCAGGTCGTCCACGGCCGCGTCGTCGGCATCGAAAAAGACATCGTCATCATCGACGTTGGTCTGAAGACCGAAGGCCGCATCGCCATGCGCGAATTCGGCCAAGGCGACGACGGCGCCCTGCCCAAGGTCGGCGACAACGTCGAGGTTTACCTGGAGCGCGTCGAGAACGCCCTGGGCGAAGCCGTCATCAGCCGCGACAAGGCTCGTCGCGAAGAAGCCTGGACCCGTCTGGAAGTCGTGTTCGCCGAAGGCCAGCCGGTCAACGGCGCCATCGTCGGTCGCGTCAAGGGCGGCTTCACGGTCGACCTGGGCGGCGCCTCGGCCTTCCTGCCCGGTTCGCAAGTCGACATCCGTCCGGTCCGCGACGTCGGCCCGCTGATGGGCAAGGAACAGCCCTTCGCCATCCTGAAGATGGACCGTCCGCGCGGCAACATCGTCGTGTCGCGTCGCGCCATCCTGGAAGAAGCCCGCGCCGAACAGCGCACGGAACTGGTCGGTCAGCTGGCCGAGGGTGAAGTCCGCGAAGGCGTCGTCAAGAACATCACCGACTACGGCGCGTTCGTCGACTTGGGCGGCATCGACGGCCTGCTGCACGTCACCGACATGTCGTGGAAGCGCGTTTCGCACCCGAGCCAGGTTCTGGCCGTCGGCGACACCGTCAAGGTCCAGATCGTCAAGATCAACCCGGATACCCAGCGTATCTCGCTGGGCATGAAGCAACTGCAGTCGGACCCCTGGGACGGCGTGGAAGCCAAGTATCCGGTCGGCGCCAAGTACACGGGCCGCATCACCAACATCACCGACTACGGCGCCTTCGTGGAGCTGGAAGCCGGTGTCGAGGGCCTGGTGCACGTCTCGGAAATGTCCTGGACCAAGAAGAACGTCCACCCCGGCAAGATCGTCTCGACCTCGCAGGAAGTCGACGTCGTGGTTCTGGATGTCGACGCCTCCAAGCGCCGCATCTCGCTGGGCCTGAAGCAGGCTCAGGACAATCCGTGGGACGCCTTCGTCGCCAACAACCCGATCGGTTCGACCGTCGAGGGCGAAGTCAAGAACGCCACCGAGTTCGGCCTGTTCATCGGTCTGGACAACGACATCGACGGCATGGTGCACCTGTCCGACCTCGACTGGTCGGTGTCGGGTGAAGAGGCCATCCAACGCTACCGCAAGGGCGAGATGGTCAAGGCCAAGGTCCTGGACGTCGACGTCGAGAAGGAACGCGTCTCGCTGGGCATCAAGCAGCTGGGCGGCGATCCGATCGGCGAGGGCGACACCTATCGTCGCGGCCAGCAGATCACCGTCACCGTGACGGCGATCGAGTCGGGCGGCATCGAGGTCAAGTTCGGTGAAGACGACGCGCCGGTCACGGCCTTCGTTCGCAAGTCGGACCTGTCGCGCGACCGCAACGAGCAACGTCCGGAACGCTTCGCCGTGGGCGACCGCGTCGACGCCATGATCACCGCCGTGGACAAGGCCTCGCGCCGCGTCTCGGTGTCGATCAAGGCGCTGGAAATGAAGGACGAGGCCGAGGCTATCGAACAGTTCGGATCGTCCGATTCGGGCGCTTCGCTGGGCGACATCCTGGGCGCCGCGCTGAAGAACGCCGGCACCAAGGAGTAAGGCTCAAGCCGAAGGGCGCACCGCGTCCTTCGGTCGCCTCGCTCAATCAGCAGAGCGCCGCGCGCTCTGCGATAGCGAAAAAGAATGAGGGCGGCGGGAGCAATCCCGTCGCCTTTTTCTCTGTCTGGCACACCCTTGTGTGCGCCTCCGGACATATTTCTTGCGAATGACGCGCATCATTGTCGGATAAGGGCTTTTTCGAGAGCCTGTCGAAGGTTAGGGTGTCGCTCTGGACCGACGGCGGGCGAGACGGCCTGTCTAAACGAGCTGGCGGGGGCGCAGATGATCAAGTCCGAACTGATCGAGAAGCTTGCAGCGGAAAACACCCACCTGACTCACGCCGAGGTGGAACGGCTGGTCAATGTGATCCTCAACACCATGACCTCGGCCCTGTCCGACGGCGGTCGGGTCGAGCTGCGCGGTTTCGGCGCCCTGTCGGTGCGGTCGCGCCCGGCGCGCGCGGGCCGCAATCCGCGCACCGGCGAAACCGTCGAGGTGCCTGCCAAGGCCGTCCCCTTCTTCAAGAGCGGCAAGGAGCTGCGCGAGCGGCTGAATGCCTCGGGCGACGCCTGATCTAACTCTCTCAAGGAGATCTCATGAGCCTGCTGTCGGAGTTTCGCGAGTTCGCGGTCAAGGGCAATGTCGTGGACCTGGCGGTCGGCGTGATCATCGGCGCGGCCTTCAACGGCATCGTCAAAAGCCTGGTCGATCAGGTGGTGATGCCGCCCATCGGCCTTATGACCGGCGGCATCGATTTCTCGGAACTGGAATGGGTGCTGAGGGCTGAGAACCCGGCGACCGAGGCCGTCGAGAAGGTGGCGATCCAATACGGCGCCTTCCTGAACACCGTGATCCAGTTTCTGATCGTCGCCTGGGTCGTCTTCCTAGTGGTCAAGGGCATCAACGCCCTGCGTCGTCAGGAAGCCGCCAAGCCCGATCCGGCGCCGGCCGCGCCGACGGCGACCGAAGCCCTGCTGGCAGAGATCCGCGACGAGCTGAAGGCCCGCCCTAACGCCTGATCAGGCCTTGGATACGCGCCCGCCCAAGGTGGGGCGCGTGACTGCGGCGGCAGCCAAGGTTTTGGGCATCGGCGGCGTGCGCGAACAGATGCCGTAGTCGCCGTCGAACGGTGTCGGCGCCCAGGCGGCCGCCAGTGCAGGATCGTTGATGATGGCGTGGCAGTGTCCCCAGCCGCCTTCGCGCCGCGCCGTCTTCGCCAGATCGCCCAACTGCGCCAGCAGGCGCGGCGTCACCACCTGCAGCCGCACCTTGGCGGCCCCCAGCGCGCGGGCGTTGTCGATCAAGGCCTGGGTCAGAAGCGCGATCGCCTCGGGCGCCGTCTCCAGCGCGATCAGATCGACAATATCCAGATAGGGCGGCTCGATCAGGCTGGTCTTGGTCATCTGCGCCATGGCCATCCCGACGATTCGGCTGTCCCTGACGCAGGCCAGCATGACCGGCGGCAGGGTCAGGTCAGGGTCCGCCAACCGCCAGCGCAGGATTTCCGGGCTGCGGTCCGCGAGCAGACGATCTTCTTGCGACAACCGACGCCAGAAATCGGCATAGGGCGAGGCGTCCGACAGATCGCGCAGCATCGTCACCCCGGCCGGCAGCATCAGCGGCGTCTGGCGAAACACGCGCCCGTTCATCAGCCGCTCGCCCAGCCGCGCTGCGGTCTCGGCGGAGGTGCGGCCCAGCAGCAGGCGCAGACCTCGGCCCTGAGCGCAGGCCAGACGATCAGTGATCCACGTCAGCTTCAGACCATGGGTCTGCGCCGGCCAGGGCTTCATGTCGAACAGGCCGTACAGCGGCGCCGAGCGCGCATTGGCGTTGAAGGTGTAGCGGGCGAAAAGCCTTGGCTGCTTCAAAAAGGTGCGGATCAGAGGCCGGCTGGCGCCCTTCTGGCTGGGCGGCACGATGATCGAAAATCCGGTGGCGCCGAAGTGGTCCTGGACGCCGTATCGAAACCGCTGGATGAAGTTGCCCAGCATGGCGACGGCGTTGTCGTCCTCGTCGGCCACGACCCATCCCGCGGGCGCGCCCAGCGCCAACCGCGCCGGATTGGCCTCGAGCCAGCGCCATCCGGCCGGCGACCGCTCGGGCCAGCCGACCTGACGATGCAGCCGGTTCAGCGCCTCATGGTCTGGAGCGTCGATCGGTCTGACAGACATCTGGCGCTCCTTCCCATTATGAAACCGTGTGCGTTTCTGACGTACGCACTAGCAGGATGTGCGCCACCGGGAATCACTCAGGGTTGTCTTTCGCTTTCCCCCCGCGTCGCCTGGCCGCCCCCGCGACAGCCTTAACACTTGTTCGGATTCGCCCGCTGTGCTGGGTATGCGCCTTTCGCGCGCCCGATAAGCGGCGCGGCAGTTGGGAGTGAGCCGTTGAGGACGGATTTGGGGAAGGCGCGACTTACACGACGCGTGAAGACGATTAGGGGGACGCGCGCATGAACATCGTCGTCGCCCTTGGACTGATCATCACCTTCGCCACAGGCGTGCCGGTGCTGATGCAGATCCTCAAACACCATCCGCGCGGACTGATCATCCTGTTCTTCGCCGAGATGTGGGAGCGTTTCTCCTACTACGGCATGCGCGGCATCCTGATCTTCTTCCTGACGCAACACTTCCTGTTCGACGACGCCATGGCGGGGTCGACCTACGGCTCCTACACCTCGCTTGTCTATCTGCTGCCCCTGCTGGGCGGCATCATGGCCGACCGCTTCATCGGCACGCGCAAGGCCGTCGCCTTCGGCGCCCTGCTGCTGGTCGCCGGTCACGGCATGATGGCTTTCGAGGGCCGTCCCGCGACCGAAACCCTGACCTATGCCGGTCAGACCTATCAGATCGACGCTGAAGGCCGCGGCGCGGCGCGTGAAGTGTCGATCGTCGTCAACGGCCAGAAATACGCCTTCGAGGCGGCCGAGAACGGCCTGGCGATCGAGAACCTGCCGGCCGCCTCGCCCCTGCCGGCCGTTCTGCCGACAGGCGAATACAAGATCGACGCGACCCGCGATCTCGCTGGCGTGAACGTCTTCTATCTGGCGGTGTCCTTCATCATCATGGGCGTCGGCTTCCTGAAGCCCAACATCTCGACCATCGTCGGACAGCTCTATCCGCAAGGTGACCCGCGGCGGGATTCCGGCTTCACCCTCTACTACTACGGCATCAACCTCGGCGCCTTCTGGGCGGCGGTGCTGTGCGGCCTTTTGGGTCAGACCGTCGGCTGGTGGGCAGGCTTTGGCCTGGCCGGCGTCGGCATGGCGCTGGGCTGGGTGGTCTTCGTGCTGGGCAAACCCCTGCTGCAAGGCAAGGGCGAGCCTCCGGCCGAAGCCAATCTGAGCAAACCCATGCTGGGTCCGATCAACCGCGAATGGTCGATCTATCTGCTCAGCATCCTGGGCGTCGGCGTCGTCTGGTTCATGGTTCAGCGCAACGCCCTGGTGGGCTGGGTTCTGGGCGCCGCCACCGTCGCGTCGCTGCTGTTCATCCTCTACGTCATCGTCAAGGTTTGCGAGAACAAGGCGCAGCGTGAGCGGATGATGCTGGCGATGGTGCTGATCTTCGGGTCGGTCGTCTTCTTCACCCTGTTTGAACAGGCCGGCACTTCGCTGAACCTGTTCGCCGACCGTAACGTCGATCTCAGCATCACCCCGCAGGCGTTCCAGCTTCTGGGCGTCACCGTCGGCACCCCGGCCCAGATCGCCGCCGCCGGTCTGAGCACGTCGGGTCCCTGGATCGACGCCACCATCACGGCGGCCCAGACCCAATCGTTCAATGCGGGCTTCATCCTGATCTTCGCACCGATCATGGCCGCGCTCTGGGCCTTCCTGGCCAAGCGCAACCTGGATCCCAATCCGACGATGAAGTTCGGCCTCGGCCTGCTCCAGGTCGGACTGGGCTTCATGATCGTGGTGTGGGGCGCCGGCATGGCCAACTCGGCCTTCCAGATGCCGCTGCTCCTGCTGGGTCTGCTCTATCTGTTCCACACGACCGGCGAGCTGTTCCTGTCGCCGGTGGGCCTGTCGGAAATCACCAAACTGTCCGTCGCCAAGGTGGTCAGCTTCATGATGGCCGTCTGGTTCCTGGCCAGCTCCATCGCCCAATATGTCGGTGGTTGGATCGCCGGCCTGGCGGGTACGGAGACGGTCGGCGGCCAGGTGCTGAACCCGGGCCTTGCGCTGCAGACCTCGCTTGAAGTGTTCAAGCTGCTGGGCCTGTGGGGCATGGGCATCGGCGTGGCCTTCATTGTCATCAGCCACTTCATCAAGGGCTGGTCGCACGGCGCCAATGACGGGGACAACCACCCTGGCCCTGCGCTGAACGATCGCGGTCAGGAAGACGGCAACGTCGCCCGTCCTGCGGCCTCGACGCCCAGCCACTGATCGACGCCTGATCATGGAAAAGCCCCGGCGGAGCGATCCGCCGGGGCTTTTTGCTGCGTGAAGTCCGACCTCAGAAGGTCTTGCGGACCCGCAACGAGACGAAGGTGCGCGGGTCGATGGAGCGCTCCTCGACGAAGGCCACGGTGCGCGGATTGCGTGTGGCGTAGACCGTGCGCTGCTGGGTGAAGTCGTCCCACAGGTTCAGCTGTGCGCGCAGCGACAGGGTCGGGCTGGGCTTGTATTCGACGAAGGCCTCCAGATAGTCCGCGCCGCGCCAAGCGAAGGTCTGGTCCGGATCGTAGGTCGCCTGGCCCAGACGCGGCAGCCAGTTGATCCCCCACTGGGTCTTCCACGAGGTGATGTCCTGCTGGAAGCCAACATTGGCCTGGCTGGGACGCACGCCCGAGATGCGGCGGTCCTCGCCCGTGGTCGGGTCGGTGACGCTGGTCTTGTTCCAGTCGTTCCTGAAGGTGAAGCGGGCGCCCGAAATTCCGACCTTGTCCAGCGGCACGACCACGTTCAGCGACAGCTGATCCAGCGTTCCGTCGCCGATGTTGCCCGTCGCCGACAGGCCGCCGGGCAGCGGCAGTCGGTCGATCACGTCGATGATGCGGTCATGGCGATAGCCGATCGAGACCACGCCCTCGCCCCAGAAGCGGCGCTCATAGGACAGTTCGGAAATCCAGCGCTGTTCCGGCTCCAGATCGACGTTGCCGCCGAACACCGTCCCGTCGTCCAGTTCGGCCGAGGCGGCGAAGTCGCCGAAGTCCAGTTGACCCAGTTCGCGCTCGAAGCGGAAACGCAGCTGATTGTCGGCCATCGGCGTCCAGGTCGCGAGCAGGCGCGGCTTGGCGAAGAAGAAGCTCTTTTCCTGATCTGCGTCGCCCGACTGGCTGATGGTGGAGGCCTCGAGGCGCACGCCGCCTTCCAGCGTCAGCTTCGGATTGATGCGCCAGGTGGCCTTCGTGAAGGCCTCGCCCCGGGTTTCCTCGACCTTGACCGAGGCGCTGGGCAGCGGCACGCCGACGCCGCCGACGGTGAAGGCCTGGTTCACGTCCAGCATATTGTAGGCGATCTCGGCGCCGGCCTCGATGGTCAGGGCGGGCGACCGTTCGTGACGCACCAGGGCGCGCAGGATGGATTCTGACGAGTCGCCGTTCGACGTGAACTGCTGTTCCGGCGCCGCCGTCCCGTTCAGGGTCTCATTGCTGCCCGAGACGCTGTCGAAGCTGGAGAATTCGTGGATCAGACGCGTCTCCAAGGTCCAGCGCGGGTTCAGGGTGCGGGTCCAGGTCAGGCCCAGTTCGCCGGAATCGCCGTCTTCGGCATAGTCGCTGCGGCGCAGGGAGGTGGGCGACGAAAGCTCGGTCCAGTTCTGATAGTCATTCAGACCATAACGGGCGGTGCCTTCCAGCTTTCCGCCAAACAGCGGGCCTGTGTAGTTGCCGCGAATGCCCTGACCGCCGCCCCAGCCGTCGTTTTCAAAACGCTCGTCGCGGATGACATCGCCGGCGGCGTTGCGACGGATCGACCGGCCGACGCCGTTGGAATCGCTGGACCCCATGCCGTCCGACAGGGTCACGCCCCAGCTGCGATCGCCCTTGTTCTGCGTGAACTGATAGGAGCCGCCATAGATGTCATGGCCGCCTTCGAACAGCATGGCGTTCCAGGTCAGGATCGACTGGCGGCTGTCGGTCGTCTTCAGGATGACGTTCACAACGACGGAATAGCCCTGCATGTCGATGCCCGGCGCACCGCCCCGGATCAGTTCGATGCGCTCGACCTGATTGGCCAGGGTCCGGCCCAGGACGTTCGAACCCGAGTCGTTCTTCGAGGCGGGACGGTTGTTGTTGATCAGCACATTGCCGACCGCCCCTTCGAAACCGCGCGCGCCCGATCCGTTGTCGATGGAGAAGCCGGGGACGCGGTTGACCATGTCGAGCGCCGTATTGGGGCGCTGGGCGGCGAAGAAGTCCGGCGTGAAGACCAGCACGCCGCGCTGGCTGGCGTCGGCCAAGGGCGCCTGGTTGGTCGGGCCGGTCGGCACGGGGGCCTCGGCGACTTGGGGCTTGTCGCCGGCGAATGCGGCGCCGGCGGTGAAAAGCAGGGCGGTGCTGGCCAGCAGCAGGGTCTTTGTCATTGGTCTTCCCCTCGGGTGTTGGCGAGAGGTGTGCCGATCCGCCGCGTTCATCTCCAGTTACAAGGCCGCAAGGTGGATTAAATCGACGACATCATTAAAGCGATTTCATTACACCAGTGACAGTAATGAAGTTTACAGCGGTGTAATGATCAGGCGCTCATCTTCTCTATTGCTTTTACTTGCAGCGATGGCGCTGACGACCGCGCCGGCCGTCGCGCAGGATGCGCCTTCGGACGCCGTCGAGGATATCGTCGTCACCGCCCGCCGGATCGAGGCGCCGATGTGGGAGGTGCGGCGCGGCGACAGCGTTCTGATCCTGGTCGGATCGATCGACGGTTTGCCCAGAAAGATGGAGTGGCGCACCGACGCTCTCATCTCGGCGGTTGATCGTGCGGACCGCGTTCTGTTTCCCGTCGAGGGGCGGGCGTCACTGGCCGATGTGGGCCGGCTGATCTGGCGCTTTCGGACGCTGACGCGTTTGCCGAACGGGCGCACCAGCGCCGACTATGTGTCACCTGCCCTTGAGGCCCGGGTCGAAAGCCTGACGGGCGAGGGCCCGACCCGCGACAGCATGCTGATCCTGTCGGGCGATCTGATGGAACTGGGCGGTTACAGCAGTGGAGGGCGACCGGTGTCCGGCCTGGTCCGTCAGGCGACGCGCGCCAATCGCACACCCGCTGAACCCGTCGGAATCTTCAGGGGTGACGAGCTGATCGAAAAGGTTCTGACGACGCCGCCCGAACGTTATCTCGACTGCATCGACGCTGCGGCGACGGCTGCGGAGGCTGGGGTCGAGGCGGGCGCGCAACGTGCGGAGAACTGGCGTCTGCGCCGGATCCCGGCCGTGTTGGATTCGCCCTTGGAAAAGGCGGCGACGGCCTGTTCCTACTGGTCGGTGATGGCTCAGGCGGACGATCTGCGTCGCATATGGAATACGGCGGTGGACAAGGCGCTGGCCGAAGCCGGAGTCACCTTCGCCATTGCGCCGTTGCGGCTGTTGGCCGAGCCGAACGGCGTATTGGATCGGCTGGAGGCGGAGGGGCTGGAACCGATCGGTCCCGAATGGCGCCCCTCCGCCCCCGCTCAATCGGCGCGCTAGAGCCTACTTGCGTTCCGGAACGGCGTCGCGGGCGGCTTCGCCGATGTTGTCGGCGGCGTTGCCGACGCTCTCGGCCGCGCCAGCGATGGCGTTGTCCTTGACCGCGTCGCTGCGGTTCATGTTCATCAGGAAGTAACCGATCACCAGCACGGCCAGCAGGCCGACGATCAGGGCGACGATGGCGCCCATACCGCTGCCGCGACGCTCGACGACGGTGGTGGGTGCAGCGCTGGTCTCAGTGATGCGTTCAACCCGGCCATCGGGATGTTGGACTTCGCGTTCGGTAGGCATGGTGTTTCCTCTCCAGTGTGGCGGGGAAACACGCTTCGTGACGATACGGTTCCGCTCGCTTAGACGGCGGTGCCGCCGACCGTCAGGCCGCCGATCTTGAGGCTGGGCTGACCGATGCCGACGGGGACGCCCTGTCCGGCCTTGCCGCAGACGCCGACGCCCGGATCGAAGGCGAAGTCGTCGCCGACCATCTGGATCTTGGTCAGGGCTGTGGCTCCGTCGCCGATCAGGGTGGCGCCCCGAACGGGTGCGGTGATCACCCCGTCCTCGATCAGATAGGCCTCATTGCACTGGAACACGAACTTGCCGTTGGTGATGTCCACCTGGCCGCCCGAGAAGTTGGCGGCGTAGAGGCCGCGCTTCGTATTGGCGATCATGTCGGCCTTGGAATCCTTGCCCCCTTCCATGAAGGTGTTGGTCATGCGCGGCATCGGCATATGGGCGAATGACTGGCGCCGGCCGTTGCCGGTCGCGGCTACGCCCAGCTGCCGCGCTGACAACCGGTCGTGCATCAACCCGACCATGATCCCGTCCTCGATCAGCACGGTGCGCGATGTGGGCGTGCCCTCGTCATCCACGGACAGCGATCCGCGCCGTCCGGCGATCGAGCCGTCATCGACCACGGTGACGCCGGGGGCGGCGACGCGCTGGCCCATCATGCCGTTGAAGACCGACGAGCCCTTACGGTGGAAGTCGCCCTCGAAGCCGTGGCCGATGGCCTCGTGCAGCAGGACGCCGGGCCAGCCGGCGCCCAGGACCACGTCCATTTCGCCCGCCGGGCAATCGACGGCGTCCAGATTGACCAAGGCCTGACGCAGGGCCTCGTCCACCTGGGCCTGCCAGCGTTCGGGCGCGACCCAGGCTTCAAACCCGGCCCGGCCGCCGGCGCCGGACGAGGCGCTCTCGCGCTTGCCGTTCTGTTCGACGGTGACGGAGACGTTCAGACGGACGAGGGGGCGAACATCGCGCACCGCCCGTTCGTCGGCGCGCAGGATCTCGATGGCGCGGCGTTCGCCGATCAGGGAGGCGGACACCTGAACCACGCGCGGATCGCGGGCGCGCGCCCAGGCATCGATTTCGGCCAGCAGGGCGATCTTGTCGGAGAAGGCGGGCGAGGCGAGCGGATCGACCTCGCCATACAGTTTCTGATTGGTGGCGCGGGGGCCTTCGGCGACCCGGGCCTCATGCCCCTGTTTGGCCAGGGCCGCGCTGTCGGCGGCGCGACGCAGGGCGGCGGCCGAGATTTCGTTGGCGTGGGCGTAACCGGCCGTCTCGCCCGCCACGACCCTGAGGCCGAAGCCCTCGGTCGCGTCATAGGCGGCGGACTTCAGCCGACCGTCGTCGAACACCAGGCTCTCGCTCTCGGACCGCTCCAGGAACAGTTCGCCGTCGTCGGCGCCGGCCAGGGCCGTTTTCAGGATCGACAGGGCTTCATCGGTATCGACGCCGGCGGCGTCGAGGATGGGCGGCGGGGAGGCGTGAACGGTCATGGCCTGTAGGTAGGGGCTGAAGGCCGTTTCGTCACCTGCCCGGCGCGCGAAACCGCCGATCAGTCCAGCGGCTGGGGCCGCGTCACTACCGGACCGTCGGGATCGCTGCTCGACGGACGTGCAGCGGTCGGGGCGGGCGTCGGGGCCGTCGGCACGATCACCAGCGGCTCGGTCGTGACGGTCGGAGCCGGCGTGGACGGCGCCGGGGTGGCCGTCGTCGGCGCACGCGTCGTCGGTTGCGTCGTTGCGGCCGGCGCCTGGGGCTGGGTCTGCGTGCGGGGCGCGGCCGTCGTCGCGCGCGGCGTCGTCGTCGTCGTTGCCGGCGCGGAAGCCGCCGTGGCGGGCGCCGTCGCCGTGATCGTCGCGGCGCGCATCGGCTGTTCGGTCGCGCCGACGGGTGCGGCGTCGGCAGGAGTCGTATCGGCCGGCGGGACGGTTAGAGGCGTATCGGCGGCGATGGCGGGCGTGGACGCCGCCGGGGTCGAGGCGGGACGCATCGCGAACCACAGTCCGCCTCCGACGACCAGCAGGGCGACGACCCCGACTCCGACATAGAGCGGCAGGCGCGAGCTCTTGGCGGGCGCACGGGCGAAGCTGGGCGTGATCGGCGCAGCCGCAGGCGCGATGGCGGGTCTGGCCGCGACCGCTGGCGGGGCGGCGACAGGTTCGGACGCGACCGGCTTCGGCGCAGGGGCGGGCGTCGTCTCTGGCGCGGGCAGGGGCCGCACGGTCAGATCGGGTTGAGCGCCCGGCGCCGGCTGCGGCCTGGACTGCGGCGGCGTCGGAGCCTGGGGTTGAGGCTGGGCTTGGGCCGGGCGCGCCGTCGGGATCAGCGAACCGCCCAGGATGCTTGCCCCCTGCGGACGAGGCGCGGGACGCGTTGCGGGATTGGCGGGCGTCGTCTGACCCTTGGCCGGCGCGACGCCGGAGGCCAGGCTCTGGGTGTGGATCGAGGCCTGCTGTTGTTGCGGCGTGGGCTTGCGCGGCGGCGGATTGGGAATGCGGTCCAGCGGATTGGGCGCGACCGGCACCGGCCCGACGTGGAAGGTCGTCGCGGGCATACGCCCCCAGGTCACCGGCTTGCGGGCGAAGGGCTGGGGCGGGGTCTTCTGGTCGTCGGACATGGTCTTCTCAATCGCTGGCGATCTGGCCCGTTTCGTGACGGATCAGTTCTTGAGTCGGTAGCCGGTCTTGAACATCCACATGACGATGCCCAGGCAGACGGCGAAGAAGGCCAGGGTGGCGGCGACGCTGACGCCGATGGCCACATCCCCCTGACCATAGAAGGCCCAGCGGAAGCCCGAGATCAGATAGACCACAGGGTTGAACAGGGTCACCGTGCGCCAGCCGTCCGGCAGCATGTCGATGGAATAGAAGGCGCCGCCCAGGAAGGTCAGGGGCGTCACGACCAGCATCGGGATCATCTGAAGCTGCTCGAACCCATTGGCCCAGACCCCGATTATGAAGCCGAACAGGCTGAAGGTCACCGAAATCAGGATCAAGAAGGCCATCATCCACACTGGATGCAGGATCTGCAGCGGCACGAAGAAGGCCGCCGTCGCCAGAATGATCAGGCCCAGCACCGCCGACTTGGTCGCCGCCGCCCCGACATAGGCCAGCACGATCTCCAGCGACGACACCGGCGCCGACAGGATCTCGTAGATCGTCCCCGTGAACTTGGGGAAGTAGATGCCGAACGAGGCGTTGAAGATCGACTGTGTGAACAGGCTGAGCATGATCAGCCCCGGCACGATGAAGGCGCCGTAGGGCACGCCGTCCACTTGCTGCATCCGGCTGCCGATCGCGCCGCCGAAGACGACGAAATACAGGGCCGTGGTGATCACCGGGGTGACCACGCTCTGCCACAGGGTGCGCAGCGCCCGCGCCATCTCGAAGCGATAGATGGCCCAGACGCCATATCCGTTGAAGGTCATGCCGCGGCTCCGTTCTGGTGGACCAGGCTGACGAAGATGTCTTCCAGCGAGCTCTGGCGGGTGTTCAAATCCTTGAAGCCGATGTTCCGCGCCTCAAGTCGGCGGATCAGCGCCGGCACGCCGGTGTCATCGGCGTTGGCGTCGAAACTGTACTCCAGTTCGCCGCCCTCGTTCTTTAGCGTCAGGTCCCAGTCGGACAGGTCGGCGGGCAGGGCCGCCAACGGCTCGATCAGGTTCAGCGTCAGGGTCTTCTTGCCCAGCTTCTTCATCAGGGCCGACTTTTCCTCGACCAGGATCAGTTCGCCCTTCAGGATCACGCCCACCCGGTCGGCCATTTCCTCGGCCTCCTCGATGTAGTGGGTCGTCAGGATGATGGTGACGCCGCGCTCGCGCAGCTTTCTGACCATGGCCCACATGTCGCGGCGCAGCTCGACATCGACCCCGGCGGTCGGCTCGTCCAGGAAAAGGATGTCAGGTTCGTGGCTCAGGGCCTTGGCGATCATCACCCGCCGCTTCATCCCGCCCGACAGGGTCATGATCTTGGCGTCACGCTTGTCCCACAGCGAAAGGTCCTTCAGCACGCCCTCGATGAAGGCGGGGTTCGGCGCCTTGCCGAACAGGCCCCGGCTGAAGGTGACGGTGGCCAGCACGGTCTCGAAGGCGTCGGTGGTCAGCTCCTGCGGCACCAGACCGATCTTGGTGCGGGCGGCGCGGAAATCGGATTGGATGTCATGGCCGTCGGCGACCACCGTCCCGGTCGTGGGCGTGACGATGCCGCAGACGATGGAGATAAGCGTGGTCTTGCCCGCTCCGTTCGGTCCCAGCAGGGCGAAAATCTCGCCCTTGTTGATCGTCAGGTCGATGCGCTTCAGCGCCTGATGCCCCGACTTGTAGGTCTTGGTCAGGCCGTCGATCTCGATTACGGGCATGGGCTTTCCTTTCCGGCGCGCGCGGCGGCGCGGGCCGGGTGTGGCGGCAATATGGCGTGCCTGACGCCTGACTCAAGTGGCGGCGCCGTCTCAATAGACGCCAAGTCGTTGTTAACCCGATTGTCGCACGGTGCCGGCCTGAGTTGAGTTTTGGCAGGAGCTTTCGTGCCGTCCCTGTCCGCCGCCCACCACGCCGCTCTGACAGCGATCGTCGAGGCCTGTCCCGACGCATCGCTGGGGATGCTGGGCGCAGCCGTGGCGGCGCTGAAGGGCGACAAGGCGGCCGAACTGGCGAACATCGTCGCCGCAGAGGCGCGCGATCGCGCCCGTCGCGGCACGGCCTTCGCCCCCCTGCTGCCGCTATTTCAGCCGCGCGCCGACGGCGTGCCGGCCCTGGTCTTTCCGCCTCGGGTCCTGAAACGGGTCTGGCGCGAGGCGGTGCAAGGCGAGGAGGATTTCCTCCCGCTGCTGGACGGCGCCGTGGCCGTGGACGGCGAATGGACCCTGGCCGCCGATCGGCTGTGCGCTAAGGCGGCCGCCGTGCTGCGCGACCGGCCGCGCGACGTCTGGCCGGAGTTTCAGCGCCCCGCCGACGACCAGCCCCCATCCACCCCGGTCGAACTGGCCGGCTGTTTCGACCTGACGCCTCTGGCCCGCAGCGCCTTGCCGCGCCTGCCCGTCTGGCTGGAACGTCCCGACGACAATCAACTCGCGGGGCTGAGGCTGCTGATCCAGGACTGTCTGGCGATGTCGCCGGACGGCGGGCGGCGCATGATCGACATCCTGTTCGCCCATGTGGCGGACGCCGAGCGGATGCTGCGGGTCGTGACGCGGACCAGCCGGCTCGCCGACCGTGAAATCACCCTCAGCCATTCCGAGATGGGCGTCTTCGTCGAGCGGCTGCTGACCTCCGTTCAGGCGCGGGTGCAAAAGATCGCCGCCGTGGTCCGTTCGTCATTGGGCGAGACGGCGATGCTGGGCGTGGTGGACGACGTGAACTGGTGCGCGGGCGTGCTGGCCGAGATGGACCTCAGCCTGCAGGTGCGGCCCGATTCCAGCTGGGGCAAGGCGGCGCGGATGGCGCGGGTCCAGGTGTCGGGCCAGCTTTCGGGTCTGATGAAGTCCGCCTCCAGCGCCGTCCACGCCGCCCTGCCGATGAAGCGTCAGGTCATCACCGGACGCATGACGCGTATGTCGCCCTGGCTGGAGGCGCCGGCCGAGGGCGAACCGATCGAGGCGGCGGCTGCCCTGCTGGCGGCGGTGGCGGCCCTGCGCGGCGCGGCCGTCACCTTCGGCTGCGAAGCCGATCGCTCGGGACTGAAGGCGGATCTGACCGACTACCTCTCCACCTGGTCCGACGAGGCGCTGAACAGTCTGTCGGACGGCGAGGCCGAAAATCCGGACCACGTGCTGCGTCTGATCGGGGTCGCGGCGCGGTTTCTGACGGTGATCGAGGCGCTGGAGGCGGCGCGCGCGGTCAGGCGACGCGCAGCCTCGGCGGAAATGGCGCGGCTGGGCTGAAACGACGCCTCGCCCGACGTTCGCGGATGGGTTAGACGGCGAGGATGATCGTCTTCTGGACAATGACGGGACTGGCGGCGGCCCTGGCCGCCCTGCTGGTGCTGACCGGCGCGCGACGCGGCGCCGATCCGGCGGCCGGAGCCGAAACCCGGGCCGGCTCGCGCGAGATCGAGGAACTGGATCGCCTGAAGGCGCGCGGCCTGCTGGACGAGGCGGCCTACGTGGGCGCGCGCGCCGAGGCGGGGCGGCGGCTTCTCGCCGTTTCGGCGACCACGACCCCGGTGGCCGGCGCCCGAGATCGGTTCTGGGTGCTGGGCGGGATCGGCGTGACGGTCGCGGCCGCTCTCGGCCTCTATGTTTTCACCGGCTCGCCCGGCCTGCCGGATCAGACCTATGAGCGGCGTGTCGACGATTGGGCCGCCAATCTGGATCGGCTGGAGCCGGCGCAACTGGCGGCGGTGACCGCGCGGGTCGTTCAGGAACGGCCAAAGGATCGGCAGGCGCTGGCCATGCTGGGCGCGGCCCGCTTCGCCGCCGGCGATCCGCTGGGCGCCGCCTCCGCCTTTCGCCGTCTGATCGCTCTGGACCCCCGTGACGCCCAGGCCTGGGCGCGGTTGGGCGAAAGCCTGGTCGTCGCCAACGACAACCAGATCGGCGGCGACGCCGAGGCCGCCTTCCGCGAGGCTTTGAAACTGGACTCCGACCAACTCGGCGCGCGCTTCTTCCTGGGCGAAGCGGCGTTGCGGCGCGGCGACGCCGTCGAGGCCCGCACCCTGTGGACGCCCCTGATCGCCGCGCTCGACCCGGCCGATCCGCGCCGTCTGGATCTGGAACGCCGACTGCCGAAGGGCGGCGCGCAATGACGCGTTGGTCCTGCGCGACGACGGCGGTATATGCCGCCGGTCCGTCCCTGGAATCCGGAATGTCCATCGCATGAGCTGGCTGCCCAAATCGCCGAAGGCGCGTCGCCGCCTGTGGGTCGTCGCCGCCGTGGCGCCGATCCTGGCGCTGGCGGTCGGCCTGTCGCTGTGGGCGATGCAGGACAGCGTGACCTTCTTCTACTCGCCGTCCGAGGCCACCGCCGACAAGGCGCCGGAGGGCCGCAACATCCGCCTGGGTGGTCTGGTCGAGGCCGGCAGCGTGCAAAAGACCGGCGATGGCGTGGTCGCCTTCGTCGTCACCGACAACGCCGCCACGACCCGCGTCGTCTATCACGGCGACCTGCCCGATCTGTTCCGCGAAGGGCAGGGGATCGTGGCGCAAGGGGCCTTCGGCGCCGACCGCACCTTCCATGCCAGCCAGGTTCTGGCCAAGCACGACGAGAACTATATGCCGCGCGAGGTCGCCGACCGTCTGAAGGAAAAGGGCGAGTGGCGGCCGGACGGTCCCGAAACGCGCTCAAGCAGGCCGCAGGCCGATAGCGCGCCGACGCGCTTATGATCGCCGAGCTTGGGGCCTTCGCCCTGGCGCTGGCGCTGGCGCTGTCGATCCTGCAGACCGGGCTTTCGGCGGCCGGGCGCGCGCGGCGCAGCCCGGTCTTGGCCGGGGCCGCCCAAGGCGCGGCTTTGGCGGCGGCGGCGGCGGTCGCGCTCAGTTTCGCAGCCCTGATCTACGCCTTCGTCGTGTCGGACTTTTCGGTCTCCAACGTTGCGGCCAACAGCCACACCGACAAGCCGATGCTCTACAAGGTCGCCGGCGCCTGGGGCAGTCACGAGGGGTCGCTTCTATTGTGGTGTCTGGTGCTGACCGTCTTCGGCGGGGCGCTGGCTCGGGCGCGCGGCCTGCCGTTCGGGCTGAAGGCCTCGGCCGTGGCGGTACAGGGCGCGCTGGGCTCGCTGTTCCTGGCCTTCGCCGTCTTCACCTCCAGCCCCTTCACCCGTCTGGACCCCGCGCCGTTCCAGGGCGCGTCGCTTAACCCGCTGTTGCAGGACCCGGCCCTGGCCGTGCATCCGCCGCTGCTCTACGCCGGCTACGTCGGGTTTTCGGTCTGCTTCTCCCTGGCCGTCGCGGCGCTGATCGAGGGACGGGCGCAGACCGCCTTCTGGCCCGCCTGGGGGCGCTGGGTCCGACCCTGGGCGTTGGCCAGCTGGGCCTTCCTGACCGTCGGCATCACCCTGGGCTCCTTCTGGGCCTATTATGAGCTGGGCTGGGGCGGTTGGTGGTTCTGGGACCCGGTCGAGAACGCCTCCTTCATGCCCTGGCTTGCGGGCGCGGCCCTGTTGCACAGCGCGGTCGTGACCGAGCGGCGCGGCGCGCTGGCCGGCTGGACCGTGTTTCTGGCCCTGCTGGCCTTCACCTTCTCCATGCTGGGCGCCTTCCTGGTGCGCTCAGGCGTCCTGACATCCGTCCACGCCTTCGCCGTCGATCCCCAGCGCGGGCTGATGCTGCTGGCCATTCTTGGCGTCACAGCCGGCGCCGCCTTCGCCCTGTTCGCCTGGCGCGCGCCACAATTGAAGGGCGGCGGCCTGTTCGCCCCCGTCAGCCGCGAGGGCGCGCTCGTGCTGAACAATCTGTTCCTGACGGCGGCTGCCGCGACCGTATTGCTGGGCACTCTCTACCCGCTGATTTTGGAAGCGGCGTCCGGCGCGACCATCTCGGTCGGCCCGCCCTATTTCGCCGCCACCTTCACCCCGCTGATGATGGTCGCCTTCCTGATCCTGCCGGCCGGCCCGCTGCTGGCCTGGAAGCGGGGCGACCTGCCCGGCGCGATGCAGCGTCTGGCGGTCGCGGCGGGTCTGGCGATCGTCGGCGCCCTGGCGGCCTTCGCCCTGTGGGAGCCCAGGAAGGCCTTCGCCGCCGCCGGCATCGGCCTGGGCCTGTGGCTGATCCTGGGATCGCTGTCGGAAGTCGCCGAACGCGCCCGCCTGTTCCGCGCCTCGATGGCCGAGACGCTGCGCCGACTGAAGGGGCTGCCGCTGGGCGCTTGGGGCATGACCCTGGCGCATCTGGGTCTGGGCGTCTTCATCCTGGGGGCGGTGGTCGAGACCGGTTTCAAGGCCGAGGCCGCCCGTGCCGTCTCACTGGGCCAGAGCGTTGCCGCCGGCCCCTGGACGGTGACCCTGGACGACGTCCGCGTCGTCGAGGGACCGAACTATCTGGCCGAGCAGGGCCGACTGACCGTGCGCGCCACGAACGATCAGGGCCGCGCCAGCACCGTGACGGCCGAGCGCCGCTTCTTCCCCGCCGGCGGCCAGACCACCACCGAGGTCGGCCTCGATTTCCGTGGCCTGGACGACGTCTATGTCGTGATCGGCGAACGCGCGGGCAGTCCCGAACAGCCGGCCTGGGTCGTGCGTCTGTACTGGAACCCCTGGGCGCGACTGATCTTCCTGGGGCCGATGATCATGGCCTTAGGCGGGGTGCTGTCGCTGCTGGATCGTCGTCTCAGGCTCGGGATCGGCGCGCGCCGACGCAAGACCGCATGAGGCGCCTGGCGATCCTGCTGGCCGCGCCCATCATGGCGGTGATGCTGACGGCGGCCGAGCCGCCCGCTGCGCCCGACAGGCCGCTGACCGACGCGACCCAGGAAGCCCGCGCCCAAGCTCTGTTCAAGGACGTCCGCTGCGTCGTCTGCCAGCACGAGGCCATCGCCGACAGTCCGGCGGGTGTCGCCGGCGACATGCGCCGGCTGATCCGCGAGGAAATCGCGGCCGGCGCCTCGGACCAGGCCGTGCGCGACGACCTGGTGCGGCGGTTCGGCGACTATGTGCTGTTCACCCCGCCGGTGCGGGCAGGCACCTGGCTTTTGTGGTTCGGGCCGTTCGCTCTGGTGCTGCTGGCGGTCGCCGTCCTGATGCTGCGCGCGCGCCGCCGGCCGGTGGAGGCCGGGCCTTTGACGGCCGAAGAGGAAGACCGGCTGGACGAAGTTCTGCGAAATGAGAAGCTTCGCCGCGATCCTGACGCAACCTCGCCTCACGACGGGCGCTAGTCGAGATCAACGATCGGCGGCTGGGATTGGCGTAAACGCCGTCCGGCCTATATCAATCGCGAAACCGGCGCCCGCATGGCGCTGGACAGAGGATCGCAAGGACCACGATGCTGAAGCGCAAGGAGTTCATTCTCGGGGCCGCGGCCGGCCTGACCCTGGCGGCGGCGGCGACCGCCGGCGGCGTCATCAACTGGCCTGGCGCGCATGCGGAACCGCAGGCGGTCAACCGGATCACCCCGGTCCCGGCCAACGGCGACAGCTTCACGCCCCCGCCGGGCGCGCCCAGCAGTTTCGCGACCATCTTCGATCAGGTTTCGCCGGCCGTCGTGCAGATCGACGTGACTGTCAAGGTGGACCAACCCCAGGGCGGCGCCTTCACCATTCCCGGCCTGCCGTTCCAGTTCGTTCCGCCGCAGGGCCGTGGCGGTCCGGGCGGTGACGAGCCGCAGACGACCCAGGGCGCCGGATCGGGCTTCTTCATCTCGCAGGACGGCTTCATCGTCACCAACAATCACGTCGTCGCCGACGCGACCGAGATCAAGGTCAAGATGTCGGACGGCCGCGAACTGCCGGCCCGCCTGATCGGCCGCGATCCCGGCACCGACCTCGCCGTGATCAAGGTCGAGGGCAACGACTTCAAATACGTCAGCTTCGAAGAGACGGCCGAGCCCCGCGTCGGCGACTGGGTCATCGCCATCGGCAACCCCTTCGGCCTGGGCGGCACCGCCACGGCGGGCATCGTTTCGGCCAAGGCCCGCGACATCGATCCGTCGGGCTACAACGACTACATCCAGATCGACGCCGCCATCAACCGGGGCAACTCGGGCGGCCCGACTTTCGACATCCACGGCCGCGTCATCGGCGTGAACTCGGCCATCTATTCGCCCACGGGCGGCTCGGTCGGCATCGGCTTCGCCATTCCGGCGGAGACAGCGAAAAACGTCACCACGCGCCTGATGCAGGGCCAGTCAATAGAGCGCGGCTACGTCGGCGTGGCGATTCAGGACATTCCAAAAGGGGCCGTCGAGGCGTTGGCGCTTCCAGCCAACACCAAAGGCGCCTACGTCGGAGAGGTTACGCCTGATGGTCCTGCACAGAAGGCGGGTGTGCAGGTCGGTGATGTTGTGGTGCAGGTCAACGGTCGCGACATTGATGGTTCGACCGAGTTGCGTCGCATGGTCGCCGCTACCGAAGCAGGACAGAGCGTACGCTTCACCGTCATCCGTGACGGGCGTCGCCAGGAGATCAATATCCGCGCGGCGAAGCGACCTTCTGAAGAAGAATTAGCTGCATCGTCCGGCGGAAATGACGAAGCTCCTGTCCCAGGATCTTCGTCAGGAGCGACGGTCGAAGGGATGAAGGTGTCGCCATTGAATGCAGCGGCGCGTCAACGTTTCGGTCTCGCGGATGATGTGCAGGGCGTCGTCGTGACCGAAACTGTGCCTGGTTCGAAGGCCGCTCAGTTGGGCATTCCCGTCGGGTCGATCATTCAGCGCGCCAACAATCAGGTGGTCACGTCGCCTGCCGATTTGGAGCGCGCCATTGCGGCAGCCCGTGCGGCGGGTCGCCCGGGTGTGTTGCTCATGGTTCGTAGCCAAAGAGGCGGCGCGATTTCGGTCGTGCTGGAGTTGCCGCGCAACTGATCGGCATTCTGACCAAGCCTTAACTCACCCTATCGCCGCCGATGCGCTACCATCGGCGGCGATTTTGATTCCGGGAGGGTTTCGATGCGGATTTTGGTGGTCGAGGATGACGCCGAGGCGGCGACCGCCATGGTGCGGGGCCTGTCCGAAGCGGGACATGAGGTGACCCACGCCGTGGATGGCGCCTTCGGGCTGCTGGAGTCGCAAAAGGGCGGCTACGACGTCTATGTGGTTGACCGGATGATGCCGCGCCTGGACGGCGTCGGCATGGTCGAGACGGTGCGCAAGGGCGGCGATCAGACGCCGGTCCTGTTCCTGTCGGCCCTGGGCGAGGTCGAGGACCGCGTCACCGGCCTGAAGGCCGGCGCCGACGACTATCTGGTCAAACCCTACGCCTTCGCCGAACTGATCGCGCGGGTCGAGGCCTTGGCGCGTCGTCGCGAGACTGGCGGGGTGCAGACCGTGCTCAAGGTCGGCGATCTGGAAATGAACCTGATCGGCCGCACGGTGCATCGCGGAACGACCGAAATCGATCTTCAGCCGCGCGAGTTCCAGCTGCTGGAGTTCCTGATGCGCCACGCCGGCCAGTCGGTGACCCGCACTATGCTGCTGGAAAAGGTCTGGGAATACCATTTCGACCCCCAGACCAACGTCATCGACGTCCACATCAGCCGCCTGCGCTCCAAGATCGACAAGGGTTTCGACCGCGCCATGCTGCAGACCGTGCGCGGGGCGGGGTATCGGTTGGAGGCGTGACTTGAGATCCTCCCCCGCAATGCGGGGGAGGGGGACCGCCGGCACGGCGGTGGAGGGGCCGACCCCAGACACCGGCGCTGAAGCCGCCCCCTCCACCACTTCATGGTCCCCCTCCCCCGTGAACGGGGGAGGATTTTAGGGTGCGCCTTCCCTCCCTCCTTCGCCGCACGCCTTTCCGGCTGACACTGCTCTTCCTGGCGCTGTTCGTGGCGGCGGCGGGGGCGATCCTGGCCTATGTTTATTTCGCCTCGGCTTCGGAGGCCCAAGGTCGGGCCAAGGCGGATGTGGAGATCGAGCTGGGCACCCTGACAGCGATCCACCGCACGCGCGGCATCGATGCCCTGAACCAGGCCTTGGTCGAACGCTCCATCCGGGGCGGGCCGTATCTGTATTTGCTGACCGACAAGGCCGGAAAGACGATCACCGGCAACATCACCGAATCCCCGATCGACATCGACCTCAGCCTGCCGGCCGGCGCCAGCGACTGGGAGACCTTCCGCCTGACTGACACGGACGCCCAGGGCAAGGTCCAGCGCCGTCGCTCCATCGGGGTGATCACCACCCTGGCCGGCGGCGAACATTTGTTCGTCGGTCAGGACATCGGCGACATCGAAGCCTATCTGGCGCGTCTGACCCAGGCCCTGTGGGGCGCCATGGCCCTGGTCATGCTGCTGGGCCTTGCGGGCGGTCTCTACATCAGCCGGCGGGTCGAAAACGCCATGGCCGGGCTGAACCGGGTCGTTCAGTCGGTGCAGGACGGCGACCTCAAGGTCCGTGCGCCCGTGCGCCACACCGGCGACGAACTGGATGAGCTGGGCCAGGGGCTGAACACCATGCTGGATCGGCTGGAGGCGTCCATGTCTTCCATCCGCCACGCCGGCGACGCCATCGCCCACGACCTGCGCTCGCCTCTGACGCGGATGCGGGCCAAGCTGGAGGTGGCCTTGATCGATGCCGAAGCCGGCAAGATCGACGGGGTCGACGCCCTGGGCATCGCCCTGGATGAGGCCGACCATCTGCTGAAGACGTTCAACACCGTCCTGGCCATCGCGCGGCTGCAGGCGGGCGGGGCGCCGGATCCAAAGGTGATGGACGCCGCCGATCTGGCCGCCGACATGGCCGAGCTTTACGAGCCGGCGGCCGAGGACAAGGACATCGACTTTTCTTCTGAAGTCGAGCGCGGCCTGATGATCGAGGGCAACCAGCCCTTCCTGGCCCAGGCCCTGGCCAATCTGATAGACAACGCCATCAAATACACCCCGGCCGGCGGGGCGGTGAAGCTGCGCGCGCGACGGCGCTCGTCGGGCGAGATCGAATATTCCGTCACCGACACCGGACCGGGCGTGCCGGAAGAGGACCGAGAGCGGGTGGTCCAGCGGTTCGTGCGCCTGGACAACAGCCGCACCGAACCCGGATCGGGCCTGGGGCTTTCGTTGGTGACGGCGGTGGCGGAGGCCCACGGCGGACGGGTCGTGCTGGACGAAGGTCCAGGCGCCTATGGCGACTTCGGACCGGGGTTGCGGGTGGCGCTAGTGCTGCCGCCGGCCTCGATCGGGATGAGCGGATGATGTGATGGCCCATCCAGAAACCTCGATCCCGCTGGCCTACGGCCTCACGCCCGCCGGTCCGGTCACAAACATCGCCGCCGCCGACCGCCTCCACGAAACCCTGATCCAAGCCGCCGACGCCGACGGCTGGCGCGATGCTCTGGACGCCGCTTGGCCCTCTCTGGCGCCTGTCGCCGGCGCGTCGCCCTATCTCGCCGGTCTGATGCGCCGCCGGCCCGCCCATCTGCGAAGCCTGCTGCACGCCGATCCGACCGAGGCGCTGGAGCGGATCATCCGCGACACGGACGCGCTGGACGCCGAGCCGGACGCGGTGCGCGCTCCGCTACGCGTGCTGAAGGCCGACCTGCACCTGCTGACCGCCCTGGCCGATCTGGGCGGGGTTTGGGATCTGGATCAGGTCACCGACGCCCTGTCCCGGTTCGCCGACGCCTCATGCCGCGCCGCCCTGCGCGCGGTCGCCGCCGAACAGAGGGCTCGCGGCCGGCTGATCTCGCCGCCCGGCGATCCGCGCGGCCCCATCCCCGGCCTGTTCGGCCTGGCCATGGGAAAGCATGGCGCCAACGAACTGAACTATTCGTCCGACATCGACATCTCCCTCTTCTTCGAGCCGCGCCTGATGGGCCTGGCCCTGCGCGAGGGCGAGGAGATGCAGGACTTCGCCAATCGCGTCGGCAAGGGGATCGCCACCCTGCTGACCGAGCGGACGGGCGACGGCTATGTCTTCCGCGTCGATCTGCGGCTGCGGCCCGATCCGTCCTCGACCCCGCCGGTCGTCGCAGGGCCGATGGCCTTGGCCTACTATGAGAGCGTCGGCCAGAACTGGGAGCGGGCGGCCTTTATCAAGGCGCGGCCAGTGCTGGGCGACATGCGTGCGGCGGGCCGGTTCCTGAAGGCCATGATCCCCTTCATCTGGCGGCGCAGCCTGGACTACGCGGCCGTACTCGACATCCAGTCGATCAAGAAACAGATCCACGTCCACAAGACGGGCGAGGGGCTGCAGGCCGCCGGGGCCAATCTGAAGCTGGGACGCGGCGGCATCCGCGAGATCGAATTCTACGCCCAGACCCAGCAGTTGATCCTGGGCGGCCGCGATCCGGCTTTGCGCAAACAGCGCACGCTGGAGGCGTTGAAGGCCCTGGCCGACGCGCGCCATGTGCCCCGGGCGGTCTGCGAGGAACTGTCGGCCGCCTATGTCGAGCTGCGCGGGCTGGAGCACCGCGTGCAGATGCTTGATGACGAGCAAACCCACCGCCTGCCCGAGGATGTCGAGCGCCGCGCCGCCGTCGCCGCCCTGGCCGGTTCGAACGACCTGGCCGCCTTCGACGCCCGGGTCGAGGCCCTGCTGGCGCGGGTCAACGCCCGCTACGGCGAGTTGTTCGAGGGCGGCGAAGATCTGGACTCCAGCTACGGCAGCCTGGTCTTCACCGGGGTCGAGAACGATCCCGAGACGCTGGAAACTTTGGGTCGCATGGGCTTTTCCGAGGCGCCGTCGGTCGCCGATACGATCCGCAGTTGGCACCACGGCCGCATCCCGGCGACACGCACGGCGCGGGGCCGCGAACTGTTCACCCGCCTGGCGCCGCGCCTGCTGGAGGCCCTGGCCCGATCCGGTGCGCCGGACGAGGCGTTCCGGCGTTTCGCCGTCTTCTTCTCCGGCCTAGCGGCGGGCGTGCAGGTCCAGGCCCTGTTCCTGAACCAGCCCAAACTGTTCGAGATGGTGTTGGGCGTCATGGCCTTTGCGCCGCGTCTCGCCCGGACCCTCGGCCGGCAACCGGCGGCGCTGGACGGGGTGCTGGACGCCCGCTTCCTGGTCGATCTGTCCGAAGAGACCGGCTTGACCGAACAGATGCTGCGCGAGGCGGGCGAGACCGAAGATTTCGAAGGGGCCATGAACGCCGTGCGCCGCCTGCACCGCGAGCAGATGTTCCGCATCGGCATCCACGCCCTGACCGGCCGGGCGGGGGCCGAGGCGGCGGGCCGCGCCTACGCCGCCCTGGCCGACGCCGCCATGCGCACCCTATCGCCGGCGGCGCTGGCCGAGACCGAACGGCTGGGCGGCGCCTTCCCCGGCGCGGTGGCGGTGGTCGCCTTGGGCAAGGCCGGTTCGCGCGAGATGACGGCCGGATCGGACCTCGATCTGATGACCCTGTACGAGGCGCCGCCCGAGGCGACGTCCGAGATCAAGGGTTGGACCGCCGACGTCTTCTACGCCCGCTTCACCCAGCGGCTGATCGCGGCCCTGTCGGCGCATACGGCGGAAGGCGGCCTCTATGAGGTGGACATGCGCCTGCGCCCCACCGGCTCCAAGGGGCCGGTGTCGGTGCGGCTGAAGGCGTTCGACGCCTATTACGCCAAGGAGGCGGAGACCTGGGAGTTCATGGTCCTGACTCGCGCTCGCGTGGTCTGGGCCAGCGATCCCAAGTTCGGCGCCCAGGTTTCGGCCGCTATCGAGGCCGCCCTGCGTCGCCCGCGTCCCGGCGTTGATGTCGCCGCCGACATCCGAAAGATGCGCGCCCTGATGGATCGCGAGCGTCGCCCGCACGGCTTCTGGGATCTGAAGCTGTCGCCGGGGGGGCAGGTGGACGCCGAGTTCGCCGCCCAGTTCCGCAAGCTTCAGGCCGCCGCCATCGGCGAGCCCTTGACCCTGTCGACGCTTGAGGCCCTGCACGACGACCCGGTCCTGGCCGAGGCCTGGCGCGTACAGCAGCGGCTGGCCCATCTTCTGGCCGCCGCCTTCGAGGGGCGGGTCGATCCGGAGGGCGAGCCCGGCGTCTTCCAGCTGCGCCTGGCCGAGGCCGCCGGCGCGCCGGACTTCGACACGCTGAAGATCGAGCTGACCGACCTGCGCGCGCGGGCGCGAAAGGCCTTCGAGCGGGCGGTTCCAGCAGGCCGCGACGGAGAATCCGCAACGCCGCGTTCAATCTCCTGACAGGGCAATGTCAAAGGGCGCCAAACGCGCCCGTGGAGATGATCGAGATGAGAAACACCTTTCTGACCGGCCTGGGCGTCATTGCTCTGGCCGCCGCCGCCGGCGCCGCGACCGCACAGGTTCCGCCGGCCCCCGTCGCCGGCGCTCCCGCACCGCATCATTCTCGCGCGGATCCGAACCGCCAGATCACCCGCGCCGAGTTCGTCGATGCGCGCATCGCGCGTCTGACCGCGCTCGATACGAACCGCGACGGCGTGGTCAGCCCCGAAGAGCGCGCCGCCGCCATGCAGGCCCGTCGCGCCGAACGCACGGGCGACCGCTTCGCCAAGCTGGACGCGAACGGCGACGGCTCCATCAGCCGGGCCGAGTTCGACGCCGGCCATGCCGCACGCCCGGATCGCGGTCCGCGCGCTGAACGCGCCGGTCATCGTGAGGGCCGTCGCGGCGGCGCGCATCACGCCATGCGCGGACAAGGACGCGAACGCGGGCCGGTGGTGATCGCCGAAGCCTCCGCCAAGCTCGGCGAGCGGTTCGACAAGATGGACGCGGATCGTGACGGCGTGATCTCCTCCGACGAGCGCCGGGCGGTCATGTCCGCTCAGCGTGAGCAACGTCAGGAACGCCGCGCGGCCCGCCAGGCGCAACAACCTGCTTCCCCCGTCCCGGCTTCGGAGTAAGACGGTGTCGGGGTCGGCCGTCGTGAACGCACCGGTCCCTTTCGTCAGCAGCGGAAGAGGCAGGTTTGGTCGCGATCGTCGACCCCGACGAGGATCTGGTGCGGCGCGTGGGGCAGGGCGACCCGGCGGCGGCGCAGACGCTCGTCTCGCGCAAGCTGCCGCGCATCCTGTCGCTGGCCCAGCGCATGCTGGGCGATGCGGTCGAGGCCGAAGACGTGGCCCAGGAGACGATGCTCAAGGCTTGGCGTCAGGCGCCGAAGTGGACGCCCGGCAAGGCCAGGTTCGACACCTGGCTGCACCGGGTCGCGCTGAACCTCTGTTACGACCGGCTGAGGCGTCGGCGCGAAATCCCGACCGACACGCCGCCGGATCGTCCCGACGAAGGCCCGGCGCCGGATCGCGGTCTGCTGGCGGCCGAGACGGGCGTACGGGTCACGGCGGCCCTGAAACGGCTGCCGGACCGACAGCGCGAGGCCATCGTCCTGTGCCATTATCAGGAGCTGTCGAATATCGATGCGGCGGCCCTGATGGAGATCAGCGTCGAGGCGCTGGAGAGTTTGTTGTCGCGCGGTCGTCGCGCATTGCGTCTGGCCCTTTCGGACATCGGTCCGGGGTCGATTAGAGGAGACGGACGATGAAGGCGGAACGGTTGCACGAACTGGCGGACGCCTATGGCGCCGATCTGCGTCGGTGGCCCGCGTCCGAGCGCGCCTTCGCCGAAAGCTTGATCGCCGTCGATCCGTCGCTGAAGGCGGTGTTGGACGAGGCGGCCGCGCTGGACGCTCTGCTCGACGCCGCGCCCAAACATGTCCCGTCCGCCGGCCTGACCGCGCGCATCCTTGCGGCTGCGCCCCGGGCGAAAAGCCGTCTGGGCAAGGCGATCTGGTACCTCGGCGCCGGTTGGGCCGCCGCGGCCTGTGCGGGCGTGGTCGCCGGCGTGGGCCTGACCACCCATCTGACCGCCGACGCGCGCGCCGATGCGGTGCTTTATCAATCCTCGCTGACGGGCGTGGATGACACGGAACTGCTGGGATGACGTCCAAGAGCCTGAAGATCGCCTTGGCCGTTTCGGTGGCCCTGAACCTGTTCGCCGTGGCGGGCGGCGTCACCTATGTCGTCAATCGCGACCGGATCGAACGCCGGATTGAGGACCAACGCCGTCCGGGCCGCGAGGGACCGCTGGCCGAGGTGCTGGCCGATCTGGATCCGGCCGTACGCCAGCGCGTGCGCACCGCGCTGCGAGAATCGGCCCTGGCGGCGCGTCCTGATTTCGAGGCGGCCCGCGCCGCCCGGCGCGAGGCCATCGACATCGCCGGTCAGCCGACCCTGGACGCGGCCCGGGTCGAAAGCTTGCTGAAACAGTCCAGAGCCGCCGAGATGCGGGGCCGCACACGTCTGGAAAACGGCGCGGTCGCCGTGCTGGCGACGCTGACGCCCGAGGAGCGTAAGGCCCTGGCCCCGATCCTTCAGCGTAAGGGCAATGCCCGTCGCGCCGCGGCCCACGGGCCGGATCACCGTCAGCCGGACGACCGCGCGCCCCGCTGACGGCGCTTGGGCGCTCAGCCCTTCTTGGACGCGCGGAACGCGGCGACGGCGTTCACCGCCGAACGCACCGACGCCTCGATGGCGGCCCAGTCGCCCGACTTCACGGCGTCATCGGTCACCAGTTTGGAGCCCATACCCGCCGCGACGATGCCCGCGCCGAACCATTTGGCGATCGACGCCTCGTCCGGATCGACGCCGCCGGTGGGCATGATCTTGACCCAGGGCATCGGGCCCTTGACCGCCTTGACGAAGTCCGGGCCGCCGACCGACGAGCCGGGGAACAGTTTGACGATGTCGCAGCCCAGTTCGTGCGCCTCGCCGATGTCGGTCACCGACCCGCAACCAGGGAAATAGGCGACCATGCGGCGGTTGCAGACCTTGGCCACGTCGGGGATCAGGCAGGGGCTGACCACGAACCGCGCGCCCCGGTTCAAATAAAGCGAGGCCGTCCCCGCATCGACGACCGAACCGATGCCCAGCACGACATTCGGGTCCGTCTTGATCAGTTCGCGATTGATCTCGCCGAACAGGTCGCAGGCGAAGTCGCCGCGATTGGTGAACTCGACCACCGGCGCCCCGCCGCGCGCGCAGGCGCGGATGACGTTCAGGCTGACCTCGGCGTCGGGATGATAGAAAACCGGGCACACGCCCTGGGTCTGAAGCGCCTGAAGCACGCTGACGCGATCATGGGCCATGGACGGGTTCCTCTGCGATAGGTTCGCGTCCGACCTCCGCTGTCGCGAACGCAAGGTCAAGTCAAACCGCGTTAGCGCGGGCGTTCTCTTGACGGCGTGTGGCGAAAGGCGGACCGTCGTTCGCTCATTCCCCTCTTGGAGCAGCGGGATGTTCGCAGCCCTCGCCATCGTCGCCCTTCTGACCGTCCAGGATCCGCCGCCCGCCGCCGACATGGACGGCGCCTGGTCCGTCGATCTGGCGACCGATCCGGCCCAGCCCTATCGCCAGCCCATGAACCTGACGCTCCAGCCCGACGGCGTCGTGACGGGCGACTTCTACAACAGCCGGATCGAGGCGGGCCGATGGAAGCGCCAGCACGGCCGGCTGTGCGTCTCGTTCCGAACGACCGACGGCGCAGGCCCCTATCACACGGCGGCCTGCCTCGCGGGCGATCATGTCGAGGGTCAGACCTGGGCTGAACACCGCAACTTCGTCTTCATCTGGCGCGCCGACCGCCTCTCTTGAAGCCTCGCCGCTGAAGCCCATCTGTCAGGGAGGGAAACATGGCATTTCATACGAATTAGACGAATTAGACTCTATTTTTCGCCGCCGGGTCTGATTGTCGCTCAGCGTCGATGGGCCAGGTCGGCCAGCCGCCGGACCAGGGCGCTCTCGTTTTCGAAGAGCGGATCCAGAACCGTGAAATGGTTCAGGTCGGGCAGGGCCTCGAACCGCGTCTCGGCCTCGGCGTCGCCCCAGCGTGCGGCCATGTCGCGGCTTTGATCCACGAAGGCCTCGCTTTCCGCCCCGCCGACGATGCAGTCCAGAACCGCGCCGACCGGCGCCGGCCAGCGGATCGGCGACAGGGCCTGGGCCTCGGCCGTATTCAGATCCAGGGCGACGTTGAGCGACGTGGGGATCAGCGGCTCCAGATCGAACACGCCCGAGATGGCGACCGCCGCCGAGGCCCGCCTGTCCGCCAGCAGGCAGGCCGCCATATGCCCGCCCGCCGAATGGCCGCTGATGACAGGCGCGGCGCCGGTGCTGTCGCGGATCAGATCGACCGCCGCTCGCATCTGATCGACGATCCGGCCCAGCCGCACGCTGGGCGCCAGGTCATAGGTCGGGATGGCGACGCTGACGCCGTGGGCCAGCAGGGGGGAAGCCACGAAGCTGAACCAGCTCGCATCCAGCGCTTGCCAATATCCGCCGTGCAGGAAGACCACGACGGGCGCCCCGTCCCCGGCGTCGAACCAGTCGATCCGCTCGCGCTCGCCTGGGCCGTATTTCACGACTTGGTGCGGATGGGCGGCGCGGGCGGTCTCCGATCCCGTCTTCCAGCGCGCCATCACGGCGGGATGGTCGGGCACCAGGGCGCGGTTGTTGTATTGCGCCTCCAGCACGGCGTCTGTGTCTTGCGGCTTACCCGTCACGTCTTCGTCCGCTAGAAGCGCCCTCGAACCAGAGGACTGATCCGACATGATGACCGCCATCTTCGTCTTCATCAAATGCGAGCTGGGCTACGCCAACGACGTGGCGGCCGACATCGTGGACAATGTCGAGAACGTCTCGGAGGTCTATTCCACCTCGGGTCAGCACGACCTGCTGGCCAAGTTCAACCTGCCGCGCGACGCCGACATCGGCACCTTCGTGACGAAACAGGTCCAGACGCGGCCGCACGTGCGCGACACATTCACCGTCATCACCTTCTCGCCCTTCCTGCCGAGCAAAGGCTAGGGCGCGGCCTTTCGCCTGACCTTGTCCTTGCGGTCCTCGGCCTCGTCGTCGTCGCCGACCTTTTCCTCGACCGTGGCCGACAGGCGCTGGAAGACGCCCAGGCCCACCAGCACCAGCACCGAGGCGATCAGCAGGGCGGTGGGATAAAGCAGCTGCGCCACGTCCTCGCGCGCCGTCTTGAACACCACGACCAGCGCTTCGAGGAACAGGGCGATGACGATGGTCGACAGGAACTTGGTCAGGCTGCGCCGGGCCTCGGCGGCGCTGCGCTTTTCGTTGCCGCGCCGCACCTCGTCCTCGAAGATGTATTTGGCCACGTCGAACACGGCGATGGCGACGATGACATAGCCCAGCACGTCCAGAACCGCGTCGGCGCCGGACTTGTCGGGCGAGCCGATGCCGTGCAGCGCATCCTTCACCCCGAACCCGATCAGGGCCATGGCCGCCAGCAACAGCAGCAGGCTGGCGAAGGCGAACACCGCCCGGGTCAGATAGGTCATGGGAATCCCTCCGCGAGGCCACAGCAACGCGCCAACCGCCAAGCTGTTGCCTGACGGGCAAAGGGTGACGCTGGCGCCGGGGACGGCTAAACGAGGGGCATAGGGAGACACGACATGACGCGATCCAACGCGCCCGCCTACATGACCGGTTTCGGCAATCATTTCGCGACCGAGGCCGCGCCCGGCGCCCTGCCGGTCGGGCGCAACTCGCCGCAGAAGACGCCGATGGGCCTGTATGCCGAACAGCTGTCCGGCACCGCCTTCACCGCCCCGCGCGCCGAGAACCGGCGCAGCTGGCTCTATCGCCTGCGTCCCTCGGCCCAGCATGGACCTTACACCCCCTTCGATCAGGGGCGGGTCCGCTCCGGTCCGTTCGATGAGACGCCGCCCAATCCCAATCGGATGCGTTGGGATCCGCTGCCGATGCCGCAGGCTGCGACCGACTGGGTCGAGGGGCTGACGACCTATGGCGGCAACGGCGAACCGGACGGCGGGGCCGGGGCGGGCATTCACCTGTATGTCGCCAACCGATCGATGGCCGACCGAGTCTTCTATGACGCCGACGGCGAAATGCTGATCGTGCCACAGGAAGGCGACCATCGCTTCGTCACCGAGTTCGGCGTGATCGAGGCCCGGCCCGGTCACATCGTCCTGATCCCGCGTGGCGTGCGGTTCCGTGTCGAGGTGGACGGGCCGGTGCGCGGCTATGTCTGCGAGAACTACGGCAGTCCGTTCCGCCTGCCGGATCTCGGCCCTATCGGCTCGAACGGCCTGGCCAATCCGCGCGACTTCGAGACGCCGGTTGCGGCCTTCGAGGATGTGGATCGCCCCACCGAGTGTGTCCAGAAATACGGCGGGCGCCTGTGGGCCACGACCTTCGATCACAGTCCGCTGGACGTCGTCGCCTGGCACGGCAATCTGGCGCCCTGCCGCTATGATACGGCGCGGTTCAACACGATCAACACCGTCAGCTACGACCACCCCGATCCGTCGATCTTCACCGTCCTGACCAGCCCGTCCGAGACGCCGGGCACCGCCAACATCGACTTCGTCATTTTCCCGCCGCGCTGGATGGTGGCCGAGGACACTTTCCGCCCGCCGTGGTTCCATCGCAACGTGATGAGCGAGTTCATGGGTCTGGTGACCGGCGCCTACGACGCCAAGGCGGGCGGATTCGCGCCAGGCGGCGCATCGCTGCACAACCGCATGAGCGGCCACGGGCCCGATCAGACCAGCTATGACGGCGCGATCAAGGCCGAGCTGAAGCCGCACAAGATCGAAAACACCCTGGCCTTCATGTTCGAGACGCGCATGCCGATCCGCGTCACGAAATGGGCGTCGGAATCACCGCAGATGCAGCTCGACTACGACGACGTCTGGTCAGGCTTCACCAAAGGACAGATCTCATGATCCGCATTTCCCTCATCGCCGCCGTCGCCCTGCTGGCCGCCGCCTGCTCGCCCCAGACCACGGGAGCGGCGTCGGATGCACCGATGCAGAGCGCCGACGCCGCGTCCTGCGCCACGCGCGGCGGCACGATGAAACAGGTCGGGCGGATGCAATCCTGGCAGTGCGTCATCAGCTATGCCGACGCCGGCAAGCGATGCACCGATGGCGATCAGTGCCAGGGCGACTGCCGCATCGAGGGCAACAGTGGCGTGGCGCCGGGGACGGCGGCGACCGGTGTCTGCCAGGCGACCAGCGACCGCTTCGGCTGCCATACGACGGTCAAGGACGGCAAGGCCGGCCCGACCCTGTGCATCGACTGAGGTCGCAGGCACGAAAAAGCCCCCGTCGCGAGCGACGGGGGCTGATCCATCCGTAAACGGATTTAGTCGGTCGCCAGACCTTAGTGGGTCGACGGCGTGTTGGCCGTCGTAGCGCCGCCATCAGCGTTGCCGGCTTGCTGCTCGACCATGTCGGCCTTGCGGTCGGCGTTCTTCTCGACCTGATCGGCCTGAGCGTTCAGGGCGTCGGCCTGAGCGGCGGTCGGAGCGGTCGCGGCTTGCGATTCCAGTTGGTCGGCGCGGGCTTCGCCCGTCGCTTCGATGGCGTCGGCTTGCTTTTCAGCGGCCTTGTCGGCGGCGCTTTCACCGCAGGCGGCGACGCCGGCCAGCATGAAGACCGAAGCGGCGGCGATGGCGAACTTTTTCATTTGAGGTTCCTCTCCTAGGTGGAAACTCTCAAACGCTACGGTGACGGTTCGGTTCACGCCGCCGTGAGATTTTCGTGATCGTCGTCGCGTCAGGCCTCCGACTGGGCGAAGGCGACCCGCGCAGCGCCCAGCAGGGCGGCGTGTTTGTGCATGATCACCTTGGTCGGAATGTCCTGCATATACTCCTTGAACCGGCCCTTTCGCTCGAACCGCTGACGGAAGGGACTGGCCTTGATGAAGGGCAGGATGCGCGGAACGATGCCGCCGGCGATATAGACGCCGCCGCGCGCGCCGGTGGTCAGGGCGATGTCGCCGGCGACCGCGCCCAAGATGGCGCAGAAGCGGGCCAGGGTCGCGCCGCACGGGCTGTTCGGATCGGCCAGGGCCGTTGCAGTGATCTGAGCGGGATCGTCGATGTGGGTCTCGCGTCCGTCGATCTCGGCCAGGGCCCGGTGCATGTTCAGCAGGCCCGGCCCACAGATCAGGCGCTCGATCGACACCCGGTCATAGCGGCGACGCAGGATGCGCAGGATTTCGTCCTCGACCGGATCGCCGGGGGGGAAGCAGGCGTGCCCGCCCTCGGACGGCATGGCCATTTCCTTGCCGGCCGCATCGCGCACCAGGGCCGAGACCCCGAAGCCGGTGCCGGGGCCGAGCACCGCGACGGTGCAGTGCGGATCGCCGTCGACCGGACCGCCCAGGCTCTCCAACTGATCTTCCGGCACGATGGGCGCGCCCCAGGCCAGAGCCTCGAAGTCGTTGATCAGCTTGACCGGCTTCAGGCCCAGGGTCTGAAGCTCCGCCTCCGACACCTGCCAGGGCGAGTTGGTCAGGTCGATGGCGCCGTCCGTGACCGGGCCGGCGACGGCGATCACGCCGCCCGTCGGCTTGACCTCGCAGCCGTCGATGAAGGCGGCGACGCCTTCCAGGAAGGTTGGATAGGTCTCGGCCGGAAAGCTCTCGTGATGGTCCAGCACGGGCTTGCCGTCCACCATTCGGGCCACGGCGAAGCGGGCGTTCGTGCCGCCGACATCGCCGACGAGAAGGGTCTTGTCATTCATTGGGGCGTTTCCTGCGCTCGGTTCGGTGGATCAGGCGTCCACAGTCCGATCGACGAAGTTGGGATTGGGCGGGGTGTCGTCGTTGCCGCGCGAACCGGTCGGCAGGGCGAAACAGACCGTCGCCCCCTGTTCGGCCGTCGTGACCACATGGCGGAAGGCGCCGAACAGTTCACGGCCATAGCCCCAGGACGAACCCTCGGCGTTGGCGGCGGACCGGGCGGCCAGCGGACGGGCGGTCAGGTCGGGAACGCCGACGGTGGTCAGAACGCCAGCTTCGGCGTCCAGGCGGATGATGTCGCCGTCCTGAACATGGGCCAGCGGACCGCCGGCCAAGGCCTCCGGGCTGACGTGGATGGCGGCGGGCGTCTTGCCGCTGGCGCCCGACATGCGGCCGTCGGTGACGAAGGCGACCTTGAACCCCTTGTCCTGAATGACCGACAGGGCCGGCGACAGGCTGTGCAGTTCCGGCATGCCGTTCGCCTTGGGCCCCTGGAAGCGCAGGACGATGACCACATCGCGGAACAGCTTGCCGTCGCGGAAGGCTTGCAGTGCGTCTTCCTGGGTTTCGAACACGGCCGCGGGCGCCTCGACGATGCGGTTCTCGGGTTTGACGGCGGAAATCTTGATGACTGCGCGGCCCAAGTCGCCCTGAACCAGACGCAGGCCCCCCTCCTTGTCGAAGGGATTCGAGGCCGGGCGCAGGATATCGAGATCGAGACTTTCCTGGACCCCATCGCGCCAGACCAGCTCGCCGTCCACCATCGACGGTTCCTGGAAATAGGCCTGGATGCCCTGACCCATGATGGTCGTGACGTCGGTGTGGATATTGCCCGCCATCGCCAGCTCACGCGCGATGAAGGCGACGCCGCCGGCGGCCTGGAAGGCGTTCACATCCGCCGAGCCGTTGGGATAGACCCGCGCCAACAGCGGCGTGACCGACGACAGCTCGTCCATGTCGGTCCAGTCGATCAGAACCCCCGCCGACCGCGCCATGGCGACCAGGTGGATGGCGTGATTGGTCGAGCCGCCGGTGGCCAGCAGGGCCACGATCATGTTGACGATGGACTTCTCGTCGATGACGTCGGCCATGCGGCACTCGCCGCTGCGGGCCAGTTCGACCGCCCGTTTCGCCGCCGCCGCCGTCAGGGCGTCGCGCAAGCCGGTGTCGGGATGGACGAAGGCGGTGGAGGGCATGTGCAGTCCGCCCAGCTCCATCATCATCTGATTGGAGTTGGCGGTGCCGTAGAAGGTGCAGGTGCCGGGCGAGTGATAGCTGCCGATCTCACTTTCCAGCAGGGTCTGACGATCGACCTTGTTCTGCGCATATTCGGCCCGGACCCGGGCCTTTTCCGCGTTCGGAATGCCCGATGGCATCGGGCCTGCGGGTGCGAAGACGACGGGCAGGTGGCCGAAGGCCAGGGCGCCCATGAACAGGCCCGGAACGATCTTGTCGCACACGCCCAGCATCAGACCGGCGTCGAAGGCGTCGTGGGTCAGGGCGATGCCCGCCGACATGGCGATCAGGTCGCGGCTGAACAGCGACAGCTCCATGCCGGGACGACCCTGCGTGACGCCATCGCACATGGCGGGGGTGCCGCCGGCGACCTGGGCCGTGGCGCCGACCTCGCGCACGGCCTTGCGCACCACGTCGGGGAAGCGCTCGAACGGCTGGTGGGCCGACAGCATGTCGTTATAGGCGGTGACGATGCCGAGGTTGGGCTTGGACCCGTCCATCGCCGTCAGCTTATCGGCGATCGTCTGGCCCGCGAAGGCGTGGGCCCAGTTGGCGCAGCTCAGCTTGGCGCGTCCGGCGCCGCTGTCGCGCGCGGCGTCCATGCGACGGATGTAGTCGGCGCGGGTCTCGCGGCTTTTTTCGACGATGCGGGCGGTGACCGCGGCGACCGTAGGATGAAGCGCCATTTCAGCCTTCCTCCGTCCACAGAACTTCAAGGGGAACGCCGGCGGCGATCAAGGCGGCGATGGGTTGGATCTTCGGATCGCCCTGAGCCTGTTCTTCGAAGACGCGACGCTTGGCGGCGCCTTTCAGACCCAAGATCACCCGGCCCGCAGACATCAGATAGGGCAGGTTGATCGACAGCCGTTCGAGCGTCGGCGCCATGCCGTCGCGCCCATGCGGCACGCCCAGCACCGTGGGCTTCAGCGTAGGGGTCAGCAGGGTCTTCAGCGTCGGGCTTTCGGGGAACATGGAGCAGATATGGCCATCCTCGCCCATGCCCAGCAGCACCGCATCGAACCGCCCGCCGGCATCGGCCAGGGCCTTGGCCGCCACGATGGCCGCCCGGTCCACGGTGACCTCGGGCGTATAGAGCGGGATGAAGCGCGCCGTCGCCGCCTTGTCCTGAAGAAGCACGTCGCGAATGAGCCGGGCGTTCGATTCCGGCGAGGTCTCGGGCACATAACGCTCGTCCACCAGGGTCACGGCGATTTTGGACCAGTCCAGATCGGTCGCCGCCAGGCGGCGGTAGACGGGCGCAGGCGTCGAACCGCCGGGACCGGCGAACAGGGCCTGCCCATGGTCGCGGACGGCCGCGCCAAGAGTTTCGGCCAGACGCGCCGAGATGGCTTCGGCCCAGGTCTCGACGGAGGCGAAGGCTTCGATGGTTGGGGTCTCAGACATCGGTCGTATTCCAGTCGCGGCCGGTGCGGGCCATCAGCATGTCGGCGCTGTCGGGACCCCAGGTTCCGGCGACGTAGTCGTCGGGCTTCAGACCGGATTCGGCCCAGGCCTCGGAAACCTCGTCCACCCATTTCCAGGCCTGCTCGGCCTCGTCGCGTCGCACGAACAGGGTCGAGTCGCCCGCCATCGCGTCCAGCAGCAGACGCTCATAGGCGATGCGGCGGCGCGGCGGGGCGGCGGACTTGCCGTCCCCCGAATTCGGCACACCCCACGACAGGCTCATCTTGATCGGCTGCAATTGCATACGCTGATCCAGGCCTGGCCGCTTGTTCATCACCGTCAGCGAGATGTCTTCCTCGGGCTGCAACTCGATGATCATGCGGTTGGCCTGAACCTCGCCACGGTCGTCGCGATCGAAGATCGAGTGGGGCACCGGCTTGAACTGTATGACGATCTCGGTGCGCTTCTCTGGCAGGCGCTTGCCGGTCCGCATGAAGAAGGGCACGCCCGCCCAGCGCCAGTTGTCGATATCGGCGCGAACGGCGACGAAGGTTTCGGTGTCCGACGGCTGGCCGCGTTCCTCGTCATAGCCCTTGGCCGGCTTGCCCTCCGAGACGCCCGCCACATACTGACCCCGCACGGTCACGCGCTCGGCTTCGTCAGGCGTGATAGGGCGCAGGGAGCGCAGCACCTTGACCTTCTCGTTGCGCACCGAGTCGGGGTCCAGGTCGCTCGGCGGCTCCATCGCCACCAGACACAGCAGCTGCAGCATGTGGTTCTGCAGCATATCGCGCAGCGCGCCGTATTCGTCATAGTAGGGCCAGCGATCGCCGACCCCCACCGTCTCGCCGATCGTGATCTGCACGTGGTCGATGGACAGGTTGTTCCACAACGGTTCGAAGATCGTGTTGCCGAACCGCAGGGCGATCAGGTTCTGGACAGTCTCCTTGCCCAGATAGTGGTCGATGCGGAACACCTGGTTCTCGCTGAAGGCGTGGGCCACGGCGTCGTCGATTTCGAGGAAGGACTTCAGGTCTCGTCCGACCGGCTTTTCCAGCACGATGCGGCAGTTCTTTTCGGCCAGACCCGCCGCCTTCATCGCCGTGACGATGCGGGCATAGAGCGAGGGGGAGACGGCCAGGAAGGAGGTGACCTCGCCGTCGCCGACCTTGTCCTTCAGCGGCTTGAGGCTTTCGGGCGAGGTGGCGTCGACCGCCAGATAGTCCAAGCGGGCCTTCATCCGCGACCAGCTGGCTTCGTCCCAGACCTTGTCCGCCTCGGCGCGCGCCTTCACCGCCTCGTGCACCTTGGCGATATAGTCGTCGGCGCTCTCTTCGGAACGCGCGGCGCCGATGATCTTCAGCCCTTCAGGCAGCAGGCCGTCGTGTTCGAGGAAATAGAGCGACGGCAGAAGCATGCGCATCGCCAGATCGCCGCCGCCGCCAAACAGAATGAGAGCCGCCATATCTTGTCCCTCGATGATCCCATTTGTCGGGACGCACGCCTTTACGGTCTAGCCGCTGTCTTTGGCCGCTTCCGCTCGCGAGGCCAACACGTCCAGCACGTCCTGAAACACCATGTTACGGGCATGGAGAAGAACGAGCAGGTGATAGATCAAATCCGCAGCCTCGCTGGCGAGTTCCTCGTCCGGGCCGGCGACGCCGGCCAGAGCGGTCTCCACGCCCTCTTCACCGACCTTCTGGGCGATGCGTTTGGGTCCCTGTGCGATCAGTCGAGCAGTCCAGCTTTCGGACGGATCGGCGGCGGCCCGTTCGGCGATGGTTCGCTCCAGCCGGGCGACCCGACCCAAGCCCGGCGCGTCGGCCTCTCCGAAACAGCTCGTCCGGTTCAGGTGGCAGGCGTTTCCGACCGGCCTGACGCCCAACACGATGGCGTCGGCGTCGCAGTCGGCCGTGATGGAGGCGACGTAAAGCCGGTCGCCCGAGGTCTCGCCCTTTCTCCATCGCCCGCCGCGCGAGCGCGAGAAGAAGGTGGCCTCGCCGGATGCGATCGTCTCGTCCAGCGCAGCGCGATCCATATAGGCCAGGGTCAGGACCTGAAGCGTGGCGGCGTCCTGAATCACGACGGGGACCAGGCCGCCGCCCTTGGCGAAGTCGATGGTGTTCGGGTCGATCACAGTCTCATCTCCAGGCCTTCGTCGGCCAGGTATTGTTTCAGGTCCGGAATGGCGATGGCGCCGGTGTGGAAGACGCTGGCGGCCAGGGCGCCGGAGACGTCGGCCTGCTCGAACACAGCCTTGAAATGCTCGGGCGCGCCGGCGCCGCCCGAGGCGATCAGGGGAATGGTCAGACGTGCCCGCGCGGCGGACAGTTGCTCGATGTCATAGCCGCGCCGAACGCCGTCCTGATCGATGCAGTTCAGCACGATCTCTCCGGCGCCCAGGCTCTGCGCCTCGTCCAGCCAGTCCAGCGTGCGTTTGCCGGCATGACGGCGTGCATCGGGGTCGCCGGTATATTTGTGGACCACCCAGTCGCCGTCCTCAAACCGGCTGTCGACGCCGACGACGACGCACTGGCTGCCCAGCCGCGCCGCCATCTCGGCGATCAGTTCGGGCCGTTCCAAGGCCGGGGAGTTGATCGAGACCTTGTCCGCTCCGTGGTCCAGGCAGCGCGCCGCCTGCTCCACGCTGCGAATGCCGCCGGCGACGCAGAACGGAATGTCCAGCAGTCGGGCGATGTCCTTGATCCAGCCGTAGTCCAGCGTCCGCCCTTCGGGACTGGCGGTGATGTCGTAGAAGACCAGTTCGTCGGCGCCTGCGTCGCGATAGCGGGCGGCCAGCACCGCCGCGTCGCCCATGTCCGTATGGCCGACGAATTTCACGCCCTTGACCACCCGGCCGTCCTTCACGTCCAGGCAGGGGATGATGCGCCGGGCGGTCATTCGACCGCCCCGCTTGATGCAGGATGGGCGGTCACGACCGTTTGGCCGTCGCGATCGCCTCGGGCAGGGTGAAGCAGTTCTCGTAGAGCGCGCGTCCGACGATGGCGCCGTGACAGCCCAGCGCCTTGATCGCGGCGATATCGTCCAGCGAGGAAACGCCGCCCGAGGCCTGCAACACCAGATCCGGCCGACGGCTGCGGATCTCGGCCAGCAGGTCCAGGTTCGGCCCGGTCAGGGCGCCGTCACGACCGACATCGGTCACCAGCAGGTGTTTGGCCGTCCCCTTGGGATACCGATCCAGCGCCTCCCAGAGCGTTATGCCCGAGGACTGGGTCCAGCCCTTCAGTGCAGGCACCGGCACGCCGTCCTCGATCTTGACGTCCAGGGCCAGGGTGATGCGCTCGACGCCGAAGGTTTCCAGCCAGGTCGCCACCGCCTCAGGCTGGGTCACGGCCAGCGATCCGACCACGACGCGCGACACGCCGGCGTCCAGCAGCTTTTTCACATCGTCGGCGCTGCGCACGCCGCCGCCCGACTGAACCTTGACGTCTATGGCTTGGGTCAGTTCACCGATCAGGGCGTGCTGGCGCGCCTCGCCCGCCTCGGCTCCGTCCAGATCGACGATGTGAATCCACTCCGCGCCCTCGGCCGCGAAGGTCGTCAGGCGGGCGGCCGGCTGCTGGTCGTAATGCGTCACCTGGGCGAAGTCGCCGTGCATCAGGCGCACACAAACGCCGTCCTTCAGGTCGATGGCGGGATAGATCAGCATGACAGGCCCAGGAAGTTCTTGAGGATGGTCGCCCCGGCCTCAGCCGAGCGTTCGGGGTGGAACTGGCAGCCCCAGCGGTTGGCGGATCGAACCACAGCCGGAACGACGCCGCCGTAGTCGGCGCGCGCCAAGGTCGCCGGTCCGTCGGGACAGACGAAGCCGTGGACGAAATAGGCATAGGCGCCGTCGGCGACGCCCTCCAGCAAGGCGTCGTCGCGGTCGCGCGTCAACCGGCTCCAGCCCATGTGCGGCACCGGCAGATCGCCCGCAGGCTTCAGCCGGGTCACCGCGCCGGGAATGAGACCCAGCAGATCGACGCCGTCGCCCTCGTCGCTCGATCCGAACAGCAGTTGCTGACCCAGGCAGACACCCAGCAGGGGGCGCGGGAAGGCGCGGATCGGCGCGATCAGACCCAGGTCCGACAGGCGCTTCATGGCGTATCCGGCCGCGCCTACGCCAGGCAGGATGACCCGTTCGGCCTCGGCGATGACGGCGGGATCGTCGGTCAGGCGAACGGCCGCGCCCAGCCGCTCCAGCGCGAACTGGACCGAGGCGACATTGCCGGCGCCGTAGGCGATGACGGCGACCTCGGTCACAGCACACCTTTGGTGGACGGCACGGCGTCGCCCTCGACGCGGATGGCCTGGCGCAGGGCGCGGCCGAAAGCCTTGTAGACGGCTTCGGTCTTGTGATGGTCGTCCTGGCCCGTGACCTTGATGTGGACAGCCGCGCCCATGGCCTCGGCCAGCGACCGGAAGACGTGGGCGGTCAGGTCGGTGCGGTAGTCGCCGATGAAGGGCGTCTCGAAGGTGCCCTCGAACAGCGGATACGGGCGGCCGGAAAGATCGATCGAGACAGTCGCATTCGCCTCGTCCATCGGCAGGACGAAGCCGTAGCGGGCGATGCCCTTGCGCTCGCCCAACGCCTGTTTCAACGCCTGCCCCAGGGCGATGGCGCTGTCCTCGATCGTGTGGTGCGGATCGGTGTGCAGGTCGCCTTCGCATTGCAGACGCAGGGAGAAGCCGCCGTGGGCCGCGATCTGCTCCAACATGTGATCGAAGAAGCCGACGCCGGTCTCGATTTTCACCGGGCCGGGCGCATCCAGATCGACGGCGCAGACGATGCGGGTTTCCTTGGTGTCGCGCACGGCCTGACCGACGCGTGCCGGGCGGCGCTTAGCGGGCGTCAGGCCGAAGGCGGCGAGCAGCCGGTCGTTGACCTCGGACTTGATCGAGATCGGCAGTCGCAGACGCTCGCCGGACAGATCGGCCTCGACGCCGTAAGCCTTCAGACCGGCCAGCGCGGCGGCAGGCTCTTCGGGGCGCGCCATGATGATGGGACCAACGCCCTGTTCGACCGGCATGTGGCGACCCAGTTCGCGCGCGACCCGTTGACGCTCGCGCCGGACCGAGGCGATTCGCTCGGCGGTCTCGATCATCCGCGACGGATCGAGCGCCTGCATCGCCAACCGCACCAGCGGTTCGGGCAGGGCATAGGGTTCCAGCGCCGACGCCAGACGCGCCAGGGTCTGGGCTTGGGCGATCGCCGCGCCGACGCGGGCGCCGGCCAAGCCATAGGCCAAAGACAGGCTGCGCAGCACGACCAGGTTCGGCTGATCGGTGACGACGGTCACGGCCGAGACGCTGTCGGAGAACTCAATCAGCCCCTCGTCCACCACCAGCAGGGCGGGGGCGACGCGGGCAGCCATTTCGCCGACGGCTTCGGGCGAGCCCAGGGCGCGGATGACGACGATATTTTTCTCTGGGGCCGTTTCGCCCTTGGCCGGATAGATGGCGGCGAGACTGTCATAGGGTTCGGCCTTCGGGGCCTCGACCGATCCCCCGTCGCGAGCGGCGAGGCGCCAGGCCAGTTCCAGTCCGTGGGTCAGGCCGCGCACCGGCAGCACCTGTTCGGCAGGCACGCCATAGACGGCGGCCATGCGAGCGGCGAGGGCGGAGGCGTCGTCGGGATAGCGATCCAGACCTTCGCCGCCGGAGACCAGTGGCGGATAGGGAGCGGGCAGGGTCATCCTTCTGCCCTCAGATCGGCGGCGCGGGCGTGGGCTTCCAGGCCCTCCATCCGGGCCAGACGGGCGGCGATGGGTGCCAGCTGACGGGCGCCGGCCTCGGACACCAGCTGGACCGACATGGTGGTCATGAAGCTGGCGGTGGTGACGCCACCCAGGGTGCGGGCGCCGCCGTCGGTCGGCAGGACGTGGCTGGGACCGGCGGCATAGTCCCCCAGCGTCTCGGCCGCGAAGCGGCCGACGAAGACGGCCCCGGCGGCGTTGATCGAATCGACCAGCGGCTCGGGATCGTCGATCTGGATCGCCAGGTGTTCGGGACCATAGAGGTTGGCGACTTCTGCGGCCGCGTCGAGGTCGCGGACCAGGATGGCGCGGGCCTCGTTCAGAGAGGCGCGAGCGATGGGTTCGCGAGGCAGAGTTGCGACCTGCACTTCGACCTCGCTCAGGATGTAGTCGATGGTGGCGCGGCTGGTGGAGACCAGCAGAACCTGCGCATCCGCATCGTGTTCGGCCTGGCTGAGCAGGTCGGCGGCGGCGATCTCGGGCGCGGCGTCGCGATCGACGATGACCATCAACTCCGACGGGCCGGCCGGCATGTCGACGGCGGGACCGCCTGGCAGGGCGGAGGCCTGCTTCTTGGCCTCGGCCACATAGGCGTTGCCGGGTCCGAACAGCTTGTCACAGGCCGGAATGACCCCGTCTTCCAACTCGACGCCGAAGGTCAGGGCGGCGATGGCCTGGGCGCCGCCCATCAGCCAGATGGCGTCCAGCTCCGCCTCTGCGGCGGCCAGGATCATGGCGGGGTGGATGCCGCCATCCTTGTTCGGCGGCGTGACGGCGACGCGCTGGTCCACGCCCGCAACGCCGGCCGGAATGGCCAGCATCAGCAGCGAAGAAAACAGCGGCGCGGTGCCGCCGGGAATGTAGAGGCCGGCCGAGGCGATGGGACGCCAGGCCAGTTTGGACCGCACGCCGGGCGTCGTCTCGATGAACGGAGTGTCCTCGGGCCGGGTCGCCTGGTGGAAGACGCGCACATTGTCGGCCGCCATGCGCAGGGCGCGCACGTCGCCGGGCGGCAGGGCGTTGCGCGCCTCCGCCACAGTCTCGGGTGTGATGGCGATGCGACGCGGCGGCGCCTTGTCCAGCTTCAGGCACCAGTCGGTCACGGCCTCGCCGCCGCGCTGGCGCACGTCGTCCAGGATGGTGCGGACGACCTCGGTGACGTCGCCGGCGGTGCGTTGGGCGGGGCGGGCCAGGGCGGCCGTCTTGCCGGCCGCGTCGAGGGAAGACCAGTCGATGCGCTTCATCACATCATCTTCTCGATCGGGAGAACTAGAATGGCCGAGGCGCCGGCGGCCTTCAGCTTTTCAAGCGTCTCCCAGAAGACGGCCTCCTGACAGACGGCGTGGACGGCGACCGCATCGTCGCGACCCATCAGGGGCATGACAGTGGGCGAGCCGGCGCCGGGCAGGATGGCGGTGATCTCGTCCAGGGCCGAGCGCGGGGCGTTCAGCATGACGTATTTGGCGCCTTGCGAGGACACCACGCCCGCCATCCGCTCGATGACGCTGTCCAACAGCTGCTGCAAGGCGGGCTCGGGCGCCACGGGCGACTGAATCAGCACGGCCTGGCTTTCCAGAACCGTATCCTTGGCGCCCAGCCCGTTGGCCTCCAGCGTCGCGCCGGTCGAAACCAGGTCGCAGATGGCGGCGGCCAGTTTCAGCCGGGGCGCGACCTCGACGGCCCCGCGCATCACGACGATGTCGGCCTTGACCCCGCGTTCGTCGAGGAAGCGGCGCAGAATTTTGGGATAGGAGGTGGCGATGCGCAGACCGTCCAGCGAGGCCGGGCCGTCGTAGGACAGGGTCGGAGGCGTGGCGATCTTGAGCGTGCAGCGACCGAAGCCCAGCGGCATGACGATCGAGGCGTTCGGCCCGCCGTTGCGGCCCTCCTCCAGCACATTCTCGCCGACGATGCCCAGATCGCACACGCCGTCCGCCACGAAGGTGGGAATGTCGTCGTCGCGGACGCGCAGCAGGTCGATCGGATAGTTCTCGACCCGGTATAGCAGGTCGTTGTGACCCTTGACCCATTTCAGGCCCGCGTCGCGGATCAGGTCGAGGCTGCGGTCGGCCAGACGGCCAGATTTCTGGACGGCGATGCGAAGCCGGCCCTGCACGGTGCTCATATTCGGATACTCAGTTCTTGTTCTTCAGGCGGTCCAGGGCGAGGCGATAGCCCTGATGCGGCATGTCTTTCAGATAGCGGGCGACGCGAACGACGGTGGTGGGGCTGGCATGGGCCTCTGCGGCGATCTCGCGATAGGATTTGCCGCCGGCGTCGAGCAGGCGCGCGACCTGCCAGCGCTCGGAGAAGGCGCGCAGTTCCGCAGGCGTGCAAAGATCGGCCAGAAAGGCGTCGATCTCGGCGCGCGTCTGCATCGACAGCAAGGCGTCATGCAGGTCGTCACGGGCGGGCGGGGTCGTCATGCGTGTTTCACTATGCTGTAACGGTGGAACAGTCAAGAGCTCGTGAGACGTGACGCGTGACTCGTGATTGAACGGGCAGACGTCAGTCCCGGCTCACGATTCACCAATCACGACTTACACCCGCCCGCGCACCGCTCTATCTGTCCACCCATGACCAAGGTTCTCATCATCGGCGCCGGGCACGCGGGCGGCTCCGTCGCGGCCTTCCTGCGGCAGTATGGGCATGAAGGCCCCATTGTGCTGGCGGGCGAGGAGGGTGCGCCGCCGTATCAGCGGCCTCCATTGTCCAAGGCCTGGCTGAAGGGCGAGGCGGATCTGGAGGCGCTGCTGCTGCGGCCTCTGAGTTTCTACGCCGAGCAGGACATCGACTTTCGGGCCTCGGTAGTCGCCGTGGCGGTGGACCCTGCCGCGAAGACGGTCGTTTTCCATGACGGCTCGTCCGAGACATACGATGTCCTGGTGCTGGCGACCGGATCGACGGCGCGCAAGCTGCCGGTCCCGGGCGGGGACCATCCCGATCTGCTGGAGCTGCGCACGATGAAGGACGCCGAGCGGCTGAAAGCCGTGCTGGGGCCCGGCAAGCGTCTGGCGGTCGTCGGCGGCGGCTATGTGGGACTGGAGGCGGCGGCGTCGGCGCGGGCCCTGGGCGCCGCGGCGGTGGTGATCGAGCGGGCGCCGCGCGTGCTGGCGCGGGTGGCGTCCGAGACCCTGTCGGCCTTCTTCACGGCGCAGCACCGGGCGCACGGCGTCGAAATCCTGACGAACGCGGAGGTGGTCGCCGTGGCCCGCGACGGCGTGACCCTGGCTGACGGAGCGGTGGTGCGGGCGGATGCGGTGTTGGTGGGGGTCGGCGCCCTGGCGTGCGACACCCTGGCGCGATCGGCTGGCCTGACCTGCGACGACGGCGTGGTGGTGGACAGCGAGGCGCGGACCAGCGACCCGGCGATTTTCGCCATCGGCGACATGACGCGACGACCCATTCCGGTCCACGGCGGCGTGCATCACCGGTTGGAAAGCGTGCCCAACGCCCTAGAGCAGGCCAAGCAGGCGGCCGCAGCCATCGTCGGACGGGCCGGACCGACGCCGGAAGTGCCGTGGTTTTGGTCGGATCAGTATGACGTCAAGCTTCAGATCGCCGGCCTGCCGTTCGACGCCGACCGACAGGTGGTGCGCGGCGACCCGACGGCGTCGGGCTTTGCCGTCTTCCATCTGAACGGCGACCGCATCGTCTGCGTCGAGGCCGTCAACGCTCCGCCCGAGTTCATGGCCGGCAAGCAGTTGATCGCCAAGGCGACGCCTGTGGACGTGGACAAGCTGGCCGATCCAGCGGTGTCGATGAAGGCGGTGGCGGTCTAATCGTCTCTTCCCTGCGAAGCGGGGAGGGGGACCACGCATAGCGTGGTGGAGGGGCTCTTGAAGTCACGCAGGCGCAAGTGATGCGGTGAAGAACCCCTCCGTCACGGCGCAAGGTGCGCCGCGCCACCTCCCCGCTCCACGGGGAGGAGACAACGTCGCCGCAGTGCAACAAAACTGTTGCGCTTTACGTTCGTGACCGTTCAAGCTGCGACTTCAACGCGGCGGGGGCGGATGACGAGAGCTTTCGACGAAATGAACGGCGGCGGATCGGGTGCGATCCGCGACAGCTACAAGACGCTGGCGGCGTGGCTGGAAAACGCGCCGGCCGATCTGCTGCAGGCGCGCTCGCGCCAGGCGGAGCTGTTCTTCCGCCGCATGGGCGTGACCTTCGCCGTCTATGGCGACGAGGAATCCAACGAACGGCTGATCCCCTTCGACGTCGTGCCGCGCATCATCGGCGCGGACGAGTGGGGCGGTCTGGAAAAGGGGCTGAGGCAGCGGGTCACCGCCATCAACGCCTTCCTCAAAGACATCTATGGGCCGCAGGACTGCATCAAGGCGGGCATTGTCCCGGCCGATCTGATCCTGACCAATCCGCACTATCGGCCGGAGATGCAGGGGCGTCGTCCGCCGGGCGACGTCTGGTGCCATATCTCGGGCGTCGATCTAGTGCGCACCGGTGAGGACGGCTTCTATGTTCTCGAAGACAACTGCCGCACGCCGTCGGGCGTCTCCTACATGCTGGAGAACCGCGAGATGATGATGCGGCTGTTCCCCGACCTGTTCGCGGAACACGCCGTGCGTCCCGTCGAGATCTACACCGACATGCTGCTGCGCTCGTTGCAGGCCTCGGCGCCGGCAGGGGCGGGGGCGGATCCGACCATCGTCGTGCTGACGCCCGGCCCCTTCAACTCGGCCTACTATGAGCACAGCTTCCTGGCCGACAAGCTGGGCGTCGAGCTGGTTCAGGGCACGGACCTGTTCGTCAATGACGACACGGTCTTCATGCGCACGACCGAGGGGCCCAAGCGCGTCGATGTTATCTATCGCCGCATCGATGACGACTTTCTCGATCCCCTGACCTTCATGCCCAACTCCACCATCGGGGTGCCGGGGTTGATGTCGGCCTATTTCGCCGGGCGCGTGACCCTGGCCAATGCGGTCGGGACGGGCGTGGCCGACGACAAGGCCGTCTATACCTACATGCCCGAGATCATCCGCTTCTTCACGGGCGAGGACGCGATCCTGCAGAACGTGCCGACCTGGCGCTGTCGCGAGCCGGACGCCCTGAAGGAAGTGCTGGATAAGCTGCCGGAACTGGTGGTCAAGGAAGTCGGCGGATCGGGCGGCTATGGCATGCTGGTCGGGCCGACCTCGACCAAGGCCGAGATCGAGGATTTCCGCGCCAAGCTGATCGCCGATCCCGACGACTTCATCGCCCAGCCGACGCTGAGCCTGTCGACGGCGCCGACGCTGAACGGCGGCGCCCTGTCGCCCCGCCACGTCGACCTCAGGCCCTTCGTCCTGTCCAGCCCGGCCGGCGTGCGCGTCGCGCCCGGCGGCCTGACGCGGGTGGCGCTGAAGGAAGGGTCGCTGGTGGTGAACTCCAGCCAGGGCGGCGGAACCAAGGACACCTGGGTGCTGGACAACTGATGCTTTCACGCACTGCAGACAGCCTCTACTGGACCGGCCGCTACATGGAGCGGGCGGACTTCCTCGCCCGCATTCTGGAGGCTGCGATCCGTCTCGCCGCCCTGCCGGCCAAGGATCAGGCCGCGGTGACCGCCTGGGCCGGGGCCATCGCCTCGTCGGGGGTCAAGGCCGGCTTCGACGCGACCGGACGCACCGTGTCGGAAAAGTCCGTGCGGGAATATCTGGCCTTCGGCTTCGACAATCCGACCTCGATCAAGGCCTGCATCACCAAGGCGCGGACCAATGCGCGCTCGGTGCGCACCGCCCTGACCATCGAACTTTGGGAGGCGATCAACGGCGCCTGGAACGGTCTGAACGAGCTGGGCGAACCGACCAAGCGCGACGACTTCACCAACTTCCTCGACTTCGTGAAATCGACATCCCTGGCGGTCGAAGGCGCCTCGTCGCGGACCATGCTCAGGAACGACGCCTACTGGTTCCTGCGACTGGGCATGGCGATCGAGCGGGCCGACAACACCGCCCGCCTGCTGGACGTGAAATATCACCTGCTGCTGCCGCCCGGCGAGCGGGTCGGGGGGCAACTGGACTACTTCCAGTGGACGACCCTTCTGCGCGAGGTTTCGGCATTGACCGCCTATCGCTGGGTTTACCGCGAAAGCGTGCGGCCTTGGCTGGTGGCGGACCTGCTGGTGCTGAACCGCCAGATGCCGCGCTCGCTGGCCTCATGTCAGGGCATGATCGTCAGCTATCTGGAGAAGCTGGCGACCGACTACGGTCGGCGCGGCCCCGCGCAACGGCTGGCCTCCAATCGCCTCAGCCAGTTCAACGAGGCCAAGATCGAGGACATCTTCCAGTCCGGCCTGCACGAATACATTCAGGGCTTCCTGAACGAGAACAATGCCTTGGCCGCAGCCGTCCATGAACAGTATCTGGTCTGACCATGCGGATCCGGATCGATCACTCCACCCGCTACGCCTACGCCCGGCCCGCGCGGTTCATCGTCCAGATGCTGCGCCTGACGCCCAAGTCGTGTGAGAGCCAGCAGGTCCGCGACTGGCGGATCGAAACCGATGTGGACGCCCGGCTGCGGCGCAGCGAGGACGCGTTCGGCAACATCGTTCACAGCCTCTATACCGAGCGGCCGACCGACGCCCTGACCATCCGCGTCACCGGCGAGGTCTCGACCGTCGAGACGGGCGGCGTCGTGAAGGGACAGGCCGAGCGCCTGTCGCCCATCGTCTATCTGCGCGACACCCCGATGACCAAGGCCGACGCCGGCATCGTCGATTTCGCCCGCTCCGTTCCTGAGGGTGCGACGCTGGGCCGGATGCATCAGTTGATGGGCGCGCTGAAGGAGACGGTGGCGTTCGAGGTCGGCTCGACCTCCGCCTCCCACACCGCCGCCGAGGCCTTCGCCCAGAAGCGCGGCGTCTGTCAGGACCATTCGCAGATCTTCATCTCGGCAGCACGCCTGCTGGGCGTGCCGGCTCGCTATGTCTCGGGCCACCTCAGCCGTCAGGACGGACGCCACGATCAAGACGCCGCCCATGCCTGGGCCGAGGCCTGGGTCGAGAATCTGGGTTGGGTCGGGTTCGATCCGGCTAACGGCATCTGTCCCACCGAACACTACGTTCGGGTCGCGGTCGGCCTGGACGCGCGCGGCGCCACCCCGATCCGGGGCACGAGCTATGGCGGCGGCCAAGAGCAGCTGACCGTCGCCCTGAATGTGCGGCCGGTGCAACAGAGCCAGCAACAACTGCAATCCAGTGGATGGCCCCGATAGGCATGACGCGCGAATCTGTTAGCGTCTGGGGATTCGCAACGCGGGGAGCGAATAGAGCGAAGTGACCTATTGCGTAGGCATGCTGGTGGACGACGGGTTGGCGATGATCGCCGACACGCGCACCAATGCGGGCGTGGACAACATCTCGTCCTATCGCAAACTGCACATCTACAAGTCGCCGGGCGAGCGGATCCTGGCGGTCGCGACGGCGGGCAATCTGTCGGTCACCCAGACGGCGCTGGCCATGGTCGCAGCCGGGGTCAAACTGCCGGACTCCACCGAGCTTGAAACGCTCCAGACCGCCCCGACCCTGTTCCGCGCCGCCCAGCTTCTGGGCCATGCGATGGCCAGCGTGCGCGCCAGCATCAATACGCCGCCGACGCCGACCGCCGACGGGCTGAATGTCACCGCCTCCATGCTGCTGGGCGGTCAGATCGCCGGCGGCAAGATGGGGCTGTATCTGATCTACGGGCAGGGCAACTTCATCGAATGCGGGCCCGATACGCCCTATCTGCAGATCGGCGAGCTGAAATACGGCAAGCCCATTCTGGATCGCGCCCTGCACAGCTCCACCTCCCTGTCCGAGGCGGTGAAGCTGGGGCTGATCTCGTTCGATTCGACCATCCGCTCGAACATCGCCGTCGGCCCGCCGCTGGACCTGATCGTCATGCCGCGCGACCAGCTGACGGGCACGGCGCGTCGCATCGAGGCGGATGATCCCTATTTCCGCGACCTGGGCCGGCGTTGGTCCGAAGCCCTGGCCGCCGCCCACCGCGCCATGCCCGATCCGACATGGCTGGATATCGACACGTCGGCGCCTCAGAGGAGCATCAGCGCCGTCGGCTAATTAAGATTGCGATTTGTTCGCAATTGTCTTGTGCCTTCCTGTGGAGCTGGTTATTGCGAGCGCATCGCAAAATCAGACCAAAAGGTCGCAAGACTATGTCCGAATCCCGCGCCGCCGCGCTCCGCTCGCTTCTGTTCGCCTCCAGCGCCGCCGGCATGCTGGTCGCCGCCCCCGCCATCGCCGCCCCCGCAATCGCCGCTGACGTGACCGCCGAGGACGGCGTGGTCGTCACGGCCGACCAGTCCCAGCCCGCCAATCTGGGCACAATCGACGTCAACGGTCAGTTCAAGAAGCCGGCTCCTGTCAGCCCCGAATTCGTCGCGCCGCTGGTGGACACGCCGCGCGCCGTGACGGTCATCCCCCAGGCCATCATCGAACAGACCTCGGCCTCGTCCTTGCAGGACCTGCTGTCCAATTCCCCCGGCATCACTTTCGGGGCAGGCGAGGGCGGTCAGCCCTTGGCCGATCGTCCCTTCATCCGGGGTCAGTCGTCGGGCAACAACATCTTCGTGGACGGCATTCGCGACACGGGCGGCCAGCAACGCGAGGTCTTCAACCTGGAGCAGGTTGAGGTCATCAAGGGGCCGGACGCCGTCTATTCGGGGCGCGGCTCGGGCGGCGGCAGCATCAATCTGGCCTCCAAATCGCCCAAGCTGAACGCCTTCACCAATGTCAGCGCGGGCGCGGGCACCGACGGCTATCTGCGCGGCACGGTCGACGCGAATCTGCCGCTGGGCGAGACCGCCGCTCTGCGCATCAACCTGATGGGCGCCCAGGGCGACGTGCCTGGCCGCCACGCCGTGGACTACGATAAATGGGGTGCGGCCATCAGCCTGGGCGCCGGTCTGGGCACGCCGTCGTCGATGGTCTTCAGCTACTACCACCTGACCAGCGACCAGATGCCCGACTACGGCATTCCGTTGTTCACCAAGATTCAGTCACGCACGACCGACAGCGGCGTTCTGGATGTGCCATACGACAGCTTCTATGGGCTGAAGGCGCGCGACTACCTGACCAATGAGGTCGATGCGTTCACCTTCAAGGCCGAGCATCGATTCAGCGATTTCGCCACGATCCGCAACGTCAGCCGCTTCTCGCGGACGCTGAACGACTACATCGTCACCAACCCCGGCGACGGCGGCTATATCGGACGCGCGGCGGACGGGACCTACTGGATGAAGCGGGGCACCAAGACCCGCTGGAACCCGGTCACCACACTGGCCAATGTGACGGATGTCTTCGGCCAGTTCGCCACCGGTTCGATCAAGCACAGCTACGATGTCGGCGTGGAGTTGTCGCGCGAGCACAACAGGAACGCCTCCTATTCGACCTACACCACCTCGGGCTCGGCCTGTCCGACGGGCCTGACGCCGGTGTCGGGGACCTATCCGACTGCCACTGGCGCTTCGGGCGCCGGCGACTGCACCCCGGTCTACAATCCCAATGCCGACGACGCCTGGACCGGCGTGATCAACCGCGGCCCCACCAGTTCGAATACGACCGAGGCCATCGGCGTCTATGCGAACGACAGCATCACCCTGACCGAGCGACTGATCCTGAACCTGGGCGTTCGCTGGGACCAGTATTCGGTCAAGGGCGTCAATGCGACCGCGACCCAGTCGGCAGGTGTTTGGACCACGACCGGCTATACGGCTGTGCCGGAACAGACCTGGGAGTTCACCAACTATCAGGTCGGCCTGGTGTTCAAGCCGACGCAGGACAGCAGCGTCTATGCGTCCTGGTCCACCTCTTCGACACCGCCGACCATTTCGGCGGGCGACCAGAACGCCTCGGGCGGTACGGGCACGGTCAATGGCGTCGCCAACACCGTTCTGGATCCGGAAGACACCGAAAGCTTCGAGATCGGCGCCAAGGCCAATGTCTTAAACGACCGTCTCGCCCTGTCGGCGGCCGCCTTCCACCTGACCCGCAAGAACGCCCTGATCCTGGTTGAGCCCAACGTCTTCCGTCAGGAAGGCGAGGTCGAGGTCAACGGCTTTGAACTGGGCGTGTCGGGCAGCATCACGCCGAAGTGGACCGTGTTCGGCGGCTATACCTACATGGACTCCGAGCTGACCAAGGCGGCCGTTGTCGTGTCGGGCACACCGCCAGTCGCAACCGTAAATCCGCTGCAAGGCCTGCAGCTGGCCAATACGCCCAAGCACAGCGCCAGCCTGTTCACCACCTATCGCGTCCTGCCCCGGCTTACGGTCGGCGGCGGCGTCTACTACACGTCCAAATCTCTGGGCGGGAACCAGGGCGGCGCGGGCGGCGGGAACAACCGCATCTATGCGCCCGAATGGACCCGCGTGGACGCCTTCGCCGCCTATGATCTGACGGATCGCGCGACGCTTCAGCTGAACGTCAAGAATGCGACGGACGAGGAATACATCATGCGCACCAACGGTATTCACCACGCCGACGTGGCCGCAGGTCGCCAGGCCATCCTGGCCCTGAACCTGCGCTTCTAAAGGCCGCTTCCCCGGCCTAGTCTGACGGCCCCGCAATCCCCCGCGGGGCCGTTTCGTCTTTCAGCGAGAACGCCCGTGCTGCTGCAGATTCCGGAAGTCTTCTCCAAGGCCGAGGTCGCGGCTCTGCGTGCGCGGCTGGACGCCGGGCCATGGGCGGACGGCAACGCCACCTCGGGCCATCAATCGGCGACGGCGAAGAAAAACCTTCAACTGCCCGAGGATTCGGACGTGGCGAAGGAGGTCTCCGCCCTTGTCGTCCAGGCGCTGAACGCCAATCCGATGTTTGTGGCGGCGGCCCTGCCGCACACGATCTTTCCGCCCTTGTTCAACCGCTACGAAGGCGGGGGTGAGTTCGGCCTGCACGTCGACAACGCCATCCGCCAGTCCCGCACTAGCGGGGCGATTCGCATTCGCAGCGACCTGTCGGCGACCCTTTTTCTGTCCGAGCCCGAGGACTACGATGGTGGCGAACTGATCATCGAGGAGATGTACGGGTCGCAGGCGATCAAGCTGCCGGCTGGCGATCTGGTCCTCTATCCGTCCAAGAGCCTGCACCGCGTCACGCCGGTGACGCGCGGGGCGCGGGTGTCGTCCTTCATGTGGATGCAGAGCTTGGTCCGCGACGACGCCGATCGTGAGATCCTGTTCCGCCTCGACATCGCCACCCAGCGCGTGGCCTCCGAGAAGGGGCCTAAGGATCAGGCGGTGATCGAACTGACCGGCGTCTATCACAATCTGCTGCGGCGCTGGACCGAGCTCTGACGCACAAGGCGCCGCGACGCCGCTAAATGCTATTGCAACCCGTTCGCAACAATGGCACAGCGAGCCCGTGACCGAACTCGCCACACAGCGTCAGGCCGAAACCGCAGCCAAGGGCCCCAAACCCAAGGCGGCGCTAAACAGCGCACGGTCGTTCTGGCTGAAACAGCTGCATAGCTGGCACTGGATTTCGGCGGCGGTCAGCCTGGTCGGCATGATCCTGTTCGCGGTCACCGGCATCACCCTGAACCATGCGGCCTCGATCCCCGGCGATCCGGTGACGGTAGAACAGACCGCGACCTTGCCGGCGCCCCTGTTGCAGCGGCTGGCCAGCTTCCCGCAAGAGACGACTGATCCCATCCCCGACGCGGTCGCCCGCTGGGCGTCCGAAACGCTCAAGGTCGAGATCGCCGACAAGCCGACCGAGACGACGGCGGAAGAGGTCTATGTCGCCCTGGCCATGCCCGGCGGCGACGGCTGGGTCACCATCGACCGTTCAACCGGCGAGACGCTGCACGAGAAGACGACGCGCGGCTGGATCGCCTACCTCAACGACCTGCACAAGGGCCGCAACGCCGGGGTGGTCTGGTTCTGGTTCATCGACGTCTTCGCGGCGGCCTGCGTCATCTTCGCCGTCACGGGCCTGGGTCTGATGTTCCTGCACGCCAAGGGGCGGCCCTCGACCTGGCCGCTGGCGGCGCTGGGCCTGCTGATCCCTGTCGTCATCGCCCTGATCTTCATTCACTGACGAGTTTTTCGATGCGCCTTCTTCCCGTCGTCATCACCACCGTCGGCCTCGCGGCCGCCGCTGCGCCCGCCATGGCCGCCGACCTGACGGTGTCGGTCGAGATTCCGCGTCTGAACACCGCCTCGTATCATCGCCCCTATGTCGCGGTGTGGATCGAAAAGCCGGACCAGTCGGCCGAACGCACCCTGGCCGTCTGGTATCAGCAGACCCGGAATAACGAGGGCGACGGCAAGGACTGGCTGAAGGATTTGCGCACCTGGTGGCGCAAGGGCGGCCGGGCCATGAGCCTGCCGGCCGACGGCGTATCCGGTGCCACGCGCGCGCCGGGCCGCCAGACCGTCACCGTGCCCGCCGCACGCCTGCGCAACCTTCAGCCCGGCCAGTACAACATCGTCGTCGAGGCAGCCCGCGAACTGGGCGGACGCGAAGTCGTGCGCGTACCCTTCCGCTGGGGCGCGGCCAACACCGGCGCCGGAACCGGCTCCACCGAACTGGGCGCCGTGCGCGTCGCCGTCTCTCGCTAAGGATCATGACCATGAACAAGACGATCGCCCTGCTGACGCTCGCCGCAGCGCTGGCCGCCCCCATGGCCGCCCAGGCCCACCGCGCCTGGCTGGTGCCCACCGCCACGACCCTGTCGGGCACGGACGCCTGGGTCGGATTCGACGCCGGCATGTCCAACAAGGTGTTCGATCCCGACCACGCCGCCATGCGGATGACCGGCCTCACCATCACGGCGCCGGACGGTTCGGCGGTTCAGCCCGAGCATGCCATGCAGGGTCAGTATCGCTCCACCTTCGACGCCCATCTGACGCAGAACGGCACCTACAAGATCGCCAACGTCATGAACGGTGTGATGGCCAGCTACACCCTGAACGGCGAACAGAAGCGCTGGCGCGGCGCGGCCTCGGACTACCCGGCGGGCCTGCCCGAGGGCGCGACCAATATTCAGGCGACCCGCACCGCCAGCCGCATCGAGACCTTCGTCACCCTGAACAACCCCACCGACACCGTGTTCAAGACGACCGGCGAGGGGCTTGAACTGGTTCCCGTCACCCACCCGAACGACCTGGTCGTGGGCGAACCCGCCACCTTCAAACTGGTGAACAACGGCCAGCCGGCGGCTGACATCGACGTCACCGTGGCGCGCGGCGGCGTGCGCTATCGCGAAAACCCCGAAGAATCGACGCTCAAGACCAACGCAGAGGGCGCCTTCACCATCACCTGGCCAGAAGCGGGCATGTATTGGCTGAACGCCTCGGTCCGCACCGAAGGCCAAGGTGAAACGCTGGGTTCCAACGCCAGCTATGTGGCGGCGATGGAAGTCCTGCCCTAAGCGAAGGGCTATGTCCGACATCCCCCCCTCGCGCGGTTCGCGCGCCGCCCCGCCCACGGTCAATATCGGCGACGCCGCCCCTCTGGGCGACCGCGCCGACAACCGCGTCCTCGTGCCCGCGATCGAAGGCGCGCCGCCCCGTCCGCCCAGTGACCTGATCCGTTCGCTGGGCGGCCAAACCATGGGCACGACCTGGAGCGCGCGCGTCATCGCTCCGCCAGGCGTGGGCGAGGCAGAGATCCGGTCTGCGATCGAAGAGGAACTGGCGACCGTCGTCGGTCTGTTCAGCCCGTGGGAGCCGTCCAGCGAGATCAGTCGCTTCAACACCGCGCCGGCCGGCGTCTGGGCGGTGTCCCAGCCGTTCTGGGATCTGCTGGATGCGGCGATGACCCTGGGTGACGAGACCAACGGCGCGGTCGATCCGACCCTGGGCGCCTTGGTCGATCTGTGGGGGTTCGGCCCGCCGGGACCGCGTTCGGCTTTGTTGCCCGTCCCGGCCGAGGACGAGATCGCGGCCGCTATGGCCGTCTCGGGCTGGCAGAAGCTGCGGCTGAACGGCGACGCGCGCGCGGTGATGCAGATGGGCGGGATGAAGCTGGACTTCTCGGGCATCGCCAAAGGCCACGCGGTGGATCGCGTGTCCGACCGGCTGATGGGGATGGGCGCGACCTCGCACCTGATCGAGATCGGCGGCGAGTTGAAGGGGCGCGGCGTCAAGCCGGACGCCCAGCCGTGGTGGGTCGAGATCGAGCGGGTCGAGGGTTCGCCAGCGCCCCACACCGTGGCGGCCCTGTTCGATCTCGCCGTGGCGACCAGCGGCGACTATCGCCGCGCGTTCCGCCATGACGGGCGCCTGTATCCCCACACCATCGACGGATCGACCGGTCGGCCGGTCAGCAACAATCTGAGTTCGGTCACCGTCCTGCACGCCTCGGCCATGATGGCCGACGCCTACGCCACGGCCCTGACCGTCATGGGACCGTTCGACGGACCGGACTACGCCGAGGCCGTGGGCCTGATGGCCCATTTCGTCGAACGCACCGAGCGCGGGCCGGTCGAGCGGATGTCGCCGGCTTTCGCCGCTCTGCTTGACGACGACGGAGATCGTCCGGGGTGACAGCCGATCCGCAGCGCTGGCTGTGGGCGGTCGGGGCCTTGGCGCTTTGGCTGGCCCTGATTGCCGTCATCGTCTGGCGTGAACGCAGGGCCAGGGCGGCGGCCCGCGCGCGGTCTGATGCTCTGGCGGGCGCAGGCGAGGGCCAGCCGGTGCTGATCGCCTTCGCCAGCCAGACGGGCTTCGCCGAGGAGCTTGCGTGGATGACGGCGCGGTCTCTGGGCGATGGCGGCGTGGGCGCGCGGGTGCTGTCCTTCGGCGATCTGGATGTGCAGACGCTGAAGTCGACGGACCGCGCGCTGCTGATCGTGTCCACGACGGGCGAGGGCGATCCGCCCGACAGCGCGGCTGGGTTCGTGCGCAAGGTCATGGGCGAGGCGACGGATCTATCGGGGTTGCGCTTCGGCCTGCTGGCGCTGGGCGATCGCAGCTATGATCAGTTCTGCGGCTTCGGCCATGCGGTGGACGGCTGGGTAAGACGCGCGGGCGCCGAACCCCTCTTCGACATGGTCGAGGTCGACAACGGCGAGGCCGGCGCCATCCGCCACTGGCAGCACCAACTGAACCAGATCACCGGCAGCGTGACGGCCCCCGACTGGACCCCGCCCGCCTACGACCCCTGGCGGCTGGTCGAACGCACCCTGGTCAATCCGGGCAGTCCCGGCGGCGAGGCCTATCATCTGGCGTTCGAACCCGTGGGCGCGACGCCCTACTGGTCTGCGGGCGACATCGCCGAGGTCGGCCTGCCTGAGCGTGATGGCGTCACGCCGGGTTCGCGCGAATATTCCATCGCCTCCCTGCCGTCTGACGGCCGGGTCGAGTTCCTGATCCGCCTGATGCGCCATCCCGACGGCACCCCGGGCCTAGCGTCAGGCTGGCTGACGCAGGCTCTGGCGCTCGGCGATCAGATCGGGATGCGCCTGCGCACCAACCGCAGCTTCCACGGCCCGGCGGACGAGACGCCGATGATCCTGATCGGCAACGGAACAGGCATCGCCGGTTTGCGCGCGCATTTGAAGTCGCGCACCGACGCGGGAGGAGCCTGGCTGCTGTTCGGGGAACGCACCCAGGCGCATGACGCCTTCTTCGATGCGGAGTTGCGGGCCTGGCTTGCGTCGGGCGTGCTGCGGCGGCTGGACCGGAGCTTCTCGCGCGATGCGGGCGACGGCCGATATGTGCAGGACCTGGTCGCGGCTTCAGCCGACGAACTGCGTGCCTGGGTCGCGCGCGGCGCGGTGATCTATGTCTGCGGCAGTCTGGAAGGCATGTCGCAAGGCGTGCATGCCGCGCTGGAAAGCGCCCTGGGCGCGGACGTTGTGCTGACCATGCTGGAAGACGGCCGCTACCGCCGCGACGTGTACTGAACCCAGTCTTTGATCGGTGCTACTGGCTCAGTCGCCCCAACAGTTCCGCCGCGAAGGTCGACAAGGTGTCGTCGCGCGCGCCCATGACGATGATCCGGTCGCCCGGCTTGGCGATCTCGACGATCCGGTCGCCGCAGTCGGCGCGCGTCGCCAGCGCCTCGGCCTGACGGCCGGCGGCGCGGACGCCGGAGGCGATGTCTTCCGATCCCACGCTGCGGTCAGTGGTGCCGCCGTAATAGACCGGCTCGGGCATCAGCAGCACGTCGTCCACGCGCATCAGGCCGGCGAAACCGTCGATGAACTCGGACTTCATCAGCTTCAGCGGCCCGAAACCGTGCGGCTGGAACAGGATCAGCAGGCGCCCGTCGAAGGCGTGCAGAGTCTTCAGCGTGGCCGCGATCTTGTCCGGGTTATGGGCGAAGTCGTCGATGACGGTGATGTCGCCGGCCGTCCCGACCACCTCCATCCGGCGACGGATGCCGGCAAAGGTCTCCAGCGCCTTGACCGCCTCGGCCGTCGGCACGCCCAGCGCCCGGGTCGCGCCCAGCGCGGCCAGGGCGTTGGCGACATTGTGGGCGCCGGGCACGTTCAGGACCACGTCGTGTTCGCTCCAGCCCTCGATCAGCCGGAACCGCATGCCCGTCGGCAGGGGCTGAAGATCATGGGCGGACAGGTCGGCCTTTTCTTCGCCCAGGCAGAAGGTGATCGCCTTGCCAACCGGCAGGGTCTGGACCAGCGCCGCCGTCTCGGGATTGTCCAGGTTCAACACGGCCGTCGTCGCCCGCGCGGTGAAGCCCCCGAACAGGTCGCGCAGTTCCTCCATCGACTTGTGGTCCAGCGAGATGTTGGACACCACCGCCACCGTCGGATCGTAGTGGGCGATGGAGCCGTCGCTTTCATCCACCTCCGACACGAACAGGTCCGGCCCGCCGATCAGGGCGCTGGCGAACGGATGGTCGGCGTCGGCGAAGTTCTTCATCACCGCCCCGTTCATGACCGTCGGCTCGCGGCCCGTCTGATGCAGGATCCAGGCGATCATGCCGGTGATGGTGGACTTGCCGCTCGTGCCCGCCACCCCGACCGAGGTCGGGGTGGCGTTGAAGAGTTCGCTGAGCAGCTCAGGCCGGGTCTTGATGGTCGCGCCCACGCGCCTGGCCGCGCCGACGTCGGGCACCGTCTCCTCGATGGCGCCGGTGGCGATGACGGTCTGATCCGCGCGGGTCACGCCCGATCCGTCCTGGGGGTGCAGGATCACGCCGTGGGCGCGCAGCCAGTCGAACTTCTCGGGCGTACGGCCTTGGTCCAGCGCCCGGTCCGACCCTTCGATCACGGCGCCGCGCGCCTGGACGATCATGGCCAGAGGCAGCATGCCCGACCCGCCGATGCCGCAGAAGAAATAGGAGGCGTCTTGGTTCATGCCCCCTTAGAACAGGGGATCGGGCCGGTCCGCCAGTAGGGGATCGCAAAAACGACGAAGAAGACGGACGTGAACACCAACAGCTTCAAGATCGGCGTCGTCTGCGCCAGTTCGCGCTTCGCTAAAGAGCGCGCCGAGGCGGTCGAGGCCTGGATGGCGCACAACCATCCCGACCGCGACGTGGCGGTGGTGTTCCACGCCGCCTGCTTCCTGAAACACGGCCATTTCGCCGGCGACGACCGGGCGCGCGCCGACGCCTTCGTCGAGTTCGCCAACGACCCTCGCATCGACGCCATCTGGTTCGCGCGCGGCGGATACGGTTCGTGCCGCATCGGCGATGCGGTGATCCCGCGCCTGGACGCCGTCGCCGGCAAGAAGCGCTACATGGGGTATTCCGACGCCGGCAGCCTGCTGGCCGGGATGTACAAGGCGGGTTTCCAGCATCTGGCGCACGGGCCGATGGCCTCGGACTCGGTGCGCGACGACGAGACGGCGAAGGGCGCCCTGTCCTGGCTGACCACCGGGCGGACCGACTGGATCGAGCCGTCGCTGGCGACCGATCCGCGCCCGGCCGTCGCCTTCAACCTGACCATCCTGAACGAACTGACCGGCACGCCGCTGGAGCCGGATCTGTCCGGGCACGTCCTGATGCTGGAGGAGGTGTCCGAGGCCGCCTACCGGATCGACCGGATGATGTTTCACTTGACCAGCCAGGCCAGCATCCGTCGCGTGGCCGGAATTCGCCTGGGGCGGGTCTCGGACGTCACGCCAAACGATCCCGATTTCGGTCAGACTCCGGAGGAAATCGTTCGGTACTGGTGTCTGCGTTCGGGCATACCCTTTCTAGGAAGCGCCGATATCGGGCATGACGCCGCCAACAAGGTCGTACCCTTCGGTCGCCCTTAAGGCGAACGACGCGCGACGAAAAGGACACAGTCTCGCCTCTATTCGATAGGGCAAGCCCGCACGCCTCTCGACAGAACGCTGGTCCTGACCTCAGATGCCGGTCCGCGAGGCGTTAGGACTTCGTTAGCCAAGGCGTTGGGGGACGCTGCGGTTTGCGCCTTCTGCGATGCGGCGGTTCGTTCGGATATCGGGGGATGCCCGGACGAGCCGCCTGATCGTCTTCCCATCCATCGACGTTGAGGGCCACAGGGCTTAAGGATCGCGGGTGCGTTTCGACGAGAGATTCATCGATGAACTGAAGGCCCGCCTTCGGCCGTCCGACGTGATCGGGCGGACGGTGAAGCTGAAACGTCAGGGCCGCGAATATGTCGGCCTGTCGCCATTCTCGAAGGAGAAGTCGCCGTCCTTCTTCGTCAATGACGACAAGGGCTTCTTCCACGACTTCTCGTCCGGCAAGCATGGCGACATCATCTCCTTCCTGCAGGAGACCGAGCGGCTGAGTTTCGTCGAGGCGGTGCAGCGCCTGGCCGGCGAGGCGGGGATGCAGCTTCCCGCCGAAGACCCCAAGGAGGCCGAGCGCGAGCAGAAGCGGGCGGGTCTGTCGGACTGGATGGACCTGGCCCAGAAATGGTTCGCCGCAAACCTGCGCCGCACGCCGGGCAAGGCGGCGCGCGAATATCTGGACAAGCGCGGCCTGCCCGAGGATCAGTGGGAGCGGTTCGGTCTGGGCTATGCGCCTAACGACCGCGAGGGGCTGAAGCAGGCCTTGGTCCAGCGCGGCGCCAAACCCGCCGAACTGGTCGAGGCCGGGCTGCTGATCTCGCCCGAAAGCGGCGGCCAGCCCTATGACCGGTTCCGCGACCGGCTGATGTTCCCGATCCTGGATGCGCGCGGCCGGATCGTCAGCTTCGGCGGCCGGGCCATGAACCCCGACGACCGCGCCAAATATCTGAACGGTCCGGAAAGCCCGCTTTTTCATAAGGGCGCGACTCTCTACGGCCTGCCCGAAGCGCGGCGCATCCTGGGGGCGGAATCCAAGAACGACCAAGCCATCATCGTGGTCGAAGGCTATATGGACGTCATCGCCTGCCAGCGCGCGGGACTGCCGGCCGTGGCGCCGATGGGCACGGCCCTCACCGAGGAGCAGATGGAACGGCTGTGGCGTGTGTCGCACGAGCCGATCCTGTGCTTCGACGGCGATGCGGCGGGCCTGCGCGCCGCCTATCGCGCCATCGAACGGTCGCTGCCGCTGCTGAAGCCAGGACGCTCTTTCCGGTTTGCCCTGCTGGGGGCCGGTCAGGATCCCGACGACATTCTGCGCGACAAGGGCGCGCCCGCGCTGCGTCAGGCCCTTGCCGAAACGCACGGGTTCGCCGAGGTGCTGTTCCGCCGCGAACAGGATCTGGAGCCGCTGGACACGCCGGAACGCAAGGCCGGCTTCAAGGCGCGGCTGAGGAACACCGCCTCGGCCATCCAGGACAAGGATTTGGCGGAGCAATACCGCCGCGACCTGTTCGACCGTTTCGACGCCTTGTTCCCCCGCAGCCCCCAACGCGCGCCCTGGACGCCGGGGCAGGGCAAACGCGGTTTCGGCCCGCCGCCCAAACTGGGTCAGACGGCGGAGGGGGCCCAGGCGATGCAGTCGCTGTTTCGCGCCATCGAGCCGGTGCCGGCCGCTCTGGCCCACGGCGCCATCGACGACCCCGAACGGATGGACGACCATCTGGAAGAGATCGCCGCCCACGGATTCGGCGACAAGGGGCTGGATGGACTGGCGCAGGAGCTGGTTCGCCTGCGTCTGTCGGGACATAGCCTTGACTCCGCCGCCCTGCGACGCCATCTGGCGCAATCGGGTCATGATGCCTTAGTGCGCGAGGTCGAGAAGGCGGCGGCAAAGTCCGGCGCGCCATTCCTGGCCGCAAATGCGCCCCTCGCCGAGGCAAGGGTCCGATGGTCGCAGGCGTTCGACGCTTCGACGCGGGTCGCCGCGTTGGAGGACGCCTTGGCCCATGCACGTGATGTGCCTGGGCAGGATGAGGCGTTCCGCCGGCTGAAGGCCGAGCGGGATGCGCTTCGCCGTGCGATCAAAGCCGGGACGATTTGGGAAGACAGCGCGGGCACGTAACCTTACGGCACGCCAAGCATTGTATTTTTCGCCGGGGCGGACTGATCACCCTCTCGGCTGGAGACAGACTGACTATGAACGCACAGACCGAGACGCAGGACACCGAGGTTTCGACCGATGGGCCCCTGCTCGATCTGACGGACGCCGGCGTCAAGAAGTTCATCAAGCAAGCTAAGGCGCGCGGCTATGTGACGATGGAGGAGCTGAACAAGGTTCTGCCGTCCGAAGAAGTCACGCCCGACGCCATTGAAGACACCTTGGCGATGCTGTCCGAAATGGGCGTCAACGTCGTGGAGGCCGAGGAGGACGCGCAGGAGCAGCAGTCCACCGACGTCGCCGCCGCCGCCGGCACCGCCGTGGCCGAAACGCCTGCCAAATCCGCCTATGACCGCACCGACGACCCGGTGCGCATGTATCTGCGCGAGATGGGTTCGGTCGAACTGCTGAGCCGCGAAGGCGAAATCGCCATCGCCAAGCGGATCGAGGCCGGCCGCGACGCCATGATCTCGGGTCTGTGCGAAAGCGCCCTGACCTTCGAGGCCATCATGGTCTGGCGCGACGAGCTGGAAAACAACCGCATCCTGCTGCGCGAGGTCATCGACCTGGACGCCACCTATGGCGTTCTGAACCCTTCGTCCCTGCCCGGCGCCGCCCAGCCTGAAGGCGAAGAGGAAGAAGAGGCCGAGGAAAAGCCGGCCGCCGAAGACAAGCCTGAGTCCGACGACGACGACGACGACGACTTCGACGATGGCGGCGGCATGTCGATCTCGGCGCTGGAAGCCGAGCTGCGCGACGGGGTGATGGACGTCCTGAACGCCATCGCGGCGGACTTCGGCGCCTTCCGCGCCCTGCAGGACAAGCTGGTTCAGACCCGCCTGAAGGGCGAGGTGCTGAGCGCAAAGGATGAAAAGGCCTATCAGGCGCTGACGACGTCCATCTCGGACCGTCTGAAGACGATGAAGCTGAACAACAACCGCATCGAGGCGCTGGTCGAGCAGCTCTATGCGATCAACAAGCGCCTGATCGGTCTGGAAGGCCGTCTGTTGCGCCTGGCCGACAGCTACGGCATTTCGCGGCCCGAGTTCCTCAAGGCCTATTTCGGCTCCGAGCTCGACCCCACCTGGACCGACCGGATCAAGGATCAGGGCGTGCGCTGGACCAAGTTCAGCGAGAACGAAGCCAGCCAGATCGCGACCATCCGCTCCGACGTCGCCGCCGTGGCGCTGGAAGCCGGCCTGCCGATCGACGACTATCGCCGCATCGTCCAGACGGTGCAGAAGGGCGAGCGTGAAGCGCGGCAAGCCAAGAAGGAAATGGTCGAGGCCAACCTGCGCCTCGTGATCTCGATCGCCAAGAAATACACCAACCGCGGCCTGCAGTTCCTGGACCTGATCCAGGAGGGCAACATCGGCCTTATGAAGGCGGTCGACAAGTTCGAGTACCGCCGCGGCTACAAGTTCTCGACCTACGCCACCTGGTGGATTCGTCAGGCGATCACCCGCTCGATCGCCGACCAGGCGCGCACCATCCGCATCCCGGTGCACATGATCGAGACGATCAACAAGATCGTCCGCACCAGCCGCCAGATGCTGCACGAGATCGGCCGCGAGCCGACCCCGGAAGAACTGGCCGAAAAGCTGGCGATGCCGCTGGAGAAGGTGCGCAAGGTCCTGAAGATCGCCAAGGAGCCGATCTCGCTGGAAACCCCGATCGGCGACGAGGAAGACAGCCATCTGGGCGACTTCATCGAGGACAAGAACGCCGTCCTGCCGATCGACGCCGCCATTCAGTCGAACCTGCGTGAGACGACCACCCGCGTTCTGGCGTCGCTGACGCCGCGTGAAGAGCGGGTGCTGCGGATGCGCTTCGGCATCGGCATGAACACCGACCACACGCTGGAAGAAGTCGGACAGCAGTTCTCGGTGACCCGCGAACGCATCCGTCAGATCGAGGCCAAGGCCCTGCGCAAGCTGAAGCATCCGTCGCGGTCGCGCAAACTGCGGTCCTTCCTGGACAGCTGATACGATCAAGGGCGGCTCTGACGGGCCGCCCTTTTTTCTTGGCAGGCGACATGGCCCGAAAGCACGTCAATCTCGGCACGGCGCCGGCCAAGTCCGACCTGCCGCAAAAGTTCTGCGCCGCCTGCGGCCTGCCGTTCGCCTGGCGCAAGAAATGGGCGCGGGATTGGGATCAGGTGCGGTTCTGTTCGGATCGGTGCCGGGCCAAAGGCGCGTCCGAAGAGCGCCGATAGACGGCTCTCCGCCTCGTGACCACGGCGGCGGCGGGAATCAGCTAAGCGTCGCGACCATGCCTTCCGTGTCGCGTATCTCTCCCGTTCTCATCGGCCTCGGCGTCCTGCTGATCCTCAGCGGCTGCGTACGGCGGCCGCCCGAGCCGTTGCGGCCCCCATCGCCCTATCCGTCACGCACCGAGGCGCCGCTGGTCGGGGGGCTGGTGGACCGGATGATCGACGGCGGGACCCAAGCCCTGGTCGTGCGCGAAGGTAGCGATCTGGGCCGTTGTCTGGCCGAGTTGAACGCCGCGCGCGTGCGGTTCAGTCCCGTGCCGGATCGCCAGAACACCGCGACCTGCGGTCTGCATCAAGGCGGGGTGCTGGGCGCCGACCTGGGGACGGTGGCGCGCATGGCGCCGGGCGATGTGGAGATGACCTGTCAGACCGCGCTGGCGCTGAGCATCTGGCGTCGCCAGTCGCTGGAGCCGGCGGCGCGCGAGATCCTGGGGTCGGACGTCGTGCAGATCGACCATATGGGGGCCTACGCCTGTCGCAACGTGAACAACGGCGTGGGCTCGAACCGCATCAGCGCCCATTCCCAGGCGGCGGCGCTGGACTTCGCCGGGGTCAGGCTGAGGGACGGGCGGCGCATCACCGTGACCAGGGACTGGAACGGCGACACGCCCGAGGCGCGCTTCCTGAAGCGTATCCGCGACGACGCCTGCCGCATCTTCGGCACGACGCTCAGCCCCGATTACAACGCCGTCCACTACGACCACCTGCACCTCGAGGCGACCGACACGCGCTTCTGTCGCTGAGGCAACGCTTTGGCGCGGGGTGGATTACGCCCCTATGCGCGGTGAACTGAAGACCTATCAGGCCAAGCGCCGGTTCGGCGAAACGCCCGAGCCGAAGGGCGCGAAGGCCAGGCGCGCGAAGGGCGGCTTCCGCTATCTGATTCAGCGCCATGCGGCGACGCGGCTGCACTATGATTTCCGTATTGAGGCGGACGGGGTGCTGAAGTCCTGGGCCGTGACCAAGGCGCCGTCGCGCGACACTGCGGTGAAACGTCTGGCGGTCGAGGTCGAGGATCACCCACTGGATTACGGGTCGTTCGAGGGCACGATCCCCGACGGCAACTACGGCGCCGGCACGGTGCAGATGTGGGACGTCGGGACCTGGGAGCCGCAGGAGCCGGACCTGGAGGCGGCCTGGGCCAAGGGTCAGATCAAGATGATCCTTCACGGCGAACGGCTGAAGGGCAAATGGGCGCTGATCCGGCTGAAGAGCGATCGGGGCAAACCCTCCAAACGCAACAACTGGCTGCTGCTGAAGGAGAAGGACGACTTCGCCGTGGCGGGGGAGGGCGATGCGCTCGCCGAAATCGACGCCTCGGTGACGACGGGCCGGTCGCTGGCCGAGATCGCGGATGGGACGAAGGAGTGGACGGCGTCCAAGCCGACGGGGCGTAAAGGTCCGGCCAAGCCCAAGCCCTCGAAAGCGGCGGCGAAGGCCAAGAAGCCGCCGGCCTTCGTGCCGATCCAGCTGTGCAAGGTGACCGACCATCCTCCGGGCGGGACGGGCTGGGCGCACGAGATCAAGTTCGACGGCTATCGCATCCAGATCGGGGTCGGCGGCGGTCGGGCGGTCTTGCGGACGCGCAAGGGTCTGGACTGGAGCGACAAGTTTTCGGATCTGGCGGCGGACGCGGCGACCTGGCCCGACGCCGTGATCGACGGCGAGCTGTGCGCGCTGGACGACGATCACATGCCGGACTTCGGGGCGTTGCAGGCGGCCATCTCGGACGAGAAGACTGAAGGCCTGGTGTATTTCGCCTTCGATCTATTGTTCGAGGGGGCGGAGGATCTGCGTAAACTGCCGCTGTCGCATCGCAAGGCGCGGCTGCAGGCCTATGTGGACCGGATCGGCAAAACGGCCGGGGCGCGGCTGCGTTACGTCGAGCATTTCGCCTCGACCGGCCAGGCGGTGCTGGAGAGCGCCTGCCGGATGGATCTGGAAGGCGTGATCTCCAAGAAACTGGACGCCCCCTATCATGCCGGGCGGTCATCGACCTGGCTGAAGTCCAAATGCCGGGGGCGCGACGAAGTGGTGATCGGCGGCTGGTCGTCCGAGGGCGGCACGCGGTTCCGCTCTCTGCTGGTCGGGGTCAGGGAAAAGGGCGGCCTTCGCTATCTGGGCCGGGTCGGGACCGGCTATGGCGAGGCGGTGACGAAGACGCTTGTTCCGGCGCTGAAGGGCGTGGCGGCGCAGAAGTCTCCCTTCGCCGGGGCGGGCGCGCCCAAGGCGGCCAAGGACATCCACTGGGTCAAGCCGGTGCTGGTCGCCGAGGTCGAGCACGGCGGCTATACCGAATCCGGCTCGCTGCGGCAGGCGGCGTTCAAGGGGCTGCGCGAAGACAAGACGGCCGCCGAGGTCACCCAGGCGCCGCAACCGCCCACGGACATGGGCGACGCGAAGAAGACCACGACGACGGTGCGACCAGCCGGAAAGCCCGGCAAGGTGGTCGTGGCGGGCGTGACCCTCTCCAGCCCCGATAAGGTGTTGTGGCCCGCCGTCGGCGACCGGCCGGCGATCACCAAGGCCGATCTGGCGCGCTACTACGAGGCGGCGGCTGAGCGGATCCTGCCCCATGTGGCGGACCGGCCGACCTCGATCATCCGGGCGCCCGAGGGAATCGGCGGCGAGACCTTCTTCCAACGCCACGCCATGGCGGGGTCGAACCCGCGGCTGAAGCTGATCGACGTCAAGGCGCGCACGCCCTATGTGGCCGCCGTCGATGCGGGCGGCCTGGTCGCCATCGCCCAGTCAGGCGGGCTGGAACTGCACCCCTGGGGCTGTGCGCCCGGCCAGCCGGAAATCCCTGACCAGATCACCTTCGACCTGGATCCGGACGAGGGGCTGGACTTCGCCGACGTCATCGCCGCGTCCAAGGTCGTGAAAGCGAAGATCGAGGCGCTGGGTCTGGCCGCCTTCGTCAAGACGACCGGGGGCAAGGGGCTGCACGTCGTCGCGCCGATCAAGACCGACGCCCGCTCGCGTGTGACCTGGGATCAGAACAAGGCCTTCGCCAAGGCGGTGGCCGAGGCCATCCGCGCCGAGGCGCCGGACCGGTTCACCACGACCCTGGCCAAGAAGGCGCGGGGCGGAAAAATCTTCATCGACTATCTGCGCAACGGGCGAATGGCGACGGCGGTCGCACCCTGGTCGCCGCGCGCACGGCCGGGCGCCGGGATTGCCTTCCCGCTGTCGTGGGGGCAGGTGAAGGCCGGGCTGGATCCCGCCGCATTCAACCTTTGGACCTATGCAGTCTTGCTGAAGAAGCCCGATCCCTGGGCCGATTTCCGCGCCTCAGCGGTCAGTTTGAAATCGGCGCTGAAAAAGATGGGCGTCTAGGCCGCTGTCTTCTTCTTTGCCGCAGCCTTCCTGGGCGTCGCCTTCTTTGCCGGGGCCTTCTTTGCGGCTGGCTTCTTCGTCCCCGTCGCCGACCCTTTCAGGCTGTTCCGCAATGCGGCCATCAGGTCGATGACATTGGTGTCGTCGGGTTCGGCGACATCGACCACGCCCGTGCCGCCCTTTGACTTGGCCTTGATCATCGCGCGCAAGGCGTCGTCGTAGCCGTCTTTGAAGTCGGTCGGGTCGAAGTCCGCCTCCTTCTGCCCGATGATGCGCGCGGCGATCTCGACCATGTCGGGATCGGCCTTCACTGTCGGAATGTCGTCGAAGTATTCGTCGGAATCGCGCACCTCGTCATGGGCGCGCAGGGTGTAGGCGATCAGCCCCTTGCCCCGAACCTCCAACGCCAGCTGGCGCTCCTTGCCGCGCAGGACCAACTGGCCCAGCGCCACCTTTCCCTGTTTCTTCATGGCGTCGCGGATGACGGCGAAGGCCTCGACGCCCGCGCCTTTCTCGGGCACCACGAAGAAGGGATCGTCCCAATACAGCCGGTCGATGTCGTCCTCATCGACGAACTTGTCGATCGAAATGGTCTTGGTGCTTTCCAGCTTCACCTTGTCGAAGTCGGCGTCGTCGAACAGCACGTATTCGTCCTTGGACACCTCATAGCCGCGCACCAGATCGCTGCGCTCGACCGGCCCGGCGTCCGGGTCTGTCGGCACCATGCGGATGCGGTTGTTGGTGTCAGGATTGATCAGGTGAAACCGCACGTCGTTCGTGCTGGTCGTCGCCGTGTAGAGGGCCACCGGACAGGTGACCAGCGACAGCTTCAGATGTCCTTGCCAGGTTGGGCGGGCGGCCATGTCGGTTCTCCTCGATCCCTGACAATGCGTCAGGGCGATTTGCGTTCGAACAGGGCCGCCGCCGGACTCAGGCCTTGCCTTCGAAGGCGACGCTGAAACCGCCCCACATCATGCGCTTGCCGTCGAACGGCATGTCCATGTTCGCGAAGTCGGGGTCCTCCTGCATCTTTGCGAAACAGGCGTCTGCGGTCGCGCGGTCGGGCCAGGTCACCCAGGAGAAGACGACGACCTCGCCCGCTTGCAGCTTCACCGCCATGGGAAAGCTGGTCAGGGCGCCGTCCGGCACGTCTTCGCCCCAGGTCTCGACTTGCGACAGGGCGCCGTATTTCTGGAACAGGGGCCAGGACGCCTCGGCGGACTTGACGTAGCGCGCCTTGTCCTCGGTTTTCACGGGGGTCAGGAAGCCGGTCACATAGGTCATCGGTCGTCTCCTTAATCTGGATTCAAACGTCGGCGACGGCGCGGTCCAGCGCCGCGATGTCGATCTTGATCATACCCATCATGGCCTGCATGGCGGCCCTGGCGCGCGCGGGGTTCCGATCGGTGGTCAATTCCATCAGGCGACGAGGCGTGATCTGCCACGACAGACCCCAGCGGTCCTTCAACCAGCCGCAGGCGTTCTCGCTGCCGCCGTCGGCGAGCAGGGCGTCCCACAGCCGGTCCGTCTCGGCCTGATCCTCGGTCATCACCATGAAGGAGACGGCTTCGGTGAAGCGAAAGTTCGGTCCACCATTGAGCGCCAGATACTGACGACCCGCCAGCACGAACTGCACCGTCAGGACCGTGCCTTCAGCGCGGGAGGGCGTATCGACCGGCGAGCGGTTGACGGCGGTGATGCGGCTGTCGGGCAGGAGGCTGACATAAAAGGCGGTCGCAGCCTCGGCGTCGCCGTCGAACCACAGGCACGGAATGATCTTGTCGCTCATGTCGCGTCTCTTTCAGCCAGCGCCGCCAGTTGATCGGCGACGGCGCCCCAGCCCTGTTCGAAGCCCATGGCCTTGTGGGTTTCGGCGGCTTTTTCGTCCCAATGCCGAGCGGTGGCGGTGTAGCGGGTTCCGCCGGCCTCGGGCTCGAAGGTGTCGATCCGCACGAAATTCATGTCGCCGGCCTGCGGAACCCAGCCCTCTGTAAAGGCGCCGGTCGAGACCAGTTTGCGGCCCGGAACCACCTCCAGAAACACGCCGGAATAGGGATGCCGCTCGCCCTCTGGCGAAGCCATTTCGACATTGGCCCGCCCGCCGACGCGCAGGTCCCAATCCACGACCGGCGTGGTCCAGGGGCGGGGGCAGAACCATTCGTCGGTGCGCTCGGTGTAGATCTTCCACACCGTCTCCGGCGAGGCCTTGATCAGACGGCTGATGCTCAGTTCACGACTGTCGGCCATCACGACACCATGGCGTTGGCGGCGAAGGCTTCGGGACCGGCGGCGACGGCGGCCGGGTCCATCCACATCGGTTCCCAGATGTGGCCGTCCGGGTCGGCATAGCCGCGCCCATACATGAAGCCGTGATCCTGAATCGGGTTTGGATCCATAAGGCCGCCTGCCGCACCCGCGCGTTCGACCACCGAGTCCACAGCCTCTCGGCTGTCGAAAGAAATGCACAGCGACATCTGCGCCGAGGCATGGGCGTCGGGAATCGCCCGGTCGGTGAAGGTGCGCCACTTGTCGTGGGTCAGCAGCATGACGTGGATCACGTCCGACACGACCATACAGGCGGCCGTGTCGTCGCTGAACATCGGGTTCATGGTCGCGCCGACAGCCTCATAGAAGGCGATCGATCTGGGCAGGTCGGCGACCGGCAGGTTGATGAAAATCAGCTGGGCCACGACGTTTCCTCTCCTTGTTATTTGCGAAACCTGACTCCGATGATTACCATAGTCAACTATGAAGTTAGAAAAGATAACCGATAAGGCGGGCCGAAAATATCATGATGCGTGCGGCGCTGCGCACGGACTGGACCTGATCGGCGAACGCTGGGCTCTGCTGGTGATCCGCGAACTGATGATGGGTCCGCGCCGGTTCGGTGATCTGAGGAAGGATCTGCACGGCATTTCTGCGAACGTGCTGACTCAGCGACTGGAGGGGCTGGAGGCTTCGGGCATCGTGACCCGCCGCAAGCTCCCGCCGCCCGCCTCGGTCCAGGTCTATGAGCTGACGCCCTGGGGATACGAGATCAAGCCGGTCTTCATGGTGCTGGGCGGATGGGCGGCGCGCTCGCCTCGCCACGACCCGACCCTGCCGATCAGCGCGGTGTCGATCATGCAGTCGTTCGAGACCATGTTCGATCCGGCCTTGGCCGGGGACGCAGCGATGACCGTCGGCTTCGTCTTCGGAGACGAGCCTTTCGTCGTTCAGATCGAGAAGGGGAGGATCACGACCCGCCGCGGCGCCACGGACGCCGCCGATGTCGTCCTGACCACCCAACCGCCGCTGGTCGCGGCCTGCGTTTACGGCAAGGTTCCGCCCGCCGCCTTCGAGGCCGACGGCCTGATGACCCTGACCGGCGACCGGGCTGTGTTCGACGGCTTTGCGGGCTTCTTCAACCTGCCGGAGAAGGCGCCGGTCTGAAGTTTCAGGCCAGCATGTCCAGCAGCGTGCCGGTCATGTCGTCGGCGGTGCGCATCACGGCGGCGTTGGCGCTGAAGGCGGTCCTGGCCTGGATGCGCTCCACGGTTTCCTCGGCGAGATTGTCCAACGGCGCGGTGGCGGTGCGGCGCGCGCTGTTGTCGAACCGGTTCTGCGCGGTCGTCATTCCGGCGGCGGCGATAGAAAGCGCTTGCATGGCGAAGCTCCGGACGCGGTGGGTTCGATCGCCAGACTGCGTCTTTCAGGTCAACATCGCCTGAAGGAACAGGGTGAACGGCGTTTTCCGCCCCGCTTGCGCCCTTATTGATGTATAGAGCGCCATCATTCGCCCGGCCTGAGGTCTGACCTCGGCCGGGCGCGGTCGTTTCGGCGACCGCCCTTGTCCGTTGTCCCAGGTTTCCTATGCCCTTTCCCGCCGTCCATCCCGCGCTCGATCGCGCCCTGATCAACAAGGGCTATGCCGAACCCACTCCGGTTCAGGCCGCCGTCCTGGAGGCGGAGCATGCGGATCGCGACCTGCTGGTCTCGGCCCAGACGGGTTCGGGTAAGACCGTGGCCTTTGGTCTGGCCGCTGCGCCGACCCTGCTGGGCGACAAGCCGATCTTCGGCCCCGGCGGCGCGCCGCTGTGCCTGGCCATCGCGCCCACGCGGGAACTGGCCATGCAGGTCGCGGCCGAGCTGCAATGGCTGTACGCCGACTCCGGCGCCAAGATCGCCACCTGCGTCGGCGGCATGGATGCGCGCCGTGAAGCCCGCGCCCTCAGCTTCGGCGTCCACATCGTCGTCGGCACGCCCGGCCGCCTGAAGGATCACATCGACCGGGGCAATCTGGACCTGTCCGAACTAAAGGTCGCCGTCCTCGATGAGGCCGACGAGATGCTGGACATGGGCTTCCGCGAGGACCTGGAGCACATCCTGGACCAGGCGCCGGCCGAACGCCGCACCCTGCTGTTCTCGGCGACCATCGCGCGCGACATCGCCACCCTGGCCAAACGCTATCAGAAGGACGCGGTCCGCATCGACGCGACCGACAAGACGCGCCAGCACGCCGACATCGAATACCGCGCCTACCGCATCGCCCCGAACGAGATCGAGCACGCGGTGGTCAACACCCTGCGCTGGTTCGAGGCGCCGCGCGCCATGGTCTTCTGCTCGACGCGCGACAGCGTGCGTCACCTGCAATCCTCTCTGCTGGAGCGCGGCTTCTCGACCGTCAGCCTGTCGGGCGAGATGGGTCAGCGCGAGCGGACCGACGCGCTTCAGTCGCTGCGTGACGGCCGCGCCCGCGTCTGCGTCGCCACCGACGTCGCCGCGCGCGGTCTGGACCTGCCGGACCTGGGTCTGGTCATCCATGCCGAACTGCCGATGAACCGCGCCGGCCTGCTGCACCGTTCGGGCCGGACGGGCCGGGCGGGCAAGAAGGGCATCTCGGTCATGCTGGTCCCGCACTCGCGCCGTCGCAAGGCCGAGCGGCTGATGGACGAGGCCGGCGTCGACGCCGTCTGGACCGGCGCCCCGACCTTCGATGAAATCCGCAAGGCCGACGAAGGCCGTCTGCTGTCGCCCGAGTTCTTCGAGGCTGACGTCTCCGACGAGGACATGGTCGTCGCAAAGCGGATGATCGCCGAGCGCACGCCCGACGAGATCGCCGCCGCCCTGGTTCGTCTGCTGCGCAAGGAACAGCCGGCGCCGGAAGAACTGTCCGATCCGGGTTCGGACCGCGGTCCTGCCAAGCGCGAGCGCACCGTGCGCAACGAGGACGGCACGGCGGCCCAACCCTGGCCGGGCGACCGCCTGGGCGCCGATGATGTCGTCTGGTTCCGTCTGGACGTGGGCCGCAACAAGAACGCCGACCCCAAATGGCTGATCCCGCTGATCTGCCGCATCGGCGGCATTTCCAAGCCTCAGATCGGCGCCATCCGCACCTTCCCCGAAGAGACGCGCTTCGAGGTCGCCAAGACCCACGAGAAGGCCTTCCGCGAAGCCGTCGCCGCCTCCAAGGACGAGGTGAAGATCACGCCGTCGGAAGCCCCGACGCCCGGCTCGATGAAGGCCAGCCGCTTCGCCGGCAAGCCGCGCGAGGATGGCGACCGCCCCTTCAAGAAGACCCCCTACAAGCGCGCCGACGGCGGCGAGGGCGAGGCCCGCCCGCCGTTCAAGAAGAAGCCCTGGGCGCCGAAGAACGATGGCGGCGCCAATCCGCGCTCGAACGCCTCGGGCGACAAGCCCTATGCCAAGAAGCCCTTCAAGGCCAAGCCGGGCTTCAAGAAGGACGGCTTCAAGGGCAAGCCGAAGGGCTGATCTGCGACCACTTGCCTGATCGTGGGAGGAGGCGCACCCTCCGCCCATGAGCACGCCGTCCGCACCCGAGGGCCGTTACGCCTCGTTCGAGGCCTTCTATCCCTATTACATCCACGAGCATTCCAACCGGACGTGTCGGCGCATCCACGTCGTCGGCACCTTTCTGGTGATCTCGGCCTTCGTCGCCTTCGTGGCGACGCGGAACGCCTGGTGGCTGCTGGCCATGCCGCTGCTGGGCTACGGCTTCGCCTGGGTCGGGCATTTCTTCTTCGAAAAGAACCGGCCCGCGACGTTCAAATATCCGCTGTGGAGCCTGATGGGCGACTTTCGCCTGTTCTTCGAGACAGTGACGGGCAAGCGCCGCTTCTGAAAGACCGCATTTCAAGCTGCACGGTTCGGCGAAACGGAATAGTCTCCCCCTGCGGCGTTGCGCCGCTGCTGGAGGGAGCATCATGAAATCCATCGCCGTCATCGCCGCTGCGTCCGTGCTGCTCGCCCCTGGCGTCAGCCTGGCGCAGAAGAGCGGGGCCAAGCCCGACTTCACCCTGGACCCCAACTACGGCTCGGTGCGGCTGGAGACCGGCTTCACGCCCGATCCCTGGACCAAGTCCATCCTGGCGGGCGGTTCGATCGCCGCCTCGGCGGCGCAGTCGGGCTGCGAGGGCAAGGTCAGCGCCGCGCCCGATCTGCAACTGAACTTCGAAGCCGGCGATCTGGACCTGACCATCAAGGCGGTCGCCAGCGAGGACACGACGCTGCTGGTCAACAGCCCCGGCGGCCGCTGGTACTGCGACGACGACAGCGGCGGCGACCTGGACCCGATGGTGACGATCTCCAACCCCGAGAGCGGTCGCTACGACATCTGGCTGGGCACCTATAACGACAACATGGTCCAGTCGACGCTGCAGATCAGCGAATTGGGCGGCACGGACACGACGGCGGGCGCGGCGCCCAACATCGATCTTGAGCCCAACTACGGCACGGCCAATCTCCGCGGCGGCTTCACGCCCGACCCCTGGACCAAGTCGATCCTGGCGGGCGGTTCGTCGCCCGCCTCGGCCGCCAAGTCGGGCTGCGAAGGTTCGGTCAGTTCAGCCCCGGACATCCAGATATTCTTCGAGCCGGGCGACGCCGATCTGACCTTCCGCGTCCGCGCAGACGAGGACACAACCCTGCTGATCAATACGCCTAACGGCCGCTTCTATTGCGACGACGACGGCGCGGGCGGCGTCGATCCGAAGGTGACGATCACCAATCCGCAGAGCGGCCGCTACGACATCTGGGTCGGCACCTATAACGGCTCGATGGTGCAGTCGACGCTGGAAGTGTCCGAACTGGACTGATTGGCGCAAGGCTTCAAACACGAAAACGCCGGCTGACCTTCGCGGTCAGCCGGCGTTTTTCATGATCGGCCGGATCAGTTGGAAGCGGTGGTCCAGGCCGGGGGGCAACCGTCGAAATCGCCGGCGTCCACGATGGTCAGGGTGCGCATGTTCAGGCGCTGCGCCTGGTTCATCGAGCCGCGACCGTTGCCGGTATAGAGGTCGATTTTCTGGCCCTTGATCGCGCCGCCGGTGTCGGAGGCGTACCAGTAGCCGTCGTGGATCGAACCGTCGGCCAAACGCATGCCGACCGTTTCGCGGATGAACAGCTTGGTGCGGCGCGGGATCACACGGGGATCGACCGCGACGGTGCGCATGGCGATCGGACGGCAACCCAGCGAATCGTTGCCCGTCGCGCCGCCGCCGCCTGCGTGATAGAGGCGCGCCGACGCGCGCCAGTCCGGATCGGAGGCCATCAGCTCGGCCTGTTCGGCGTTCAGGGCGGTCTCGACTTCATCGGAACCGACGATGGCGGCAGGGGTTTCAGTCCTGACTTGATCCGCCGCTACGACGTCATTGTAGGGGACAGGCCCGCTCGTCACAGACGATACGGCAGCCCAAAGCATGGCGATAGCAGCGGAGGCGCCGATCATGAGTTTCGCTCAGGAGACACCGGCTCCCAACGCCGCCGGCGCTGGCCTTGTCGCGTTAACCTGTGGCGAGAAAGTGGCGAAACCCGCCTCGGCGCCGTCTGTTACGATTTGTTTCTAGGTTAACGCCCTGTTTTGTATAATCTATTTATCCCCAACCTTCGCGCTTAGGGACGACGCCCCCGGCGTCAGAACTTGAAGTTCAGGCCCGCCTGAAGCACCGGCAGGACCTTGTAATCGTCGGCCTCCGCCTGAATTTCACGCTCTTCCTGATCCAGACGCGAACGGAAGGTAGGGTCGTTCGACAGCGTCCCGCCGCGAGCGTCCAGATCCACTTGCGGCGCATCGCCAAAGGCCGCGCCGGCCAGAATGCGGAAGCCCAGCCGTCCGCCGCGCGTGAAGGTGTTGTCATAGCCGAAGCCGACGAAGGGCGCGGTGCTCTCCAGATCGATGCGGCCTGTCAGTGTGCCGACCTGGGCCGGGGTGAAGGTCGCGCCGCCGACATTGACGTTTCCGGTGGGCGTCGCATCCAGATCGACCTTGCGATCGCCGAAATAGGCCCCGCCCGAGATCAGAAAGCCGTTGCGGAACGGATGCAGGTCCACAAAGGCGCCCGGCGACTTGAAGTCGATCTTGGCGTCGTAATCGATGCCCTTGTAGGTCTGGTCCCGATCCCATTTCAGCACGTCATAGCCGCCGCGCAGCACCACGACCGGGCTGAGCGCGAACTGGGCCTGAAGGCCGGCGCCCGGCGTGCCGACCTGGGCGCCGACGGCGAACCGGCCGTCGGCCTGCGCCAGGGCCGAGGTGGCGGCCAGGGCGGTCGCGATGACGGCGGCGATCAGCATGGTCTTCATGGCGTGCAGGTCCGAAACGGCAGGGTTCTCTTAACCTTGCCGGTCAGCTCTGAAGATTGGGTTACGCCGCCCAGTCGCCGGGCGCCGTGTCGCGCCTCGCCTCGGCATCGCGCACAGCCTCCGCCGCGCGGTCCAGCACCTCCAGCCCGGCGCCGGGCTTGATCGCCTCGACCGTCAGAATGCGACGGAACGCCCGCGCGCCCGGCCGGCCGTGCATCAGGCCCAGCATATGCCGCGCCATCGCAGGCAGGGCGACGCCCTCATCCAGACGCGCGGCCATATAAGGCCGATAGCGCTCCAGCGCGGCGAAGGCGTCGGTGTCCTCAACCGGCTCGCCATACAGGCGACGATCCGCCTGCCCCAGAATGGCCGGTTCGTGATAGGCGGCGCGACCCAGCATGACCCCGTCCAGCTTCACGCCGTCGACCTCGGCCAGATGCGCCTCGGCGGCGTCCATAGAAGCGATGCCGCCATTGATCGAGATGTTCAGATGCGGCCGCTCGCGCTTCAGCCGGCGCACCAGATCATAGTCCAGCGGCGGCACGTCGCGGTTCTCCTTGGGCGACAGACCCTTCAGCCAGGCCTTGCGCGCATGGACGACGAAGACCTCGATCCCGACGGCGGCGCAGGAGTCCACCGTGGCGAACAGGCTGACGGCTGGATCCTGATCGTCCACGCCGATGCGGCATTTGACGGTCGCGGGCACGCTGACAGCCCCCTTGATCGCCGCCATGCAGTCGGCCACCAACTCCGGCTCGCGCATCAGACAGGCGCCGAACCGACCCGACTGCACCCGGTCCGACGGGCAGCCGACGTTCAGATTGATCTCGTCATAGCCGAACGCCTCGCCGACCTTGGCGGCCTCGGCCAACTGCGCCGGATCCGACCCGCCCAGCTGCAAGGCCACCGGATGCTCCAGCGCATCGAACCCCAGCAACCGCTCGCGATCCCCATGCAACACCGCCGGCGCCGTCACCATCTCGGTGTAGAGCAAGGCCCGGCTCGTCAACGCCCTGTGAAACGCCCGGCAATGCCGATCGGTCCAGTCCATCATCGGGGCGATGGAGAGCGTGCGCGCTTGATTTATCGATCTGGTGGAAGGCATCAAACAGTGACGGGTGACATGGGCGCTCGATCAGGGAGAGGCGCTATATAGGCGAGACCTTCCTCAAACGCGATAATGCGCAGCCTGCGTGAGCTTTGGTGGCTATCGGCGTCACGCAGGCCTTGCTCAATCGGGGCGGATCAGTCGGGAACCGCATCCGCTTTGCGCCCTGCCGCGAGCACCGGCAGGACGATCAAGGTAAGGACTGTCGCAGTGGTCAGCCCGCCGATGACGACTGTGGCCAAGGGTTTTTGCACCTCGGCGCCGGCGCCTGAGGCGAACGCCATAGGCACGAAGCCGAGGACGGCGACGAGGGCCGTGGTCAGGACGGCGCGCAGGCGGCTGACGGCGCCGTAAAGCGCCGCCTTGGCCGGCGGGTCGCCCTCGGTCAGGCGTTGGCGGATAGCCTGCATCAGCACCAGGCCGTTCAGCGTGGCCACGCCCGAGACGGCGATGAAGCCGACGGCCGCGCTGATCGACAGCGGCATCCCGCGCAGCGCCAGCGCCAAGGCGCCGCCCACCAGGGCCAGCGGCACGCCTGCGAACACCAGGGCGGCGTCCTTCCATGATCGCAGCGCCAGCACGAGCAGCAGGCCGATGGTCAGGAAGACGATCGGCACGATCAGCGCCAGACGGGCCGACGCGCGTTGCAGGTTCTCGAACTGACCGCCCCAATCGATCCAGCCGGATGGGGGCGGCTGAACCTGTTCGGCGACCTTGGCTTGCGCCTCGGCGACGAAGCCGCCCAGGTCGCGTCCGCGGACATTGGCCTGAACGATCATGCGGCGCTTGCCGTCGGCGCGGCTGATCTGGTTCGGTCCTTCGCCGACGTCGAAGCGAGCGACCGAGGACAGGGGTACGGTCGGCGCCCCGGACTGGGCGTTCTCGGGCATGACCGGCAACTGCTCCATGACGGCGGGATCGGCGCGCAGGGCGTCGTCCAGCCGCACCACCACATCGAAGCGTCGGTCGCCCTCGTTGACCTGACCGGCCGAGCGACCGGCGAAGGCGATGGCCAGGGCGTCCGCAGCGTCGGAGGCATGGATCCCTTGCGCCGCCGCCACCGTGCGATCCACGCTGGCGGTGATGGTCGGCTGGCCCGAAACCTGCTCGACCCGTACGTCCGCCGCGCCCTCGATGCCGTTCAGGACGCCCGCGACCTGCTGGGCCGTGCGCTCCATGGCGGCGAAATCATCGCCATAGACCATGACCGCCACGTCCGAACGCACACCCGCGATCAGTTCGTTGAACCGCATCTCGATGGGCTGGGTGAACTCGTAATTGTTGCCCAGCAGGGTGGAGAGCCGCGTCTCCATATCCGCCACCAGATCGACTTTCGGCAGTCGCGGATCGGGCCAGTCTTTGCGATCTTTCAGGATAACGAAGGTGTCCGAGATCGATGGCGGCATGGGGTCAGATGCGACTTCTGCTGTGCCGGTGCGGGTGAAGACCCGATCGACCTGGGGCATGGCCTTCAGCGCGCGCTCGACCTGAAACTGCATCGCCTGGCTCTGTTCCAGCGAGGTCGAGGGCACGCGCAGCGCCTGGACCAGCACATCGCCCTCATCCAGTTGCGGCACGAACTCGCGCCCCAATGTCAGGAAGGCGAGGACGCCGGCCAGCAAGGCGACACCCGCGCCGGCCAGGACGCGCCGTGGTCGGGCGATGGCGTGTGCAAGAAGCGGCTGGTAATGCGCCTTGGCCGCGCGGGTCAGCCGCGTCTCCTCATGATCCGCCCTGGGCTCGCGCACCAACAGGGCGGCCATGGCGGGCACGAAGGTGAAGCTGAGGATGAAGGCGGCGGCGAGCGCCAGCATGACGGTGGCGGCCATAGGGCCGAACATCTTGCCTTCCACCCCTTCGAACATCAGCAAGGGCGCATAGACCAGCAGGATAATCGCCTGGCCGAAGGCCGCCGGCCGGGCCATTTCGCGCGCTGAGGCGGCGGCGACCGACAGCCGTTCGGCGGTCTTCAGAGGCCGACCCGTCTCCGTCCGCTTCAGGCTCAGGCGGCGCAGGGTGTTCTCGATCACCACCACGGCGCCGTCGACGATCAGGCCGAAATCCAGCGCGCCCAGGCTGAGCAGATTGGCGCTGATCCCGAAACGGTTCATCGCCGAGGCGGCGAACAGGAAGCTCAGCGGAATCACCAGGGCGGTGATGATCGCCGCCCGAACGTTGCCCAGGGCGAAGAACAGCACGGCGACGACCAGCAGGGCGCCGAGCAACAGATTGTGCTCCACCGTGCGGATGGTCGCCTCGACCAGTTCGGTACGGTCCAGTTCGGGCTTGAGGACCACGCCCGGCGGCAGGCTGGGCGCGATGGCCTTCAGCCGTTCCCCGACGCGGTGCGCCACCTCGCGCGAGTTCTCCCCCTGAAGCATCAGGGCCGTGCCGACCACCGTCTCGCGGCCGTCGGCGCTGGCGGATCCTAAACGAGGCGCGCGGCCGATCTCGACCGTGGCCACGTCGGACACTCGGATCACTTGGCCGCCCCGGTTCAAGATCGGCGTCTGGGCGAGGTCGTTCAGGCTCTTCAGCCGAGCGTCGGCGCGTACGATATAGGCCTCGCCTGCACGATTGACGTATCCGGCGCCGGCGATGCGGTTGGCGTGCTCCAACGCCTCGACCAGTTGCACCAGGCCGACGCCATAGGCGGCCAGTCGGCTGGGGTCGGGGTGGACCGCATATTCCTTCACATAGCCGCCCAGCACATCGACGCCGGCGACGCCGGGCACGGTCTTCAGCTGGGGCGCGACCAGCCAGTCCTGAACCGTGCGCAGATAGGTGGCCTTTTCCTGGTCGGTGACGAGGCGTTCGCCCTCGGGCGTGACATAGACCGCGCCCGTTCGCGCCGCAGGGCCGGTCAGTTCCAGCGTCCAGATGTAGACTTCGCCCAGGCCGGTCACCACCGGACCCATCGAGGGAGAGAGCCCCCCTGGCAAATCTTCGCGCGCGGCCTGCAGTCGTTCATTGACCAGATTGCGGGCGAAATAGATGTCGGTCGCATCAGTGAAGACGGCGGTGATCTGCGAGAAGCCATGGCGCGACAGGGAGCGGGTCTCGGTCAGGCCCGGCAGCCCCGCCAGCGCCGTCTCCAGCGGGAAGGTGACCTGGCGTTCGACCTCTTCGGGTCCCAGCGCCGGCGCCACCGTCGTGATCTGCACCTGGCGATTGGTGATGTCGGGCACGGCGTCGATGGGCAGATGCAGCAGTTCGCGCCCGCCCAGGATGGCCAGGACGACGGCCAGTCCCACGACCAGCCAGCGGAAACGCACGGAGGCGTCGATGATCCGGTTCAGCATGATCAATGTCCGTGCTCGGCTTCGCCCTTGGCCAGTTCGGCCTTGAGCAGGAAGGCGCCGACGCCCGCGATACGCTCGGTCCCGGTCAGGCCGGACACGATCTCGATCCGGCCGTCCGAGGTTCGTCCGGTTACGACCGGGCGTGCACGGAACCCGCCGTCCTCCTGAACGAAGACGGACGGCGCGCCCTCTATGGTCTGCACCGCGTCCAGCGGCACGACAGGCGTTCCTGAGCCCGCACCGGCGGAAACGCGGGCGGAGACGACCGATCCCGCCGGGGGCGTCTCGCCAACAGGACGGGCGCGAACCACGACGACCCCGTTGGCATTGGCCGGGGCGATGGCGACGACGACGCCGGACATGACGCGCGATCCGGCGACCGTGCTTTCCAGCCGGTCGCCGACCTTCAGGATCGCAGCGGCGGCGGGCGGCGCCTCGAACACCAGTTCGACACGGCCGGGATCGGCGACGGCGGCGACCTGCAAGGCCTCTTCGTGCAGCACCTGACCCGGCGACGCGCTCAGACGAGTGACGACGCCCGCGATGGGGCTGCGCACCACCGTCAGACCGTCCGCTCCGGGCGCGCCGAATGCGCCGACACGAGCGCGGGCGGCGCGGTGTTGCGCCTCCGCACGGCGGGTCTCGGCGGCGGTGACGTCCAAGCGCGCCTGTGACACCCAGCCCTGTTCGAACAGGGTGCGATCGCGCCGTTCGGCGGCGCGCGCGGCCTGGACCGTCGCGCCCGCCGCGTCGGCGTCCGCCCTTGAGGCGGCGCCGTCCGGACTGCGCACGGTGATTAGCGGCGAACCGGCCGCCACGCGATCGCCCAGACCGACGTGGACGCGCACCACGGCGCCCCCCAACGGCGCATCCACCACAGCCTCGGCGCCGGGCGCAAAGGCGACGCGGCCCGGCAGCTTCAGCTCGGCGCCGCCGCCGCGCTGCACGGCGACGACCGACACCCCGGCTCGCGCGGCCTCCTGCGGCGTCAGGGCGACGAAGGCCGTTTTGCCGGCTTCGTCTTCGGCGTGGCCCGCCTCGGCGTGTTCGGCCCCGGCCGGCGGGCGGTCCAGAATGCGCGCGGCGCCGAAGCCCGCGCCAAGGGCGATGACGACGGCGGCGCCGGTCATCAGCCAGTATGTCTTCGAAATCATGATCGATCCTCGCCTGGCGCACGGCCGGGCCCAGAGTTCAGGACGCGCGACGTTTTCGCCACGCGCAGGGCTCAGGAAGGGCCGGACGCCAGGTCCGGCCGAGGATCAGGCTCTCGGTGGGCGCTCGGGACCGTCAGGCCGCCCGAGCGGGCAAGCGACGCTGTCGCTCCACGCCTGAGGCTGGCCGAAGACCGCGATGAAACGCGGCGTCGCCAGGTCGCTGGACATGGCGGAATGGGGCGCATGACAGCAGCCGTTGGCGCACGCCGGGCCGCAGTCTGGACATTGGCCATCAGCGCCGCCGACCAGCTCGACCACCTGGACGCCGCCTGAGGCTTCCGCCGCGCAGGCATGGCTTTCAAACGCAGGCATGGCGAAGGCGACCGTCAGCAGCAGAGCACTGACGAAGCCAAGTCGACGCACCATTTCCCGCAGTGCTTTGATCATCCGGGGCCTTCCTAGCACCCTTGTCCGGAAAAGTCCTCGCTACAGATGGTCGGCTTTCTCGGACAAGCGATGGCTTGAGGTTCGACGCGCGGGCTCACCTCTGTAATGCACTGGCGAGGCTGCGGTGCAGCTTCTAAAACCGTGCGACGCATCAGCAGGGGAGGCAGGTTTGCGGGGTGAGGTTCAAACGTTCGACGAGGCGACCGGATTCGGTTTGATCCTCGGCGACGACGGCGAGCGCTATTCGTTCACGAAGGAGGACGTTCAGCCGCCTTCAGTTCTCGAGCGCAGTCAGCGAGTTGATTTCATCGCCGAGACCAACGGACGCGCACAGCAGATCATCGCCATGCGGCCACCGAGGGTGACCCCCGCGATCACTGGCGGCGCAGGCAGCGGGGTGTTCGACCTTGGCCGTGTGATCCAGCGGACCTTCGGCGCGATCAAGCAGAACGCCGCCGTCTTCTTCGGCGCGGCGGCGCTTCTGGTCGGCGCGCCCAGCATTCTGTCGGCCTTTGGCCAAAGCGCGATGTTGAACGAAGATTTCGGACCGGGCGTCTTGATGATGATGGTAGGCGTGGTGTTGAACTTCGTCGGCCTGTATCTTTTGCAGGGCATGGTGGTGAAGGCGGCCGTGAACGGCTTCAACGGCAAAACGACCGCGTTTGGCGACGCCTTCAACGTCGGGGTTCAGAACTTCCTGCCGCTGTTGGGCCTGGCGATCGTCGCCTCCATCGGGATGATGCTGGGCTTTCTGTTGTTGATCGTGCCGGGCATCATCTTGTCGGTCATGTGGTCGGTCGGCGCTCCGTCCGTGGTGGTCGAAAAGCGCGGCGTCTTCGCCAGTCTGCAGCGCAGCCGAGAGCTGACCAAGGGTTATCGCTGGCAAGTGTTCGGCCTCCTGGTGATCTATGTGATCCTGTCGTGGATCATCGGCGCGGCCATCGGCGGTCTCAGTCTGGCGACCGGGGGAACTCTTACCGGCGGCACGCCCAACCTGGCCGTCAATCTGATCACCGAGCCCGTCGTCAACATCTTGTCCGGGGTCGTCGCATCGGCCGGCGTGGCGGCGCTTTATCACGAGTTGCGCTCAGCTAAGGAAGGCGTCGGCTCTGAGGAACTGGCCTCGATCTTCGATTGATCGCGCGATCCGTCAGACGTCGTGCTTGTCGCGGCGTCTGACACCCATAAGCAGCTTCTGCTCCAGACGGCCACGCAGGGCGGCATAATAGGCGCTGAGGAAGTCCCGATCCGTATCGTACGGGCCACGCGTCCAGCCGATCTTTTTGGCGATGCGGTCGGCGACGTCTCGAAAGGTCTTGCGGTCGCCCTGTCGAAGCAGGGTCTCCAGAACATGCAGTTCCTTGGCTCCATAGGCGTCGAGCTGCGCCGGGGTGAAGGCGTAGGCGGCCATCCGCGTCGCCCCGTCTTCGGCCATGTCGCGGATCAGCTTGCGACGCGGCGCGCGCACGACCCAGGTGCCCCCGATCAGGTCGCCGATGCGCAGCCGATCCTTGTTGAACAGGGGGAAGAAGACGAAGATCGCCGCCCAGACGAAGGCCAGCAGATACATCCAGCCGTCGACGCCGCCCTCCTGGCTGCGGGCGACCAGGATGGACAGGGGCAGGAAAACCTCCAGTTCGCGCATGGCGTTGCGGGCGAAGACGGCCTCGGCCTTCAGCCGTCCGCCGTCGCGCGAGGCGACGCGCAGTCCCATGATCCGCTTGCCCGGCGTGGCGGCCGCCGCCGACAGCTCGAAGGCCGTGAAATAGAAGTTCCGCAGCAGGAAGAAGACGATCAGCCAGATGACAGCGACCATTTCGGCCCCCGTCACGCCGGCGACGCTCGCGCTGGCGCCGAAGGCGAAGGCCGAGGCGATGGTGAAGACGATCAGCACGCCGATGATGACGGCCGCGTCCAATAGAAACGCCCCGGCCCTCTGACCCGCGTCGCCGATGTTCAGCCGCAAATCCACGCCCTCGGGCGTGACGAACGCACGTTCGGTTCTGGATGTGATCGGGTCAGCGGACATGGATCGACTCCGCGACGGCGGAGCGGGGCGCATAGAAATACAGCCCCCAGATCAGGGCGGTCGCCGCCGCGACCGCGTAACGCCAGCCGGTGTCGACGATCAGCTGGCGACCGAACCCTTCCAGCAGACCGGCGAACATCAGCATCACCACCACCCCGCCCATGGCGATGGCCGCGGTGCGTCCCGCCTCGACCGCCGCATCGAGCCTGCGCCTTTGGCCAGGGAAGGCGACGGCCCAGCCGATCCGCAGGCCTGCCGCACCCGCCAGGATGACGGCGAACAGTTCGGTCACGCCGTGGATCAGCAGCCAGCCGCCCAGCTCGAACCCCAGCCCCCGACTGGCGAACAGGGCGAAAAAGGCCCCCAGGGTCGCGCCATTGTAGAGGATCAGCAGGCCCGTCGGCAGGCACAGGGCGAACCCGAGCGCAAAGGCCAGCAGGGCGACCTGGGCGTTGTGGGTAAACAGATAGGCCGCGAAGGCCGACAGGCCTTGCGCCCCGTCCGCGCCGTCCAGGGTGGCGCGCAGGGTCTCGGTCGAGGCGGCGGGATCGCGCCCGCCGCTCAGGTCGGCGGGCACGAAGGCGTAGAACCATTCCGGCTCATGCATCACCAGCCAGGCGCCGACCAGGGCGCCCAGCAGCATCAGGGCCGCCGACACAAGGGTCTCGCGCCACAGTCCGCGCACGGCGGCGGGCCAGTCGGTGCGGAAGAAGGCGACCAGCCGATCCTGAATCGTCGCCCGCGAGCCATAGACGAAGAAATAGGCCCGCGCCGACAGGGTCTCCAGATACTCGATCAGCCCCTGATCCAGCGAGGTCTCGCGCGCCACCGACAGGGCCGACAGGGTCGAACGATATAGTACCGGAACCGCCAGGATGTCCTCGTCGGTCAGCTTGGACGCGGACCCCTTTTCGGCCTTGTCCATCAGCCGCTCCAGGCGGCGCCAGTCGTCCTCGCGCGCCTGGCGAAAACGCTGGCTCTTCAGCAGGCCTGAGGGGTGCACGTCGGTCACAGCAGATCCCTCCGCTTCAGGTCCAGATAGGCGTTGACGACCTCGGTCCCGACGCGCTCGGCGGGCGCGTCGACGATGTGCGCCCCCATGCGCCGCAACCGTCCGATCACCGTCTCGCGTTCACGCAGCAGGGTTCCGGCGACGACGGCGCGAGAGACATCCTCGGGGGCCTGGGGTTCGACGGCGGTCAGGCCTTCCAGCTCATCGTCGCGCAGGACGACGAACAGGACCAGATGACGGCGCAGCAGCCGCCCCAGCGACTCGATCATAAGCTCGGCGGCCGTGGTGTCGGTGAAGTCGGTGAAGACGACGATCAGCGAGCGGCGCTGGAGCCGGCCCGACAGGGTCGCCAGGGCCAAGGTATAGTTGGTCTCGTGCGTCGAATAGTCGATGCGGCCGACGACGGCCTGAAGGGTGCGAAACGCGTCCAGACCACCCACAGCGCCGGTGGCCACGCGCGGCTGGGAATCGAAGGCGAAGACGCCCGTCCGGTCGCCCGATCTCAGGCAGGCGTAGGACAGCAGCAGCGCCGCATGAATAAAGCGGTCGATGCGCGGCATTCCGCCGACCGGTTCGCTGGCCGCCCGCCCGCAGTCCAGCGCCATGATGACATTGTGGTTTCGCTCGGTGCGAAACTCCTTGGCCAGCAGGGCCGCGTGGCGGGCCGACTGTTTCCAGTCGATGGACCGGCGATCCATCCCGGCCTGAAAGTCGCGCAGGGCCTGAAACTCCGAGCCCTCGCCGATCTCCAGCTGGGTCTTGGCGCCGAACAGGGCGTCGCGGGCGAACAGGCGAACGGCCTGATCGCGGACCCATTGCAGGTCGGTCAGGACCGGCGCCGCCAAATCGAGGGCGAAGGTTTTCTGCTTCCAGGCCAGGCCCATCGGTCCATGCCAGCGGACCCACAAGGCCTTCAGGTCGGCTGCGCCCCGCCGGTTGGGCGTGAAGGGAAAGGCCAGGACAGCGGCGCGATCCGACACCGTCGCACGGCGCGACGCCTCGTCCAGCCCCAGCCGGGCGTCGCCGGACAGGGCGGCCTCGACGGTCTTCGGGGCCGGGCCTCCGGCGTCGAAACGCACTGTGAGTTCGGCCCGGTCGGACCGCCCGACGGCCGCGCGCACCGGCCGAGGCTGGTCCAGTTCCAGCCGGGAGCGCGAGCCGCCGCGCAACGCGTCGAAGGCGACGAGCAGCAGGACTCCTGCGATCCAGACCGGCCCGGCCAGCCAGCCCGCAGGCGTCAGGACGCCGGCCAGCAGGGCGACGGGAACGCCCGCCGCCATCGCCGTCACCGCGCGTCGGGTGGGGTAGATCACCGGGGCGCCGCCACCTGATCCACCAGGCCGGCCAGCACCTGTTCGACGCGCCGTCCCTCGATCTCGGCCGCAGGCGACAAGACAAGGCGGTGACGCAGGGCCGGGATGGCCAGGGCCTTCACATCGTCGGGAATGACGTAGTCGCGGCCGTCCAGCGCCGCCCGCGCCCGCGCCGCGACCGCCAGCATGGCCCCCGCACGCGGGGACGCGCCGGTCTCCACATCGGCGGATGTCCGTGTCGCCCGCACCAGGCCGGTGATGTAGCCGATCACCTCGTCCGTCAGGCGCACGTCCGCGACCGTGTTCACTGCCGCATCGATGACGGCCGCGTCGGCGACGACCTCGACCCCCAGCGCGACTGGGTCCATCAGGCCGGTGCGCGAACCGTGGGCGGCGACGATGGCGCGCTCCTGCTCCAGGCTGGGATAGTCGAGCACCTGTTTGAACAGGAAACGATCCAGTTGGGCCTCGGGCAGGGGGTAGGTGCCCTGCTGCTCTATGGGGTTCTGGGTGGCGACGACGGTGAACCGTCGGCTAAGGGCGTGGGCCTCGCCGTCGATTGTGATGTGACGCTCCTGCATGGCTTCCAGCAGGGCGGCCTGGGTCTTGGGCGGGGTGCGGTTGATCTCGTCCGCCAGCAGCAGTTCGCAGAAGATCGGCCCGCGCGTCAGGGTGAAGCTGGACGTCTGGAAGTTGAACAGGTTCGATCCGATGATGTCGCCGGGCATCAGGTCGGGCGTGAACTGAATGCGGCCGTAGTCGAGACCAACCGTGCGCGCGAACGTCTGGGCCAGCAGGGTTTTGGCCGTGCCGGGCGGACCTTCCAGCAGAACATGGCCGCTGGCGAACAGGGTCGTCAGCAGCATATCGACGGCCTCTTCCTGACCGACCACGGCCTTGGCGATCTCGGCGCGGATGCGCTCGGCGATCGTCTTCACCTCATTGACGTCCACGGGTCAGCTCCTGGTTCCAGCGATGAAGGGCGCCGGCGACCCGCATCAGGTCGGCCGGCGACTTGGCGGCCCGGGCCTGTTCAGCCAGGGCGGTGTAGGTTTCGGTCGCGCCGGTGGTTCGGCCGACACGGTCGAGGAAGGCGTCCAGCGCCCCCTCGTCCAGATTGCGCGGCGGCCCGATGGCGCGGGCGACTGTGGCGCGCACCAGAAGGGCGTAGGGCGCGGCCATCCGGTGTTCGCGCCGCGCCAGGCGAACGAGACCGGCGGTGTTGTCCGCCAGGCCCCGCTTGCCAAGCGCGATGACACGGCTCCTCTCGCGCGCCGGGCCGAAGCGAACGGCGGCCTGGAAACCGGCGAAGACGGCGAGCGCGACCAGCACCAGGGTCATGCCCAACAGCGGCGGTTCCAGCATCAGCCGCAACATGTTGCGGGTGCGCTGGAAGCCGTGGAGCGTCAGGTCGAACATCACGGGCGCCTCATCGGCGCGCACGATGTCGATCAGGGCGACGGCGGTCTTCGCGCCATCAAGGGTCTTCAGCCCAGCCGTGTCGATCAGGTCGGGCTCGGCCAGGACATAGGTGCGCAGTTCTCGATGCATCGCCAGGACGGCGCGGCCCTGATCGTCGACGACGACCGGGATCCAGTCGGGGCCCTCCAGGGTGCGCAGCGCCTCGATCCGGACCGGCCGTCCGAGCGACGCGCCATCGGGACGGCGCAAGGCGACGGTCGCGCCGCCTTTGCGCTCGGTCAGTTTCAGGCCGCTGCGCAAATCTTTCGGCAGAGACGCCACCACGCTCTGGGTCGGTTGCACGCCCACAGTCTTCACCCAGCCGGCATGGTTCGCATCCGGGATGGAGGTCCATTTGGGCAGGACGATCAACGTCGCGCCGTAATGCTCGATGTCGTCGATCTGTTCGGGTTTGGTCTGGATCGACGGCGTCAGGATCAACAGGCTTTCGTCCGACGTTTCCGAAAGCGTCCCCCGGTTCATCACCACCGGCACGCCCACGCCGCGCAAGAGAGCGGCCAGACCGCTGAAACCGGTAGACGACCGCGACAGGGCATGGCCGCCGCCGTCGTTGCCGGACTTGAGTTCCGGCGCATAGGCCGAAAGGACGCCGAGCCCCGCCAGGGCCACCACCCCGACCAGCAGCACGACGATCATGGTGATCGGCGAGAACCCGCCGCCTGCTGCACCTTCGGATCGGCTCATGCGCGCCAGCCCTCGGGCAGGGCGAAGGCCTCATAGGCTTTGCGGCAGTCGGCGAAATCCTGGGCGCCGACAGATGCTCCGCCGAACAGGCTTCGCTCCACCATCCGGCCGATCAGGTCGAACGCGGGTCGCGCGGCGTCCGGCAGGGCCTTCAATCGGGCGATCTCGCGGGTGGTCAGCGAGACGCGCACCGCGCGAGGCTGGCGCTGTTCGATGTCCTGAACGCTGCGCAACAGAAGCAGATGGGCGGCGTCGGCATACAGGCCGCGCGCGGCCAGGGCGTCGGCGTCGGCCAGCAGATCGCGCGCGACCTGCGCCTCCGGACGCCACTGCGCCTCCGCCACGATCCCGGGTTTCTTCGGTTTCGCCGGCGGGGCGCGCATTCGAAGAATTTCGCGCACGATGGCGTAGAGGATCAAGCCGGCGACCAGCGCCAGGCCAATCCAGAAGACCCATTTCAGCGCGGGCGCTATGAAATGAAGCGCGTCGCCGATCCAGTGCAACCAGCCGGGCGGCTTGATGTCGGGGCGCTCGAAACCGACCCGGTCGAATTGGAGAGATCCATCCTTCAGCAGGCGGGCATGCGCCTTGGCCAGGGCTTCATCTGTGGGCGAAGCCCGATCCTGCATCTCGAAAACGCACCCCTACCCGACGGCCAAGCCATACCGCCCCGTCAGATCGAGTCAACCACAGGCGCCCGTGTGATACGCCCTATGCTATTTTTCTCACGCGACCGGCGTGAAATCAGGCGCGGTCGTGCAGCGTCGCCTTCCAGGCCGGATAGTCGCGGATCAGCAGGGTTTCAGGCCATTCGCCGACGTAGCGATAGCCGTTGCGGCGTTCGTGCTCGATCTGCATCAGGTCGCGTCGGATGATGGAATCGCGCCCGATGTAGATGGGGCGGCCGTCCTCCAGATCGTAGAACCGGGCCCAGATGCGCGCGCCGGGCTTTGGGGCGAGGATGCGGTCGCGGCGGCCTTGGGCGTCGGTGACGAAGACCTCGGTCGTGTCGTGGAGCGCCGCGCTCTCCAGCCAGGCGACGGCGCCGTCCACGGCGGCGACGACGTCGGGACGGGGGGCGGGCAGGCTCATCAGGAAACGCACGATGCCGACGCTTTCCTGGCCCGACAGGGACGGGGGCTCGAAACGACGCGCCCAGGCGGGCGCCAGGGTCTGGGCGTCATGCTGGGCGCACCAGCCGGTCAGGACGCCGTCGCGCCGCACCTGCGTCTTCAGCAGGGTCTCAACCCCGCGCGCCACGGCCTGACGCGCTGGCTCGCGCCGACCTTCATCGACGAAGGCGTAGGGCGCCGCGCCGTCGCCCACATCGCGCAACAGCTCCATCACATGGACCATGGCGTCGTCGTTGTAGGTGATCTGGTCGTGATAGCCGCCGCGCAACGGATAGAACTGGGCCCAGCCGCCGTTGGGTTGTTGCGCCGCCAGCAGATAGTCGAGACCTCGGTCGAAGGCGGCGCGACTTTCGACGTCCCCGGTCGCGATCGTTCGGGCCAGGAAAGCCAGCGGCTGGGTCGTGCCGCCGTTGTCGATCGTATTGTTCAGCGCCGGGTCCGCATCGGGGCGGGGCGGGGCGAATAGGTCGGTGTTCTTGGGCCAGCCGCCTTCGGCCGATTGATGCTGGATGACGATCGCGGCCAGTCGACGCGCTTCGGCCGATCCATACCAGTCGGTCGGATGGCGCAGGGCGGCGCTGCTCCAGGCGACGGCGGGCGAGGCGGCGACCGGTTCCTGCGCTGACGCCGGCGCTGACGTGACGCCGGCCGCGATCGCCAGGACGCCTAGGATGAGGAGCGTGTTCTTCATCGAGAGCCTTTCGGGATCGGCAAAAAGAAGGGGACGCCGATGTTTCGCGGCGTCCCCTGAAGGGACAGCGTCCCGGGAGGAGTCAGCTGTCGATCGTCGTCATCAGAAGACGAACCGTGCGCCGACGAAGTACTGGCGGCCGGTCGAGCCATAGTTGTTGACCACCGGATCGGCCTGATAGGCCCAACGGGTGTCGGTCTGGTTGGTCAGGTTCAGCGCCTCGGCGGTGAAGGTGACATTGTCCGTCAGCTTATAGGTGAAGGACGCATCCACGTTCAGCGTCTCTTCCGAGCCGATGAAGTCGTTGATCAGCGGCGAGTCGCACACGCCCGGATCGCAACCGCCCGACGCCAGCGGATAGGTGGTCTGATAGGCGGCGCGATAGGCCGACGAGACACGCGCGCTCCACTTCTCGACCTCATAGAAGATCGTGGCGTTGAACGATTTGGGCGAGGCGCCTAGGAAGGGCGCCGTGCCGGTCAGGTTGCGGGCCGGGTCCAGGATGTATTCCAGCTCGGATTCGATCTGGGTGTAGTTGGCCTGGATGCCGAAGCCGTCGAACGGCGCGGGCAGGAAGGTGAAGTTCTGCTGATAGGCGATCTCGAACCCGTCCAGCTTGCCGCCTGGCGCATCATTGTACTGACGCACCTGGAAGGGCAGGTCCTGGTCGATATAGGCCCGGCGGCTGTCGGAGGCGACATCGGTCAGGCCGTCATAGGCGGCGCGCAGATTGGCGATCTGCTCGGCGTCGAAGATCTCGCTCAGCTTGCCTTCGCGCAGCACCACCTGCGGGAAGCTTTCGATCTCCTTGTGGAACACCGCGACCGAAAGGATGGCGTCGCGGGCGAAATACCATTCGACGTTGAAGTCCAGGTTGGACGCGCGGAAGGGCTTCAGCTTGGTGTTGCCCAGAGTGATCGCCGCGTTCGAGCCGTCGAACTGGGCCGGGTCGGCGCCGATGCCGACCGGAACGGTGAAGGCCGTAACACCCGGCTGCAGCGCCGTCATCTGCGGGCGGGCCATGACCTTGGCCGCCGCGAAACGCAGCATCAGCTTGTCGTTCAGCTCCCACACCAGGTTCATCGACGGCAGGGTGTCGTTGTACTGGTTGTCGTTCTCGACCGGACGGCCGCTGGGCGAGCGTCCCCGAGAATCGATCTTGGTCTCGGCGCGGCGCAGCCCGGCGTTGCCGCGCAGTTCGCCCATGAACAGCGGCACGCGGAAGTCCATCTGGCCATAGTAGGACAGGCTGTCCTCATCGACCCAGAAGGTGTTGACCCCGCCGTTGCGCAGGTCCGACAGACGCCAGTCGCCCCAGGCGTTGATACAGTCGCAGTCGAAGCCGAAGCGGTTCTTGAAGGCTTCCAGATTGGGCGCGAAGAAGCTGGTCGGCGTGCCTTCGGGCACGTTCAGTCCGTCGCCCCAGCTGATCAGCTGTCCCATCTGGCCGACGGTCGTGGCGGCCGCCAATCCGGAGCGCACGCCCTCCAGGAGCGACGGGTTCATCGTGTCGCTGATCAGCCGCTCGTAGCGCGTATAGTAGAAGTCGAACTTGCGCTTGCCGATGCCGAACTTGAACGTGAAGTCGTCGTTCAGATCCCAGACGAAGTCGGCCTTGGCGGTACGGTAGCCGTTCTCGGTGATGGTCCGGTAGTTGCGAATGGCTGAATAGCCCTTCACGAAGTCCCAGCTGTTCGGATTGGCCACGTCGAAGCCGAACTTCATGATCGGCATATCGCCGCCTTCGCGGTCGTCATAGACGAAGTAGTCATTGCCCGCGACGCCCTGGCCTGAATCGAGCCGGATGAAGTCGACCAGCAGGCCGGTGTTCTCGTTGGTCGACTTGGAATCGCCGACCAGCAGCGACATGCGGAAGGTGTCGCTGAACTCGTGCTCGATATTGATCGAGTTCTGGCGGAATTCGGTAGTGTAGCCGCCCTGATCGACCGCCGAGCGGAAGTCGACGTTGCCCAGCACCAGATAGTTGGCGTTGGCGCCCGTCTCGCTCAACCCCGCATCGATCAACCGCACCGACGGCCGGCCGATGAACGCGCCCCGCATGGCCAGATACTGGGGGTGCGCGACGTAACCGACCGATCCCGGCTGGTTGTAGTAGTCGTAGACGTCCAGGTTGTTGGGATTGAAGCTGCCCGTTCCGGCGGCCAGATTCTGGTTGGTCGCGCCGGGCGCCGTGGTGAAGATCGGGGTGGAGCCATACAGCGACTGGCCGCAGTCGATCGCGTCGCGGAACTCGGTCGCGGCCTGGGTGGCGCAGTTGGCGTAGGCGGCGCGACGGTTGGCGTAGGAGTTGTTGGTCGCGCTGGTCGTCGGATAGGTCTGATAGCTGAACGCCGTGGTGGTGCGGTTGCCGTTGGTGTTGTTGCGGTTCAGGCCCACCGGGCCGATCTGATAGTTGGTCGAAATCTGCGTCATCTTCGAATACAGATTGTCGAAGTTGATCGTGGTCCGCTCGGTCGGACGCCACTGACCCGACAGGGTCACCCCCAGCCGGTCCTGCTCCACGTCGCGGTGGTTCAGCGTCGCCAGAGCCGGAATGCGCACCAGCGAGCCGCGCGTCGCGCCGCCGTTGATCAGATTGTAGGCGGCCGGGTTCGAGCCGATCAGCAGATTGCGCGCCTCCGGATTGGTGACGCGGGGCAGGGCGGTCGCCGGATTGGTGCCGATGGGCAGGGCGAAGCCCTGGTGATCGCCTGCAGCGTTGGTCCCCACGTTATTGAAGGTCGCGCCGCGATAGGTGTAGTCGAATGAGCCGACCTGACGCGAATAGCTGTCGATGGCCTGCGTGCGCTCATTGTAGGCGACCGAGCCCAGAAGCCCGAACTCGCCGATCTTGCTGGTCCAGCGATCGGACGCCAGCAAGGCGAGGCGCGGATTGTGAGTGCCGCCGTTCTCGTAATAGGCGTCCTGAAGCGTCAGGGCCAGGCGGCGTTCCTTGAAGTCGAACGGACGTCCCGAGATCAGATCGACCGTGGCGCCCAGCGAACCCTCGTCCGTCTGGGCGTCGGCGGACTTCTGAACCTTCAGTGAGTTGAACAGCTCGGACGCGAAGGTGTTGAACTGGAAGCCCCGGTCGCGACGCAGGGCGCCGTCGGCATTGCTGGCGCCCGAGGTGGACAGGGTCTCCAACCCGTTCAGACGCACGCGGGTGAAGTCGCCGCCCAGGCCGCGCACCGAGATCGAGTTGCCTTCGCCGTTCTCGCGGTCGATCGACACGCCCGGGATCCGCTGCAGCGACTCCGCCAGGTTGGCGTCCGGGAAGTCGGCGATGTCCTCGGCGTTGATGACGTCGACGATGGTGTTGGAGCGGCGCTTTTCGGTCAGGGCGCTGGCCAGCGACGCACGGATGCCGGTGACGACGATCTCACCGACTTCGGTGGCGTCCTCGCTGGGAGTCTCCTGCGGCTGGACCTGCGCCTGAACCGGGGCGGCGAACAGCATGGCCCCCATGACGAGCGCGACCGGCGAGGCCGCCGCGCACAGATATCCCGTGGGTTGAGTTCTCATCCGCTTCCTCCGTTTCGTCGTGCTCCAGACCTCTTTGCGGGTCGGATGCCGACAGTCCCCTGTCCCTCGAACGCCGAGGAACTCCAAAATCTCGTGATGAGATCGACGCGCCCTAAGCATCAATGTCACCGGTGTCATAAAACGAAAAACCGTGTTTCGCCATACCCAAATATTCGAGGCGCATCACAGCGCCTTGAACGTGAAGTTCTTGAACCGCGCCTCGCCGTCGCCGGCCGCGTAGATGCCGGGCCGCAACATCATGAAGCCGCCGCGAACATTTTGATTATAGCCCGAGACCTCCATGCCCCGGTCAAACCGCTGCCAGGTCACGCCGTCGCTCGAGGTGTCGAAATAGACGTTCTGATAGGCGTTGGTCAGCCGGATGAACATGCGCCGGCCGTGCGGATTGGCCGGACGCCCGCGCTCGATGCCGTACTGGTGGGTGACATAGCGGGTCGCGTCGAAACCCAGGCCTGCATACAGGGCGCGGTCGTAGAACAGGATCAGGCCCGCCACCGCACCGGGGTCGATCTCGACCTCGCATTCGATCTGATAGGCCTGTTCGCCCTGGACGAAGGTCAGGGGCGAACAGTCGACCGGCGCCTTGCCCTTGGCCTTCATGTGCAGCACGCCGTTCTCGCGACGCAGGCGATCCTTCTCGTTCGGCTGCGGGTCGTAGAAGCTCCACTGGATGCCGAACTTGTCGGTCGAGAAATCGTCCGACAGGGCCATGCCGTGCGGCACGGCCTCGCCGCCCCGGGGCTTGGCGATGGGCTGGGACAGGTCGCCGCCCTTCGCGCGGAACCAGCCGTCGTCGGTCCATTCGATGGGGTCCAGCAGGGTCTGGCGGCCCAGGCTCCAATAGGCGTTCTCATAGCCGTGATAGACCATCCACCAGTCGCCGTCGGTCGGGCCCTCGACCAGGGTGGCGTGGCCGCGCGACCACCATTTCTCGGCGCCCGAAGCGGTGCGGACGATGGGATTGTGCGGACAGTCTTCCCACTGGCCGTTGATCGACTTGGACCGCGCGGCGATGACCATGTGGCCGGTGGGCGGGCCGGCCGTGCCGCCGATGGCGGTGATCATGTAGAAATATTCGCCGCGCCTCAGCAGCTTCGGCCCTTCCTGGGCGAAGCCTTCGACGATCCAGTCTTCGGGATAACGCCAGGCCTTGTAGACGCCCCGTTCGACCGGGCCGTCGGTCGCCAAGCCATCGTCGGTCAGTTTCACCCGGTCGCCGCCGTTCAGGAACAGATAGCGTTTGCCGTCCTCGCCGACGACGTGGCCGGGGTCGATGTTGGCCGGGATCTTCAGGTCGATGGGTTCGCTCCACGGGCCTTCGATCTTGTCCGCCCAGATGACGTAGTTGGAGCGGTATTCCGGGAACCGCGCGGGGATGTAGCAGTAGAACCTGCCGTCGTGCTTGATCAGTTCCGGCGCCCAGACCGAGCCGATGTTCGTCGTCAAGGCCGCGACGACCGGCTGCCAATTCACCAGGTCGCGCGAATGCCAGATGTGGATGCCCGGCACCGACTCGAACGACGAGAAGGTCATATAGTAGTCGGCGCCGTCCTTCAGGATCGACGGATCGGGGTGGTCGCCCGACATGATGGGATTGAGGAAGGTGCCGTTGCCCAGATCGGCCATCCGCTGGCCCTCGATGCCGCGACGCCATTTCATCGACGCCCATTCCCGACCGAGCGGCGCAGCCTGCTCGTTGGTCTGGGCGAAGGCTGAACGCACCGGCAGGGCAGAGGCGGCGACACCGCCCAACAGGCCGGTCAAGGCGGCGCGACGGTCGATGGTTTTCATGGCGCGTCCTCCCCCCAATCAAGGCTGGAAAACGCCGGTTGAAATCCGCCGCGCTCCGACCTGACGTGTCTCCTCTGTCTGCCGCTCTGATGACGGCTTCCGGCTATGACACCGGTAGACATTTTCACTAGATAGACATGGAAAGGTCGTTCTGACTAGAGGGTTTCGAAGCGACGCCTTTGAAGAGGCCGTGGCAACGCTCACGGCAATTGGAGGTTCGTCGGACGCTTGACGCTTAAGGACATCCCGCGCCGGATCGCGCGGGATGTCCTTGTGTTCGGCTTAGCGACGCGCGCGCAGTTCCAGTTCGCCGATGCGGCGGCTCATGTAGGCCGTGTCGTCGGACGAGGGGCTGGTGCGGCTATAGGCGGCGTCCAGGCGTGCGAGGTCGCCGGCCTCGACGCGGATGTCGGCGGCCTCGGTGCGGCTGACGGCGCCCGAGCGTTCGGCGGCGGTCAAAGCGGTTTCCAGGTTCGCCAGACGTGTGCGGGCGGGCAGGTTGGCGGACGGCGTCTGTCCGGCCGGGCCGTCGCCGACCCGCAGGTCCAGGGCGTCCAGACGCGCGTCCAGATCGGCGCGCTCGCTCGCGCTGATGGAGCCGTCAGCGCTGTAGCGGCTCTCCAGTTGGATCAGGGCCTGATAGTCGGATTTCAGGCGCGTCGCCTCGGTGCGCGTGATGCGGCGCGCGGTCACGGCGGCGTTGACGCGGGTGTCGAACTCCGCACGGCCCTGGGCGACGGTGTCCATGTCGGCATAGCCCGAGGCGCCGGCTTCCAGCGTCTGGGTCAGGGCGGTGTAGCGGGTGTTCAGATCCGCGCGTTCCTGGGCCGAGATGCCGCCGACGGCGTATTGGTTCTCCAGATCAACCAGGGCCGCGTAGTCCGCGCGCAGGCGCGTCGCGGCCGAGGCGGAGACGCCGCCGGCGCGCACGCTGGCGTCCACGCGGGTCGAGAACTGGCTCTGGCCGTCACGCAACGGACGGCCGCCGCGCAGCCAGGCCTGATCCATTGCCGACAGGCCCAGACGATCGCCGAACAGGGCGCCCACGACCGCGCCCAGCCGATCCTGTGTCGTCGAGGGGTATTGCGTCTGGGCGACTGCAGCGCCGCCCGCGAGGGTCAGGGCGGTGGTGGCGATCAGGGCGAGGCGGACGTTGCGCATGGGAAGGTTTCTTGTCGGTTGATGTCAGCCGACAAAACGATGGTCGTCCGGCTTGGTTGCCTGCCTGCGCCTCAGTCGCGGATGAAGTGCGGCACGAAGCGCGAGGTGTTCCTGGTGATGCGGCCCGTGTCCTCGCGCAGACTGATGCCCGCCGGTTCGGTTCCCACCACCCACGACCCGACGATCACATGATTGCCGTCGAACAGGGGCGGATCGCACAGCGCCTGGCGGATATAGCGCCCCTCGCCATAGCCGCCGTCCACCACCTCTGCGGCGCTGACGCCCTGGTCGATCAGTTCGACATTGTCGCCCTCGCGCGAGAACAACGGCTTGCGCACATAGGACGAGCCCAGCGCCGCCTCGGCCGGATCACCCTCGAAATAGCTTTCCAGCAGGTTGGGGTGGCCCGCATGCCGATCCCACAACAGAGGCAGGATGGCCTTGTTGGACAGGATGCTCTTCCACGCCGGCTCCAGCACGGTCACGTCCGCCGTCGGCAGGGGCGCGGCGTAGTCGTCGCGCAGCATCTGCTCCCACGGATAGAGCTTGAACATCGCCTGGATGATCCAGTTCTCGTGGTCCACGAACCGGCCGTCGGCGTTCAGCCCGATCTGGTCGATGGCGACGAACTGAGGGTCCAGCCCGGCCTGACGCGCCAGGTCTTCCAGGAAGCGGACCGTCTGCCGGTCCTCGACGAAGTCGGCGTCCGACGCGAAGTGGACGAAGCCGCCGTCGGGGAAGATGGCCCGGAACCTGTCGACCAGCTTTTCGTGCAGGCTGTTGAACTGATCCGCATCGGCGGGCAGGGCGCCGGCCTTGATCTGATCCTCCAGCCACAGCCACTGGAACACCGCCGTCTCATAGATGCTGGTCGGGGTGTCGGCGTTGTATTCGTAGAGCTTGGCCGGGCCCTTGCCGTCCCCCAAGCCAGCATAGGCGAAGTCGAACCGGCCATACAGGGACGGATCGCCCCGCTTCCAGCTGTCGGCCACATAGTCCCGCATGGTTTCGGGAATATCGAGCTGCTCCATCAGCCGCTCGGACTGAACGGCCTCGTTGACCAGCTCCAGGCACAGGCCGTGCAGTTCCTCGGTCGGCGCCTCGATCCCATCCTCGATCTCGGCCAACGAAAAGGCATAGGCCGCCGTCTCGTCCCAATAGGGTTTGCCGTCGGTGTGGCGCCAGGTGAAGCCGAGTTCCTCGGCCTTGGCGTCCCAGTCGGTGCGGGGATCGAAGCGCAGACGCTCCATGGATCAGGCCGGGTCTTTGTCAGGCGTGGATTGGCCGATGCGCGGCGTGACCACCGTCACCTCCGGCTGGCTCAGGCGCGCCAGGACGTCGTCGGCCGAGGAGTGGCCGGGCAGGATGCCGGCCTCGCGCAGCTTCGCGTCCAGGTCCGCGCCGGTGCGGCGGTCCTCCAGCGCCTGGCTGGCGTTCAGCTTCTCTTCCTGGATCGCCTGGCGCTGTTTGATGCGTTGCAGGCTGTCCGCCGCCGAGCCGATGCGCGACTGGGCGCCGGCCGAGTTCAGGGCGACCGACGTCTGGGCCTTCTGGACGGAATCGTTGACCTTGACGATGTCGATCTCGCGACGAAGCGTCTCGATCTTCTGGTCGGTCGAGGCGATGGCCGTGCGCAGGCGCGTCTCGGCCGTCTTCATGTCCTCGATCAGCGGACCGCGGCTGGTGATCTCGACCTCCAGCTCGGCGATGCGGCCGGCGACTTCGCGCGCCAAATCGGTCTTGCCCTGACCCAGGGCGGTGCGGGCCGAGCTTTCGTATTTGGCGATCTGGTCCCTGAAAGATGCAAGTTCGTTTTCGGCCATGCGGCGGCGCGCCACCAGACCGGCCAGGTCATCGCGGGCCTTGCCCTGGGCGTTGTCGGCGTCGCGGATTTCCTGGTCGAGGATCTTCAGCGCATTGGCGTCGACGACGCCCTGGGCCGCATCGTGGGCCGAGCCGCGGAACAGGGCGGACAGTTTTCTGAGCATGGACATGGTCGGTCTTCCGGGATCAGGCGGCGTCGGCGCCGAAGGTTTCACGCAGTTCGGTGGCGTCGATCGCATTCTCGGCCAGGGTGCGCAATTCGATCAGGATGGTCTGAAGCGTCGTCTTGCAAGAGAGTTCGCCCATCAGCTCATACACGTCTTCGCCACCGACATTGGTGATGGCGAAGTTGGACAGGGGCACCACGCGCTGGGCCTTCAGCAGAAACTCGTTGAAGGCGTGGCGATCCTTCTGCTCGGCGACGGGCCACAGCAGGACCGAACAGACGATCTGCGCGCCGCCGACGCTCAGATAGACCGGCAGGTCGCCGTATTCGTGCATGGTCGCCAGCAGCACCGGCTCGGCGCCCTCGACCACGCGCACGGTCATTTCGCCGTCACGCAGCAGGGTTGAGCCGTCCAGCGCCGCCTTGATGGCGGGCACGGTCCAGGGGGTCTCGATCACGGCGTCCATTTGATGGTCGTCTCCAGAGATGATGGAATCGGAAGTGGGGCGGCGCGAGCGCCCCGCAAGCTGCGGCCCGCGCGTTGAATCGGTGACGATGGCGCGCACGGCCGCCTTGACGTCGTCGCGAGCGGCGGCCGGCACCCAAAGCTCCAGCTTGACCAGGCCCGCCTCACGACGCGCCTGTCGCCACGCACGGATGCGATCATTGGCGGCGGAAGAGGGCGATGTGTCGGTCGGCATATCGTTACATGAAACGCGTAACATGAACGCTTGACGTGACGCAAGATCAGACGGAATGTCGCGCCATGAACCGCCTCATTCGGTCGCATCGCTTCTGTTCGCTCGCCGTCGGCCCGCATCGGGCCTAGATAGTCGCCCATGTTCAAGAAGCTTTTCGGATCGTCGGAGAAGGCCGCGCCCGCCAATCGGCTGGCGACGGTGCGCAACATCACCGTCGGCCGCACCGTGTCGTTGGATCCGCTGGCCTGGCGCAGGCTGGGCGACGAGACGCATTTCACCCTGGATCGCGACGTGCTGGACATCTCGGCGCAGGGGCTGGTCAGCCTGGACAGCGGCCAGTTCGTCCATCGCTTCTACACCGACGATCACGTCATGCTTCAGGCCATGAGCGATGACGAGGCCGGGCTGGAATCCTACGACTTCAGCCTGTTCGTGCCCTGGACCTCGGCCTATCCGCCGGGCGAGCGTGACCGCCGCATCTGGCGCGACCGACTGTCGGCGCCGGTCTTTCGCGGCGCGGCCGAGGAACTGCCCGACTATCCCCGCTTCTGGTTCGCAGAGAGCGACGCCATCCAGCCGCCCGTCACCCTGTGGGAAAGCGTCTGGGACGACCGCGCCGCGACCACCCCCTATGCGAAGATCTTCCAGACCTGCATGTTGTATGCACGCGAGCTGTCAGATGGGCGCGAGCTGATGATCGCCCTTGAGCAGCAGCCCGAGGGCGGCGAGACGACGCACGAAATAATGATCGGCATTCCGCTGGAAATGGCCGAGTTCCGCGCCTGAGCGCGCAATCCGAGGGGCAAGACCGATGTTCGACTGGTTCATTTTTCAGCAGGGGGCGATCGCCTTCCTGATCGCCTTCGCCATGGCGGGCGCCTTCACCCTGGCCTTCAAGCTGGTCTACCAGTGGGTCACGCCGTATCACGAGCATACGCTGATCCGCCAAGGCAACACCGCCGCCGCCATCGCGCTGGGCGGCGCGCTCATCGGCTATGTCCTGCCTCTGGCCTCTGCCCTGTCGCACACCGTCAGCCTGATGGAGTGCGCGGCCTGGGCCCTTCTGGCCGGCGTGATCCAGATCATCGTCTTCGTCACCATCAGCCGCATGGCCTTCCGCAACCTGGTCGTCCGCATCGAGGCGGGCGAGATCGCCGCGGCCGTCTATCTGGCCTCCATCTCCATCTGCGTCGGCCTGCTCAACGCCGCCTGCATGACGTCGTGACCGCCATGACCGATCCGAAAGATCTGCCCAAAACCGACACCATGCGCCGGCTGAAGCGCTCGCGCGTCCTGCACGTCAGCAGCCTGATGGCGACCGCCAGCTTCTCGCTGGCCGCCTGCGGTTCGCCCCAGCGCGTGCCGGCGCCCGAGCCCGAGCCGACCCTGGCCTATCAGTCGTTGGACGAGTGCAAGGCCGCCAACGACATTCCCGACAACGAATGCGACGCCGCCCTGACCAAGGCTCAGCAAGAGGCCGCCAAGACCGCGCCGCGCTACGCCACGCGCGAGGAGTGCGAGGGTCAGTGGGGACCGTCGCAATGCCAGCCGAACAACAACGGCGGCTCCTTCTTCACCCCGCTGCTGACCGGCTTCATCGTCGGCCAGATGCTGAACGGCGGCGGCTATCGCGGCGGCGGACCGCTGTACCGCGACCGCGAGGGGCGGCTGTCGAACGGCTATGGCGGCGGCTATGCCTACCGCGACTATCGCACCGGCAAGACCCTGACCAATGCGCGCGAGCATGGCGATGTCGCCCGTCAGGCCCCGACGCGGGTGCAGAGCCGAACCACCGTCGTCTCGCGCGGCGGCTTCGGCGGCGGCGGCCGGGGCTACGGCGGCTGATACAGTTCTGGCGCCGGGCGCCGGTCTTCCCCTAATAGGGATCGCGCCTACGCTTCACGACAGACCGGACCGCCCCGCCTCATGACCGCATCGCCGCCCCCGCACGGAGGCCTAGACGTCGAAAGCTGGGGCGACCCCGAGGATCCCATCGTCCTGCTGATCGGCGCGCCCGAGCGTCTGTCCGGCGACTGGCGCCGGTCGGTGCGCGCGCTGGTCGAGGCCGGCCGCAACGTCATGCTGACCGCCCACTTCGACGAGGCGGATGACAGCTCCGCCGCCCTGCGTCGACTGCTGACCGAACTCCCCTCTCGCCCGGCCATCGTCTGTTCCGACACGGCTCTGGACGCGGTCGCGCCTGCGCTCGCCGTCACCGGAGCGGCCCTGGCCAGCTGTCTGGTTGTCGTCGCCGAACGGCAGGGGGCTGTCTCGCCCGAGCTTGCGACACAGTTGGCCGGCGTTCCGATCCAGACGATCGCGCGCGCCGAGGCGCCGGACGCGGTCGAGGCCGAGAACGCCGCCCTTCTGGGCTTCCTCGAACGCCACGCCCCGCGCGACGCCCTGCATTATCAGGCCGGCTCCGATCCCCGCACCCTGCGCGACGCCCTGGGCTGTTTCGTCACCGGGGTCACGGTGGTCACGACCCTGGACGAGGCCGGACAGCCCGTCGGCCTGACCGCTAACTCCTTCTCCTCGGTGTCGCTGGACCCGCCGCTGATCCTGTTCTGCCTGGCCCGCTCGTCCACCAATGTCGATCGCTTCCGCCAGGCCGAACATTTCGCCATCAACGTCCTGCATATCGGCCAGCAGCCGACCTCCGGCGTCTTCGCCCGGTCCCAAGCCGACCGGTTCCAGGACGTTGCGTGGGAGACCTGGGACACCGGCGCGCCCATCCTGTCGGGCGCCCTGGCCAGTTTCGAATGCGGAACCGAACAGATCGTCGAGGCCGGCGATCACCTGGTCATCATTGGCCGGGTCAAGCGCGCCCGGTTCGAGCCGCGCCGCGATCCGCTGCTCTATTTCCGGGGCAAGTATCGGCGGCTGCACTTTTCCTGACCGGCCGGAATCGCTATCTCTCGCCCGAAATAGAGGAAGCCGTCCCCATGTCCGCGACCACGTCCGCCGATCCCGTCGTCATCGTCTCCTACGCCCGCACCCCGATGGGCGGTTTCCAGGGCGCGCTGTCCGACGCCAAGTCCACTGACCTGGGCGCCGTCGCGGTCAAGGCGGCGCTGGACCGCGCGGGCCTCGATCCGCAGAAGGTCGAGCAGATCATCATGGGCTGCGTCCTGCCTGCGGGCCTGGGCCAGGCGCCGGCGCGTCAGGCGGGCATGGGCGCGGGCCTGCCCACCTCGACCGAGGCGACCACCATCAACAAGATGTGCGGCTCGGGCATGCAGGCGGCCATGATGGCGCACGACGCCCTGGCCGCCGGGTCCGCCGAGGTGATCGTGGCGGGCGGCATGGAGTCCATGACCAACGCTCCGTATCTGATGCAAAAGCACCGCGGCGGCGCGCGCATCGGCCACGACGTCATTTCCGACAGCATGTATCTGGACGGGCTTGAGGACGCCTACACCCCCGGCAAGCTGATGGGGCAGTTCGCCGAGGACACGGCCAAGGTCTATCAGTTCACCCGCGAGCAGCAGGACGCCTACGCCATCGAAAGCGCCGGCCGGGCCAAGCGCGCCCAGGACTCAGGCGCCTTCGACGCCGAGATCGCCTCGGTCGAGGTCAAGACCCGCAAGGGCCCCGTCATCGTCGACCGCGACGAACAGCCGACCAAGTCCGACCCCTCCAAGATCCCCAACCTGAAGCCCGCCTTCGGCAAGGACGGCACCATCACCGCCGCCTCGGCCGCCTCGATCTCGGACGGCGCCGCCGCCCTGGTCATGATGCGTCAGTCGACGGCCCAGGCCCTGGGCCTGACGCCCATCGCCCGCGTCGTCAGCCAGGCCGCCCACGCCCAGGAGCCCAGCCTGTTCACCACCGCCCCGGTCTTCGCCCTGCAAAAGGCGCTGAAGAAGGCGGGCTGGAGCGCCGACGACGTCGATCTGTGGGAGGTCAACGAGGCCTTCGCCATCGTGCCGATGATCGCGATGCAGGAACTCGGCATCCCCCACGACAAGATCAACGTCAACGGCGGCGCCTGCGCCCTGGGCCACCCGCTCGGCGCATCCGGCGCCCGCGTCCTGACCACCCTCCTGTCCGCCCTGAAAGCCCACGGCAAGACCCGCGGCATGGCCGCCCTCTGCATCGGCGGCGGCGAAGCCACCGCGATGGGCGTGGAGTTGGTTTAGGTCGCCAAACCCGTCGTTGGCGAACGTGTAGCGTTCGCAGCGCTGAGCCACGAGCTTAGCGGTTGAAATGCTTTAAAGGCAGCGGCACACGCTAGAATAGTTGTGCTCTCGCCGAGTGATCGTTCTATGGTGGCGCTTGTTTGGCTGCCGAGGGAAGTGATGGCTAGGGGCAAACCGGGAAATACGCTGCACCGCTGGGAAGTCGCCCTCGTCAAAGCCATGCAAGCACGGGGCGGGTGGAACGATCAGGAAATCCTAGCCTACTTTACCCGGCCGCTCCGCACTGTGAACCACCGCCTGATTGGCGAGATTAGGACGCAGCAACGACATAAGGCCATCAACGCTGCCAATGACGAGGCTCTCGACGAGTTTCTGGTGACGTGGCCCGACGTTGATCCTTCAACCGGCCTCAGCATTCGTGGCGACGAGCTTCTTATCAAGGCACGCGAGGCGATGATCGCAGCCGTTCACACCTTTAATGGCGCGGGGCTGACGTTTCGGGCCGAGCTTTTCATCGTGACCGCTGTTATCGCGTGGACTTATCTGATGCACGCCTTCTACCGGCGTGAAGGCTTGGATTACAGATATAAGAAGGCTGACGGAACAGTGGTCCAGACGCCCGAAGGGGCTGAAAAATACTGGGATCTGGGATTCTGTCTGCGCAACGCAAAGTGCCCTGTTGGGAAGCCGGTGGTGCAGAACTTAGAATTCCTGCTCAGCCTTCGCCACGAAGTCGAGCATCGCTCAACTAGCCGCATCGATGACGCCGTAAGCGCCAAGCTCCAAGCCTGCTGCATCAACTTTAACGACGCTCTCAAGACTGTGTTTGGCGCGCAATACGCCCTCGAACGGCGCCTTCCTATTGCGCTACAGTTTGTAACTTTTGGCTCCGACCAGCGGGCATTGCTCAAGAAAGCTGGGGCACTTCCGCAGAACATCGTAGCGATGATGGACGCTTTTCATGCTGGGCTTTCAGAGGAGGAACAGGCTGACCCTGCTTTCGCGCACCGTGTGTTCTTCATCCCGAAGCTTGGAGCTAGGGCGAGCTCTTCGGACGAGGCTATCGAATTTATCAAGGCTGACTCAGCTGAGGGTGAAGCAATAGCGAAGGTGCTTCTCAAGGAAATCGACAAGCGCCGCTATACTGCTACCGAGGTCGTGAAAATCGTGAAGGATAGTGGCTTCCCTCGTTTCGGTATGAGGGCTCATTCCGAGCTTTGGCGGGCGTTAGACGGAAAAGCTCCCGGCAAGTCGTTTGGCGGGCCGGGGCTATATGCTGGCCAATGGGGATGGTTCGATCCTTGGATCGCTCGTGTCAAAGCCCACTGCGAGGAGAACGGTGATCGATACAAGTGAACGTCGGTTCCGCGATCGTCGCAAACAGTCGTCGCTAAGTTGATCCTTGAGCAGTGTTTGCTGTGAGACGCCCTAAGCCGCGAACGCCGCCCGGATCGGCTGCACCGTCTGGTCCGGCCGCTTCACCGGCAGGTCGAAGCTGACCACCGTGCCGACGCCCGGCTGGCTTTCCATGCTCAGCTGGCCGCCGTGCATCTCGATCAGGGACTTGGTCAAGGCCAGGCCCAGGCCGGTGCCTTGGGTGGTCTTGGAATGCTGGCCCTCGACCTGTTCGAACGGGCGGGCGAGGCGCACCAGGTCTTCGGGCGCGATGCCGATGCCGGTGTCGGCGCAGGCGACGCGGACGCGGTCCTCGCCCTCGGCGCCCACGAAGCGTTTCAGCGACACGACGATGGAGCCGCCCTCGGGCGTGAACTTCACGGCGTTGGAGATCAGGTTCAGCATCACCTGTTTGACGCCGCGTTGATCGGCCTCGATGTCGGGCAGGTCGCCGGCCTCGACCGCGATCTTCAGGCCTGCCTCCTGCACCTTGCCGCGCATCAGCCGCACCGCGTCCTCGCACACGTCGCGCAAGGACACCGGCTCATAGTGCAGGGTCATCTTGCCGGCCTCGATCTTGGCCATGTCCAAGACGTCATTGATCAGGCTGAGCAGGTGCTGGCCCGACTTCAGGATGTCGCCCGCGTATCCCTTGTATTTCTCGTTCAGCGGCCCGAACAGCTCGCTGGCCATGATCTCGGAGAAGCCGTTGATGGCGTTCAACGGTGTGCGCAGCTCGTGGCTCATATTGGCCAGGAACTCGGACTTGGCCTGGTTGGCGGCCTCGGCCCGGGTCATGGCCACCTCGTACTTGCGCGCCAGCAGCGACAGCTTCTCCTGGCTGGACTCCAGCTGGTCGACGGTCGCCCGCAGATCGTCGGCGGCGCGGCGGCGCTCGGCCTCCTGGCGTTTGATCGCGGTGATGTCGGCGGCGGTGACGACCGAGCCGCCTTCGGAGGTGAACCGCTCGGACAGTTGCAGCCAGCGCCCGTCGTTCAGCTCGACTTCGCGCAGGCCCGCACGACCGCTGGCCGGACGATGCTCGGCCTTGATGGCCAAGCCGGCGATCCGGTTCAGCTCGTCCTTCATGGCGCCGCGCCGCACCACGCCGTGATCGAAGTTGAAGGCGTCCTCGAACGCCTGGTTCCACAGGATCAGCCGGCCCTGACGATCGAACAGGACAAAGGCCTCGGAGATGCTCTCCACCCCGTCGCGCAGCCGGCTTTCGGCGGCCTGGGCGGCGGCGCGGGCGCGGCGGGCCTCGGTGATGTCCAGCGCCACGCCCAGGATGGCGGAAAAGCCCATGTCGCCGCGCTCGCCGCGCGCCTGGCCCCGCGCGTCGATCCACCGCGCCCGCCCGTCCGGTCCCGCCACCGGGAAGGTGATCTCAAAGGCGCCGTAGGCCGCCGCCTGGCGCAGGGCGTGGCGGAAATCTTCCTGAAAGCGCGGATGGACGCGGCCGATCACATCCTCGGCGTCGGTCACACCGCCGCGCGAGAAGCCCAGCAGGGCGGCCATATAGTCTGACAGCGACACCTCGCCCTTGGCCAGATCCCACTCCCACACCCCGCACCGCGCGGCTTCGACGGCGATGCGGAACCGCTTTTCGGTGGCCACCCGTTCGCGGTGCTGGCGCGTCTGGCGCAGGCCATAGAGGACGAACAGGACCACGACCCCGACCCCCAGCAGCAGCGGCGCGAGCACCACCCAGGCGTCGTCGAAGAAGGAGGCGGTCGTCCCTTCCGAGATCGCGACCACATACGGGCCGCCCGCCCGGGCCTGAGCGGCGGCAGCAAGGCCGGCCTGGCCGCCCAGTTTCACGGCGCGCGGTTCGGCCTGACCGACCAAGGCCGAGGCATCGACGCCGATCAGGGTGCGGATGGGTTGGCCAATCTCGGCGGCGCGCGCCGAGGCCAGCACCACGCCGCCCGCTGACACGATCCGCGTCTCGCCGCCTTTCGGCAGGACGGGGGCGATCCGCGCCTCCAGCCTCAGGCCGTCGGCATTGGCCTGGCCGGCGACGACCGGTCCTTCACCCTTGCCGGCCTGAACCGTCTCGCCGGGGCCGACCAGGGTGAAGGCGACCTTGGGCGCAGCGGCCTGCGCGGCCTCGACGACCTCTATGGGGGCGCGTTTGTCGGCGATGGCGGTGCGGCCGGCGGCCAGGCCCGCTTCGGCCGACTGGATCAAGGCGCCGGTCTGGCTGGCGACCAGCTCGGCGTTCAGCTTCAGATTTTCGGCTTCCAGGCGGCTGATTTCGCGGGTCGGCCGGCTGAACTCGCGCGACGCCATCAGGGCATAGGCGGCCGCGATCAGCGCCAGCACCAGGACGGCGATCCGCAACCAGGCAGGCGCGCCGGCGGCGCGGTCGGAGGCGCGACGCCCCGACCGATTTTCCCGCCGCTCCTCGTCCCGCAAGCCCCGACCCTCCGACAAACACTTCGTTGTCGGAATCTAGGCTGCGTCGCGGATTCGTGTCGAGGCTCGGCGCGCGCTTTTAACGGGTTTTTAAGCGGCGGCGACCGGCGACAGCAGGCGTTCCGGCGCGGGCTCCAGCACCCGCGTCACCCCATGCAGCACATCACGCGCCTGTCGGGCCAGGGTCAGGACGGCCGGCGGCGCATCGTCTGGCGTCTCGGCGACCAGATCCACCAGATCCTGGGCCAGGCGCATCAGTTGGGGCGCGGCGGCGATTAGCCGGGCCTGAAACTCGATATGCTGGGGATCGCGGTCGTATTCGGCGCCCGGCACGCGCCAACCGCCCCAGTCCGCCCGATCGGTGACGACGACCGGATAGGTGCCGGGATGGGGGTGATGCAGGCAATCCTCGGGCAACTGCCATTTGTTGCGCGCGCGCAGCAGCCGCCAGTCGCCCAAGCCTTGGTCCGAGGCCGGATCGTCGGTCGCCAACAACAGTTCGTTGGCGGTGAACTCGCGCCCCAGACCGACGTCATAGGTGACGCGCACAGGCTCTTCGAACCCCTTGGCCCAGACGGGCTGGACCTGTTCGATAAAGGCCCAGGCGCCGACGCACTCGACCCAGACCTTCTGACCCTTCTGGAACTGCGCGCGCGCCATGCCATCCTCCGATATTCGAAGGAACAGCATGAACGACGATCCTTGACGCCCGGTGTCGGGGCGCGGTTACGCAGGTCTTAACGCGAGATGCTTTCCAGCGTCTCGCCGGCGTATTTCTCCTTCACGCGCGTCGACAGGTCGCCCAGCGACACGACGCCGACCACGCGGCCGTGCTTGTCCACGACCGGGGCGCGTCGGATTTGCTTGGCGCCCATCAGGTCCAGCACGACCTTCAGGTCGTCGGTGTCCAGCACCGTCTGCGGATCGCGGGTGATGAACTCCACCACCGAGGCGCTCGAGGCGGCGCCCGTCGCCAGGGCGCGCACCACGATGTCGCGGTCGGTGATGGTGCCGATCAACTGGTCGCCGTCCGCCACGGGCACGAAGCCGAAGCCGCCCTTGGCCATGCGGCTGGCCACGTCCTGGATGGTGTCGGCGGGGCGGGCCAGATGCACGTCCTTGGTCATCACGTCGCGGATTTTCATGGCGGGTTTCCTTGGTTGAAGCGTTGCGCTGGAAAACCCGCCGCGAGCGCGGCGGTTCCGGTCAGGGCGTCCGCATCGGAGGAAGGCCCTGGGCCGCCCGCACCAGCTGAACGAACTCGGCCCGATCGCCATAGGGGCCTTCGCCCCTGGCCCCTTGCGCCTGATCGATGATCCGGTCCCAGCCATAGTCGGCCGTCATCCACGGATCGCCTCGCAGCTTCTGCCCAAAGCCCGCGACCGCGATCGCCCAGCGCGTGGCCTCGGGCGGCTGGGCGCTGACCGGCCCGCCCGCGCGGTTGGTCAGCGGCTGCTGGATCAGGTCCGAGCGGCTCTGGCCCGGCTGTTTGTAGCGCACCTGGATAAAGCCGATCTCGCCGTTCGGATCGCCGCCGCCGACCCCGATACGGTTATCGGGATAGCGCCGATCGGGGATCTGCGTATGGCCGCCGACGAGGGTGATCTCATACAGGGCCGTGACGCTGGCGCCGGATCCGACCTCGCCCGCATCGACTTGGTCGTTGTTGAAGTCTTCCTCGTTCAACAGCCGGGTCTCATAGCCGATCAGCCGCCATTCGGCGACGCGCGCGGGATTGAACTCGACCTGGATCTTGACGTCGTCGGCGATGGGGAAGGCGCCCTTGTCGAAGGCCGGCCCGAACAGCCGGCGCGCATCACTAAGGTCCCCGACATAGGCCGCAACCCCATTGCCCGCCTGGGCGATGGTCTGCATCCGCGCATCCTGATAGTTGCCGCGCCCGAAGCCATAGACCGACAGATAGATGCCGGTCCCGCGCTTTTCGGCGACATAGTCCTCCAGCCGCTTGTCGTCGGTCACGCCGACGTTGAAGTCGCCGTCGGTGAACATCAGGATGCGGTTGACCTTGTCGCGGGCGAAGTTCGCCTGGGCCTGGTCATAGGCATTGGTCATGCCGGTCGCCCCGGCCGTGCCGCCCGAAGCCTTCAGGCTGGCGACGGCGCAGCGCATCTTCAGCTTCTCGTCGCCCTTGGTGGGCTGCAAGGTCGTGCCGGCGCCTTCCGCGTAATAGGTGACGGCCAAGGTGTCCTGCGGCCTCAGCCGGTCGATGGCCAGGTTCATCGCCTTCTTGGCCAGATCCAGCTTGTCGGGGCTGCCCATCGAGCCGGAGACGTCGACCAGGAAGGTCAGGTTGAGCGGCCGCTGCTCGCCCGCCGGCAGTTCGTAACCTTGCAGGCCGATGTGCACGATTTGACGCCCGTCAGCCCAGGGCGAGGCCGCGACCGCCGTCGTGATGGCGAAGGGCCGGGTCTGGCTGGTCGGCCGGGCATAATCATAGTCGAAGGCGTTGATCAGCTCCTCCACCCGCACCGCATCCTTGGGCGGCGCACGACCCTCGTCGATGAAGCGCTTCACGTTCGAATAGGACGCCGTGTCCACGTCGATGGAGAAGGTTGAGACCGGCTGATCGCTGGTCCGCTTCACTGGATTGGGCGTCGCATCCGGATAGCGTTCGGTGTCGGCAGGGAGCGGCGTCATCATGCCGGGCGACGTCGGGGCGCCTGGTGATCGCGTGATCCGGGAGCCTGTGACGACAATATCTTGCGGCGCCATCGATGACGGCGCGGGGGCGGGCGATGGAGGAGGCGGAGGCGGAGGCGGTGGCGCGCCGTAGGGGACGCGATCCTCCTTGCGTGTCGGCGTGATCCTCACCGGCGGGGTCGGCGGACCGGTGCGCGGCGCCGGCGGTGCGGCGACTGGCTGAGGCGATCCCAGCTCAAAACCGAGAGGCCGGCACGCCGCCGGCGTCGGTTCGCCATCCAGCGGCTTGGCCAGGGCGACGCTCGGCACGGCGACCGGCGGCGCAGCGAACGACAGGCTCAGAACGGACAGCGCCGCCATCCTGATGATGCGTGGCATGGCTTCCTCCGGTTGTTGTCTTGACGCCAGTCGCGGGTCGTCCTGGGGCGAAACTGTGGCGACAGAACCCGCTCGACGCACGACGATCTTTCAGCGTGTCTTTCGTGTCCTCTCGCAATCGCCGATCAGGACCTCCACAATAGAGGCCAAGCTTGGGGGAATGCGATGGCTGAGGCGACGACGGGACTGGATCTGGGCGCGGCGGCCGCTCTGCTGGCCGCGGGCGTGCTCGCCGTGCCGGTGTTCAAACGCATCGGCCTGGGATCGGTGCTGGGCTATCTGGCGGCGGGCCTCGCCATCGGTCCCTTCGGTCTGAAGCTGTTCCGCGAGCCCGAGACCATCCTGCACGTCGCCGAGTTCGGCGTGGTCATCTTCCTGTTCATCATCGGGCTGGAGATGCGGCCCAAACGTCTGTGGGGACTGCGCAAGGAAATCTTCGGCCTCGGCGCGGCCCAGGTGCTGTTCTGCGGCCTGATCCTGACCCTGACGGCCATGCTGGCGGGCTTCTCAGCACCTGTCGCCTTCGTCGGCGCCATGGGCTTTGTCCTGTCGTCCACCGCCGTCATCATGCAGATGCTGGAAGAGCGTGGCGAAATCGCGGGCGGGCCGGGCCAGCGCGCGGTCTCCATCCTGCTGCTCGAAGACCTGGCCATCGTGCCGCTCCTGGCCATCGTCGCCGTCCTGGCCTCGGTGCTGGGCGTGGCCAACGAACAGGCGCCGCCCCTGTGGCAGACCGTCGGCTTCGCGGTCGCGGCGGTCGGCGGGGTGCTGCTGGCCGGCAAATATCTGGTCAATCCGGTCTTCCGCCTGCTGGCCCAATACGGCGGGCGCGAGGTGATGACGGCCGCCGCACTGCTGGTCGTGGTCGGCGCCGCCTGGGCCATGTCGCTGGGCGGCCTGTCCATGGCCATGGGCGCCTTCCTGGCCGGGGTCCTGCTGTCGGAGTCCACCTTCCGCCATCAGCTGGAGGCGGACGTCGAGCCGTTCCGCGCCATCCTGCTGGGCCTGTTCTTCCTCAGCGTCGGCATGTCGCTGGACGTGTCGGTGGTCGTCGCCGACTGGCGTCTGGTGCTGGGCGGGGTCGTCGCCTTCATGCTGGTCAAGGGCGTGGGCATCTATGCCGTCGCGCGCCTGTTCAAGGCCACCCACCACGAGGCGGTCGAGCGCGCCGGCCTGTTCGCGCAAGGCGGCGAGTTCGCCTTCGTCCTGTACGGCGCCGCCGTCGCCGCCGGCCTGTTCGACGCCCGCATCGGGGCGATGATGTCGGCGGTGGTCATCCTGTCGATGGCCCTGACGCCCCTGACCTCGCTGCTGATCGCGCGTCTGTCGCCCAAGCCGGTCCAGGACGCCGAAAGCGCCGAGGGCGTGGATTTCGCTAAGGACCTGCGCGGCCAGGTGCTGATCATCGGCTTCGGCCGTTTCGCCCAGGTCGTGTCCCAACCCCTGCTGGCCCGCGACGTCGATGTGTCGATCATCGAGAACGACGTGGAGATGATCCAGGCCGCCTCCCAGTTCGGGTTCAAGGTCTATTACGGCGACGGCACCCAGCTGCACACCCTGCGCGCGTCAGGCGCGGAGGAGGCCGAGATGGTCCTGGTCTGCGTCGATAAGCCCGAGGCTGCCGACCGCATCGTCGAACTGGTCAAGTCGGAGTTCCCGACCACCCGGATCATGGCCCGCGCCTTCGACCGAGGGCATTCGATGCGCCTGATCCAGGCCGGGGTGGACTATCAGATCCGAGAGACCTTTGAGTCGGCGCTCAAGTTCGGCGAGCGCGCGCTGGTCGAACTGGGGCTGGACGAGCATGAGGCGGCCGAGACCATCGGCGACGTGCGCCGTCGCGACGAGGCCCGGCTGGACCTGCAGCTGACCGGCGGGCTCAAGGCCGGCCGCCAGCTGATGCGCGGCAATATGCCGACGCCCCAGCCCGCCCCCTATATCAAGCCCCGCCGCGAAGGCCGTCTGCTGAACGAGGACGAGGCGGGCCCGGCCGCGCCGGACACCCGGCGCGAGCCCGCAGACACCTGATCGCTACTGGCTGGTGCCCTTCTCCAGACGCGCGCCGGCCAGTTGCGCCTTGGCCTGAAGATAGGGCGTCGCGGACACCAGTTGCGAGATGGCGTTGAAACGCTCGGTCGTCAGGCCGGACGCCTCGACCGCCGCTGTCAATTTGGCGCTCTGCTCGGGCGTTGCCTGATTGTTCTGCACCTCGGCTGTGACGGCGCGGATCTGCGTCATGGCGGTGACGAAGCGGTTCAGTTCGTCATCCGTCACGGCGGCGGCCGGGGTGCCGGGCGCTGGCGGCGTGGCGTTGACCACCCGAATGCGCGCCGCCAGGGCCGGATCGGCGGCGACGGCGTTGGACAGGGTGTTGAAGCGCGTCACATCCAGCCCCGAATCCTGCACCGCGGCGGCCATCTGCGCCTGCTGTTCCGGCGTCGGCTGGGCGCCGTTCAGCGTGTCGCTGACGGCTCTCACCTTGGCCATGGCGTCGTCGAAGTTCTTCAGCTCGTCATCGGTGAAGGTGGTCGAGCCGGCCATTGGCGCGGCCGTCGGCGTCTGTGCCGTCGTCGATGCCTCTTGGGCGTGAGCGTTCGCGGCGGTCGCAAAAAGGGCGACGGAAGCAAGAAGGGCGAGGCGGGGCGTGCGCAGGGGAATGTCCTTTCGGTCTGGCGTCCACTGGAAGGGCCGTCCGACGACGGCGACGACGCAATCACGTCATCGCTCCCCAGGAGCGTGGAGCCTGAAGCAGACGAAGGGGGAGCCTTCATAACCTAGGCGCCGATGCGCCTCGCACCACCCCTTGGACGCTGGAGGCGCGATCAAGGATGCGTTAGACGGGCGTGATCCTTGTTGAGGTTTGTGCATGAAACGTCTCGCCATCGCCGCCCTGGCCCTCGTCGCGGTCGCCGCGCCGGCTGTCACCGTCACCGCCTGGGGCAATACCGGCCACCGCCTGATCGGCGTGGCGGCGATGCGGGCCCTGCCTGACGAATTGCCCGCCTTCCTGCGCACCCCGGCCGCCATCGCCGACGTGGGCGAACTGGCGCGCGAGCCCGACCGCTGGAAGGGCGCCGGCCAGCCCCACGACCGCGAGCGCGACACCGCCCACTTCGTCGACATGGACGACCAGGGCCGGATCTTCGACCAGCGCGGCATGAGCCTCGCCGACCTGCCGCGCCTGAAATCGGAATATGACGCCGCCCTGACCAAGGCCGGTCTGGACGTCAACGACGCCGGCTATCTGCCCTACGCCATGATGGACGCCTGGCAGCAGCTGGGCCGCGACTTCGCCTATTGGCGCGTGCTGAACGCCGCCGAGAGGCGCGAGACCAATATGGAGCGCCAGGCCTGGTATCGCGCCGACCGCATCCGTCGCGAGGCCCTGATCCTGCGCGACATCGGCGTCATGGGCCACTACGTCGGCGACGGCTCGCAACCGCATCACACCAGCATCCACTACAACGGCTGGGGCGACTTCCCGAATCCGGAAGGCTTCACCAACTCGCGCCAGACCCACGCCGTGTTCGAGGGCGATTTCACCAACCGCGTCGCCCGTCTGGACGCCGTTGAGGCCGCCATGCCGGCCGCCAACCTGGACGGGTTCGACGTCAAGGCGCGCACCGTCTCCTATCTGACCACGACGCTGGGCACGGTGATCCCCTTCTATCGTCTGGAAAAGGCCGGCGGCTTCCGTGACGCCGATCCGCGCGGCGCGGCCTTCGTCAACGAACGTCTGGCGGCGGGCGCCGGTGAACTGCGCGACTTCATCGTCTCCGCCTGGACCGCCTCGGGCAGCGCCTCCATCGGCTGGCCCGCCGTCAAGGTCGCCGAGGTCGAGGCCGGAACCGCCGACCCCTGGATCGCCATGGTGGGCGAGGACTAAGGCCCCTACTTTCGTCATCCTCCGACGAGCGTAGCGAGATCGGGAGACCTAGCGGCGCGCGTAAGCGCGAACCTGTCGCGGGCTCGATCTCATGCATCGTGCGTCGGACGCATCGCCTTCGGCGCCGCTGGGTCCCCCGGTCTGCGCCGCAAGCGACTTGCCGGAGGATGACGAAAGAAGAGGGGGTGCTTTCCGCGCGTGGGCTGAGGCGTTAAGCAGCGCCCATGTCCGACCTTCCTCCTCCCGCCGTCATCCTCGACAAGTCGCAGATGGCCGAGAACATCGGCGCCGTGGCGCGGGTGATGGCCAACTTCGGCCTGTCGGACCTGCGCCTGGTCAGCCCCCGCGACGGCTGGCCCCAGGAGCGGGCCTGGGCCACGGCCTCGGGCGCCGACTGGGTCTTGGACGGGGTGCGGGTGTTCGACAGTGTCGCCGAGGCCATCGCCGACCTGAACACCGTCTTCGCCACCACCGCCCGCCCGCGCGAGACGCGCCAGCCCGTGCGCACGCCGCGCGAGGCCAGTCGCGTCCTCTATGACGACACCGCCTCCGGCCTGAAGACGGGCCTCTTGTTCGGCGGCGAGCGCGCCGGGCTGGAGACGACCGACATCGCCCTGTGCGCCGGCATCGTCACCATTCCGATCGACCCGAAGCACCACTCGCTGAACTTGGCCCAGGCCGTGGCGATCAACGCCTATGAATGGCGCACGCTGATCCTGGATGCCCCGCCGCCGCGCTTTCGCGACAGCGAACCGCCGGCGTCGAACGACCTGCTGGTCGGCATGTACGAGCATCTGGAGGAAGAGCTGGAAAACGGCGGCTTCTTCTATCCGCCCGAGAAGAAGCGCTCGATGAGCCAGAACCTGCGCGTCATGCTGGGCCGCGCCGCCTTCTCCGAACAAGAGGTCGCCACCATGCGCGGCGCCATCCACGCCCTGTCGCGCGGCCGCGGCCGCGTGCTGGCCAAGCTGGCGGCCGAACGCGCGGCGAAGGCCAAGACGGACATGCCCGAGTGAAAGCCTGGCTGATCTATCCGCTGGCGGCCCTGGCGGAGATCGGCGGCTGTTTCGCTTTCTGGGCCTGGCTGAAGCTGGATCGTTCACCCCTGTGGCTGGCGCCCGGCGTCGCCTGCCTGATCGCCTTCGCCTGGCTCCTGACCCTGGTCCCCAGCGACGCGGCGGGCCGCGCCTTCGCGGCCTACGGCGGCGTCTATATCTGCGCCTCCCTGATCTGGATGGCGCTGGTCGAGAAGACCCCGCCGGATCGCTGGGACATCCTGGGCGGCCTTGTCTGCCTGGTCGGCGCCGGGCTCATTCTATTCGGCCCGAGGGCCTAGCCAGCTGAACTGAGAGACACAATCGCAGACATTTCAAACTTTTGTCTCGCGTCAGCGTCATCTTCCTGCCCGCGCCCTCAGGCCGTGCGATCCTGTCTCGGTTCGCCCGCAGCGGATGCATCGCACGGTCGGGGAGGCCGAGATCAGACGAATTAGACGGTGTTTTTCCGATGCGACCGTCTGAATCGACGATGGCGCGTCAGCCCGCGCCCAGCAGGTCCGACCAGCGCCAGCTGCCCTTGCCCAACGCGAGCTGCGCGCCGCCGGGGCGGTCTTCCAGCTTCAGCACGGCCAGGCCCGTCATGCGCTGGCTCTTGCACTCGGCCGGGGCGAAGGCGACTTCCAGGGCGATGGCCTGGCGCACGCCCGCCAGACCCTTGCCCGCCTGGTTGCGGCTTTGCAGCCAGTCGCCGTTCCAGACCAGGATGGCGCGTCCGTTCGCATCCATATCCTGGGACGCGGCGATGACGGCGCGGCGCACGGCCTGGTCGTCGCGCACCGCGTCCTGAACCCAGCGCACCATGTCGCACGATCCTCCGCCCGAGCCTGAACCGGCGCCAGTCCCGCCCGAACCGCCCGAGCCGCCGACGCCCGTTCCGCCGCCGCCGCCCGGACCTGCGCCGACCGTCATGGCGCCGGCGATCTGGGTCGCGCCCAGCAGGGGCAGGGGCGGACCCGGCGGGGCGGGCGCGGCAGGCAGGGGTTCGACGTCGGGCGGGCGTTTGCTCACCACCAATCGCGGTCGCGCCGCCGCCACGGCCGGCGGTCGCCGCTGGGGCGCGGGCTTGGGCGGCGCAGCCGCCTGGGCGGCGGCGGCCGGCGCGTCGGGCTTTGGCGAGAGATCGGGCGCGATCACGCGCGCGGGCGGCGGCGGAGGCCGCGGGGGCGGCTCGACCAGTTCGACCATCATCGGCGGCGTCTGCGGCACCTCGACGATCGGCTCCGCCTGGCCGTGCATCAGCAGCGCCAGCCCCAGATGCGCGGCCAGGATCGGCGTCGCCGCCAGCGCCCAGCGCCGTGTGCGCGCCGCGCTCAATCGCCTATCCGTGATGGGAGTTGAACACGCCGCCGCATGGTCATCGGGACAAAACGCCTGTAAAAACCGCCATGCCCCGTTGAAAACATTCGGTCGCGTCAGGAAAGTGGCGTCGTCGTGAATACAACCGCGCGACGGCGCAGAGCGGCGATAGATGAGCGTGTCCGCCCTCCGGCATCAGCCATCGGCGGCGCAACGTCTTCACTGAGGCGATGGTTCCGTGCTCATGCAAGAATAACGCGAATATTCGATCTGCTTATGGTCAAGCTGACACGATGCCGCCCAAAGCGCGTCATTACTCCGCCTTGTCTCATACGCCATTTTCATCTTGCGCATGAACTGGGTGTGGCGCTCCCGGCAAGAAGGAGACAGAACTTGAGCAGATCGAAACTCAGGACGGCGGTCGTCGGCGGCGCCCTCATCGCCCTCGGCTTTGCGGCCAGCGGCTGCGCCAGCCATCGTTTCGTGCGTGATCAGGTCGAGGTCGTCGACAACCGCGTGACCACCGTCGAAGGCACCGCAGGCCAGGCCCTGCAACGCGCCAACGACGCGCACAAACTGGCCGAGGGCAAGTTCCTCTATCAAGTCGTGCTGTCGGACGATTCCGTGAAATTCCCCACCGACGCGGCGGCCCTGTCGCCCGAGGCTGAGCAGCGCCTGGCCCAGTTCGCCCAGCGTTTGCAGGGCGAGAACAAGAACGTCTATTTGGAAATCCAGGGCTACACCGACTCGACCGGCACGCCCGAGCATAACGACCAGCTGGGCGAGCAACGCGCCGAGGCCGTGCGTCGCTTCCTGAACCGCCAGGGCGTCGCCCTGAACCGCATGGCCACCATCTCCTATGGCCAGGAACAGCCGGTGGCCTCGAACGACACGCCCGAGGGCCGTTCGCAGAACCGCCGCGTGACCATCGTCGTCCTGGCCTAAGCCGCCTCGACCTCGAACACCGGAACGGCGGCCGCCTTCGCAGCGGCCGCCGTTTTCGTGTCTACAGCGTGTCGAAGAACGCCGGCACGGCCTGCGTCGCCGGCCCGTAAACGCCTTCGTCGAACAGGCGCGCCCCCGACGTGGGCTCCAGATTGATCTCCACCGTCCGCGCTCCGGCATACCGCGCCGCCTGCACGAACCCCGCTGCCGGATAGACCGCGCCCGACGTGCCTATGGACACGAACAGGTCGCAGGCCTCCAGCGCCCGCTCGATCCGCTCCATCTGAAGCGGCATCTCCCCGAACCAGACGATGTGCGGCCGCATGACGCCTTCGGGATGATGCGGCGAGGCTTCGTCCGCCGCCATGTCCCCGGCCCAGTCCATCACCACGCCCGACCGGGTGCAGCGGCCTTTCAGCAGTTCGCCGTGCATATGGATCAACTCAAACCCGGCGGCTGGCGGCGTCTCTTCATGCGCCCGGTCGTGCAGATCATCGACGTTCTGCGTCACAAGCAGGAAGTCGCCTTCCCACCGTGTCGCCAAGTCCGCCAGCGCCCGGTGCGCCGCATTGGGCCGCACCTCGGCCAACTGTCGCCGCCGCTGATTATAGAAGTCCTGCACCAGCGCCGGATCGACCGCATAGCCTTCGGGCGTCGCCACATCCTCGACCCGATGCCCGCACCACAGCCCGTCCGACGCCCGAAAGGTCGGCACGCCGCTCTCGGCCGATATCCCGGCCCCGGTCAGGACGACGAGGTTTGTGTGTGACATGACGGCTTCATACCATCCTGCGCCTGCCCTAGAAGAGGAGGGAATCGTTCAGGAGCCTCCGCCATGAAAACCCGCGCCGCCGTCGCCTTCGAGGCCAAACGTCCGTTGGAGATCGTCGAGGTCGATCTGGAGGGGCCCCGCGCGGGCGAGGTGCTGATCGAGATCAAGGCCACCGGCATCTGCCACACCGACGCCTATACGCTGGACGGGCTGGACTCCGAGGGCGTCTTCCCCTCGATCCTAGGCCACGAGGGCGCGGGCGTGGTGGTCGAGGTGGGGCCGGGCGTGACCTCGGTCGCGGTCGGCGATCACGTCATCCCGCTGTACACGCCGGAATGCCGCCAGTGTAAGTCGTGCCTGTCGCGCAAGACCAACCTGTGCACCGCCATTCGCGGCACCCAGGGCAAGGGCGTCATGCCCGACGGCACCAGCCGCTTCAGCTATAAGGGTCAGGCGATCGCCCACTATATGGGCTGCTCGACCTTCTCGAACTACACCGTCTTGCCCGAGATCGCGGTGGCCAAGATCCGCAAGGACGCGCCCTTCGACAAGGCCTGCTACGTCGGTTGCGGCGTGACCACCGGCGTCGGCGCCGTGGTCAACACGGCCAAGGTCGAGCCGGGCGCCAACTGCGTCGTTTTCGGCCTGGGCGGCATCGGCCTGAACGTCATCCAGGGGTTGAAGATGGTCGGGGCCGACATGATCGTCGGCGTGGATATCAACGGCGACAAGGAAGAATGGGGCCGTCGCTTCGGCATGACCCATTTCGTCAATCCGAAGGAGGTTTCCGACGTCGTGGCCCATCTGGTCCAGCTGACCGACGGCGGCGCGGACTACACCTTCGACTGCACCGGCAACACCGTCGTCATGCGCCAGGCGCTTGAGGCCTGCCACCGCGGCTGGGGCGAGAGCGTCGTCATCGGCGTCGCCGAATCCGGCAAGGAGATCGCCACCCGCCCGTTCCAGCTGGTCACCGGTCGCGTCTGGCGCGGATCGGCCTTCGGCGGTGCGCGCGGCCGCACCGACACGCCCAAGATCGTCGACTGGTACATGGACGGCAAGATCGAGATCGACCCGATGATTACCCACACCTTCGCCCTGGACGACATCAACAAGGCCTTCGACCTGATGCACGAGGGCAAGAGCATCCGCTCGGTCGTGGTGTTCTGACGCCTTGCGCGCCGCCGGGTTCGTTGTTTAAGAAAACGGACTGAAAGAGGGAGGTCTGACCATGTTCACTCACGTCACCGTCGGCGCCAACGACATCGAGGCGTCGCGCCGGTTCTACGACGCCGCGCTCGGCGCCCTGGGCGTCGAGCCGGGCCAGGGGCCTGATCCCAAGGGCCGCTACTGGTGGCGCACCCGCATGGGCGCCTTTGCGATCGGCGCGCCGATCGACGGCGAGCCGGCCTGCCACGCCAACGGCGGCACCATCGGCTTTCACGCCAAGACGTCCGAGATGGTCCAGGCCTTCCATGACGCGGGCGTCGCCGCCGGCGGTCGCGCCATCGAGGACCCGCCCGGCGAACGCAAGGGCCCCTTCGGCCCCATGATCCTGGCCTATCTGCGCGATCCGTCCGGCAACAAGATCTGCGCCATGCACAGGCAGGGCTGAAGGCGTCAGCCGGCGGCTTGGGCCTCGCGGTATCGCATGTCGCGCGGACCATGGGCGGCGATGGTCGCACACTGGTCCGCGACGGCCTTCCGATAGGCCGGGCGGTTCAGGCAGCGGTCGAAATAGGCCTGTAGCGCCGGATAGGCTTTGAGCAGGTCCAGAGACGCGGCGATTTTCAGCACCGAACTCATCATCAGGTCGGCGACCGTGAACGTTTCGCCGACCAGCCACCGCCGGTCGCCCAGCGCGAGTTGAAGCGCGGACAATCGCTTTTCGGCGAAAGGCAGAACCTGCGCCCGCCGCACCGCCTTGGCCGCTTCGTCAGGCAGGAAGAACTCAGCCTCGGCGACATTGTTCAGCGCGCCTTCGACACTGTTCAAGGCGGCGAAATACCAGGTCAGAACCTGCGCTCGCTTCACCGGATCGGGTGGGATTAACACTCCCGCCCGTTCAGCGATGTCCCAGACGATGGCACCGCTTTCGAACATCGGCGGGCGGCCGTCTTCTTCCAGCGTCGGCACCTGACCAAAGGGTTGAAGCGCGCGGTGTTCCGCCGACTTCTGGTCGACTGCATCCAGCAACCGAATTTCGTAGGCCCAGCCCGCCTCGTTCAGGATCCATCGCACGCGGTGATCCCGAACTTGTCCGGCGGCGAAGGGCGGAACCCATTTGAAGGCGGTGACGGTGATCATCGGCTGTCCTCATGGTCGGTCGCGCGCCGACCCTATCACGAGCTTCGCGCATTGCGGACATCGGCAGGTTGCACTAGCCAGATGTCATGACCTTGCAGACCATCAAGACCCACGTCGTCCACGGCGGAACCCTGCGCTATCTGAAGCACGACAGCACAGCGACCGGCACGCCGATGACGCTGTCGGTCTTCACGCCGGCGGGCGAGGGGCCTTTCCCGGTGCTGATCTGGCTGTCGGGCCTGACCTGCACCGAGGATAATTTCACCACCAAGGCGGGGGCCTACCAGGCCGCCGCCGACCACGGCGTCATCATCGTGGCGCCCGACACCAGCCCGCGCGGAGAGGGCGTCGCCGACGATCCCGCCTATGACCTGGGCCAGGGCGCGGGCTTCTATCTGGATGCGACGCAGGCGCCCTGGGCGCCGCATTTCCGCATGGAGACCTATGTCACCGAGGAACTGATCGCCCTGATCGACGCCGAGTTTGCGACCACGGGCGTCCGCTCGATCAGCGGCCATTCGATGGGCGGCCACGGCGCCCTGACGCTGGCGCTGAACCACCCCGACCTGTTTCGTTCGGTCTCCGCCTTCGCGCCGATCTGCTCGCCCACACGATGCGCCTGGGGCGAAAAGGCCTTCACCGCCTATCTGGGCGACGACCGTGCGACGTGGGACCGCTACGACGCCGCCAAGCTGATCACCGCCGGCGCGGCGCGCGGCGTCTATGACGACATCCTGATCGACCAAGGCGACGCCGACAGCTTCCTGGCCGAGCAGCTGAAGCCCGAGCTGCTCCAAGCCGCCGCCGACGCCGCCGGCCAGAAGATCACCCTGCGGATGCAGCCGGGCTACGACCACTCCTACTTCTTCATGGCCAGCTTCATCGCCGACCACGTCGCCTTTCACGCCGAACGTTTGAAAGTCTAGGCGCCAAATGGGACGCCGGGTTTGGATCGCTGTCGCAGTGCTGCTGCTGGCGGGCCCAGCCTTGGCACAGGAGCAGGTCGGCGATCTGGATTGGCGACCAAAGGTGGCGTCGCCCGCCTATGTGACGGATGGGCCTGTCGTGCTTGTCGATCAGGGCCACGGCAGCGAGCAGACGATCGAAGGTCGTTATGCCGCCTTCGCCGCGTTGATGCGGGCTGATGGATATCGGATCGAAGCCAGTCGGGGGCGTCTCGATGCGCCCGGCGCGCTTGATGGCGTGGTGGTGTTGGTCATCGCCAATCCGGCGCGACCGGCGGACGGCTCGCGCGCCTCGGCTTTCGACGACGACGAGATCGAGGCGATCCGCCGATGGGTGGAGCAGGGCGGGGCGTTGCTTCTGGCCGCCGATCACGCGCCCCATGGTTCCGCCGCCGAAGCCCTGGCTGCCAAGTTCGGCGTGTCGATGGGCACAGGTTACGCCTTCCAGTCCGTGGGCGGCGACCTCACGGCCAATCTGCTCTTTCCGCGCCCGGAGCTTGCAGATCATCCGATCATCGAAGGCCGCGACCAAAGCGAGCGCTTGACGGTCGTCAAGAGCTTCACCGGGCAGTCGCTGTCGGGGCCGGCAGACGCAACCGTGTTGCTTGCAATGAGCGCAGATGCGCGAGAGGCTCCCGATTTCGAAGCCTTGCAAACGATCCGAACGCGGCTTCGGGCTGGCCAGGATCCAGCCGTCGTCCTTGCCGAGCTGTCGCGGCCCGCCTTACCCGCCCAAGGTCTGGCTTTGCGCCTTGGCGCGGGGCGGGCGGTCGTGCTGGGAGAGGCGGGGATGCTCACGGCCCAGATCGTGCGCTTTCCTGACCAGGCGGATAGCGAGCCTGTTCGCATGGGGCTGAATACGGCCGGTCATGACGATCAACAGTTCGTCCTGAACCTTATGCACTGGCTGTCGCGTCTGCTCCCCTGATGCTACAGGGCCGACATGAGCGCTTCTGATCCCTACGAACCCATGTTTTCCGCCCTGTGCCGCGAGGTGGGCTATTGCCTGCACGCCAAGGGGCAGAAGCGGGTGATCGAGGCGCTGCCCAAGGGGCTGGACGCCGCCGTGCGCGCCGTCTTTGCGGCCGAGGGCGTGGACGAGCCCAATGCGCCGGGCGATGTGAAGCGCGCTGTTCGCGATTGCCTGAAGGCGAACTTGCCAGCTTGACCGTTACGGGTCGATAAGTCGGAACAAATCCAGGCTCTGTCGCTTGGGTTTCATGAACGGGCGCCTAGATGAGGCGCATCGGAAACTTGTCGCGAGAGGAACCTCCCATGGCCTTCAACCTGCCCCCGCTGCCCTACGCCTATGACGCGCTGGAGCCGGCCATCGACAAGGAGACGATGACCTTCCACCACGACAAGCACCACCAGACCTATGTCGACAACCTGAACAAGGCCGTCGACGCCGACGAAAACCTGAAGGGCAAGTCGCTGGAGGAAATCTTCACCAGCATCTCCACCGCGCCCAAGGCCGTGCGCAACAACGGCGGCGGTCACTGGAACCACAGCCTGTTCTGGGAACTGCTGGCCCCGGCCGATCAGGCGGGTGAGCCCTCGGCCGAGCTTAAGGCCGCCATCGACGCCGATCTGGGCGGCATGGACAAGTTCAAGGAAGACTTCAACGCCGCCGGCGCCGCGCAGTTCGGTTCGGGCTGGGCTTGGCTGATCGTGCAGAACGGCAAGCTGAAGATCACCTCGACCCCGAACCAGGACAATCCGCTGATGGACGTCGTGGACGAGCGCGGCGAGGTCATTCTGGGCGCCGACGTGTGGGAGCACGCCTATTATCTGAAATACCAGAACCGCCGCGCCGACTATCTGAAGTCGTTCTGGACGGTGGTGAACTGGAACAAGGTCAACGAACTCTACGCCGCCGCCAAATAAGGCCGGTTCAGCCCAGAGACCGAGAGATGACGACGCCCGCCGGAACCTCCGGCGGGCGTTTTCGATTGCGTCATCGCAAACGGAGATCGAAGCGATGCGGATGATGATGACGGGGGCTGCTTTCGCGGCTCTGATGTTGGCGGCCTGTAACCCCAACGCGGATGCGCAGAAGCCCGGCGATCCCGCGCCGCCCAACCCCACCCAGACCGTCGCCGCGCCAGCCGAGAAGCCGGTCTATCGCTTCAAGATCGGCGCGCTGGACGCCATTGCCCTGTTCGACGGCGAGAACCCGGTCAAGAATGACAACCAGACCTTCGGCGTCGGCCTGACGCCACAGGCGGTCGCCGCGCCGCTGACTGCCGCCGGACAGCCGGCCGATCCGATCATGCTGGAAATCCATCCGCTTCTGGTCAGGAACGGCGCCCGCACGATGCTGTTCGACACGGGCCTGGGCGAGGGCAAGGGCCAGTTGATGGACAGCCTGCAAAAGGCGAGCGTCGATCCGTCCTCGATCACCGACGTGCTAATCTCGCACGGCCACCCGGACCATGTCGGCGGCCTGATCCGCAATGGCGGCCTGGCCTTCCCCAATGCAGCGATCCGGATGTCGCAGGCGGAATGGGCGTCCATCCGCGCCAATCCCGAACTGGCCGATCTGGTGCGGATCATCACCCCCAAGGTCCAGGCGTTCGAACCCGGCGGCGAGGTCGCGCCGGGCGTGACGTCCCAGGACACGGCCGGCCATACGCCGGGGCACGTCGCCTATCTGATCGCCGACGGCCAGAACCAGCTGCTCTACACCGGCGACCTGATGCACCACTGGATCCTGTCGGTCGAACATCCGGATTGGAATGTCGGCTATGACGACGATCAGGCGGCAGGCCTGAAGGCGCGGCTGGACGAGGTGACGGCGCTGCGCAACTCCGGCGCCCACATCTACGCCTATCACTTCCCGTTCCCGGGCCTGGGCAAGGTCGCGACCCGCGAAGGCCGGGCCATGTTCATCTCCGAAGCCCAGTCTGCAAAGGATTAGGCCGCGAAGGACTAGATGCGAAGATCCACGCCGTGCCGGGTGCGCTCGTTCATGCGCTCGGCATGGTGCTGGCGAACCATGCGACGCTGGCGCAGCATCTCGTGGATGCCGTCGGCGAGATCGAGCAGTTGATGATCGCTCAAAGGCTCGACCAGATCGACCAGCTGCGTCTTCAGCGTCTGCATGGCCTTGTCGGACAGGCCGGTCTGAAAGCTGTTGGGTTCGGGCTGCATTCCACTCCTCCTTGTCCTCATGCGTGGTTTGGTTGCGTCAAGGGAAGGGTGGGGCGACGGGATCGTTCCATTCCATCGTGCTTAACGGCCCGCCGTGCTTGACTCCGCCGCCCTCGCTGGCCATAAGCGCCGCCTTCCTCGGGTCCGCTTCGGCGGGGCCGGGATGAATGACGGAAGATGCGTGGACCGCCGTTGAGATCGCATTCCCAATCCAGGGGATGCCGGGCCGTATCGTCGAAAAGAGAATAGAATGTCCAAGCGCCACAGCGCCAAGTACAAGATCGACCGGGCCATGGGTGAGAACCTGTGGGGCCGCGCCAAGTCGCCGGTCAACAAGCGTTCTTACGGTCCCGGCCAGCACGGCCAGCGTCGCAAGTCCAAGGTTTCGGACTTCGGTCTGCAACTGAAGGCCAAGCAGAAGCTGAAGGGCTACTACGGCAACATCACCGAGAAGCAGTTCGCCAAGACCTATGACGAGGCCGCGCGTCGCAAGGGCAACACCTCGGAAAACCTGATCGGCCTGCTGGAATCGCGCCTGGACGCCGTCGTCTACCGCGCCAAATTCGTCCCGACCGTCTGGGCCGCCCGCCAGTTCGTCAGCCACGGCCACGTCCTGGTCAACGGCAAGAAGGTCGACATCGCCTCCTACCGCGTGAAGCCGGAAGACGTCGTCACCGTGAAGGAAAAGTCGCGCAACATGGCTCTGGTGCTTGAAGCCCAGCAGTCGTCGGAACGCGACGTGCCGGATTACCTGGAACTGTCGGACCGCTCGTTCTCGGTTCGCTACGTCCGCGTGCCGGAACTGTCGGACGTGCCGTACGCCGTGAAGATGGAACCGAACCTGGTCGTCGAATACTACGCTTCGTAAGCGGAGTTTTCTTCAGAGCGGCTATCGGCCTTCGGCCTACTTGAGCCGCTTCTGGATTTGAGTTTGGAGGGCCTCGGATTCGTCCGGGGCCTTTCGTTTTTTATCCTGTTCCCTCCAAGGGCGAACAGGCGCATTCTCGGCCGGTTCAGGCTTTGAGGCAGGGGAGGTCGTCAGTTGCGCGACTCCATCATGAAACGCTTGGCTTTGATCGCCGCCGCATCGGCGGGCCTGGCCGCCTGCGCCAGCCGCGGCGAGCCGACTGTCTCCACCGCGGGCATGCCCGGCGCGCTGGAGCCGATCCATGCCGCCGCCTTCACCAAGGACCAGGCCGTCTTCTGGGTCAGTTCGAACGGCTGCACGGCCAAGGAAGACCTGATCCCGATCGTCAGCCTGCAGGGCGGCAGCGCCGTCATCACCCTGCGCCGCATCGACGAGGACAAGTGCAAGCAGGACCTGGTCCAGGGCGTCGAGCTGAAGTGGTCGTTCGAGGAACTGGGCCTGACGCCCGGCTCGCCCGTCAGCGTCAACAACCCCTATCAGATGCCCCGCTCCTGAAAACGGCCGTAGCGTTTCGTTAAGCCTGTTCGAGCGCGTCTGATTAAGCAACGTCCGTTACGACGACAGACCGTCCCCCCAAGGTCTGTAGCTTCATGCGCTTCTTCACCTGCCTGACCGACGACCATAATCTCTGGCTCGTCGCGTTGGCCGCCGGCCTGTGCCTGATCGGTTCGATCATCACCTTCCGCCTGTATCGCCGCCTGCGCGCCGCCGAAAAGGGCACGCGTCTGGCCTGGGCCTTCATGGGCGCGGTGGCGACCGGGGCGACGATCTGGTGCACCCATTTCGTGGCGATGATCGCCTATGAGCCTGGCGTCACCATCAGCTATGGCCCCGTGCTGACCGGCCTGTCCCTGGGCGTCGCCATCGCCGGCAGCGCGCTGGCGCTCTGGGTAGCCTCGCGCCGGATGCCGGCCTCGGCCGAGATCGGCGGCGTGCTGTTCGGCCTGACCGTGGTGGCCATGCACTATACCGGCATGGCGGCCTTTGCGACCGACGCCGTCATCCACTGGTCGGCCGCCTATGTCGCCGCCTCCGTGGCGGGGGCGGTCGTCCTGGGCGCCTTGGCGTTCAATCGCGCCCGACAGTCCGGCAAGGTCGTTCCGGTCGTGCTGATGGTCCTGGGCATCGTGGCCCTGCACTTCACCGGCATGGCCGCCATGACGATCGTGCCGGTCGGCGCGCTGGTCGATATGGGCGCTGTCGGATCCACCAATCTGGTCCTGGCCTTCGCCGTCTCCGCCGTTGGATTGATGATGCTGGGCACCGGCGTCGCCAGCCACGCCCTGGACGTCCAGTCCCGTCTGCAGGCCAAGGCGCGCCTGGATCATCTGATCGAAGGCAGCGTCGATGGCATGGTGGTCGAACAGGACGGCGTCATCCTGGCCGCCAACGCCGCCTTCGCGGATCTGGTCGGGGTTGATCACGGCGCCTTGGTGGGTGAACCGCTGTCACGCTGGATCGCCGGCGTCGCCGATCTGGCGGTCAACGGCCTGAGCCAGTCCAAACTGGTCGCCGAAGGCGGGGCGGACATCCCCGTCGAGATCGCCGTGCGCCGCGACTGCGGTATGGATCACGTCATGATCTACGCCGTGCGCGATCTGCGCATGCGTCAGGCGCAGGAGCGTCGCATCGCCCATCTGGCGCGCAACGACGGCCTGACCGGCCTGCCCAACCGTTCGTCCTTCCTGGAATGGCTGACGCGCCAGACCGCCGATCTGACCGTTCCGAGCAAGGTTGCCCTCTTGGCCATGGACCTGGACCGGTTCAAGGAGGTGAACGACGTTCACGGCCATGCCGCAGGCGACCAACTGCTGATCCAGATCGCCGAACGGATGCGCGCCTGCCTGCGCCACGACGAGTTCATCGCCCGTCTGGGCGGGGACGAGTTCGTCGCCGTCGTGCCGATCCAGCACAAGGACGACGCCCTGGATCTGGTCGCGCGCCTGCGCGACGCAGTCACCGCCCCGGTCGTGCTGGACCATGCCGAGGTCGCCTGCGGCCTCAGCACCGGCATCGCAATCTGGCCCGACGACGCCCACGACCCGTCCGCCCTGATCAATGACGCAGACCTGGCCATGTACCGGGCCAAGGCCTCGCTGGGGACCGACGTCTGCTTCTACGAGGAAGAGATGGACGAGGCGGTCCGCAATCGCCGCCGCATGGCCCAGCAGATGCGCGAGGCCCTGGATCAGGGCCAGTTCAGCCTGAACTGGCAGCTTCAGGCCGCCGTCGATACCGGCGACATCACGGGTTACGAGGTCCTGCTGCGCTGGATCCAGCCGGACGGGACCTTCATCTCGCCGGCCGACTTCATCCCTCTGGCCGAAGAGAACGGCCTGATTCTGCCGATCGGCGAATGGGTGCTGCGCACCGCCTGCGCCGAGGCCGCCAGCTGGACCGAACCGCACAAAATCGCCGTCAACCTGTCGCCGGTCCAACTGGGCCACATCGACCTGCCGCGCCTGGTGCATCAGGTCTTGGTCGAGACCGGCCTGTCGCCGTCGCGGCTGGAGCTGGAGATCACCGAGACGGCCATGATCACCGACATGGAGCGCACGACCCACGTCCTGCGCCAGCTGAAGCTGCTGGGCGTCTCGATCGCCATGGACGACTTCGGCACCGGCTATTCGTCGCTGTCGACCCTGCGCGCCTTCCCGTTCGACAAGATCAAGCTGGATCGCTCCTTCATGTCCGAACTTGACGGCGGACCCCAGTCTGCCGCCATCATTCGCGCCGTCCTGGCCCTGGGCGAGAGCCTGCATATCCCCGTCCTGGCCGAGGGCGTCGAGACGCTGGAGCAGCTGGCCTTCCTGCGCGACCAAGGCTGCGACGAGGTCCAGGGCTATCTGCTCGGCCGCCCGCAAAAGACGGCCGATGCAGAGGTTCAAGCCGCTGCACGCGTTCTATGGGCCGTCGATCCGTCGATGGAAAAGGCCGCCTGATCAGGCCTTAAACGTCGGCCTTGCCGTATGCCGGCCAAACGCCCTTGCCGGCGCCGCGATACTGGACCGGCAGGCCTTCGTCCTCGCCCAGGGCTACGGCTGCATGGTGCGCCCAGTGCGGGTCGTCCAGCGCCGCGCGTGCAATGGCTATGAAGTCCGCCTGACCGGACGCCACGATGTCCTCGGCCTGCTGCGGATCGAAGATCATGCCGACGGCCATGACATTGGCCTGAGGCGTCGCCGCCTTCACGGCCTGGGCGAACCGCAGCTGATAGCCCGGCTCACCGCCCGGGATTTGCGCCTGCGCGACGTTCCCGCCCGACGTCAGGTGCAGATAGTCGTAGCCCATGTCGTGCAGCGCCTGACCAAGGGCCGTCACCTCGTCCAGGGCGATGCCGCCCTCGACCCAGTCCGAGCCGTTGAAGCGTACGCCAAGCGCCTTGGTCCGGGGCCAGGCGTCGCGCAGGGCCTGGGCGACCCGCAGCGGGAATCGCGCCCGGTTCTCATAGGATCCGCCGAACTCGTCGGTGCGGTGGTTGGACACCGGCGACAGGAACTGGGTCAGCAGATAGCCGTGGGCGGCGTGCAGTTCGACCAGATCGAACCCGGCCCGGTCCGCCCGCCTCGCCGCGTCCTCGAAGGCGGCGACCACGCGGTCCATGTCGGCCGGGGTCATGGCGGTCGGCGTGTGCCAGTCATCCGTGAACGGTTCGGCCGAGGCGCTGAAGGTTTCCCACGCGCCGTCTTCGGCCTTCAGGGCGCCGCCGCCCTTCCACGGCGCGCTGGTCGAGGCCTTGCGTCCGGCATGGGCCAGTTGGATGCCGATCGGGGTGTCGCTGTAGGTGCGGATGTCGCGGATGATCCGGGCGAAGGCCTCTTCCTGGGCGTCGTTCCACAGGCCGGTGTCGTCCGGCGTGATCCGTCCCGCCGCCTCGACTCCCGTGGCCTCGACGATGACCAGTCCCGCGCCGGAGATCGCCAGTCGTCCCAGATGCTGCACGTGCCAGGGCTGGGGCACGCCGTCGATGGCCGAATACTGGCACATCGGCGCGATGGCGACGCGGTTCTTCAGCGTCAGGGGGCCGACGGCGCGGGGTGAGAACAGCTGGCTCATGAAAGGCGATCCGTGGGGCAGGAGAGGGGGACTGTAGCTATGGCGGTTGCGGTCACGTTCAACCCAGATCCTTTCCGATTGTTCACCCAGCTTTCCGATTATTCACGTGTGCGCGCCCGACCCACGCGGCACAAAAGGGTCAAGCTTCAACTGGGGAACACACCAATGCTTCGTCTCGCTCTCGCCATCGCCATCGCCGCCCCGCTGCTGTCGGGCTGCATCATCGTCTCGACCGAAAAGCCGACCACGCGGGTCATCACCGCACCGGCCTCGGGCCAGTGATGCGCAGCCTGGTCAAGAGCCAGATGATGAAGGGTCAGATGATCAGGGGTCAGATGATCAAGGGTCTGGCGGTCGCGGCCCTGATCGCGCCGCTGCTGTCGGCCTGCGTCATCTATGACAGCGACGCGGGCGAAAACGTCTCGGTGAACCTACGCCGCGACGACGCCCCGCCGGCCGAGGCCATCCGCGAAGCCCGGTTCGCCGACGGCGCCTTGGTCGCGCGCGTCGATTCGAACGGCTGCACCCAGGCGTCGGATTTCGAGGTGTCGGTGTCGGACGGCTCGCCGGCCGAGATCACGCTTCGCCGCACCAAACAGGACCTGTGCAAGGCCCTGGTCCCGGACGGCGTCGAGCTGCGCTGGACCTATGCCGACCTGGGCCTGGAGCCCGGCACGCCCGCCCGCATACTCAATGCGCTGAAGTAGACGTCTCGAACACGACCAGCATGTCTGGCGGAATGCGCTGCGGCCTCAGGGTCGCAGCGTCCACCAGCACCCATTCGGTGACGCCTTGGGCGCAGACGCGGCCTTGGGCGTCCTCGATCCGTACATAGCGGGTGAAGCGCGGTCCCTGCGGATCGCCGACCCAAGTGCGGGCGACCACGCCCTCTGCGCCGGGCTCGATGCCGCGCAGATAGTCGATCTCATGCCGGGTCGCGACCCACGACCATTTCGCCCGCGTCGCCTCGTCGAAGCGCGCGTTCCAGTGAGCCGTGCCCGCATCCTGCAGCCAGCCGACATAGACGACGTTGTTGACGTGGCCGTTGGCGTCGATGTGCTCGGGCCGCACGTCCAGCGGCACGACGAAGACCTCGCGGTCCTCGCGCGGCGTGAGGGTCTTCCTGGCCATCAGGCCTCGCCGAGCGGCACGCCCTTCTCGACCATAAGGGCCTGAAGTTCGCCGGCCTGGAACATCTCGCGGATGATGTCCGATCCGCCCACGAACTCGCCCTTCACATAGAGCTGCGGAATGGTGGGCCAGTCGGTGAAGCTCTTGATGCCTTCGCGCAGGGCTTCGTCCTGCAGCACGTCCACGCCCACGAAGCCGGCGCCGACATGATCCAGGATCTGCACCGCCAGGGACGAGAAGCCGCAGCGCGGCTGGTCCGGCGTGCCCTTCATGAACAGAACCACGTCGTTCTGGGCGACGGTTTCGCCGATGAAGGCGTGGACGGGATCGGCGGCTTGGGCGGTGTCGGTCACGGATAAGGGCCTTTCGTGAAGCCCGTCAGCTAGGGAGCCGAACGGGCGCGGTCAAGGCGTCCGCGACGTTCTGCACAGCCGGGAAGTACGGTCAGGCCGCCTGATTGGCCACGACGCGCGCCATCTCGATCTGCGCGGCCAGGCCCGGCGGCATGTCCCGCTCGGGCGCGGCGGCCAGTGTCGCCAGCCGATCGGTGTCGGTCGGATTGACGATCACGCTGGATACCGACGGGTCGGTCAGCACGTAGGACAGGCAGATCGCCTCGGCCGTCCAGTTCTGGGTGCGGTACAGGAAGCCGAAGGCGTCCTTCTTGGGCGTATCGACGGGACGCTTGTCCTTGCCGAAGCCGAACAGACCCTTTTTGAAGATCGGCGCATCGGGCGCCCGCGCGCGCCGGTCGGCGTAGAAGTCATAGGCGAAGACCGCCATGTCCTGCTCGCGCGCCGAGCGGATGCGGTTTCGGATCTTCCAGTCGGCGTTGATGTCGAATGGCGTCAGCAGGGCGTCGAACGCCCCTGTCGACACATAGGCGTCCATCACGTCGCCGCCGCCGGCGATGCCCAAAAGCTTGATCCGTCCGGTGGCGCGCATGGCCTTCAGCGCGCTGAGAGACGATTGCGCCAGTTCGGTCTCGCCCGGCTCGTGCAGCACCGCCACGTCGATCCACCCCAGGCCCGAGAAGTGCAGCACCCGATCAATGGCCGCCGTCATCCCCTGGGCCGAAAAGTCGCGCTGCTGGTCGCGGCCGTCGCCGGCGCCCAGCGTCAGGCTGACGTAGACGAGCTTGCGATCCACATGCGACAGGGCCTCGCCCAGCACCTCGGCCGCCACCGGGTCGGCGGTCTCCAGCCGATAGCTGTTCACCCCGGCCTCCAGCGCCGAATACAGCAGGTCCAGCCCGGCCTCGCGCCCGCGCTTCAGCACGTCGGCGCCGAAACTCAGCGTCAGGTTGGAGATGGCGGCGCCGGAGACGCCGAAGGGGCGATAGCGCATGGCCTTCAGCCCTCCTTGGCCGGCGCGGAGGTCTCAAGCGCCAGGGCGTGCAGTTCGCCGCCCATCTGGCCCTTCAGCGCGGCATAGACCATCTGGTGCTGACGCACGCGCGGCAGGCCGGCGAAGGCGCTCGACACGATCCGCGCGCGATAGTGGTCGCCGTCGCCCGCCAGATCCTCGATCTCGATCTCGGCGTCGGCGAAGGCTTCGACCAGATGCTGGCGCAGCGTTTCCACGGACATGGGCATGGCGGGCACTCACACTTCGTTGGACGCCAGTTTGCCCGCTAATCCTTAATGCCGACCTACGGCGTGCGGCGCTGCCGTTCGAACAACTGTACCGCATGATCCTTGTAGATCGCGCGCGCATAGGGGCGATAACCGACCCGCGCCGCCAGCTTCAGCGAGGCCAGGTTCTCGGGCGAGATCATGCAGACGGTTCGCCCCTCCAGCCTCCGGTCGGTCCAGGCCAGCGCCGCCGTCAGGGCCTCGGCCGCATAGCCCCGTCCCTGAAACTCCGGCGCCACGCCCCAGCCCAGCTCTGGCGCATCGAACGGCGGCTCCATCTCGCGGCGATAGTCGAACACCCCGACGCTGCCCAGATAGGCGCCGTCGTCCCGCAGCCGGATCGTCCAGTTGCCATGGCCCATCGCCGCCCAATGGCCGAGATCGCGCAGCAGCCGGAACCAGACCTCTTCTCGCCCCAGCGCCCGGCCCATGATGTGGCGCGTGAAATCTTCATCGGACCACAGCGTCAGCAGATCGTCGAAATCGTCGGTCGAGACGGGGCTCATCACCAGTCGCTCGGTCGTCAGAATTCTGTCGTTCACATCAGGCCCAGTTGTTTGAAGCTGGCCACCCCGTCGCGGCCGACGACCAGATGGTCGTGAACCTCGACGTTAAGGGCGCGGCCGGCCTGCACAACCTGTTTCGTGATCTCGATGTCGGCGCGGCTGGGGGTGGGATCGCCCGACGGATGATTGTGCACCAGGATCAGGGCGCTGGCCGACAGCTCCAGCGCGCGCCGCACGACCTCGCGCGGATAGACGGGCGCATGATCGACCGTGCCGCGGTTCTGCACCTCGTCCAGAATCAGCTGGTTCTTCTTGTCCAGATACAGCACCCGGAACTGCTCGCGCGGCTCGTGCTGCAAGGCGACGCGGACATAGGCCAGGAGCGCCGTCCACGACGAGATCACCGGCCGTTTCGCCGTCGGCTCCTTCGCGATCCGCCGCGTCACGTCGAAGATCAGCTGAAGGTCCAGCGCCACCGCCCGCGTCGCCTTGCCGACGGCGTATCCCATCGACCGCGCCACCTGATCCTCGATCGCCTCATGGCTGGCCGCCCCGATCCCCTCCAGCCCTCCGAACCGCGCTACCAGATCCTTGGCCAGCGGCTTGGTGTCCTTGTACGGCACGCTGCGAAACAGCAGCAGCTCCAGCAACTCATAGTCGGGCAGGGCGCCCAGGCCCCCTTTCGCTGCCCGCTCACGCAGCCGGTCGCGATGACCGCTGTGGCGCGGAATCGGCTTGGTCCGGTCTGCGTGTTGCGATCCGTCTGAAGCCTCGTCCAGCGACATTAGCGCACCGCCTGCTCGGGACCGAACTCCAGCCCCACGGGCCACCTTGGCCATACGGGTTGCGACGGTGCGGCGTCCGCTGGCGGCGACTGGTCATGGTGGCTCAGGTATCGTGTGCCATCCATCCGCTCCGCCGCCATGCCAACACGGCCTTCGCTGTCCTCGAACACGGAGATGACTTGCCACGTCCCACCTTGACGCTCGAACATATTGCCGCCGCCCGGAGCCCCTCGACTCAGATATGCGCCCCCTCGGGCCTTCAGGCCGCAGGCGGGTTCATCATCCGCATAATTCACACAGTGGGTCAGCGGGGCGTCCGGTCCAGACCACCAGCAACTGAACGACGCCTTCGTCTTCAGCGGAACGCAGCGCTCGACCTCAGCGCCATGATCCGAAATCAAGGTGAGCGCATCTGGCGTGGAAGGCGCACGATCAGCAGCGCAGCCCAACAACAGGGTCGCTAAGCCGATTACGGCGTAGGCATTCCTCATAGGCGAATCCACCGGTTGCTTATCAGCAACCTAACGTCGCGCCGTCGATCACGAAAGTGGTTGTGTCAGCGCATGACGCGCCAGCCTTCAGTTCGGTCGGAACAAACCCGCCGGCGACGCCGTGAAGATTTCCAGTCCGTCTTCGGTCACCCCGATGGTGTGCTCGCACTGGGCCGACAGGGACTTGTCGCGGGTCACGGCGGTCCAGCCGTCGGACAGCACCTTCACGTGCGGCTTGCCCAGGTTCACCATCGGTTCGACGGTGAAGAACATGCCGGGCTTCAACACCGCCCCCTCGCCGCGACGGCCGTAGTGCAAGACATTGGGGCTGTCGTGGAAGACGCGGCCGATGCCGTGGCCGCAAAAGTCGCGCACCACGCTCATGCGCTGGGCCTCGACGAACTTCTGGATCGCATAGCCGATGTCGCCGAACGTGTTGCCCGGCTTGACCTGCTCCAGGCCCAGATCCAGCGACTGATAGGTCACGTCGATCAGCTTCTTGGCCCGCGCATTGATCTCGCCCACCGCATACATGCGGCTAGAATCGCCGTGCCAGCCGTCCACGATCACGGTGTGGTCGATGTTGACGATGTCGCCGTCCTTCAGCACCCGGTCGCCGGGAATGCCGTGGCAAACGACGTGGTTGATCGAGGTGCAGACGGTCTTCTCGTAACCCTTGTAGCCCAGACAGGCGGGCAGGCCGCCGTTGTCCAGAGTGAACTCGCGAACCAGATCGTCGATCGTGCTGGTCAGGACGCCCGGCTTCACATGCGCCGCGATCATGTCCAGCGCCTCGGCGACCAGACGGCCGGCCTTGCGCATGCCCTCGAAGTCTTCCGCCTCATGGATGCGGATGGCGCTGGAGCGGACCAGGACGTCGGTTTCGAGTTCGGGCGTTTCGTACATGGGGCGATCGGTCTGCAAAAGGCGGGATACGGCGCAATCCGTTCGCCGCAGATGGGCGTTATAGCATGAAACCTCAAGCCTGCCCCCGGATTCCCGCATGACCGACGCTGACACCGACCGCTCTGGCCCGACCGCCGCCGTCCTGGTCATCGGCGACGAAATCCTGTCGGGCCGGACCCAGGACACCAACACCAACACCATCGCCCGCTTTCTGGCGGCGTTGGGGATCGACCTGATGGAGGCGCGGGTCGTCAGCGACGATCACGGCCGGATCGTCGAGGCGTTGGACGCCCTCCGCTCACGCTGGGACTATGTCTTCACCACCGGCGGCATCGGTCCGACCCATGACGACATCACCGCCGACGCCGTGGCGGCCGCCTTCGGCGTGGCCCTGCATGAACATCCCGACGCGCTGGCGATCCTGTCGCGCCGCTATGGCGACAAGTTCAACGCCGCGCGCCGTCGCATGGCGCGCATCCCCGAAGGAGGCGTTCTGATCGCCAATCCAGTCACCGACGCGCCCGGCTTCCAGATCGGAAATGTCTTCGTCATGGCCGGCGTGCCCAAGATCATGCAGGCGATGCTGGAGGATGTGGCCCCGCGCCTGCGCACCGGCGCGATCGTTCATGCCCAGACCTTGAAGGTCAGCGGCGTGGGCGAGGGGGCGGTGGCCGATGTGCTGCGAGCGGCGGCCAATCAGCGCCGCGACCTGTCCTTCGGCAGCTATCCGTTCGGCCATGGCAGCGTCGGCGAGATCGGAACCCAGCTGGTCATTCGTGGCCGCAACGCCGATCAGGTCGATGCGGCGGCGCATGATTTGATCGCAGAACTGCGTAATCTGGGCATCGATGTTGCCGCTGCGTAACCTCGCAAAGCCGTGATCGTGTGCGGCTCAGGCGCCACGGTTTCGCCTGTTTCCGGTCCGATGGGGGCCTTGCCCGCAACGCTTTCGCGCCGCGAACGCTGAGAGGGCTCCTCCCCTGATCGACCGTGCGTAATGCGGCCGGCGCTTACTTAGGTGTATGAAATGACCTCCAGGAACTTCGCCCGCGTGGGCGGGATCGCCCTGACGACCGCCCTGCTGGCCGGCGTCGCCGCCCCGGCCATGGCCGGCTCCTTCTATGTCCAGGAACAATCGACCCGCGGCCAGGGTCGCGCCAACGCCGGCGTCGGCGCCGACAAGGGCGTCCAGTCGCTGTGGTGGAACCCCGCCGCCATCGCCGGAACCCAGCGCGAAGTCTACCTCGGCGCCCACGGCCTGATCCTGGACTCTGACGTCAACAACACCGGTTCGAGCCTCACCTACAACGTTCCGGTTCCGGGCGTCGGCGTGGTCAGCCGCTCGGCTCCCGTCAACGGCGACCCGCACGTCCATGACGTGGTCGAAAGCGGCATCGTGCCGAACTTCGCCGTCTCCATGCCGATCGGCGACCGCTTCAACGTCGGCTTGGCCGTCCAGGCGCCCTACAACTTCACCACCAAATATGAGCCGACCGACTTCGCGCGTTACGACGCTCTGACGTCGGAACTGCGCTCGGCCAACGTCAGCCTGGTCGCCGCCATGACGGTCACCGACTGGCTGGACATCGGCGCCGGTTTCGACGCCCAATACGCTAAGGCGACCCTGTCGTCGGCCCTGCCGAACGCGCCGATCCCGGCCGTCCTGTCGCCCGCCTATGTCGTCTCGCCGTCGACCGATGGCCGCAACCAACTGGAAGGCGACGGCTGGGATTACGGATGGAACGCCGGCGCCCAGATGCACTTCGGCAAGCTGGACCTGGGTCTGTCTTACCGCTCCAAGATCGAACACGAGCTGGAAGGTTCGGTAAACATCTCGGGCCTGACCGGCGTCCTGGCCGGCGCCAACGTCTCGACCGATGGCGGCGCCTCCTTCACCACGCCTTGGTACGCCACCGTCTCGGCCCGCTACGCCGTCAACGATCGCCTGACCCTGAACGCCCAGGTCAACCAGATCGGCTGGAGCGAGTTCGACGCCATCCGCGTCGCCTACACCGGCGGCGGCTCGACCATCGTTCAGGACTATGACGACGTCACCACCGGCGCGATCGGCTTCGACTACAAGATCGATCCGTCGATGACCTTCCGCGCCGGCTTGGGTTACGACCCGACCCCGACGCCAGACGATCACCGCACCGCCCGTATCCCGGACGGCGACCGCTGGCTCTACGCCGCCGGTCTGTCCAAGACGATCGGTTCGATGACCTTCGACGGCGCCGTGACCTACATCGACATCGACACCGCGACGATCAACGACACCCGCGACGTCTATGGCAACGGCCTGGTCATCTCGAACCTGCGCGGCGAAGCGCAAGGCTCGGGCGTCGGCTTCTCGCTGGGCGCGACCTGGAACTTCTGAGTTCCGCTCAGCCCCGGCTGACATGAGAACGGCGGCTCCCGCAAAGGAGCCGCCGTTTTTTTATTCCTCCCCCGCGCAGCGGGGGAGGATCTGGATCAGCCCTTGGCGGCGCCGCCGTAGCCCTTGCCGCCGTTGGACGGACGGCGACGGGGGCGGCGCTTCATTTCGCCTTCCGCCGGTTTGACGTTGTCGTTGATCGACGGGACGCGCTCGCCGGCCAGGGGGTTGTAGGCGCGCTCGGGACGCGGGGCCGCCGGGGTTTCGCCCGGGCGGTTGCGACGCTGGCGGTGCGGCTGGCCGCCGCCTTCCGGACGCACGCCCTCGCGGTGCGGCGCGCGACGGCCGCGACCGCCCCGTCCCTGGCCGCCCTCGTTGCGCTCGCCGCCCTCGCGTTCCGGCATCGTCGCCTTCTTGCCGACGCCGGTCGCCATGATGGTGGCGTCCAGCTGACCCAGGGCCTTGTCGTTACGACGGTCGATGGCAGGGATCTTCTGGCGTGTGACTTTCTCGATGTCGCGCAGCAGCTTCATCTCGTCGCCGGCGACGAAGCTGACGGCGGTGCCGTCCTTGCCCGCCCGCGCGGTGCGGCCAATGCGGTGGACATAGCTTTCCGGCACGTGCGGCAGTTCGAAGTTCACGACGTGCGAGACGCCGTCCACGTCGATGCCGCGCGCGGCGATGTCGGTGGCGACCAGCACGCGTAGCTTGCCCTTCTTGAAGGCTTCCAGGGTGCGTTCACGCTGGGGCTGGCTCTTGTTGCCGTGGATGGCCCCGGCCTCGACGCCGCCGGCCTCCAGATAGGCCGCGACCTTGTCGGCGCCGTGCTTGGTCTTGGTGAAGACCAGGCAGCGCGTGTATTCGGGATCGCTGAACATCTCGGTCAGCAGGGCGCGTTTGCGGCCCTGTTCGATATAGACGACCGACTGGCTGATGCGCTGCACCGTGGTCGACTGCGGCGTGACCTGGACCTTGACCGGGTCCTTCAGCAGTTCGCCCGCCAGCTTGCCGATCTCCGACGGCATGGTCGCCGAGAAGAACAGGTTCTGGCGCTTGGCCGGGATCTTGGAGACGATCTGGCGGATCGGCTTGATGAAGCCCAGGTCCAGCATCTGGTCGGCCTCGTCCAGCACGAAGATCTCGGTCGAGGACAGGTCCAGGTTCTTCTGCTGGATGTGGTCCAGCAGACGGCCGGGCGCGGCGACCAGGATGTCCAGACCCTGTTGCAGGGCCCGCTCCTGACCGCCGTATTTCACGCCGCCGAAGATGACCGCGACCCGGAAACCCAGGTGGGCGCCGTAAGCCTTGAAGCTGTCGCCGATCTGGGTGGCCAGTTCACGCGTGGGGCTCAGGACCAGCACGCGGGTCGTGCGCGGCTTGGGGGCGATGCGGTTTTCGGCCAGGCGATGCAGGATCGGCAGGGCGAAGGCGGCGGTCTTGCCGGTGCCGGTCTGGGCGATGCCCAACAGGTCCTTGCCGGCCATGACGTCGGGAATGGCCTTTTCCTGGATCGGGGTCGGCTTGGTATAGCCGGTCGAGGCCAGGGCCTGCAGCAGGGCCTTGTTCAGGCCCATGGATTCGAATGTGGTGCTCACAGCAGTCTGTCTTTCGCGTAGCGGCAGGGCGCTATCAGCCATGGCATGACGCCGTCGGGCCGCGCACCGCCAGTCCCGACGGGGCCTCGGGGAGGAGGCCTGCGGGGTGGATCGGGCGCCGCCCCGCGTGTCCGGGCAGCGAATGGATATGAGGGGCCGGCGGCTTCTACAGACAGGTCCGAAGGGGACCCACACGCGCTGGAGACGCCGGAGATCGCGAGTGTGCGACGCCGCGCAAATGGGCGCTTATCGCCGATAAGTCAACTGCGGCGCCCCTCAGGGCGCGTATCGCGTGGCCGCCTCGGGCAGTCCGTCGGGCAGGCCGATGGCCGCGCGCCAGTCCTCGGGATGCAGCCGCGCCATCTCCAGATCCAGCCACGCCAGCGGTTTCAGCGCCCCATCCGCGTCCCAGAACCGTTCGGCCCACGGCTGGCCCGTCTCGATCGCCCGCGCCCGGTCCCGCGCGCTCGCCTCGGGCCCCAGATGCGTCGCGCGCCAGTGATACAGCCACGGAATATGCCAGTGCGGCGCCCGGCTCAGCCGCTCGTCCGTCATCGCCGCCGCCAGACATTCCGCCAGCGCCCGCGCGTCCTCTAATTGGGCGTTGAAGGCGTCGCGCCGCGCCTGGATGTGCCGGTCCCAGCCCTCGGCCGGCTCGATCGGCGCCAGCGTCGGCTCGGGCCGTTTCCAGCCCTCCGCCTCGCGCCGCTTCCACAGGGCGGGCACCCCGACGTCATAGCGGGCGGCGACGGACCGCGCGGTCTCGCCGTCCTCCCACGCCTTCCTGACCTCGGCCCAGACGGCGTCCGGCCGAATCTTGCGATGTATGCCCTGGCTCATGGGGCAGGGGTGTCGCACGCCCCTGCGTCATCATCGGTCGCACCCGCGCCTCATGCACAGCTGGCGCGTGACCCCTGACATCTCGCGATGTGGAAAATCAAATCTCTAGCCTCGAAAATCGGCCTTCTCCCGGCCTGGGGTAGAGACCGCCCCATAATGCCCGCATGGAAAAACGCCGCTACAAGATCAAACCGCCCGAGGTCTGGACCCAGGTCCGAAAGGACTATCTGTCCGGCCTCGACGCCAAGACCGTCGCCGCCCGCCACGACGTGACCGAAGCCTCCATCCGCGCCCGCGCGACGAAGGAGGGCTGGTCCCGCCATCCGCGCAGCGAGGCCGCGACGCCTGCGCCCCAGCCCCTGTCGCCCCACGACGCGGCCGACCTGTCGCCCGACGACCCGAACGACCCGGCGGCTCTCGCCGGCGCCGCCGCCCAGGCCTCGGGCCGCGCCCTGCACGCCCAGGACTTCGCCCAGGCCCGCGCCCTGGCGGCCTTGGCCGAGACCTATCGCAAACTGGCCGACCGCGACGGCCCCGGCCGCGCCTCCCGCCTGACCCTCAAGACCGCCCCTCTGCAACTGGTCTACGACATCCTGACCAATCAGGCGGAGGCCCAGGGCCGCTTCGCCATGAACACCAGCGACAAGAGCGACTGGGAACTGCGCGGCCAATATTGGAAAGCCAAGGAGAAGCTGGACCGCGCCAACGATGAATGGAGCGAGGCCCAACTGGCCCGCCGCGTCCAGCTGGACCGCCGCATCGCCGCCCTGGAGGCCCAACTCCGCGAAGCCGGCCTCGACCCCGTCATCGAGCGCGAACAGGACCGCCGCATCTCCAAAGGGATCGACCTCTACCTAGGCACCTGGCGTGGGATCGTCACGATGGAGGAGTGGGAGACGACGCTGGACGAACTCTGACGTCTGATCCTTCTCTCCTTGCGGGAGAAGGTCTAGGGCGTTGTCCCTTTGGCAGAATCCCGCTCATGATCTGGCATGACCGATGAAGCGATCGAAACTGACGAATTTGCGGAAGCTATTTCTGCCGGTGACCAAGCCGATCAACCAAACGAAGCAGCAGACCCACAGTCTCTGGTCGATGTCACGATGCCGATTGAGTTGCGGGAGAAGTACGAAATTTACAGCTACCGTAGTGCAGCCACCATCTTGGCGATCAGCCACAAAGAAGAGTTTCGCGAACTGTGTGAAGCTTTAATGGCGTTCACCATTACGGATTCGATGATCCGCACGGCGGGCGGTAATGAGTCGGAAATTCCGAAACTTCTTTCCGCTGCTTTGCGGCCGAAAGATTGGAGAGAAACCATTATCCGGGGCGACCTCCATATTCAGAAAATATCGAAGAAGCTCGTTTCTGTGGGCAAGACCGGAAAGCCGCTCAAGAAACCTAAGTTCGAGCCCGAGACTGTTCCGTTGAAACGCGAAAAATACCTTGATGGTCACAAGGTGGATTACGTGAAAGGCAAGGTCGCATTCGATTTGGAATGGAACAGCAAGGATCAGACATTTGACCGCGACCTCTATGCCTTTAGTGCCTTCGCCCAGACAGGGGTAATTGACGTCGGCGTGTTGGTGACGCGTGGCACAGAAATGACCGATTATATCAGGGCACTCGGCCCCGCTCTAACCAAGGCGGGGAATATCGAAATGAAGGATGGAGTGCCCCGGACGACCGCAGCCAAATATGGTGCCAGCACTACCTGGATGGGAAAGTTGCTGTATCGCATGAATGCCGGTCGAAATGGCGCATGTCCGGTTTTGGTGATCGGCATCACGCCGCGATGCGTTCAAGGCTGAAGTTCCCGTTATGCGCACTTTTTTGTAGAACACAACGAGAACGTGTGTAGGTATTTTGCCTGGAAAACGATAGGCTTTCTATCGCTGCGGCCGATTCTGTCGCACATCGGGATGATCCTTCTGTAATGGCCTACGACACCGAACAGCCTGATCCCATCCAGAACCTGAGGGCGTTCGCCAATGGTCGCCAGTTCCGCACGATCCTCGCCGACCCACCTTGGCAGTTCCAGAACCGCACCGGTAAGGTAGCGCCCGAGCACAAGCGGCTGAACCGCTATTCAACGATGGACCTGCAAGGAATCTGCGACCTGCCGGTCGCCGAGGTCGCCCAGGATACGGCTCACCTCTACATGTGGGTGCCAAACGCCCTGCTGCCCGAGGGGCTGGACGTCATGAAGGCCTGGGGCTTCAACTACAAATCCAACCTAATCTGGCACAAGATCCGCAAGGACGGAGGGTCAGACGGGCGCGGCGTTGGCTTTTATTTCCGCAATGTGACCGAGATCCTGCTGTTTGGAACGCGCGGCAAGAACGCCCGTACCGAGGCGCCCGGCCGCAGTCAGGTCAACATGATCCAGACCCGCAAGCGCGAACACAGCCGCAAGCCCGACGAGCAGTACGATCTGGTCGAGGCGTGCAGCACGGGGCCGTATCTTGAACTTTTTGCGCGCGGCGAACGGCCGGGCTGGGCCGTATGGGGCAATCAAGCGGACGAGACCTATGCGCCGACGTGGAAGACATATTCTTATAACTCGTCGGTAGCGGCGGAGTAGTCGCTAGAGTTCTGCCTTCTCCAAAAGCATATCAAACACGTATTTTTCGCCCGACGTGCCGGGCCTGATATGTTCGGATCGAAACGCATCATCTGACAATTGTATCGAGCCAAAAACGCGATCAAAATCGCCTTTCGTTGGGACACGGTTACTTTGCCCAATCAGAGATTTGTAGCAGGGCAGCAGGAACCGCATCAGCCCGGCATATCCGGCGGTCTTGTTAAGCACCCACCCCCGTCCAGTTTGGCCCCACGCCTGGGGCCATTTCTCTTGGACCGCTGCAAAGTAGTCCCATATCAAGTCGGCTATAATCTCATCTTCACCACTCACGAAGAATGGACGAAGGATGAGCGTATCCTCGTATCGTGCAGCCGGAGAAGGAAAAGGTTTTCCTCGCTTCGCTGCTTCACGATCTGAAAGAACATCGCGGCTTATATATTGGATCAGCCCTTTGACGAAGCTCGCCTGGGACAAGGTCTCCCCAAATCGGCCTTGCGTAGCAACGCCCAGCCTCTTGATCATCTTGTAAAGAGGGCTGTCTTTTTCTCTATCGAGCAAAACTGCAATTTCGTGGCAAGTTTTCTCTGGGGAGCGAGTCTTTTGATACGCATAAAGATCATAGACGAGGCTACGATTTACTTTTGTTTGAGCCTGATTAACCGTCGAAAAAATGGACGCTTGCGTAGGCATGTCGGCCCCCACGAATATCGAAACGTTCATTTCGAACGTAGGCCCTTCGTAGCCAATAAGGCCTGCAATCCTGTGTTGGCCATCAATGATCCGGGCGATGTCGCGATACAATATTGGGTCCAGTCCCTCTTCAGGGCTGAGGTGGTTCTTTAGAGTAAGTCTGACAAGCCTAGCTGTGCCGTCTGCTTCCACTGCGCCAGCCACATCTTCAAATTCGGCGCACCGCTCATCAACTGCCAGCACTATCGCAGTCGGAAAACTTGCATCAAGGGTGTTCACGTAGCGTTTGATATCTGCGACTCGCCCAGGATCCAATTCTCGCTGAATGCCCATGAAATCCGTAAAGTCGTCCTTTTGAGTAAGGCCTCGGATATCAAAATAGGTGATCTCTATCAGCTTGTCCGAAGGTATCACGGCGCAGTAAAAATCACCCACCGGCTGCTTAATTCTAAGCGCGTAGAATGTTATCGCTCGGGGATCCTCGCGATTAGCTAATCCTGCGATCGGCTCACGCGCCATGAGAATCTTCCTCGACATTGCGGGAACGGCGGCGGCTCAAGCGGTTACCTAGTTCGTTTACGTCATCCGCGAGAGCTTGGGCTATTTTCTTAGGCCTGTAGTAGGCTAGGACTGCAGTGTAATAATAAAACATTATAGACATAACAAAGAAAAATAACGACATTGTTCTTGTAAAGTCAGAGGTCAAATTGGCAAATTCAGGATTTAATCCATAAAATACACCTATAACACCAAATAGAAGGAGGGAAAAACCGGCGATTACGTCCGGTCTTTCATAGCTATGTGCAGAATTCCATAGTCGATACAGCGATGTGGCCACATAGGACACGGAAATCAGGAATAGCTGACCCTGAAGCAGCACGGCAGAAAAGTACTGTCCGACATTTGCAGCCTGCCCCGCGTTCTCCCGTGAGACCACATAAGCAACCGCGCCAATCAAAAATGGGATCGCGGAGATGCCGCTGACGGTCAGAAGCTCTTTGAATGCTTCCCCGTGCGCGACTCGGTCAGCTGACCGAAAAATCGATATGTGACTTGGTGTGCGTTCCGACATTGACGCCCCTTCCCCAAGCTAAGGTAGGGCGTCCAACCCGCGGTTGTCTAGCGGCGTTATTCGGAAACTTCGAAAATCCTTAGCCTTTCAGCCGTATCGATCGCATTTCAAATGCCGTCAGCGCTCCATCCTCATGGTGTCGCTCCTCGCCTATCGCCCCTTCCTGAACCGCTCCTGCGCTTCCGCCGCCGCCTCGGCGCGCCAGCGTTTGGGGGCGGACTTGTCGACGGCTTCGCCCGCCCCCGTCAGGGCTTCGTTCGCGAACTCCAGGTCCATCAGCTTCATGCGTTTGATCTCGTCGCGCAGGCGGCCGGCTTCCTCGAACTCCAGGTTGGAGGCGGCCTCGCGCATGCGGCCTTCCAGGTCGCGCAGGGCGGCCTGGAAGTTGGAGCCGACGAAGGGTTTGGAGGCTTCGGCCACGCCGGGGCGGGTCAGGCGGTCCATCTCGCGGGACTCATAGGGGCTGTCCATGATCTCCTTGATGTCGCGCTTGACCGTTTCGGGCGTGATGCCGTGTTCGGTGTTGTAGGCGACCTGGCGTTCCCGGCGGCGGTCCGTCTCGGCGATGGCGCGCTCCATGCTTCCGGTCATGCGGTCGGCGTACAGGATGACACGGCCGTCCACATTGCGCGCGGCGCGGCCGATGGTCTGGATCAATGAGGTCTCCGAGCGCAGGAAACCCTCCTTGTCCGCATCCAGGATGGCGACCAGGCCGCATTCGGGGATGTCCAGACCCTCGCGCAGCAGGTTGATGCCGATCAGGCAGTCGAACGTGCCCAGCCGCAGGTCGCGCAGGATCTCGATCCGCTCCAGCGTGTCGACGTCGGAGTGCATGTAGCGGACGCGGATGCCCTGCTCATGCATGTATTCGGTCAGGTCCTCGGCCATCTTCTTGGTCAGGGTGGTGACCAGGCTGCGATAGCCCTTGGCCGTCGTCGCCTTGACCTCGTCGATGACGTCGTCGACCTGGTTGCGGGTCTTGCCCGAGACGGGGCGGATCTCGACCGGCGGGTCGATCAGGCCGGTGGGGCGGATGACCTGCTCGACGAAGACGCCGCCCGCCTGTTCCATCTCCCACGGGCCGGGGGTGGCGCTGACGTGGACCGTCTGGGGGCGCATGGCCTCCCATTCCTCGAACTTCAGCGGGCGGTTGTCGATGCAGGAGGGCAGGCGGAAGCCGTATTCCGCCAGGGTCGACTTGCGGCGGTAGTCGCCCCGGAACATGCCGTTGATCTGGCCGATGGTGACGTGGCTCTCGTCCACGAACAGCAGGGCGTTGTCGGGGATGTATTCGAAGAAGGTCGGCGGCGGCTCTCCCGGCGCGCGGCCCGTCAGCCAGCGGCTGTAATTCTCGATGCCGGCGCAGCTGCCGGTGGCCTCCATCATCTCCAGGTCGAAGCGGGTGCGTTGCTCCAGCCGCTGGGCCTCCAGCAGCTTGCCGTTCTCGACCATCCAGTCCAGCGTCTCCTTCAGCTCCGCCTTGATGCCGGCGGCGGCCTGGTTCAGCGTCGGGCGCGGGGTCACATAGTGGCTGGCGGCATAGACGGTGATCTCGTTCAGATCGGCCGTCTTCTTGCCCGTCAGCGGATCGAACTCCTGGATCGCCTCCAGCTCGTCCCCGAACAGGCTGATGCGCCACGCCCGATCTTCCAGGTGGACCGGGAAGATTTCGATCACGTCGCCGCGCTTCCTGAACATGCCCCGGTCGAAGTTCAGGTCGTTGCGCTTGTACTGCAGCGCGATCAGATCCGCCCGCAGCTTCGCCTCGTCGATCTGATCCCCCACCTTCAGCGTGAACGTCATCGCCGTATAGGTCTCAACCGACCCGATGCCGTAGATGCAGGACACCGACGCCACAACAATGACGTCTTCGCGTTCTAGTATAGCCCGCGTTGCAGAGTGTCGCATCCGGTCGATCTGCTCATTGATCGACGAGTCCTTTTCAATGTAGGTGTCAGTCCGAGGAACATAAGCCTCCGGCTGGTAGTAGTCGTAGTAACTTACGAAGTATTCGACGGCGTTGTCCGGGAAAAATGACTTGAACTCGGAATAGAGCTGGGCCGCCAGCGTCTTGTTCGGGGCCAGGATCAGGGCAGGGCGCTGGGTTTCCTCGATCACCTTGGCCATGGTGAAGGTCTTGCCCGAGCCGGTGACGCCCAGCAGCACCTGGTCGCGGTCCCCGGCCTGGGCCTGGGCCACCAGTTCGGCGATGGCGGCGGGTTGGTCGCCGGCGGGGGTGTATTTGGTCTCCAGCCGGAAGCGGCCCCCTTTCTTTTTGCCCTCGTGCGAGGGGCGGTGCGGCACCCAGTCGGCGGGCGCGGCGACCGGCTCCTCCGGCGTCAGGCGCGGCCCGGCGATGGGGGCGAACATCGGCATCTTGCCACCCTTCTGGCCCGTGTCGCGGATAAAGGCGGCCGACGCTTCCTGCACCCCCGGGTTGGGCACGTGAACGGGCTTGGCCGGCTTGGCGGCGGCGGGCTTCGGCGTCGAAGAACGGTTCATGAACAGAACTTAGTGCGTGAGGATGTCTCTCGCCATAGCGCCGCACGACCGCAAGGGTTGCGCGGTCAGAACCCCGCGAAGGCGGCCTCGTTCACCGTGACCTGTTCGACCATTTCCACGACCACGCCCAGGCGGCGATCCTTGAGCAGATCGCACAGGGCATCACCATCCACCAGATCGATGGCGGGCGCCCCATCGCGCGTGGCCTCGCGCCGCGCATCGGCGGTGAAGGTCCCGGTTGTGATGATCAGTCCCTTGTCGGTCCGCCCGACCATGGCGCCGCGAAAGTCGCGCACTGCCCCCGCGCCGACCGAGCCGGAATAGCGTTTGCACTGGAACAGCACGTGGAAGGACAGCAGATTGACCCGCAGCACGCCCGTGCCGTCGATGCCGCCGTCGCCCGACTTGCCAGTGACTTCGACTTTGATGAAGCCAAACTCACGCAACAGGCGCTGGCACAACCGCTCAAAAGCGGCGGGATCAATGGTCGTAAGGACGGACAGCAGCCTGTCCTTCCAATCCCCGCCCTCTAACTCGGCTACGACCGCCGGCGGCTGGCCCGCGTCCTCGGGGTTGGCGGCGCCCTTCTTGGCGTCGCTATAAGCTTTCTGGACCTGCTTGGGGATGGCCGCGACTTGGTCGGGCGTCATAGCAAGCCCGTCAGCGGTTAGACTCCAAACTCCGCGTTGGCTGTTGTCGATCGCCCCTCCGAGTTTCAGCCAGCTGCGCGCGAAGCCCAGCCGTTGATCGACGACCAGCTGATTCCACTTGCCATGCCGGACCGACATCGCTTCTTCGGAGAGGGCCATGTGCTGCGCTACGTCTTGGAGCATCTCCGCGTTGCTTGACGATCGGCCATGCGCCTTAAGTCGCTCGATGATCGGCCACATGAAGGCTTCCATGGGCGGTATGTCTGACGGAGCAATCATCAGGCTTCGACTTTCTTCTGTTCTCTGGCGGATGTAGGCAAATCCGCCATGGCGTCGGTGACGGCGAGGGTTTGCAGGCTGACGGTGACGACGCGGGCCAGCAGGTCGATGACCGTCTCCTTGTAGTCGGCGAAGCGGTAGGTGTTGAACTTCTCGCGGATGGTCGGGTCCTTCGGCGTCTTTTCCTTGTGCTGGTCCAGCACCCAGTCGATGGCCGAGCGGTTGCCCAGGCGATAACGCCAGGCCTCGGTCGGTATGCCCGACAGCTGGGTGTCGGCGTCAAGCACGACGACGCCCTTGTCCGGATCGGACTTCAGCTTGACCGCCGGGGTCGTGCCCTCGGCCCGTTTGGGGTCGGGCGCATCGGTGCGGGTCAGGGGATGCGGTTCGACGGCCTCGTAGCCGATGTGGAGGTCCAGCAGGGCCTGGCCCCAGTCGCGCCAGCGACGGAAGTCGGGATAGAGGGGAATGCGCGGGAACTCGCGCTTCAGGTTCAGGGCGTAGGTCTCGCGGTATAACGGGTCGTGCAGCACCGCATAGACATAGGCGAAGATGTCGTCCTTGGTGATCGCGGCGGCTTTGCCGTAGCGGTCGGTGAACGATTTCAGCGCCCAGTCGGTGATGTTGTCGAGGCGGTCGCCTTCTTTGTTGAAGCGTGATCGACTAGCGCAGATTGCCGCCGCCGCCGCGCCAACAAAATGGCGATCAGGAATCCACGCTGTCGCGAGGGTCATCCAGGGTTTTTGCGCGTGCGGGTCGGTGAAAACGATGGCGGGATGTGGTGCGCTATCTGGAAAGACGGCGGGTGTTTGGAAATGGAAAGCGTTTATGTGGCGGTCGTAGTAAATGAATCTTGGTGAGAATGGGCGGTACTCCGCACGTCTAATCTGACGGTCGTTGAACTGCTTTTGGACGGCACGTTTCACGTGCTTATCCAATTCTCGATCCCATTTGATCGGTGCAATACCAGTTTCTGAATCACCTCGACGTCGTCGCTCATACCCGTCGATGAAAAATCTGATCTTATTGGTCAGCGCTAAATCCGATTGATCGTAAGACCACTCATCTCGCTTAGTCTCGACGCCTTGCGTCGCCAATCCGAACAGGGCCCGGTCATCGCTCCGGGTGCTCACCGTACCCGTTGAAGAGGAAACAACAGGGAGGAATTGGCTCCAGTCGTTTTCGCTCACATCGAGCCAATCGTTCTTCCGGTTCGGTTGGATGGTCTCCACTTGCAACTGCCGCAGCCCGCCGATGGACGAGATCGCCTGAAGTTTGTCCTCGGCCGTCTCCATCTCAGGCCGCCGCGCGTAGCGAATGACGGCGCCGCCCTTGTGACCTTTCTTCTTGACCAGAAACATCATGGCGACGCCGGTCTGGATGCCGAAGACATTGTGCTTGGTGCCTGAGAGCTTGGGGTTGTCGCGAACGTCGCCGCCCAGGTCGAAGACCCAGATTTCCGCGAACTCGCGCGCGATCACCTTGCGGAACCCGTCGTAGGCGGCCTTAGCGAAGGGTTTGCGGCCGATGATGAAGGCGATGACGCCCTCGTCTTTCACCCGGTCCGAGGCCCAGCGGACGAAGCGGGTTTACATGTCATAGACGCTGTTCTTGTTCTGGGCCGTGCCTTCCTTGATGTAGGTGGCGCTGATCCGCTGATCGACCCGGTGATAGGGCCGATTGGCGTTGTTCTGGTTGTAGTTTTCCTGCCAGGCGTTGTAGGGCGGATTGCCGATGACGACGCTGATCTTGCGGCTGTTCTGACGCCGCACCCGCTCGGAGTTCTCGTCCGAAATCGTGGCGAACAGGTCGTGCTGGTGACCGGAATAGATGCCGAGCGCCGCGACGTTATCCAGCGTGTCCACGAAGCAAAGGCCCGGGAACTCCTCATACTTGCCCACGATGGCGGCGTAGGTCGCCTCGATATTCAGATTGGCGACGTAGTAGGGCAGGATCGCGACTTCGTTGGCGTACAGCTCGGTCAGATATTTGTAGACCAGCTTCTCAGGCCGTCCCCGGAAATGCTCCATCAGTTCGACGATGAAGGTGCCCGTGCCGGTAGCGGGATCCAGGATGTTCACGTCCCGGTCGATCAGCGACTTCTTGAAGTGCCGCTCGCACAGCCAGTCGGTCGACTCGATCATGAAGCGCACGATCTCGTTGGGGGTGTAGACCACGCCCAGCTTGTCGGCCGCCTTGGGATTATAGACCTTGTAGAAGTTCTCGTAGATCGCCTTCAGGAAGCCCTGCTTCTCCGAATGGGAGCTGATCAGGGCGGCGGTCGAGCGGATGGCGGCGTAATAGGGCTCCAGCGCCGCCAAGGTCTGGCGTTTGACGTCGCCGCGCCAGAAGCTGGAGTCCAAGGCATGTAGGGCCTTGGCGACGTTGTTCTCGTGGTGAAAATCATTATTGCCGAACACGCGGGCGAAAATGTCTTCCGTCAGGATGTGCTGGATCAGCATTTCGCGCACATCATCGGCCGTCACCGACGGATTGATCGCGGACTTGGCCTGTTTCAGGAAGGCGGCGGCGTCGGCCTGAAAGGCGGCGTTTGAGCCTTGCGCCTCATCGATGCGGCGGCGCAGTTCCGTCAGAACCGCCGGCAGGTCGGCCTTGAACTGGGCGATGGCCTTTCTGAACTCGGCGATCTCGGGCCGCTGCCAGCCGAAGAACAGCTCAAGCAGACGTTGCAGCCCTGGCCCGTCGTCGGTCTTGCACCGCATCACCTCAGCGCCGTTCTGGATCAGGACAGCCTGGGTCGAATCTTCAAAGATGATGTTGGTGTTGGGGTAGCCGCGCCTGAACTTCTTGGTGATCTCCTCGTCCAGATCGTCGTCCGCGTCCTTGGCCTCCCAGTAGCCGAAGGGGACGCGCAGATCGTGCATCAGGGCGCCGTCCACATAGTTGCGGACCTTGGCCGTGGTGATAATCGCGTGCTCGGGGATGAAGACTAGGCTCTGTGACCGGCCCCACTTTTTCAGCAGGTCCTTGAAGGCCTCGCGCACCACGGACTCTCGCTGGGCGCCGGAGACGCGCTTCAGCGTCGCCAGATCGTTCAGATATTCCGTGATCAGTAGTTGGCTCATTGGCGTCCCCCGAGGCCGGGCGACCTAAGCCCGTTTCATCTTGGCGTTGCAAGGCTGTGATCTCCTCTTGACTCCCTCACACAGTATGCCTCATACACTGTGCGTTACACACTATGTGACGCATGGAGGTTGGCGGGTGAGCGAGAACGACGAGGCGTTGCTGTTCGAGAGTCTGCGGCTGGAGCTGCGGCGGGGGTCGTTGATCCTGGCCGTGCTGGCGAGCTTGCGGCGCGAGCAATACGGCTATTCGCTGCGAGTCGCCCTAGGCGAGGTCGGGGTCGAGATGGAGGAGAGCACCCTCTATCCGCTGCTGCGCCGGCTGGAGAGCCAGGGGCTGCTGGACAGCGAATGGCGCGAGGAGGAGCGGCGCAAGAAGCGGTTCTACCGCCTGTCGTCGCGCGGGGAGGCGATGCTGGAACGGCTCGCCGTGGAATGGCGCGGCCTGTCGGCCTCGCTGGAGAAGATGCTGTGAATATCGGGAAAGAGGGAGAGGCCGGCATGGACCTGGTCGAGCGTTATCTGAAGGCCGTGGCGGCTCAGCTGCCGAAGGACAACCGCGACGACATCGTCGCCGAGTTGCGCGACGAGATCATGGGGCGTCTGGAGGCGCTGGAGGCGCATCTGGGCCGGGCGCCCACCGACGACGAGGTCGAGGGCCTGCTGCGCGAAGTCGGTCACCCGCTGAGCGTAGCGGCGCGTTATCGCCCAGGACCGCAGGCGCTGATCGGGCCTGAGCTTTATCCGTGGTGGATGTTCGGGCTGAAGGTCGGGCTGACGGTCATGGCGGCCGTCACCCTGATCGGCCTGGCGGTGCGGGTTCTGGTCGGCGACGTCTATGTGGGCCAGGCGATCGGGCAGGGGATCGCCAGTCTGATCAGCGGTGCGATCACGGTTGTCGGCCTGCTCACCGCCGTCGGCTTCGTGCTGGAGCGTCAGTCTAAGAAGCCGGACTTCATCGCCAAATGGCGCGTCAAGGATCTGGGCCTGTTCGAGCTGGGTGGCGATTTCGACGCCGAACAGTGGGGACAGAAGCTGGCGAACGGCGACTGGTCGGGACGGAACATGGGTCAGGCCAAGTCAGGCCGCGCCGTGCGCAAGAGCGCCGAGATGTCGCCCGTGGCGCGTGCGGTGGCCAGCGCCATCGGCTGGACCGTGGTGCTGTTGTGGTGGACGGGCCTGTTACAGGTGGCGCCGATCCGGCCGGAGGAACTGGCCGGTGTCGTCGACGGCGTCGATTACGGGCGCATTCTGGCCGACATGGTGCGGGTCGCCTATTGGCCGGTCGCCCTGTTCGCCGCCTGCCGTATCGGCTTCGACCTGATGCGAGCGGCGTCGGGCGGCAATGTGCGGGTCACTGCGCTGGGCGACCTGGCTTTCGGGATCGCCGCCGCCTGGGGCCTGCTGTGGGTCTGGTTCTGGTCGGCGCTGTCGCCGCTGATCTGGGTCGGCAGCGTCACCGATTTCGTGGATCGGATTCGGGTTCTCATCGGCCGCTCCGGCGACGATGTCGGCGGGGTGGCGACGATCCTGATGGTCGTGGTCGTCTGGGCCTTCGCCGCAGAGGTGGTGCGGGTCATCCGCGCGGCGGCGCGACTGGTCGTCGGTCGATAAGGCGACATTCCCTCTTGACGGCGTGTAACCTATAGGTGATATGTCACCTCAAGGTTACTTCAGGAGGAAGTCGTGAACAAGGACGAAAACGCTGCGGTTCTGCGGGTGCAATCGAGCCGGCGTCGATACTGGTGGGGCGGCGTCGCCATGCTCGTCATCGGCGCCGCCGCCATGGCTGGCGGAGCGGGTTTCGCGCTCATGCATGGAACAGAAGGCGACCAGGCGACGACGGCGGGCGTGGCGGCCGGCTTCGGCTTCGGGCTGATGCTCATCGGCGCCATGATGGCCTGGTGCGGCCGCCCCGGTCAGCCGATCGATGTGGCGGAAAGCCGTGACGGCGCCCGCCGCGAAAAGCTGCAGCGGGGGCGCACGCAACAGCTGGTCCTCTATCCGTTGGTGCTGCTGCTGTTCATGGCTCAGGCGCATCTCGCCATGCAGAGGGTCCTGGGCGGCGACCACAACCTCGGCGCCTATGTGCAGATCTTGCTGCCGGTACTGTACGGCTGGCTGATCCCTGTGCTCGTCATGGGCTGGGATTGGAACGCGCAGAAGAACCGCCGCTTGATGGAAGACGAGCTGACGCAGGTTCTACGGGCGCGATCAATGATCCTGGCCTTTGTCGTGCTGATGGGCGGGGTGACCGTAGCGCTGGGTCTGGGCCTGTGGCGCGCGGACTATGGCGTGCTGGCTCTGCCCTATGTCCTGGCGCTGGGCGGGGCGTCGGCGGGCCTGCGGTTCGCCTGGCTGGATCGCGAGGCCGGTCGCGATGGGTGATCCCAGGCTCGGCTCGCGGCTGAAGGAGGCGCGCACCGCCGCAGGCCTGACGCAGCAGGGGCTGGCCGACAAGGCCAGCGTCTCGCGCAAGACCATCAACACGGTCGAGAACGGCGTCTTCGTGCCCTCGACCGTGCTGGCCCTCGAACTGGCGCGGGCCCTGGACACGACGGTGGAGGCCTTGTTCTTCCTGAGAGACTGATCCGATCCATGTCCGAAAACCGCGAGACATCGTCGGGCGGGCGGCGCATCCTGCGGGCATGGATCAGCTGTTGGATCAGAAGGCCTGCTGGCGCGCCGTCGTGGCGCGGGACGCCCGTTTCGACGGGCGTTTCTTCACCGGCGTGACCTCGACGGGCATCTACTGTCGGCCCGTCTGCCCGGCGCGGACGCCGAAGCGCGAGAATGTGGCCTTTCACCCCAGCGCCGCAGCGGCCGAGGCGGCGGGCTTGCGGGCCTGTCTGCGGTGCAGGCCCGAGACGGCGCCGGAAATGGGCGCATGGCGCGGCACGTCGAACACTGTCAGCCGCGCCTTGGCCCTGATCGAGGCGGGGGCGCTGGATACCGGAAATGCGGAGGCTCTGGCGACACGTCTGGGCATGGGGGAGCGGCAGCTGCGCCGCCTGTTCCGCCAGCATCTGGGCGCCGCCCCGGTCAGCGTGGCCCAGACACGGCGCGTCCTCCTGGCCAAACAGCTGATCCACGAGACCGACCTGTCGATGGCCGAGGTGGCGATGGCTTCCGGCTTCGGCAGCGTGCGACGCTTCAACGAGACGTTTCAGGCCCTGTACGGCCGCGCGCCGTCCGAGCTGCGGCACCGCAAGGTCGAGGCCGAAGCGGGCGGGGTGATCAAGATCGGTCTGTCCTATCGCCCGCCCTATTACTGGGACGCCATGATGACGACCTTGGCGACTCGCGGCGTCGCGGGCGAAGCAGTGGTCAACGGCGCCTGGACCCGGCGGCTTCGCCCCGACGTGGATGGCACGGACGGTGAGGTGACGGTGCGCCCCGCTCAGCCGGGCAAGGCGGCGGTCGAGGCGCGGATCGACAATCTGAAAGCCTTGCCGGGCGTGCTGGCGCGGGTGCGACGCGTGTTCGACCTCGCCGCCGACCCCGAGGCGATCACGCGCGACCTGTCGGCCGACCCCGTTCTGCATGCCGCAATCAGGGCCAGGCCGGGGCTAAGACTTGCGGGCGACTGGATCGATGCCGGCGCGGATGCGCCCAGCGACCGGCTGGCGACGACGGACGCCGCGCTGCTGGCGCGCGCCGAGCGGTGGCGGCCGTGGCGGGCCTATGGCGCACTCTACTGGGCCCTGAGCGAGGAGCGGCGAGATGATCAAGCAGCCTGACATGCATCTGACCCTGGATCGCATACCGTCCCCTGTAGGCGAGATGCTGGTCGTCACCGACGCCGACGGCGCGGTGCGGGCCTTGGACTTCCACGACTACGAAGCCCGTCTGCGCCTGTTGTTGCGCCGACACTACGGTGAGGTCGTGCTGACCGAAGGCCGCGCTCCGGAGCCGGTCCGTCGGGCGGTCGAGGCCTGGTTCGGCGGCGAGCTTACCGCCTTCGACGCCATTGCGGTCCGCACCGGCGGCACGGATTTCCAACGCGCAGTGTGGAAGGCCTTGCGCGACATCCCGACCGGCGAGACCCGCACCTATGGTCAGCTCGCTGCGGCCATCGGCGCGCCAAAGGCCGTCCGCGCCGTAGGCCTGGCCAACGGCGCCAATCCGGTCGGTGTCATCGTGCCGTGCCACCGCGTGATCGGCGCGAACGGGACGTTGACCGGCTATGCGGGCGGACTGGAGCGCAAACGCTGGCTGCTGGCGCATGAGGCGGGCGGGCGATTGCTTTAGCCCCGCGTGAAGCGTTCGGGCGGCAGGGCGGCGTGGGTGAAGCGGGCCTGACGCACCGCGCCCTTGAAGTAATTCACGCGGTTGATGCGGCAACCGACCGAGGCGCGGCCTGGCCCTTGCGGCTTGAACGACAGCGGGTGCTCGCCCTGCAGGACGCCGTCTACATAGGCGCGGTACAGGACGCCGTCGAAGGTTTGCGCGACGTGAAACCACTGTCCGCAGGGATGGAGCCGCTCGGGGAAGATCAGGGTGTGGTTGTAGCCGGGCCCGCGCGTGAAAGCGTCCAGGTACCAACGGTCCTGAACCACGCGTATCTCGAACAGGAAGCGCGTCTGCGACGGCGGCTGACCGGCCGGCGCCTCTTCGGCGAGATGAAACCAGCGTTGCTCGAAGGCGCCGCCGTCGGGTCGGAACAGGGCCTCGAAAGTGAAGGTTTCGGCCCCGGCCAACGGATGCTGATCGATGAACAGGGCATCGTCCACGCCGTCGAACTGAACCGCTCGGCCAAAGGGGCTGTCGACCAGGCTCGGCGCGCCCTCGACGCGGGTTTCGATCCCCCCGATGTCGGTCAGGCGATCGAAGGTCCATACCGACTGGCGCGGCGAGGCAGCCGTCATGGTCGCGCACCCCGGCAGGATCGCAGCCGCGGCGCCCGATGCGCCCAGGGCCATCAGGCGGCGGCGGTCCAGCGGCAGGACGTCAGGCATGGTTCATCTCTCGGCGGTTTTGTCGCGCGACACTATGGGATCGGCGGCGTGAGGCAACGGCCTGCGTTCCGGTTCGTTGTCTCGATCCCTACACACTGGAGTATCGACGATGAAACTTTCCAATGGCGCGCTGGTGGCGGTGGTCGATGGCGAGAAGCTGGCCCTGTTCAAGAATACGAACGCTTCGGACATCAAGCTGACGCCGCTGGAAACCCCGGCCATCGCGGATCGGGTTTCGGGTTCGGCCGGCCGCCGATCCAATGAAGCCAACCCCGACAATGACACCCAGGCCGAGGACGGTTTCGCCATGGGCGTCGCCGAGGTGCTGAACAAATGGTCGGTCACCAACAAGATCGACGAACTGCTGGTGATCGCCGCGCCCAAGACGCTGGGCGAGTTGCGCAAGCATTGGCACAAGGACCTTCAAGCCAAACTGGTCGGCGAGATCGCCAAGGACCTAACGGGCCATTCCAGCGATCAGATCGCCGCCGCCATCGACAAGGCGTGAAGACAGACGAGCGCTGTGCGTGGCGCCTGCCCCCTGATCAGGCGGCGCGTCTCGACTGCGCCGCCTGACCCAGGTCGAAGCGGCTGATCAGCCCCTCCAGTTCGCCGGCCTCGTTCGTCAGGGCGTGGCTGGCGGCGGTGGATTCCTCGACCATGGCGGCGTTCTGCTGCGTGAACTGGTCCATCTGATTGATCGCCATATTGATCTCGCCGATGCCGACCGACTGTTCGCGCGTCGCGGCGGCGATGGAGCGAACCAGGGCGTTAGCCTCCGCCACTTGGACAGCGATGGCGCTGAGGCTATCGCGCGTCAGCGACACCTGGTCGGATCCGCGCTGCACATTGCTTTGCGACAGGGCGATCAGCGCCTTGATCTCTTTTGCGGCGCTGGCTGACCGTTCGGCCAGGCCCCGCACCTCGGATGCGACGACGGCGAAACCGCGTCCGGCTTCCCCGGCCCGGGCGGCCTCGACGCCGGCGTTCAGGGCCAGCAGGCTGGTCTGGAAGGCGATCTCGTCGATGACGCCGACGATCCGGTTGATCTGGGTCGAGGATTGCTCGATCTGCGACATGGCGCCGATTGCGTCCTGCACGACGGCCTCGCCCTTATCGGCCGCCGCCTGAGCGGCCTGAGTGATGTCTCGGGCGCGCTCGGCGTTTTCGGCGCTGCTGCGCACCGTCTGCGTCAGCTCGTCCAGCGCGGCGGCGGTCTGCTCCAGACCGGCGGCCTGCTGCTCGGTGCGGCGCGACAGGCTGTCGGCGGCGGCTGCGATGTCCTGACATCCGCCGCGCATCGACTGGGCCGTGGTCCAGATGCCAGTCATCGTCGTGTGCAGTTGATGCAGGGCGGCGTTGTAATCTTCCGGGATGCGACGCGTGTCGGCGGTGAAGCCCGCCTCCGGCATCCGCCAAGCCAGTTCGCCGGCGGCGAGGCGCGACAGACCTTCGCCCAAAGTCTCGACGGCGCGGGTTTGCGAGGCGGCGAAAAGCTCGGTCTCTTCGGCGTGCCGGCGACGATCTGTCTCGGCGGCCGCACGTTCGCGCTGTTGCTGGTCGCGACGGGTCAGACCGTCCGCAAGCTCGATCCTGAACCCTTCGAGCGCCCGCGCAATCTGGCCCAGTTCGTCGGCCTTGTCCGCGCCGGCCACGGGGATGTCATAGCGTCCATCGCTCATGGTCTGCACATCGGCCGTCAGACGCGCCAGTGGGCGTCGGATCAGACGGTCACTGGTGATCAGAAGGGCGACGATGATGGCGGCGATGATCAGAACGCCGCCGACCAGAAGCATCAAGGCCAACTGCCGCGCCGGGCCCTCGATCGTCTTGACGGGGATGTCCAGCACGACGGCCCAGGTCGCCTTTTGGCCGGGCAGGATCACGGGCTGGACCAGACGTCGAACCGGCTCGCCGTTCACGCTGACGCCCTCGACCGCCTGGGCTTGGCGTTTGGCGATGACGTTGCGCACGATGTCCGCGCCAGCGTCCGCATAGGCTTGACCTCGCACTGCGGCGTCCGGATGGGCGACCCAGACGCCCTTGTTCGACACCAAGGTCACGCGGCCTGTGCCCAGCGGTTTCATCGCCGCCAGACGCTGCGACAGGTTGGCCAAGGTGATATCCAGGCCCGCGACGCCGATGATGCGGCCGTTGGCGTGCACCGGATAGGCGACCGAGGTCATCGCGACCTTGCCGCCGCCAATGTTCTCTTCGTACGGTTCGACCACGACCGGCGCGCCGCTGGCCATCGGCTCGGTGTAATAGGCCTGTTCGAAGTCCGAGCCGTCTGCCTCAGGTTCCAGGGAAATCTGGCCGTCGCGGCGCACCCAATAGACTGAAAGTCGTCCGTTGACGTTCGAACTGGTCGCCGCATCACCAATGTGGGCGGCGTCGGCGCCGACGGCGTCAGGGGCGGCCATGAACCAGGCGCCCATGACCTGATCGGTCGCTTCGGCGTTCGGCTTGACCAGGGCCATATAAGCGGCGCGGTCGGTCAGGCCCGTCTGTCGTGCGGCGCCCAGGGTTGCCGCCAGGGTTTTGGCGCCCGTGCCCGCCGAGACGATCTCGTTGCGGATTTCTTGCGAGGCCTCTTGCGCAGCGCTTTCGGCGTACCGGCCCGCCATGTCGCGGACGATCGCGCCGGAATAGGCCGTCACGCCGATGGCCGCGACGATCATCAAGGCGCCGATGGCGAGCCCCGCCACGACGGCGAGCTTCAGGGCGATGGACAGGCGATTGAACGCAGACATGACGGGCTCCGTAGGCCCGCGCTTATGCGCCCCGTTCCCCAAACACCCCGTTAAGGCGGCGCTACGTAGTCATGCGCCGTCCAGAAACAGCCGGCACGCCGGATTGGCGGTCTCATCGACGTAAGGGTAGCCCAGATCGGCCAGGGCGGCGGTCAGTTGGCCCTGTTCCCGGGGCGGTACGCTGATGCCCGCCAGCACCCGGCCGACGTCGTCGCCGTGGTTGCGATAGTGAAACAGCGTCAGGGCCCAGGCGGGCTGGAGGCTGTTCAGGAACCGCAGGAAGGCGCCGGGGCGTTCGGGGAACTGGAAGCGCAGGATGCGTTCGTGGAGCAGGCCGACAGTGCGGCCGCCGACCATGTAGCGGACATGCAGCTTGGCGGTCTCATTGTCGCTCATGTCCTCGACGGCGTAGCCGCCCGAACGCAGGGCCGCGATCAGGTCGTCGCGCTCGTGCGGACCGTTTCGCAGGGCCACGCCGACGAAGATTTGCGCCTGCCCGTCGCCGGACCAGCGATAGTTGAACTCGGTGACCGAACGACCGTCCAGACTGTCCAGGAATCGACGGTAGTCGTCGCGGTCGTCCTTCATCGCCACGGCCAGCAGCGCCTCGGCGCCCTCTCCGATCTCGGCCCGTTCGGCGACGTGGCGCAACCGGTCGAAGTTCAGATTGGCGCCCGAGTTGATGGCGATCAGACTGCCGCTTCCGAGGTGGGCGGCGGCCCAGGTCTTCAGCCCCGCCAATGCCACGGCGCCCGAGGGCTCGGCGATGGCGCGGCTGTCGTCGAAGATGTCCTTGATCGCGGCGCAGATGGCGTCGGTGTCCACCAACACGATCTCGTCCAGCAGATCCTTGCACAGCCGAAAGGTCTCGGTCCCGGCTCGACGCACGGCGACGCCGTCGGCGAACAGGCCGACCTCGTTCAGGGTCACCACCTCGCCGGCGTCGATGGCGGACTTCATCGTCGGGGCATCCACCGGCTCGACGCCGATGATCCGGGTCTCGGGTCGTAGGAATTTGACGATGGCGGCGACCCCGGCGGCCAGGCCCCCGCCGCCGATGGGCACGAAGATGGCTTCGATCGGGTCGGCGTGCTGACGGGCGATCTCGAGGCCCACCGTGCCCTGGCCCGCGATGACATCGGGGTCGTCGAAGGGATGGATGAACGCCGCGCCGGTCTGGCTTTCCAGGTGGCGGGCGTGGGCATAGGCCTCGTCGAAACTGTCGCCGTGCAGGACCACCTCGCCGCCCAAAGCGCGGACGGCCGCGACCTTTATGCCGGGGGTGGTGGTGGGCATGACGATGGTGGCGGGAATGTCGCGACGTGCGGCCGCCAGAGCCACCCCTTGCGCGTGATTGCCGGCCGAGGCGCAGATGACGCCCCTGGACAGTTCGTCCTCCGACAGGCCGGCGATCTTGTTGTAGGCGCCGCGGATCTTGAACGAAAAGACCGGCTGCAAGTCCTCGCGCTTCAGCAGGACGGGCCGGTCGAGCCGGGCCGACAGGCGGCGCAGCGGGTCGAGGGGCGTTTCCTCCGCCACGTCATAGACGCGGGCGGTGAGGATGCGGCGGATGGTGTCCTGCATGGAAATGCTGCGGATAGGCGCTTGGAAGCAAAGAAGTGGGCTGCCGTCTAGGCGATATTCGCCGAAATGGGAACGGTTTTTGCAAATCTTTGTCTTCGGTGGCGGATAGGAGGCGGCATGCATTTCCTCTTGCACAGCGCCCGCATAGGCCTACATTGCGCCTGCTTATGCTAAATGTGAGCATAAGGGTATGGAGATGATCATGGCTGACGGCGCCTTTGGTCTGACGAAAGAGCTGGCGCGGGAAACCGCCGGGGTGTGGGCCAAGGTCAAGGACCACGTCACGCCTTTGGAGTGGCCCGAACAGGCGCGCCTGATCAGCGAGATCAACCGGCTGAAGCGCGAGCGCGACGCCGTAATCCTGGCCCACAACTATATGACGCCCGAGATCTTCCACGGGGTCGGCGACTATGTCGGCGACAGCCTGGGCCTGGCCAAGGAGGCCGCGCGGTCGGACGCCAAGGTGATCGTCCAGGCGGGCGTCCACTTCATGGCCGAGACGTCCAAGATCCTGTCGCCCGAGAAGACCGTGCTTATCCCCGACCTGCGCGCCGGGTGCTCGCTGGCTTCATCGATCACCGGGGCGGATGTGCGGCTGATCAAGCAGCGCTACCCCGGTCTGCCGGTCGTGACCTATGTGAACACCACCGCCGATGTGAAGGCCGAGACCGACATCTGCTGCACGTCCGCCAACGCTGTTCAGGTGGTGGAGTGGGCGGCGAAGGAATGGGGCGTGGACCGCGTCATCCTGATCCCCGACGAATATCTGGCGCGCAACGTCGCGGCCCAGACGACGGTCGGCATCATCGCCTGGAAAGGTCGCTGCGAGGTGCATGAGCGGTTCACGGTGGACGACATCGCCGAGATGCGCGCCGCCTATCCGGGGGCCGAAATCCTGGCCCATCCCGAATGCCCCGAAGACGTGCTGGCGGCGGCGGACTTCGCCGGCTCGACGGCGGCGATGACCGACTACGTCGAGGCGCGCCGGCCCAAACAGGTGGTGATGATCACCGAATGTTCGATGGCCTCGAACGTGGCCGGCGACGTGCCGGGCGTGCAGTTCATCGGCCCGTGCAACCTGTGCCCGCACATGAAGCGGATCACGCTTCAGAACATCCATGACTGCCTGCTGCACATGCAGTTCGAGGTCACGGTGCCGACGGACATGATCGAGCGTGGACGCTTGGCGGTGCAGCGAATGATCGACCTGCCGCCGCCCGCCATTCCCGCGCGCTACGACCTGGTCAAGGCGCGCCACCACGTCGATGTGGAGCTGATCTGAGCGTGACGCGGCGATCGGTCCCGGCGACGGGACGGTCGTCCGCGCCCATCTGGACGCCATGAGCAACACAGACACCACAGATCAGACGCCCCACCGCACGCCGGGACCTTGGGACGCGAAACCCGAAACGACATCGGCGCGTGGAACCGCGCCGGCGCCCGCAGCCGAAGCGCCGGTCGAGAAGGACCAGAGCCTGGTGTGGGCGATGCTTTCCACGGCGCTGATGGGCGGCTTCTTGTGGTGGATCACGGGCAGCGCCATCGTGGCGGGCGCGGTGCTGATCGGGCTGTTCGTCCATGAGGCGGGTCACGCTCTGGTGATGAACAAGCTCGGCATGGGGCCGGCCCGCATCTACATCATCCCCTTCCTTGGCGGCCTGGCCAAGGCGCGGCGTGAGCCGAAAAGCGAGTGGGACGGGGTTCTGGTATCGTTGGCCGGACCGGCCTTCGGACTGCTGGCGATGATTCCCTTCGTTGGGGTCTGGACGGTTCTGGGGCAGGGAGAGTGGCTGATGGGCGCCTTCTTCATCGCCATGCTCAATCTCGTGAACCTTGTACCGGCGCCGCCTCTGGATGGGTCCAAGGCTCTAGGCCCAGTGCTGACGCGTGTGCATCCGCGTCTGGAGCAGATCGTGCTGCTGGTCATTGGCGTGGCGGTGGTCTGGTGGGGGCTGACGACCGGGCGGTTCATTCTGGCCGCCTTCCTGGCCCTGTCGGTGTTCAGCCATCTGAAGCGCGGCGTCTGGCGTGCGGCCTGGGGCACGCTGAGCTGGCCCGAGGCGGCCAAGAGCTTGGCGCTCTATCTGCTGACCCTCGCGGTGTGCGCGGCGGCGGCCGTCGGCGCGCTGATGCCGATGACGGGGGGTGATCCGGCCGGCGCGGTGCAGTTGGGCCTCAACTACTTGGGCTTTGGACGATGAACCGAATGCGGCATGACGGACCTCTGATCGTCGGGGCGGGCCTGGCGGGGCTGTCGGCCGCGCTGGAGGGGGCCAAGACCGGCGCGAAGGTTCTCGTCGTGACGCCCGAGCCCTTGCTGAACGCCTGTTCGTCCGCCTGGGCGCAGGGCGGGATGGCGGCGGCGCTGACGGCGCAGGATTCGGCCGCATTGCACGCCAAGGATACCGAGGCGGCGGGCGCGGGTCTGGTCGAGGCGGTCGCGGCGCGCGCCCTGACCGACGCCGGGCGTGAGACGGTGGAGTGGCTGGCGGCCCTGGGCGCGCCGTTCGATCAGGATGCGGACGGCGGCTTCGTGGTCAGTCTGGAGGCGGCTCATTCCGTTCCTCGCGTGGCCCGGGTCGGCGGCGACGGCGCTGGCCGAGCCATCTTGTCTGCTGTCGTTGCGGCGGTGCGGGCTGAAAAGTTGATCGAGGTCTGGGACGACGCGCGGCTGAAGGCTTTGCTTCAGGACGCCGACGGCCGAGTAGTCGGAGCGGTGGTGATGCGTGGCGACCGCCTAGTCGAGATCACGGCGACGGCGGTGGTGCTGGCCACAGGCGGGGCGGGTGGTCTGTTCGCGGCGACCACGACGCCAGCGGCGTTGAAGGGCGAGGGGATGGCGTTGGCCGCGCGAGCCGGGGCGGAAATTCTCGATCCCGAGTTCGTGCAATTCCACCCCACCGCCATCGACGTGGGACTGGACCCCGCGCCGCTGGCGACAGAGGCGTTGCGGGGTGAGGGTGCGCGACTGATCGATGGTCAGGAACGCTTTCTATTGGGCGAGGCGGACGACGCCGATCTGAAACCGCGCGACGTGGTGGCGCGAGCGGTCCATGCGGCGCGCGCGGACGGGCGAGGGGCCTTTCTGGATGCGCGCACGGCGATCGGGGACGAGTTTCCCCATGCGTTTCCCGCCGTCTTCGCCGCCTGCATGCGCGCTGGGCTGGACCCGCGCGTCAGCCCAATCCCGGTGATGGCGGCCTGCCACTATCACATGGGCGGGATCGCCGCCGACGCGGACGGCCGCACGACGGTTGCGGGCCTTTATGCGGTCGGAGAATGCGCGGCGACCGGCGTGCATGGCGCCAACCGGCTGGCGTCCAACTCCCTGCTGGAAGCGGCGGCCTTCGGTCGGCGCGCGGGCCGGTCGGCGGCCCAGGAAGTCGGCGGCGGCCGCCCCTTGGCGGCTAATATCTCGCCTGACCTGCCGGATCCGGCGATGGCCGAACTGCGGACCGCCATGACGGCGCATGCGGGCGTGGTGCGCGATGCGGCGGGGCTGTCGTGCCTGATCGCCCTGATCGGCCGGCTAGAGAGCCAGCACGGGCCGGCGGCCGTTCTGTTGGCGGCGAGGCTCATCGCCCAGGCGGCTCTGGACCGGCGCGAGAGCCGGGGCGGGCATTACCGGTCGGACTATCCGCAGACGGATGGGGCGGCGGTGCATACGCGGGTGCGGATCCCACACCCGGCGGCGTTGGAGGCGGCGGAATGAGACGACTTCCCGAGGTGCTGATTGAGCCTGTCGTGCGGCTGGCGCTGGCTGAGGACTTGGGTCGTGCCGGCGACATGACCGCCATGGCCTGCATCCCAGAGGATGCGCGGATGAAGGCGGCCTTTGCGGCAAGGAAGCCTGGCGTGCTGGCGGGCATCGACTGCGTGCGCCTGGCCGTGCTGGCCATGGACCCCAAAGCCTCGGTCGATTTGAGATTGCGAGACGGCGACGCCTTCGAGGCCGGCGCCGTGCTGGCGGTTGTCGAGGCCGACGCGCGGGCCTTCCTCTCGGCCGAGCGGACGGCGCTCAATCTGGTCGGACGGCTCAGCGGCGTGGCGACCTTGACGCGCACCCATGTCCAAACCGTCGCCGGGACCAAGGCGCGGATCGCGGATACGCGCAAGACCACGCCCGGGCTGCGCGCGCTTGAGAAGCACGCCGTGGCCTGCGGCGGCGGGATCAACCATCGCTTCGGTCTGGACGACGCCATCCTGATCAAAGACAACCACGTCGCTGTCTGTGGCGGCGTCGCCGAGGCGGTGCGGCGGGCCAAAGCCTTCGCCCCGCATTTGATGAAGGTCGAGGTTGAGGTCGATGGGCTGGATCAGCTGGACGCCGTATTGGCCCTGATCGACGAGGGTGCGGCGCCTGACGTCATCATGCTGGACAACTTCAGCCTCGACGACCTGCGCGCCGCCGTAGCGCGCGTCGCCGGGCGGATCGTGCTGGAGGCCTCGGGCGGGGTCGATCTGACGACGGTGCGCGGCATCGCCGAGACGGGCGTGGACGTCATCTCGGTCGGCGCCCTGACCCATTCGGCGCCCGTTTTGGATATCGGCCTGGACGCGCTCTGACGGCTTGCAGGCCTCCGCCGATCAAGCGGGGCTAGAGGCCGTTTCGGCGACGTCGGTCTTGGCCGAGGTTTCGTTCGACCGCGCGGGGCGAGAAGCCGGTTGTGGCGCGGCGGCGCGCGTGGCGGCGGGTGAAGGCGTCGTCGATTGGGCCGTCGGCGCGGGCAGGGCGCGACCTTCCTGCGCCAGCACCATCGAATAGGCGACCGCCTGTCCGGCCTGACGCGCAGTTTCGACCGGGTTGAGGCCGGCCTGGATCAGGCGCGGCTGGTCCGCCGGCGCCGCGCGACGGGCGGCGTAGGTGAAGGTACCGCCGGTGCTCGAACGGCCGCCGAAGCGATAGAACAGATGGCTGCCGACCTGGCTGACCTGCACCAGCGACGAACGCCAGCCCGGCGTCACGGCTGTGGTGTGGAAGTGGGTCGCATTGCCGACGCGCGAGAAGACCGACCCCGACATGGCGTTCGAGGCCACGGTCCTGGCGCGGTTCCAGGCGGCCTGGTTGACGCGGCCGCGCATCGCTCCGGAGCAGGTGAAGGAGAACTGGCAACCGGTGCTGCGCGCCGCGCCCTGGAAGACGACGCCGCAGACAGTCTTGGGGAAGGCGGGGTGGCGCACGCGGTTCAGTACGACCTGGGCCACGGCCTTCATGCCGTCGGCGCCCTCGCCACGGGCTTCATAATAGACGGCCTGAGTCAGACAATCGAGATCGCGGCTGGCGTCCAGCGCGTTGGCCACGCGGAAGGCGGGCGCGGCGGTCGGTGCTGTCAGGCTGGCGCGGCGAAGGTTGGGATCGCCGGGCGCGCGGAGTTGTTCGAGACGGGCGGCCAGCAGTTCGGCCTGGCGATCGCGCTGGGCCGAGCCCGCGCTGGTGTAGGGATCGTGTCGACGCGCGATGGTCAGGGCGCTGGCGTCGAGGCCGCCGGCGGCGGCGGCGAGAGCTTCTTCCGTGAAACCGGCGGCGGTGGCGCCCTGAATCCGTTCAGCCTGGGCGCGCAGCGTCGTCGCGCGCGCCGTCGTGCCGCCCAGATAGGCGCATCCGATCGCCAGTCCCAACAGACCGCCAAAGGCTGCAGCAGCCGTCATGGGCTTGATCTTGGCCACACGATCGGCGCGCAAAATGGCGCGCGTCTGCGAGGAATGCGACAACGAGGTAGTCCTGTTCAGCAGGGCGAGAAACGCGGCCCCCGGGGTAGTCTTGCCGGCGAGGCGACCCATTGCGGTCGCGGTCCAGCCTGCAAATTCCGGCGCTCGGCTCAGTGGCCCGGGCGTCGAGGACGGGCCTTTAGCCAGCCTTTTATGGCCTCAATGTGTTCGATTCGCAATCCGATGGTTAACGCATCGGATTCGGTAGGTATTTTTCAGTCGTGGCGACCCGTGTGGCTGCAAAACGGCAATACTAGATAAATCTATAGGCCGAATACTGTATCCATCAACAGTTAAACTTGTTATGTCTAGATATGCTGCATCGCAGCAAGCTAACTAGAGCGAACAAAGCTGTTTAGAATTGTGGCGGTGGTCGTCGGCGCAACTAGAGCCCAAGCCAGGAACCGCTATGCCGCATTCGCGTTCAAGCGTGGCCTTTGGAGAGAAACCCATGACAAAAATTATCACCGTGACCGTAGCGGTTGCGGCGGCCATCGCCCTGTCCGCCTGCGGCGCGACCATCGAACAGAAGGCCGCCAGCGGTGCTATCGCCGGCGCGGTCGTCGGCGGCCCGGTCGGCGCCGCCGTGGGCGGTGCGGCCGGGACGGCTGTCGGCCAAGCGCAAAAGCCGAACTAAGACCGCCTCGGTCGACGCACGCTCTTATCGCCGCGCTTGCGATCAGGGCTGCGTCGCCTATCTGAACGAAGTGTTGCGGCCACGCCGCCGCGACGCTCCAAATGACGCATCAGGCCGATTTGCGGGCTGCGAACCTTGATTTTCGCGCGCTTATCGGCTTTGTGCGCCCCGCTTCGGGCCGTGCGTGGCGCAGCCTGACCCCCGACGACCGCCCTGGTCGCTCACAAGGAACCCTGACGCTTTCGCATGAAAGATCTGAAGACCGGATTCTCCGACCGCATTACCGCCCAGCAAGAGGCCAAGAAGGCCCTGCTCGCCAAATTCAAGCCCAAGGCCGCCGCGCCCGATCCCGAGTTCGAGCGTCTGGCTGAAAAGCGCGCCGCCGAAAAAGAGGCCCTGCGTCAGCAGCACGAGTTGGCCAAGGCCGAGCAGCGTCGTGAAAAGGCTGAAAAGGAAGCCGCTCGTCTGGCCGCCGAACTCGCCGCCCAGGAAGAGATCGACGCGGAAAAGCGCGCCGACCGCAAGGCGCGCAAGCAACTGACCAAGGAAGAGCAGAAGGCCAAGCGCGACGCGCGTTACGCCGCCCGCAAGGCCCGCCGCTAAATCCAGCTGCGGCTCCAAACAGATCGACGCGTCGCATCGCTGCGGCGCGTTTTCTTTGGCTGTCAGATCTCTGGCGCCTTAACTCGTCGTCGCTGCGCTGAGGCGTTCCAGCAGGGCACGCAACTGGTCCGACGAATAGGGTTTTCTCAGCAGCGGCCAGACCGTGTCGGCCAGCACCGCATCCACGTCCTCGCCGACGTAGCCCGAGGTCAGGGCGATCCGCAGATCCGGCCAGCGCGCCGCCGCCTCGCGCGCCAAATCGATGCCGCTCATGCCGCCGGGCATCACAACGTCGGTCAGCATCAGGTCGAAGTCGTCGGCTTGAAGGAACTTCAGCGCATCATCGCCCGTCTCGGCCCAGTCGACCTCCAGCCCGAAACCTTCCAGGATTTCCAGCGCGATGGCGGCCACGCCGGCGTCATCCTCCACCAGCAACATCCGCCCGCCCTCGACCAAGGGGGCGCCATCGGCGGTGACCAGGTTCGACGTCATCGCGGCGTCCTCTGCCGACAGGGGCGGCAGGAAGATGCAGATCTCGGCCCCGCGTCCCGGCTCGGAGACGATCTGGACGCCGCCGCCCGATTGGCGCGCGAACCCATAGACCTGGCTCAGCCCCAGGCCTGTCCCCTTGCCGACGCCCTTGGTGGTGAAGAAGGGTTCGAACACCCGGTCGCGGATGTCCGGCGACATGCCTTCGCCGTTGTCGGCGACGCTGACGCAGACATAGTCGCCGGCCGCCAGTTCGGCGATCTGTCCGGCCTCGACCGTGCAGGCCCGCGTCTGCACGGTGATGCGGGCCTGGCGGCCCCTGGCCCCGGTCACATCGCCCAAGGCGTCGCGCGCATTGACGATCAGGTTCAGCAGCGCGGCTTCGAACTGGGCCGGATCGACATTGGCGGGCGCGCCGCCACGCTTCAGCTTGACCTTGAAGTCAACCGCCTCGCCGACGGCCCGGCGCAGCAGCGGTTCACTCTCGCGGATCAGGGCGTTGAGATCGATCGGCTCGGGCCGCAGAGCCTGACGACGCGAGAAGGCCAGCAACTGATGCGTCAAGCTCTCACCCCGCCGCGCCGCCGCCAGCGCCGCCTCGCCGAGCTTCTTGCGCTTGGCCGCGTCCTCGCTGCGCAGGATGATGTCCAACGCCCCGATCACGACGGTCAGCAGATTGTTGAAGTCATGCGCGACCCCGCCGGTGAGCCGCCCGACGGCTTCCATCCGCTGGGCATGGACCAGTTGCGCCTCGGCCTGAGCCTTTTCGATCAGGGCCTCGTCGACCCGTTCTTCCAGCAGTTCATTGATGCGTTTCAGGTCGTCTTCGGCCCGCTTGGCGTCGGTCACATCCAGACAGGCGCCGACATAGCCCTGGAAAAGGCCCGAGGCGTCGAAGCGCGGCACGCCTTCAGTCCGCAGCCAGCGCGGGCCGAGCGTTGGATGATTGATCCGCGTCAGCGCCTCGAACCGATCCCGGGCCTCGAAGGCGCGCATGAAGGCGGCGGCGAAGACCCCCTCGTCGTCCGGATGGATCAGTCGCCTCCAACTGTCGGGCAGATGCGCGTCCGCCTCCACGTCGAAGAAGGTGCGGTAACGCCTGTTGGCGAACACCATCTGGGCGGCGTCGTCGCTCATCCAGATCAGGGCGGGCGCGCTGTCGGCGACGGTGCGGAAGCGGTTCTCGGATTCCTCTAGGCGCGCCTGGGCCGTGCGCATGTCCGTCACGTCGAACGCCACGCCCACGAAGCCGACGACCTCCTGGCCCGCCAGCCGGGGACGGGAGAAGGACTTCAGCCAGCGCCATTCGCCATCGTGACGGCGATAGCGCGCCTCCATCGAAAAGGGCTCGCGCGTCGCTTCCCCGTTAATCGATTCCGCCAGGATGCGCGCCTGATCCTCGGGATGCAGCGCGCTTCGCCAATCCAGGTTGAGGACGGTCTGATAGTCCGATCCGTGGAAGTCGACATAGGCGCGGTTCACGAAAGCGCGTTTCCGATCCTGTTTGGTGACCCAGATCAGCACCGGCGCGGTGTCGGCGATGGCGCGGAATCGCTGCTCGCTCTCACGGGTCTCGTTTTCCGCGCGTGCGCGTTCGACCTCGGCCCAGGTGCGCGCCGCGACTTCTTCGACCAGGCTGACCTCGGCTTCGGTCCAGTCGCGCGGCGTCGCCGAATGGACATAGAGAAACGCGCGCAAACGTCCGGTGCGGATCAGCGGTGCGCGCACCAGGGCGCGGGTCTGGATGGCGTCGAAGGCGTCGGCGACCGCCGCCGTGCGAGGGTCTTCGCGCACATCTGAAATCTGGATGGTGCGGCCTTCGTTCAGGTCCGAGATCAGACCTTCGCCAAAGGCGTTCAGGCTGAACTGACCCTGAGCGCTTGCGACGCCGGCGGTCCAGTCGCGGCTCATGGAGACGACGCCCGCCGACTGATCGACCTCGCCATAGCCCACCCGCTCAACATCCAGCAGCGCGCCGAGCGTGCTTTCCACATCAGCCATGATGTCTTCGGGATCGGTCAGGTCGCGGAGCCGGTCGCTGAGGTCCAGCAGGAACGCCTGACGTCGCGCGGCGCGCGCCGCCGCATCCAGCGCCTCGCGGGTTTCAGTCACATCGAACGAAATGCCGGCATAGCCCACGAAGACGCCTTGCCCATCGAAGCGCGGCCGCACGACGGCCCGCATCCAGCGCCAGACGCCGTCTTGTCCCTGAACGCGCGCCTCCATCTGAAACGGCTTGCGATCAGCGGCGCCGGCCCTTTCGGCCGCCTTTACGGTCTCCAGATCGTCGGGGTGTACGGCCGTCTTCCAGCCGCCCTCGCGCAACGCCTCGATGTCCAGTCCATGCAGGGTGAAGACGGCGGCGTTGACGAACTCGAACTCGCCCTTGGCGTCCAGCAGCCAGATCGGCGAGGGGGCGGTATCGGCGAGTTCGCGGAACCGGGTCTCGCTTTCACTCAACCGCGACAGGGCCTTGCGGAGCGACGCCCCCACCGCCGCGATGAACAGGCCGACGAGAACGAAATTCCAGGTCGCCGCACCGCCGATGGCGTCAAGCACGCCATCCCGTCCGGTGGCCGTCAGCGCGACGATCGCCCAGCCGCCGCCGGTACACACCGCCAGCGCCGTCAAGGCTGCGGTCCAGCCGGCCGCCAGAGCGGCCAGGGTCACCGCCGGCAACAGGATGGTGAAGCCGGTCACCTCGCCATACAGCGGCGACGCCGCCGCCCGGATCGCCAGACCCGCGAGGGCGATGCCGATCCCGATCAAAAGGCGATGCGTCGGCGAGGCCGTCGACAGGCGCGCCAGGCCGATCAGCCAGCGATCCATGACCGCGATCCGCCGTTTCGATCCGCCTGCGCTCATATCGTCGGTTCGCCCCACCAGCGACGCGTTTGCCCCGCTGGAACATAGTTTTACACCTTGCGTTTGGGGCGACCACCCCTGACGCGCAGGGGGTTTGATAACGGCGGTCGTCGTGACGCCGGAAAATGGCCTATAAGTCGGACTAGACGCGCGATCTCAGCGAAAGGCCGGTGCGCCGATCGCGGCTATTGGACCCTGAATGACCCGGTTGCCCTGGAAGACGATGTGGAAGGCGCTGCGGCGTTCGGCGGCGGCCTTGCCCGCGGCCGGCGCGGTGCTGGGCGTCGCCATGGCGGCGGGGTCCAGCGTGCGACCCGATATGGATCGGACGGCAGAGGCTGTCTCGCGCATCACCGGCGGCGACCTCGGCGCGGGCGGGTTGGCCGCGATCAAGGGGCGATTGACGTCGTCGCAGCTGGCCGTCGCCATGCGGCATGATCCCAACCTTCTGCAGCCGGCTCTCTACGGACTGACGCCGGGCTGGGAGAGCTTGACGCTGGCCGGCAAGCCAGGTCTGGAATCGGGCAAGAGCGGCCTCGAGGCCCAACGTCTGAACGCAGCCATGGCGCCCGCGTCCGGCGCGCTGCGTCCCGCCTTGCCGTTCGTGTTCAAGGGCAGCGCCGAGGATCGCAGGCGGGCTTTGCGCTGTCTGACCCAGGCGGTCTATTATGAGGCGGCGCTGGAGCCGGACAACGGCCAGGCGGGCGTGGCCCAGGTGGTCCTGAACCGCGTGCGCGATCCGAACTACGCCAACACCGTCTGCGGCGTGGTGTTCGAGGGCGCCGAACGCGTCACGGGATGTCAGTTCAGCTTCACCTGCGACGGCTCGCTAGGCCAGGCGCCGGTCGGCTGGGCGTGGGAGCGGGCGCGCAAGGTGGCGGAGCGCGCGCTGAACGGCGCCGTGGCTCAGGAAGTCGGCACAGCCACCCACTATCACGCCGACTATGTGCATCCCTGGTGGGCGCCGACGGTGGCCAAGGTGACGCAGATCGGCGCGCACATCTTCTATCGTTGGAAGGGCGTCTATGGCGAAACGGCCGCCTTCCGCAAAACCTACAATGGGCGCGAGCCGGCGATCGACGAGGCGCGTTTCTCGCGTCCGCGCATGACGATCGCCGCCGGATCTGCAACCGGCGGCGCCGATCCCGACGCTCCGCTGAAAGACGCGCCTCTGAAGACGGTCGAGATCGATGGTCAGCAGCGGGTCGTCGGCGTGGTCAGCCTGGGCGGTCGCCGCCTGCCCACGCGTGACGAAGTCGCCGCCATCAACGCGCGCCTGAACGCCCTGGAGCGGCCCGCATCGTCGATCAAACCCGCCGCTCCGGCGCCCGCGGGCGTCACGACAATGGATGTGGAGGAAGTCGGTCGCCCCGCGAACTGACATCCTGCATTGCAACGCTTCGCCACTCCGAGCATTGATGTCGATGGCCGGACCTGACCGGCCCAGCGAGGACGCCTGCTTGACCCACCCCGAAGTCGATTGTCCGAGGTGGGACGAAGGCGACCGTCTGAAGGCCCTGACAAGTTACGGCGTCCTGGACACGACGCCCGAAGGGTCGTTCGACGATCTGGCGTCGCTCGCCGCGCGCATCTGTGAGGCGCCGATGGCCGCCGTCAGTCTGGTCGATTCCCAGCGTCAGTGGTTCAAGTCCGAGGTCGGTCTGGGCGTGCGCGAAACGCCGCGCCCGCTGTCGTTCTGCGCCCACGCCATGCTGGGCGACGACGTCATGGTCATCCCCGACGCGATGCAGGACGACCGCTTCATCGACAATGACCTGGTGACGGGCGCGCCGCACATCCGCTTCTATGCCGGCTATCCGCTGAGGACGCCCGACGGCGTGCCGCTGGGCGCCCTGTGCGTGCTGGACGACACGCCGCGCCCGCAAGGGCTGACCGAGCTTCAGCTGATCGCGCTCAAGACCCTGGCGCAACAGGTGATGACGCAATTGGAGCTGCGGCGCGCCTTGTTGGACCGGGACCTCAGCGACCGCACCGCGCGGTTGGCGATGGAGGCCTCGGCCTATGTCGGGGCCTGGGACTGGGACATTCCCGAAAACCGCGTGATCGCCGACGAACGCTTTGCGCGGATGTATGGCGTGGATCCCGAAGCCGCGCGCGAGGGCGCGGCTATCGAGGTTTTCACCTCCAGCGTCCATCCCGACGACGCCCAACGCGTCACCGACGAGATCGACCGGGCCATGACGGGCGACGGCGCCTTCGTCAGCGAATATCGTCTGGGCCAAGGCGATGACGTGCGTTGGGTTCTGGCGCGCGGTCAGGTCTATTTCGACGCCGAGGACGCGCCGATCCGCTTTCCCGGCGTCGCGGTGGACATCACCGAACGCAAGACCATCGAGACAGACCTCGCCGAAACCGCTCGTGCTCTCAGCGAGAGCGAGACCCGGTTCCGGGTTCTGGCCGACGCCATGCCGCAGATGGTCTGGTCCACACAGCCAGACGGTTTCCACGACTACTACAATGCGCGTTGGTATGAGTTCACCGGCGTGCCGGTCGGCTCTACCGACGGCGAAGGCTGGAACGACATGTTCCATAAGGATGATCAGGAGCGAGCCTGGGCGGCTTGGCGGCATTCGCTTGAGACGGGAGAACCCTACGAAATCGAATACCGCCTGAAGCATCACAGCGGCGTCTATCGCTGGACCCTGGGCCGCGCGGTGGCGATCCGCGACGAGGCGGGCGAGATCACCCGCTGGTTTGGCACCCTGACCGATATCGACGAGTTGAAGCGACTGGAGCAAGGCCGCGAGCTGGTCAGCCAGGAGCTGAGCCACCGGATCAAGAACATCTTCGCCGTCGTCACCGCCCTGGTCGCCCTTTCGGCGCGCCAGTATCCGGAAGCCAAGGCGTTTTCGGCCTCTCTCCGCACACGCATCGCCGCCCTGGCCCGGGCGCATGAGTTCGTGCGGCCGCACACCGAGACGTCCAAGACCACGATCGGGGCGACAACCCTGCATTCCTTCCTGTCCGATCTGTTCAAGGCCTATGCGGACGAGACGGGTGGGGCGCGCGTCGTCATTCAGGGTGAGGACGCCGTCTTCGACGATCAAGCGGCGACCTCCGTGGCCTTGCTGTTCCACGAACTGGCGACCAACGCCGCCAAATACGGCGCGCTTTCCGAGCGTGGGGGCGTCGTGACGCTCGACACAGAACGAAAGGAGGATCGCTTCGTCCTGACCTGGTCGGAAACGGGCGGTCCGGCCATCCAGGGCATGCCGCAACGCACCGGCTTCGGTTCGTCCCTGGCCAGCCTGTCGGTTGAGGGACAGCTCGGCGGGCGTTTGTCGCGCGAATGGCGGCCAGAGGGGCTCCAGGTCATCGTGGACCTGCCGGCGACGGCCCTGTCCAGGCGCCGCGCGGCAGGCGGATACTCAAATTAGTCTTCTATTGAAACCTATCCCTCACACTGACGTTACGTACGCTCCCGAGCACTGATTGAACCCATGACTGCGCGTATCCTCATCATCGAAGACGAAGCTCTCGTTGCGATGGAGCTCAGGTTCGTCCTGGAGGACCTCGGCCACGAGGTTCTGGGCGTCGCCGCGACCGCACAGGCCGCGCGCGATCTGGTGCGCGAGAACGATGTCGATCTGGCGCTGGTCGATATCCACCTGTCCGACGGTCCCACAGGAATCAATCTGGGCCGCGAACTGGGTCAGGACATGGGCGTCTCCGTCCTGTTCATGACGGCCAACCCCGGCATGGTGCGCGACGGCGTCGCCGGCACCATCGGCGTCTTGTCCAAACCGACAGACGAACATGCGGTCCAGACGGCTGTGGATTACGCCCTGCGCCGTCGCCAGGGACAGCCGGTCGACTACGCGCCTCCGGGTCTTCAACTGTTCGGCTGACCGCAGCCGAGGCGGTTGCGGTCGCAATGATGCGGCATATGTCGAGGTCTCCCCAAGAGGAGATCTCCGCATGACCACCCTTTCCAAACGCAAGCTCGGCTCCAGCGACCTGGACATCGCCCCCCTGGTGTTCGGCGGCAACGTCTTCGGCTGGACGGCGGACGAGGCGACCTCATTCGCCCTGCTGGACGCCTTCGTCGAGGCCGGTTTCGACGCCATCGACACCGCCGACGCCTATTCGCGCTGGGTTCCGGGCCACTCCGGCGGCGAAAGCGAGACGATCATCGGCAAGTGGCTGAAGGCGCGCGGCCGGCGCGACGACGTCAAGATCCTCACCAAGGTCGGATCGGACATGGGGCAGGGCCACAACGACCTGTCGCCAGCCTGGATCGAGACGGCGGTCGAGGCGTCGCTGCGCCGGCTGCAGACCGACTATATCGACCTGTATCAGACCCACTGGCCCGATCCGAAGACACCGCAGGAGGAGACGCTGCGCGCGCTGGATAAGCTGGTGCAGGCCGGCAAGGTGCGCGCCATCGGCACGTCCAACCATTCGGCCGAACAGGTGTCCGAAGCTCTGGATATTTCGCAGCGCGAGATTTTGGCCGCCTATGTGACGATCCAGCCGCATTACAACCTCTACAGCCGCGACACCTTCGAGGGCGAACTTCAGGACCTGGCCGTCGAACAGGGCCTGGGCGTCATCACCTACTTCAGCCTGGAGAGCGGTTTCCTGACCGGCAAATACAAAAGCGTCGATCAGATCGCCGGGACCAAGCGCGAGGGAATGCTGAAGGACAAGTTCGACGCGCGCGGCGTGCGTATCCTGGCGGTCCTGGACGCCGTGGCCCAGAAGGCCGAGGCCACCTCGGCCCAGGTCGCCTTGGCCTGGCTGCTGGCCCAGCCGGGCGTGACGGCCCCGATTGTAAGCGCGACCTCGACCGAACAGCTGGCCGACACGCTGAAGGCGGCGACCCTGATGCTGTCGGACGAGGACGTGGCGGAACTGATGGAGGCGAGCGCCTACTGATCGCGCAGGATCGGGGTCACCAGACCCCGATCTTCTCCGCCTCGGCGTGGCTGATGGGGTTGTGGGCCTTGGCGTGGTCTTCTTCGGCGAGGAAGCGGCTGACTTCCAGGGCGGCCATACAGCCCATGCCGGCGGCGGTGACGGCCTGGCGATAGACGTCGTCGGTCACGTCGCCGGCGGCCCAGACACCTTCGATCTCGGTCGAGGCCGTGCCGGGCTTCACCCGCAGATAGCCGCCGGCGTTGGTCTCCAACTGGCCCTTAAACAGTTCCGACGACGGGGCGTGGCCGATGGCGATGAAGACGCCGTCGGCGGGGATTTCCCGGGTCGAGCCGTCCTGGACATTCTTCAGCCGAACGCCGGTGACATTTTTGGCCATGCCGTCCACGACGCCGACAATCTCCTCGATCGCCGAGTTCCAGATCACCTCCACCTTGGGGTGGGCGAACAGCCGGTCCTGGAGGATCTTCTCGGCGCGGAATTCGTCGCGGCGGTGAACGACCGTGACCTTGGACGCGAAGTTGGTCAGGAACAGCGCCTCTTCAACGGCGGTGTTGCCGCCGCCGACGACCACGACTTCTTTGCCGCGATAGAAGAAGCCGTCGCAGGTGGCGCAGGCCGAGACGCCGAAGCCCTGATAGGCGGCCTCGCTCTCCAGCCCCAGCCATTTGGCCTGGGCTCCCGTGGAGATGATGACGGTCTCGGCCAGCATCTCTTCGCCGCTGTCCAGCCTCAGCCGGAACGGGCGTTGCGACAGGTCGGCGGAGACCACGATGTCGTGGATGACCTCGGTCCCGACGTGCAGGGCCTGGGCCTGCATCTGCTCCATCAGCCAGGGGCCCTGGATGGTGTCGGCGAAACCGGGATAGTTCTCCACGTCGGTGGTGATGGTCAGTTGGCCGCCGGGCTGGATGCCGGCGATGACGACGGGGTTCAACGAGGCGCGGGCAGCGTAGATGGCGGCGGTCCAGCCGGCGGGGCCGGAGCCGATGATGGCGACGCGAACGGTACGAGCTTGGGTCATGGCCCCTATTTAGGCGGTGATTCCCGTTTGCGCGATGCTAGTCTCGCCTGACACGCAGGGGAGATGGGGATGACGAAGAAGAACGCGGCCTTCCTGCCGATCGGGATCGGCATGGGGGTGGGGATGGGCGTGGCGATCGGCGCTGCGACCGACAATATGGGGTTGTGGCTAGGCGTCGGCATAGCGATCGGAGCGGGCCTCGGCGTGGCCTTGACGGGGGCGGCGAACGCCAAGGCCAAGAAGGGCGACGGATCGAACAGCGGCGGCGACGCGGTTTGGTCCTCGGACAAGCATCACCAGAGCGGTCATGACGCAAGCTCGGACGGCGGTGGAGACGGCGGAGGCGGTGGCGGCGACTAAAACGCCACTGCAAATTTTTTGAGTGCACTTTAGTGCAGACTTTTGCGAACCGTTCTCAGTAGCCCCCCAAGTTCGGGGGAATAATGGACGGAAGCTGTGTCAGGATCGGACGGGGTCGCGCTATCGCGTCCGCATCGCTTCCAGGACGGCGCGCGCGGCGCGGTCGGTTTCGGCCAGCGGGTCGTAGGTCCAGCCGTCCAACGCGCCGTCGAACGGGCGGGTGGCGCCGCGCGACTGCAGGTCGTCGTGCAGGCGAGCGAACTTGTCGCCGGCTTTCAGCGGGATCATCGGCAGGACGTGGACCGGCTTGCCGGTCGAGGCGGCCTCGGCGGCCATATTGGCGCTGTCCTCGGTGACCAGGATGTGGTCGGCGAAATGCAGAAAGCCGAACAACGGATTTTCGCCTGTCCCGTCCCAGATCCACCCCGGCAGATCCGAAAGGCGAGCGGTCATGACGGCCTTCGCCGCATCGGGCGTGCGGCGTGAGAAGGTCAGCATCAGTGCGCCGCCAGATGCTCGCACGGCGTCCGCGATCTGGTCGGCCAAGTCAGCCGCATGGGCCTCGGTCAGATCGAAAGCCTTGGACTTGCCGCCGATCAGCACGGCGATGCGCGGATGGGGCAGAGGGGCGATCCGGTCGGCGAAGGCGGGCGCGGCCTCGGCGATCCGCTGCGGCGTGATGCGGTGGGGCGAGCCGGTGATTTCAAAGACATTGTCGCCCGACAGACCGTCATGGGCGGGCGCGACGATCAGGTCGTAGCGGTCATTGGCCCAGCGGGGATCCTGCGTCTGAACGACGAAGGTCTTGCCGCCGCTCCAGGCCTTGACGCGGGTCGACAGCGGCAGGGTCGCACGACCCGTGGCGATCCACAGATCGGGCCAGGGGGCGGTCAGCGGCGCGGACGCCAGCATGGACAGGCTCTTTAACGCCGACGGCAGGCGGTCGAAGATCGGCCGCCAGCGGATGTGTTTGATCGTAACCTCGGCCGGGGTCAGGCGCTGTACGGCCTCGGCGAGACCCAGTGCCTGATTCTCGATGCCGGCGCGGCCGTCGGAGACGACCCAGATGGCCAAAGGATTGGGAGAGAGGGGGCGAGCAGACGCTGCCCCAGCTACCGCTGTTACTTCCACTCGACCTTGAGGATCTCGTAGGCCTTCACGCCGCCGGGGGTGTTGACCTCCACGACGTCGCCGACCTCCTTGGAAATCATGGCGCGCGCGATCGGCGAGGCGATCGAGATCTTGCCCTTCTTCACATCGGCTTCGTGTTCGCCGACGATCTGGTAGGTGGCCTCTTCCTCGGTGTCCTCGTCCACCACGGTGACCGTGGCGCCGAACTTGACCTGGCTGCCCGACAGTTTGGACACGTCGATAACCTGGGCGCGGCTGATCTTATCCTCGATCTCGGCGATCTGCCCTTCGATCCAGCCCTGACGCTCCTTGGCGGCATGGTATTCAGCGTTTTCGGACAGATCGCCGTGCTCACGCGCCTCGGAAATGGCGGCGATCACGCTCGGCCTTTCGACCGACTTCAATTGCTTCAGTTGATCGTCGAGGGCACGGTAGCCCTCGCCCGTCATCGGCACTTTTTCCATTTGTGTCGTGATTTTTCTGGTTCGCCCGGAGACTGGAAAGACGCGAGATAAGCACACAAAAGGCCGCGGGGCGGGCGCGGCCGGGCATCAAGACTAGGGTTTCTCGCTCAGGAATTCAAGAGCGCGATGCCCGCGCCGGTTGACCGCTCATGCGCGGGCCGGCGGTTCGGGCTTGTGGTCGCGGCGCAGGACGCCCTTTATGAGGCTGTAGGCCAGCCAACCGACGGCGGCGAGGCCGGCGAGCATGAACAGGCCGGAAATCAGGGCGGCTCCTGCCGCCATGAAGGCGAGGACGAAGGCGACGGCCGCAGTCAATCCGGCGACGATCTGAATGGTTTGAAGGCGCATGAGACCTTAACGCCCTCGACCACGGCGGGTTGCGCCGCCGCGATCACGATCCGATCACGCGTAGCTGTAGGGACCGCCGCGTTCGAGCGCGCGTTGATAGGCAGGCCGCGCGTGGATGCGGTTCAAGAAGGCCTTCAGATGAGGTTTGGTCTCGGCATTGAAGGCGCGGTCGGCACCGGCCTCGACTGGAAAGCTCATCATGATGTCGGCGGCGGTGAACTGATCGCCCGCGAACCATTCCGAGCGGCCCAGTTCGTCCTCCCAGAAGCCGACATGGGTGCGCAGCTGTGGATCGACGAAACTGGTGATCGCCTTGTTGGCGACGCCATTGACGATCGGCTTCAGCAAGGCCGGCGCACGGCGTGGGAGCATGCTGAAGACCAGCTTCAGCAGCAAAGGGGGCATGGCCGACCCCTCGGCATAGTGCAGCCAATAGGTGAATCGACGGCCGTCCTCGGTTCCCGCCGCCGGACGCAGGCGACCTTGGCCGTAGGTATCGAGCAAATATTCGACGATGGCCCCGGTCTCTGCGACCTTGACCGCGCCGTCCTCGATGACCGGCGACTTGCCCAGCGGGTGGATCGCCAGCAGTTCGGGGGGCGCCAGCCGGTTTCCGGGGTTTCGTTCGTAGCGGACCACCTCATAGTCTAGGCCCAACTCTTCGAGCAGCCACAGGACGCGTTGCGAGCGGCTGTCGTTCAGATGGTGGACTTTGATCATGGGTCGGCTCCAGGCGGCGAGGCGTGACTATTCGCAACGCCGCCCCAGAAGTCGAGCGGCGATTGCGGCCTCAACGCGGGCGGCGACCGCTCCAGCGTCCGCGAGGTTGCGGCGCGACCTTGGGCTTGGCGCCTTCGCGGCGGTTGCGCCAGACCTCATAGGCCAGGGTCGCCAGGGCCAGTTTGCCGGCGTGACGACCGGCGACGCGACGGCCGCCCTTGGAGAGCAGCAGGCTGCCGATCAGCGGGACGAGTTTGTTCAGACGGGACATGATTGAGTTCCTTTCGTCGTCCCAACGCGCCGTGCGCGATCAGGGTTCGCCCTGCGACGACATGAACTGTCAGCGACCGGCAGAAGGTTTGGCGCGCGCGACGCGCCGAGCGGTGCTAGCGCTAGGGCATGAGCCAATCCCGCATCGCCGCCTTCTTCACCTCTCTGAGCTTTTTCGTCATCGCCGCCCTGGTCGCCGGCGTCGTCGTCGGCGCCCTGGCGCAAGGGTCGCAGGCCGCCTGGCTGACCGGCGCCTTGGGCGTGGTCGAGAGCCTGGGCCAGGTGTGGCTGAACGCCCTGCGCATGACCGTCATTCCCTTGGTGTTCAGCCTGCTGGTGACCGGCATCGTCTCCATCGCCGATGCGGCGGCGACGGGCCGGATCGCGGTGCGGTCGCTGGTGGTGTTCGCGGTGCTGCTGGTCGGGGCGACGATCTATGCGATCCTTGCGGGCCTGGGCCTGCTGGCGGTCTGGCCGATCGATCCGGAGGCGGGGCGTGGCCTGCTGGCGGGCGTCAGCGCCGAATCCTTGGCGACCGTGGGCGAGGCGGCGCGCACCGACGGCCTGCGCGCCTTCCTGGCCAGTCTGGCGCCGGCCAATGTCATCAAGGCGGCGTCCGACGACGGGGTGCTGGCGGTGGTGGTCTTCGCCGTCGCCTTCGGCTTCGCCGCGACGCGGATCAAGGCCGAGCTGCGACGGCCCCTGGCCGGCTTCTTCGAGGCGGTGGCCGAGACCATGGTGGTCATCGTCCACTGGGTGCTGCTGGCCGCGCCTTTCGGTGTGTTCGCTTTGGCGCTAGGCGTGGGTTTGCGTGCGGGCCTCGGGGTGGCGGGGACGCTGGCCCATTATGTCGCCATCGTCTGCCTCAGCCAGATTGGGCTGATCCTGATCATCTATGTCGTGGCGATTGTGTGGGGGCGGATTTCGCTGGCCCGTTTCGCGCGCGCCGTGGCCCCGGCCCAGGTCGTCGCCGTCTCGACCCAGTCGTCGCTGGCCAGCCTGCCGGTGATGATCGAGCGCGCGCGCGACTGGTTGGGCGTGCCCCAGACCTCCGCCGGCCTCGTTCTGCCGCTGGCGGTGGCGGTGTTCCGCATCACCAGCCCGGTCGCCAACCTGGCGGTCTGCCTCTATGTCGCGCAGTTGCACGGGGTGGAGCTGGGGCTCGGCGTGCTGATCGCCGGCGGACTGACGGCCATCGCCGTGTCCATCGCCTCGGTGGGCCTGCCCGGCCAGGTCAGCTTCTTCGCCGCCATCGGCCCAATCTGCCTGGCCATGGGCTTGCCGCTTGGCGTGCTGCCGCTGCTGCTGGCGGTCGAGGTCATCCCCGACATCTTCCGCACCGTCGGCAATGTCACCGCCGACCTGGCCGCGACTCGGATCGTGGCAGGGCGATCAGCTAACGGAATTGCCGAAAAATAATAGACCAAACCCAATTGCTATTGGCGGCAACATGATTGCGAGGATTGGCCAGAAGTACATATCAAATGCAAGTTTGAACTTAATGCGTTTCGCATCGCTAGGATGTATTTTTTCGATGCCAATCATGGCATGTTGGAAATCTATTCCATCATGATTGTATGGGCAGGAATCCATAATAGCTGCGTATTTTGTTTCGAACTCAGAATTATTTGGAGCTGGACCGTTGTTGTTTATATGTTCATGGGCAATTATTTTGTACTGCTGATATAGGTTTGTAACCCGCTTTGCGTTGTCATGTAGGTATTTTCCTCTCACAACATCTTCGCTAAATGCTGAATAAACACTGAGGGCTACTACGAACACCGATGAAACAATAGATACGAATCCTATAACGTTCCTCACGTCAGCGCGCATATTTGGAAAAAAATTCGGCGCTATGCTTAGCGCGATTACGTAGATTGAAAAAACAACTAGAGAGATGCTATGCCAGCGATAACGCTTGGCGAGGCGTTCCGCTGCGTTGAAGCGCGATGCCCTTAGCTTCGACATCGTGCTCAACAGCGGATATTTCACCCAAAGTTCTTGAGCCATGTCCCTCCCCCTCTTGCGATTGCAAGGGGGAGGTATAGCGAACAACTCTGCGATGCAATGATCGCCTACTTTTAAGCAGGGTTGGCGGTCACGCGTAGTCCTGGATCGGCCTCACATCCAAGTCGCCGGCTTTGATCGCGCCGATGGCCTGGGCCGCCGCCAGGGCGCCGGCGGTGGTGGTGTAGTAGGGCATCTTCATCATCAGGGCGGTGCGGCGCAACGAGAAGCTGTCCTGCAGCGACTGCTTGCCCGATGTGGTGTTGAAGACCAGCTGGACCTCGCCGTTCTTCATCGCGTCCACAATGTGCGGGCGGCCTTCCAGCACCTTCTTGACCAGCTTCACCTCCAGCCCCTGTTGAACCAGATAGGCGTGGGTGCCGCCGGTGGCCATCAGGCTGAAGCCCTCGGCCAGCAACGTCCGGGCGGCGTCGACGATGAAGGGCTTGTCCTCATCCTTGACCGAAATGAAGGCGCAGCCCGAGGTCGGCAGGGTGGTGCCGCCGCCGATCTGGGACTTGGCGAAGGCGCGGGCGAAGGCGGGGGCCATGTCGGCCTCTCCCGGCCGCTTAAAGTCCAGGCCCATGACCTCGCCCGTCGAACGCATCTCCGGGCCCAGGACGGTGTCCACCCCGGCGAAACGGGCGAACGGGAAAACGGCTTCCTTGACGGCGATATGGTCGTAAGGCTGGTCCGTCAGACCGAACGACTTCAGCGGCACGCCAGCCATGACCTTGGCGGCGATGGAAGCGATAGGCTGGCCGATGGTCTTGGCCACGAAGGGTGCCGTGCGGCTGGCGCGCGGATTGACCTCCAGCACGAAGATGCGCGGGCTTTCGCTGTGCGGCTCCTCGATGGCGAACTGCACATTCATCAGGCCGCGCACCTTCAGGGCCTTGGCCATTTCGGTGGTCTGACGCTTCAGCTCGTCCACGATCTCGGGCCGCAGCGAGAAGGGCGGCATGGAGCAGGCGCTGTCGCCCGAGTGCACGCCGGCTTCCTCGATATGTTCCAGGACGCCGGCCACAAAGACCGTCTCGTCGTCGCACAGGGCGTCCACGTCCACCTCGGTGGCGCGGTTTAAATAGTGGTCGATCAGGACGGGATCGTCGCCCGAGACGCGCATGGCCTCGTGGACGTAGCGGTCCAGTTGCTCGCGGTCGTGGACGATCATCATGCCGCGACCGCCCAAGACGTAGGAGGGGCGCAGGACGACGGGGTAGCCGACCTCTTCGGCCTTTTGCGCGGCCTCCTCGGCCGAACGGGCCAGGCCGTTGGGCGGCTGGCGCAGGCCGATGCCTTCCAGCATCTGCTGGAAGCGTTCGCGGTCCTCGGCCAGGTCGATGGAGTCGACGCTGGTGCCCAGGACGGGGATGTTGTCCTCCTGCAGGGCGTGGGCCAGTTTCAGCGGGGTCTGGCCGCCGAACTGGACGACGCAACCGATAAGGTCGCCGTTCGAGCGCTCGACCTCGATCAGCTCCAGCACGTCCTCGGCCGTCAGCGGCTCGAAATACAGGCGATCGGAGGTGTCGTAGTCGGTCGAGACGGTCTCGGGGTTGCAGTTGACCATGATGCTTTCGACGCCGATCTGGTCGAAGGCGAAGGCCGCGTGGCAGCAGCAGTAATCGAACTCAATGCCCTGGCCGATCCGGTTCGGACCGCCGCCCAAGATGATGGCCTTCTTCTTGTCCGTCGGTTCGCTTTCACACTCGGGGATCTGGCCCAGAGCGCCGGTCTCATAGGTCGAGTACATATAGGCGGTGGCGCTGGCGAACTCGGCGGCGCAGGTGTCGATGCGCTTAAACACCGGGCGCACGTTCAGGCCGCGACGGGCGGTCCGGACGGATTTTTCGCTCTGGCCGGTCAGTTGCGCCAGACGGGCGTCGGAGAAGCCCTTGGACTTCAGGCGGCGGAACTCGGTCGGGTCGGTCGGCAGGCCCTTGACCCGCACATGGCCTTCCTCGCGCACGATGTCGGCGATCTGGCGCAGGAACCAGGGTTCGTAGGAACAGGCGGCGTTGACCTCCTCGACCGTCAGGCCGTGGCGGAAGGCCTGGGCGATGACGCGGATGCGGTCGGGGGTCGGAACGCCCAAGGCGCGGACGACGGCGCCGCGGGCCGTGGCGTCGTCTTCGGCGCCGGCCACCCCTTCGATCTCGATCTCGTCGAAGCCCGACAGGCCGGTCTCCAGCCCGCGCAGGGCCTTCTGCATCGATTCCTGGAAGGTGCGGCCGATGGCCATCACCTCGCCCACCGACTTCATCGAGGTGCCCAGCAGGGGCTCGGATCCCGGATATTTCTCGAAGGCGAAGCGCGGGATCTTGGTGACGACATAGTCGATCGACGGCTCGAAGCTGGCCGGCGTGACCTGGGTGATGTCGTTGGTCAGTTCGTCCAGGGTGTAGCCAACCGCCAGACGCGCCGCGACCTTGGCAATGGGGAAGCCTGTGGCCTTGGACGCCAGCGCAGACGAGCGCGACACGCGCGGGTTCATCTCGATCACGACCATGCGGCCGTCGGCGGGGTTGATCGCCCACTGGACGTTCGACCCGCCCGTCTCGACGCCGATCTCGCGCAGCACATTGATCGAGCCCGTCCGCATCCGCTGATATTCCTTGTCGGTCAGCGTCAGGGCAGGGGCGACGGTGATGGAGTCGCCGGTGTGGACCCCCATCGGATCGACGTTCTCGATCGAGCAGATGATGATGCAGTTGTCCGCCGTGTCGCGGACGACCTCCATCTCGTATTCCTTCCAGCCCAGGACCGATTCCTCGATCAGGACCTCGGTCGTCGGCGACAGGTCCAGGCCGCGCAGGACGATCTCGTCGAACTCCTCGCGGTTGAAGGCGATGCCGCCGCCGGTGCCGGCCAGGGTGAAGGACGGGCGGATGACGGCGGGCAGGCCGACGAACTCCAGCCCCTCCAGCGCCTCTTCCATCGAATGGGCGGCCTTGGAGCGGGGGCTCTCCAGACCCAGCTTGTCCATCGCGTCGCGGAACTTCTGGCGGTCCTCGGCCTTGTCGATCACCTCGGCCTTGGCGCCGATCATCTCGACGCCGTGCTTGGCCAGCGCGCCGGATTCATGCAGGGCCAGGGCGGTGTTCAGCGCGGTCTGGCCGCCCATGGTCGGCAGCAGGGCGTCGGGCTTTTCCTTGATGATGATCTTCTCGACCATCTCGGGCGTGATCGGCTCGATATAGGTGGCGTCGGCCACCTCCGGGTCGGTCATGATGGTGGCGGGGTTCGAGTTGACCAGGATGACCCGGTAGCCTTCCGCCTTCAGCGCCTTGCAGGCCTGGACGCCGGAATAGTCGAACTCGCACGCCTGGCCGATCACGATCGGGCCGGCACCGATGATAAGGATTGACTTGATGTCTGTGCGCTTGGGCATCGCCAGCTCTTCTTCTTATTGAACGCTAGTGGGTCACGACCGCGCATTCCCAGCCGTCATACTCCAGCTGGAAGGCCGCGGCCCAGGTCTGCATCATGGCCGAGGTCGCCGCGAATGACGCCTCGTCCACCGCCATGGTCGTTTCGAGCACCGTCATGTCGTCGGCGCCGCGCGTTAAAAATCCGGCGCGCCGGGCGACCTCGTTCAGGTCGCCGTGGTCGCCCTCGCCATAGAAGTAGAACAACGTATGGCGCGGCGTCACGCCGCTGTCGCCCTGTTCGGCCAGCGCCGCGCGCACCATGGCGTCGCGTTCGTCATGACGGATGTCCGAGGCGTCCAAGGGAGTGCGTCGTCCTTCGTTCTCTATCGTTCTCTGGGCGCGCGAGAAGCCCCCGCAGAGCCTGGCCCTGCGACGCTCACGTCTGCTTGTCGGTTAAGCGGCCCGTTTAGAGAGGGAGCCTGGGCCTGGCAAGACAGATGGGCCCAATGCCAAAAAAAAGGGGCGGCCAGCGGCCGCCCCTTTCCATTTCTCAGTTTCGTCTTACCAAGGGCGGTAGTTCAGCCCGATGAAGAAGCGACGGCCGTAAGGATCGAAGTTGCTGTAGAGCGTCTGACCCAGTTGCGGCGCCTGTTCGGCGTCGAAGGCGTTGACGACGCCCACGCGGAGCGACAGGTCGTCCCGGACATTGTAGCGGACCGTGAAGTCGTTCCGCATGAAGTTGCCCGTGTTGTTCAGGCTCTGCTCGCGGGTGTCGGCGTTCAGGACCAGATCGCGGTTGCGGTTGATGTTCTGAGCCGACTGCCAGTCCACGGACCAGTTGACGCTCCAGGTGTCGTTGGGCGTGTAGGTCAGCGACGAGGTGAAGCGGACGTTCGGGAAGAACAGGTTGCCGCGATCGCTGGTGAAGTTGGCGGCGTTGGTCGAGTCGAGGAAGTTTTCCTGCTCGATCAGCCACGAACCCGCCAGCGAGTAGTCCAGGCGACCCCAGTTCCGGCCCATCATCTCGTCGAAGTCGAAGCCATAACGAGCCGTGAAGTCCAGACCACGCGTGGTCAGGGCGGCGTAGTTCAGGGCGCCTTCGATGAAGCCGCCGACCGGATCGTTCGCCGGAGCGCCCAAGCCGAACGGGATCTGCGGGTTGTTGCGGAAGATGGTCGCGCAAGCCGCGTTGTTCAGACCCGGACCGTTGACGCAGTTGTTGGCTGCGGTTTGGGCCGACACGGCGGCGATCACCTGCGTGATCTCGATCTCATAGTAATCGAGCACCAGGCTGAAGTTCGGGATGAACCGGGGCTGCAGCACGGTGGAGAAGGTGAAGGACTCCGATTCTTCCGGGGTCAGATTGGGGTTGCCGCCCGTGACGCCCGATACGCCGCTGCCATACACCGGGTTGAAGTCGTCCGTATTGGTCGCGGTCGTTCCAGCAAAGTCGAACGTCAAGCCGCGCGCTTGGGCCAATGCCGTACAGTTGGCGATCCGGTTAGTGCGGATCTCCGCCGTCTGCAGGGCGATGTTGGTGGTGGCGCAGGGATCGACAAAATTGTTGGCGAAGGTTTCACCCAGCGGCGAGAAGTTTTCGCTGAGGTCCGGCGCGCGGAACGAGGTGTTGAAGCTGGTCTTGAACGTGATGTCCCGGATCGGACGGTAGATCAGGTTGACGCCATAGACGTCGCCCGTGCCGACCGTGCTGTAGTCGAAGTAGCGGTAGGATCCGCTCAGTTCGGCATACTCACCCAGGATGGAATCGCGGAACAGGGGCAGCGAAAGCTCGGTGAAGCCTTCATCGCTGGTGTATTCCGCACCCGGGAAGTCCGGGCCGCCGTTCAGGAACAGCGCGCGACCCGCGGTCGACGCGTCACGTCCAACCGCTTCGGTGTATTCGCGGCGATGCTCATAACCCAAGGCCACGCCGATAGGACCGGCACCCCAGAAGTCCCAGAGCTGGCCCGAGACCGACGCGATGGCATCTTCCTGCTCGTTGCGCTCTGTGTAGTTGACGGACGCATTTATGTAGTCGCGAGCGGCCTGGCTTTGGTTGCCGGCGCCGAAGATGTTTAGCGGTTGGCAGTTGGCGACCGCATCGCGACCGACTTGGCTGTCGCGCAGATCGTTGAACGGCAGGAAGTAATCGTCCAGGGGCAGGCCCTGGGCGTTCAGCAGGCGCGAGCGGCAGACGATGGCGCCGGGCGTGCCGAGGACGCCGGCGGTGTCGCGCACGGCGTCGGCCGCCAAATTGACCCGCAGGGCGTCGGTGCCGGTTTCCGTCTCGTCAACCTCGACCTGACCATAGGTGTAGGACAGGCTCCAATCGACGTTCTTGACGAAGGAGACCTTGTCGAAGCTGCCTTGAACGCCGGCCACGAAGCGCAGAAGGTCGCGCGTGCTGTACTGGTCGCGGTTTTCTCCGAACAGGGTGTGACGCGCATAAGGCGCGGCCGCTGTGCCGGCAACGGTGCTGGGCGCGGTCGCGGTGGGCGGATTATAGAGGGTGATCCGGTTCGCATAGATCGCCTGACGCAGGTTGTCAGGGATGTAGGCGTTGTCGGCGATCCGCAGACCTTGGCGATTGAAGAAGTTGTAGTTCGAGCCGATCTGGTTGGCTGTGGTCGCGCCGCCGTAGAAGCTGTTCGGCAGGTTATCGCCCAGGATAAAGTCGTAGAAGTCCGGCTGCGACGAGAAGTGCGTGTCTTCGGTCACATACTTGGCTTCGACGAAGGCCAGGATGTCGTCGGTGACCTTGAAGTTCGCGCCGACCTGATAGCGCTGCGATTCCGAGGCGGGAACGCGGGTGATGAGCGAGAATTCAGCAGGCTGGTCGCCGTCGCCGCCGATGGTCAGCGGACGGTTGATGCCGGTGTTGCCGATACGCTGGCCGAAGTTGGCAAGGCGTGCCGTCGTGCCGTCGAAGACCCAGGTGCGGCCCGGTTCGACCGAGAAGCAGTTCGCGCTGCTGCCGCCGATTGCGGTGTTGACGCTGGCGCAGTTGGCGTAAGGCACGTCCGGATCGTTCAGCGGGCTGGCCTGCTGGTTGTTGGCCAGGGTCGTTTGGCCCCAACGCGGGCGTTGCAGAGTGCGGTAGCCATAGAACAGCTGGTTGTCACGATCGCCGTCGTAGCGAGCATTGGTCGGATCGGCGTCGATGCCGACCAGACCGCGGGCGTTGCGGAGCCAGTCGATGTCTATCGACTGCACTTCGTCGAGCTTTTCGTATTCGCCGAAGCCGTAGACGTTCAAGCGATCGTCGAAGAAATTCTTGCCCAGCAGGGCGGAGACGCGGCGGGTGGCTTCGCCGTTATCGTTGATCATGCCGTAGTTGGCGTCTAGTTCCAAACCTTCGAAGTCCTTGCGCAGGACGAAGTTCAGAACGCCTGACACAGCGTCAGCGCCGTAAACCGACGAGGCGCCGCCGGTGATGATCTCGATGTTCTGGATCAGCAGACGCGGGATGGTATCGACGTCGACCGAAAGCGTGCCGCCTTGAGAACCGACGTGACGACGGCCGTCCACCAAGGTCAGGGTGCGGCCGGCGCCGAGCGAACGCAGGTTGGCAAACGAAAGGCCACCGATACCCAGGACGCCAGTGGCATCAGAGGGCACCTGCGAGTTCGAAAGGGCCGGGATGGTGGCCAGGTAGTCGATCACGGTCGATTGACCGGTGGTCAGCAGCTGCTCGCCTGAAACCTGAATGAGCGGCGTCGCCGAGTTGACCGGGTCGCGGCGGATACGCGAGCCCGTAACCACGATTTCTTCCAGCTGGTCGGCGGGCTGTGTCTGAGCCGACACCGGACCTGCGGTCAGCGTGGTCTGCTCGGCTGTTTGTGCTAGGGCGCTGGTTGCGACAAGAGCGCCGGCCAGAACGGTGGATGTCAAAAGAAGGTTTCGCATAAATTCTCCCTGAGCAGCTGCGGCATTAAAGAGCCGATACCGTGTTCAAACTGCCATAGGAGGGGCACAAAGCTGACACAAGGAACAGCGTCAAGCGCGACCGTGACTAAGTCACCCTCCAGACGCAAGCTTTTTGCAACCTGTCGTAAAAGAGGCACGTCGACGTTCGCTCAAATACGGCAACAATGTGTTTTCTTTGCACGGGCTCGGCCTTATGCGTTAGTCCGTGTCGGGACGTGCATCGCCGCGATCCAGTCGGGGAGTTCGTCGATGCGGGCGAGGGAGACGTAGCGGGGCTCGTCGACCGGAGCATCGGCCAGTTCGTGGGCCCAGGTGACGTGGTAGGGGATGTGGACACCGAAGGCGCCTGCGGCGATGGCGGGCAGGACGTCGGACTTCATGGAGTTGCCGGCCATGACGGCCTCGGCGGGGCCGGTGCCGTGGCGGTTGAAGACCCGCTCGTAGGTGGCGAGATCCTTTTCGGAGACGATCTCGACGGCGCTGAACAGGTCGCCCAGGCCTGATGCCGCCAGCTTGCGCTCCTGATCCAGCAGGTCGCCCTTGGTGATCAGGACCAGGCGGTATTTTTCGGACAGTTCGGCGACGACCGCATCCACGCCGGGCAGGGTCTCGACCGGGTGGGCCAGCATCTCGCGACCGGCGGCCAGGATCTCGCGCACGACATGGGGCGGAGCCTCGCCGTTCGTCAGTTCCATCGCCGTCTCGATCATCGACAGGGTGAAGCCCTTGATGCCGTAGCCATAGAGACGCAGGTTGCGTTGCTCGGTTTCGGCCAGACGCGCCTCGATGGTCGCCTCGTCGCCGTGATCGGCCAGAAGATCGACGAACCGCGCATGGGTCAGGCGGAAGATCGTCTCGTTGTGCCAGAGGGTGTCGTCGGCATCGAGGCCGACCGTGGTGATGCTCATGCCGCGCCCCTATCATGGGATGAACGCGGAAGGGAGACGGGATGAACGGATCGGCGGTGGTGATCGGGGCGACGGGCGGCATCGGCCGGGCGATGGTCGAGCGGATCGTGTTGGATGGCGCGTTCGAGACCGTGTGGGCCGTGTCGCGGTCAGGCGCGGATGTGGCGGGCGCGCAAGGTCTGGCCGCCGATCTGGAGGATGAGGCCAGTCTGGCGTCGGCCGCCGAACGGATCGGCCAGGGGCCGGCCCCAACCCTGATCGTCATGGCGACCGGAGTGCTGCACGACGGGCGTCAGCCGGAGCGGTCCTTTCGTCAGTTGGATGCGGAACACCTGTTGCGGGACTACCGCGTCAATGCGGTGGGGCCCGCGCTGGCGGCGAAACATCTGCTGCCGCTGATGCCGCGCGATCGGCGGGCGGTGTTCGCGGCCCTGTCGGCGCGGGTGGGGTCGATCGCCGACAATCGGCTGGGCGGCTGGCACGCCTATCGGGCATCCAAGGCGGCGCTGAACATGATCCTGCGCAATCTGTCGGTCGAGATGGCGCGCAGCCATCCGCAGGCGGTGATCGCCGGTTTGCATCCGGGTACTGTGGCGACGGACCTGAGCGCGCCGTTCCAGAAGGGGGTGGCCGAGGGCAAGTTGTTCACGGCCGACCATTCCGCCGAGCGGCTGCTGTCCGTGCTGTCGAACCTGACCCCGGCCGACAGCGGCGGCGTGTTCGCCTGGGACGGGGTGCGGGTGCCGGAATAGCGCGCAGTCGTGACTTGAGCAAAGCGGGCGACTGACGTCAGATGGTGGTCATGCGTCTGAGCGTTTCCGCCCGGCTTTTCAGCCTCATGTTGCTCTGCCTGCCGTTGAGCGTTCCGGCCGTGGCCATGCCCGCTGTCGATACGGTCGTCGCAGCAGCGCCCTCGCGGGATCGCGCGCGGCTGAATCAGCGCGTGTTCGATCGGGTGTGGAGCGAGGTGCGGCGGGGCTATTACGATCCGACCCTGCACGGCGTGGATTGGAACGCCGCACGGGCGACGTTCCGGCCCCAGGCCCTGGCGGCGAGCGATGAGCGCGGGCTGTACCGCGTCATCAATGCGATGCTGGATCTGCTGGACGACGGTCATGCGGCGGCCAGTCCGCCGGCGGCGGTGCGGCGTCAGGAGGCGCAGTTCGCCCGGCGCGCCGTGATGGGCCTGACCCTGATGCGGGGCGAGACGCCGGACGACTGGACCGTCGAGCGTGTCCGGCCGGGCTCGCCGGCCGAGGCGGCGGGCGTGCAGATGGGCTGGGCTTTGAACTCAGTCGATGGGCAGCCCTGGGGACCGGATGTCGAGACCTATGACGGGGTTCCGGTGCAACTGGTCCTGACCGACGATGCGGGACAGAGGCGCGAGATCGCCCTGACGCCGCGGGTGATGGAGGCCATCGAGCCGTTCACCGCCGACAAGTCGCGACCGGGGGTGCTGGTGCTGCGTGTCGAGCAGTTCGACAAAGGCCTGGGCGCCTGGATGGGTAGTGAGCTGGAAGGTCTGCCGCCGGACGTCGATGTGGTGTTGGACCTGCGCGGCAATCCCGGTGGGCGGCTGATGGAGGCGGAATCGGTCCTGACCTGTTTCCTGCCGCGCGATCAGGTCTGGGCGACGCGGACGGGACGCAGCGGCCGGCCGGTGGTTCTGAGGGCGGCGGGCGACTGCGGCGATCGGCGCGATCCCCTGGCCAATGATGTCGCGGTTCTGGTGGACCAGGCCAGCCGCAGCGCCGCCGAACTGACGCCGGCCGCCTTGCAGGAGGCGCGGCGCGGCATCGTGGTGGGCGAGAAAACAGGGGGATCGGTCCTGATCGCCCAGGAGACCAATCTGCCGGACGGCGGGCGGCTGACGCTCAGCCGGGCGGACTTCGTGACTTCGGGCGGGATTCGGCTGGAGAAGCGGGGGGTCACGCCTGACATCGCCGCACCCCGCACCGTGGCCCAGCGCCGCGCGGGCGACGATCCGACACTGGAGACGGCGATCGCCGCCCTTCAGGCCGAGGATCGCGCCAGGGCCGACACCCCCGCCAGCGGCCTCTAGATCAGCAGCATTTGAACCCTCCGGCGCCGCCGAAGCGGCGCTGCTCGTGCAGGCGGAAGAAGGCGGTCTTGTCCAGCGGCGGCTGGTCGGGATGGGTCGTCGCCGCGTGATCGACATAGGCCTGATAATCCGGCTGACCGATCATGGCGCCGGCCGTGCGCCGAACGCCGCGACCCCACCGCAGGGCGGTGTCGCGACACAGGCACAGCAGGTCGTCTTGCGACGGGTTAGGCACGGGCCGCATCCGCCGCCTCGTCGGCCGCCGTCAGTTGGTGGCTTTCCGGATACTCGCGGACCGTCGGGCGGTTGTTCGCATAGGCCTTGCGGCACGCCAGGACGCCATAGACGACCATGGTGACGACCACGAACAGGAAGCCCGCCGTCAGGGTCGAGTTGACGTAGTCGTTGACCACGATGCGGTGCATGTCGCCGATGCTCTTGGCCGGGGCGATCAGTTCGCCGGCGCCCAGCGCCTCCTGATATTTGCGGGCGTGGGACAGGAAGCCGATGCGGACATCCGGGTGGAACAGCTTCTGGAAGCCCGCCGTCAGGGTGCAGATCAGCAGCCAGGTCGCGGGAACGACCATGACCCAGGCGAACTTCTCGCGCTTCATCTTGAACAGCACGACGGTGCCCAGGATCAGAGCGACGGCGGCCAGCATCTGGTTGGCGATGCCGAACAGGGGCCACAGGCTGTTGATGCCGCCCAGCGGATCGACCACGCCAGTGTAGAGGAAATAGCCCCACAGCCCGACCGTCAGGGCCGTGGCGACGACGTTGGCGCCCCACGACTTCGTTTCGCGCATCTTGGGCACAGCGACGCCCAGCAGGTCCTGGATCATGAAGCGGCAGACGCGGGTGCCGGCGTCGACGGTGGTCAGGATAAACAGGGCCTCGAACAGGATGGCGAAGTGATACCAGAAGGCCATCATGGCCTTGCCGCCGATCACGCCGGACAGGATGTGCGCCATGCCGACCGCCAGGGTCGGGGCGCCGCCTGCGCGCGACAGGATCGAATGTTCGCCCACGTCGCGCGCCAGCTGTTCCAGCTCTCCGGGCGTGATGTGGAAGCCCCACTGGGCCACCGCAGCGGCGGCCGAGACCGCATCGTTGCCGATGACGGCGACCGGGCTGTTCATGGCGAAATAGACGGCCGGATCCAGAACCGTGGCGGCGATCAGGGCCATGACGGCGACGAAGCTTTCGCACAGCATGGCGCCGTAGCCGATCATGGGGATCTGGGCTTCGTTCTCCAGCAGCTTGGGCGTGGTGCCCGACGAGATCAAAGCGTGGAAGCCCGACACCGCGCCGCAGGCGATTGTGATGAACAGGAAGGGGAACAGGGCGCCGGCGAAGACCGGGCCGGTGCCGTCGATGAACGGGGTGATGGCCGGCATCTGCAGGTGCGGGCGCACGATCAGGATGCCGACGGCCAAGGCCACGATCGCGCCGATCTTCAGGAAGGTCGACAGATAGTCGCGCGGCGCCAAGAGCAGCCACACCGGAATGACCGAGGCGATGAAGCCATAGACCATCATCAGGATCGCCAGGGTCGGGCCGGTCAGGGTGAAGGCCGGACCCCAGAACGGATCGGCCGCGATATGGCCGCCGCCGATGATGGCCAGGATTAGCAGGACGACGCCGATCACCGAAACCTCGCCCACGCGGCCCGGCCGCAGGAAGCGGGTGTATAGGCCCATGAAGATGGCGATGGGGATGGTGGCGGCGACGGTGAAGGTGCCCCACGGGCTTTCGGCCAAGGCCTTGACCACGACCAGGGCCAGAACCGCCAGGATGATGACCATGATCATCAGGACGCCGACCTGGGCGATGATGCCGGGGATGTTGCCCATTTCGGTGCGGATCATGTCGCCCAGCGACTTGCCGTCGCGACGCGTGGACATGAACAGGACCATCATGTCCTGCACCGCGCCGGCCAGCACGGCGCCGACCAGAATCCACAGGACGCCCGGCAGATAGCCCATCTGGGCGGCCAGCACCGGCCCGACCAGCGGGCCTGCGCCGGCGATGGCGGCGAAGTGGTGGCCGAACAGGACGTTTTTGGGCGTCGGCACATAGTCGAGCCCGTCGTTGCGGCGCATGGCCGGGGTCAGGCGCGCGGGGTTCAGCTGCATGACCTTGTTGGCCAGGTAGCGGCTGTAGAACCGATAGGCGATCGCATAGGTGCAGACGGCGGCGACCACCATCCAGACCGCGCTGATGCTTTCGCCCTGATGCAGGGCGATGATGCCGAGGGACACCGCCCCCAGGATGGCGATGGCGCCGAAGATTATGGGTGTGCTGAGTTTGCCCACGACAGATCCCTCCCGGCCGGCTGACTGCGACCCTCGCCCTTGGTTTGCACCACAATGCGGGACAAGGCCAATCGACTAAAGTCGTAGAAATGGCTCCGCTGTCGTCATTCTCCGGCAAGCCGCTTGCGGCGCAGACCGGGGAACCCAGCGGCGCGCGAGAGCGCGAACCTGCCGCATCATCTGCCGTCAGAGTCTCGTGGCTGATGCATCGCCTATGGCGCCGCTGGGTCCCCCGATCTCGCTGCGCTCGTCGGAGGATGACGAAAGGAAATCAGCCCCGAACCACCTTCACACAGCCTGCGGCTTCGCGCGCGCGGTCGCGGGCCTGTTCGACGTCGGCGCCGCGGGCGACAGCCACGCCCATGCGGCGGCGCTCGAAGGCTTCGGGCTTTCCGAACAGACGCAGATCGGCGGTCGGGACCGACAGGGCCTCCGCAACGCCCTCGAAGGCGATCCCTTGCGCGTCAATGCCGCCATAGATGACGGCGCTGGCGGCGGGTTCACGTTGGCTCACGTCGATGGGCAGGCCCAGGATGGCGCGGGCGTGCAGCGCAAACTCACTCATGGTCTGGCTGGCCAGGGTGACCAGGCCGGTGTCGTGCGGGCGGGGCGAGACTTCGGAGAACCAGACCTGGTCGCCCTTGACGAACAGTTCGACGCCGAAGACGCCGTAACCGCCCAAGGCCGCAGTAACCTTGGCGGCGATGTCCTGGGAGGCGGCCAGCGCAGCGGGCGTCATGGGCTGCGGCTGCCAGCTTTCGACGTAGTCGCCCTTGACCTGGCGGTGGCCGATGGGCGCGCAGAAATCGGTGCGGGTCGTGCCGTCGGCGTCGCGCGAGCGGACGGTCAGCAGCGTGATCTCGAAGTCGAAGTCGATGCGTCCCTCGACGATGACGCGGGCGCCGGCGACGCGACCGCTGTCCTGGGCGTAGGTCCAGGCGTCGGCGATTTCATCGGCGCTTTCGACGAAGGATTGCCCCTTACCGGATGACGACATGACCGGCTTGACGAAGTTGGGATAGCCGACGGCCTCTGCGCCGGCGGCCAGTTCCTCGGCCGAGCCCGCGAAGGCGTAGGGGCTGGTGGTAAGACCCAGCTCTTCGGCGGCCAGTTTGCGGATGCCCTCGCGGTTCATCGTCAGTTGCACGGCGCGAGCCGTCGGGATGACCGTCGCCAGGCCGGCGGCCTCGATATCGGCCAGGACCTCGGTGGCGATGGCCTCGATCTCGGGCACGATGAAGTGCGGGGCCTCGGCCAGGATGACGCCGTTCAGCACCTGGGGATCGGTCATCGGGATGACGTGGCTGCGGTGCGCGACCTGCATGGCGGGGGCGTTGGGATAGCGATCGACGGCGATGACCTCGACGCCGAGCCGCTGAAGCTCGATGGCGACCTCCTTGCCCAGTTCGCCCGCGCCCAGCAGCATGACGCGCACGGCGGTGTCGGAAAGCGGGGTGCCGAGTTTCATCGCGGTCAGACTCCGGTAGCGGGTTCGATCAGGTCCCAGGCGTTTCCGTAGAGGTCTTCGAAGACCACCACCTTGCCATAGGTTTCATGTCGCGGGGTTTCGCGGAAGTGGACGCCGGCGGCAAGCCAGGCGGCGTGGTCGCGCGTCAGGTCGTCGGTTTCGAGGAACAGCCAGACGCGGCCGCCAGCATGGTTTCCGACTTGGGCCTTCTGGTCGTCGGTCGTGGCGCGGGCGAGCAGCAGGCTGGTCTCGCCACCCTTGGGCGTGACCCGCACCCAGCGTTTGCCGCCGCCCATGTCGGTATCCTCGCTGAGGTTGAAACCCAGCGTGCCGACATAGAAGGCGATGGCGGCGTCATAGTCGTGGACCAGCAGGCTGATCGCGCCGAGCCGGTGCATGGGCCGGCTCATTTCGCAGGCTCCGCATAGAGCTGGCGGAAGGCGTCCAGAGCGGCGCCGTGATAGATGGTGGCGTGGCTCTCGGTCGGGCGGGGGGTGAAGCTCCAGCTCAGGCCGGGCAGGGCGTAGTCGCGCAGATTGGCGGTCAGGACGTCCATCGGGGCCTGCATCTCGGGGCCTTCGTCGCCCAGGGTCAGGATCAGGGTGCGGGGGTCGTTCGACTGGTCGCGCAGACGGGCGCCGGACTGACGCGCCAGTTCGCCCCCGTCCCACCACAGACTGGGGCTGACGGCGACATAGGCGTCGAACATCTGCGGTTCCTTGAGGAAGGTCTCGACCACGAACAGGCCGGCCAGGGACTCGCCCAACAGGGCCGTCTCGTCGCTGGTGCGGAAGCGGGTTTCGACGAAGGGCTGGACCTCTTCGGCCACGAAGCGGCGGAAACGGTCGGACTGGCCTTGGGTCGGATAGCGGGCGATCAGTTCGGGATCGGTGGTGGGCAGGGCCAGTTCGTTGCGGCGATCCTCCGAGGCGATCCCGACCACGATGACGTCGCGGGTCGTGCCGACGACGGTTCCCAACTGGGCGAGGCCGGAGATGTGGTGGAAGTCCTGATCCTGACCGCCGTCGAGGACATAAAGGACGGGATAGGTCTTGCCGCTGTCGGCATAACCGGGCGGCAGCCAGACGTTGATCTCACGCGTCGCGCCCATGATCGCGGAGGGCAGGGCGTAAGACCGGCCGATGACGATGGGGGTTTCGGCGATGGTCGGCGTCTGAGGACCGGTCTGGGCGAGGGTCGGTGCCGCGCCGAGGGCCAGAAGAAGACCGAGTGTGAGGCGTTTCATCGGAGGCTCCTGAAATCCTCCCCCGTGGAGCGCAGCGAAACGGGGGAGGGCCTGAGGCTTACAGTCGCGCCTTGACCGCCGCGACGATGGCGTCCGAGGTGATGCCGAACTTGTCGTAGAGGACTTCGGCAGGGGCCGAGGCGCCGAAGCCGGTCATGCCGATGAAGGCGCCGTCTTCGCCGATGAAGCGTTCCCAGCCTTGCTTGATCGCGGCTTCCACGGCGACGCGGACCGTGCCGCGGCCGATGACCGAGGCCTGATAGGCGGCGTCCTGCTGTTCGAACAACTCGAACGAGGGGACCGAGACGACGCGGGTCGCCACGCCCTCGGCTTCCAGCGTCTCGGCGGCCTTCAGCGCCAGGGCCAGTTCGGTGCCTGTGCCGAACAGGGTGGCTTTGGCTTCACCGTTCGCGGCCTTGATCTCATAGGCGCCCTTCGCCGACAGGTTTTCGGTCGAGGCGACGGTGCGGACGGCCGGGGTCTTCTGGCGCGACAGAGCCAGGGCCGACGGCGCGGTCTTGGTCTGCAGGGCGATCTGCCAGCATTCCATGGCCTCGATGGTGTCGGCGGGGCGGAAGACCAGCAGGTTCGGAATGGCGCGCAGCGCCGCCAGATGTTCGACCGGTTGGTGCGTCGGGCCGTCTTCGCCCAGGCCGATCGAGTCGTGCGTCAGGACGTGGATGGCGCGTACCCCCATCAGGGCGCCCAGACGGATGGCCGGGCGGCTGTAGTCCGAAAACACCATGAAGGTGCCGCCATACGGGATGACCCCGCCGTGCAAGGCCAGGCCGTTCATGGCGGCTGCCATGCCGAACTCGCGGATGCCCCAGTTGACGTAGCGGCCTTCATAGGTCGGTGCGTCCAGGATCGGCGTGCCCTTGACGAAGGTGTTGTTCGAGCCGGTCAGGTCGGCCGAGCCGCCGACCAGTTCGGGAATGGCGGCGAACAGTTCGTCGAGCGCCGCGCCCGACGACTGGCGCGTCGCCTGGGCCGGCTGGGTCTCGACCAATTCGGCGATCTTGGCGTTCAGGGCGTCGAAGGCGGCCTCGGGCAGGTCGCCCTTCATGGCGCGGGTGAAGTCGGCGGCCTGGGTCGAGGCGGCGAGGCGGGCCTCCCACTTCTTGCGGTCCTTGGCGCCGCGACGGCCGACCTTGTGCCAGGCGTCGGCGATGGTCTGGGGCATTTCGAAGGGATCGTGATCCCAGGCCAGGCCCAGGCGCGTGGCGGCGATCTCGGCGGCGCCCAGGGCCGCGCCGTGGGTCTTGTGGCTGCCTTCCATCGTGGCGGCGCCCCTGCCGATCTTGGTCTTGCAGGCGATCAGGGTGGGCTTGTCCTGACGCATGGCCCACTTCATCGCGCCCTTGATGGCGTTCATGTCGTGGCCGTCGATGGCCTTGACCGCCCAACCGGCGGCCTTGAAGCGAGCCTTCTGGTCGGTCGCATCCGACAGGGAGACCTTGCCGTCGATGGTGATCTCGTTGTCGTCCCACAGGACGTGCAGCTTGTTCAGCTTGTAGCGGCCGGCAAGCGCGATGGCTTCCTGCGACACACCTTCCATCAGGCAACCGTCGCCGGCGATGACCCAGGTGCGGTGATCGACCAGATCATCGCCGTACTTCGCCGCCAGATGGCGCTCGGCCATGGCGAAACCGACCGAGGTGGCCAGGCCCTGGCCCAGCGGTCCTGTGGTGACCTCTACGCCCGGCATATGGCCGTATTCCGGGTGGCCCGCGGTCTTGGAGCCCCACTGGCGGAAGTTGGACAGCTCTTCCTTCGTCGCGCCCTTGTAGCCGGTCAGATGCAGCAGGGCGTAGATCAACATCGAGCCGTGACCGGCTGACAGGATGAAGCGGTCGCGGTCGGCCCAGTCGGGTCGCGAGGCGTCGAACTTCAGGAACCGGGAAAACAGCACCGTGGCCACGTCGGCCATGCCCATCGGCATACCGGGGTGGCCGGACTTGGCTTTCTCGACGCCGTCCATGGCGAGGACGCGAATGGCGTTCGCCATCTGCTCGGGCGTGGCCTTTGGTGCGGTTTTTGCGTCGGTCACTGTGGAGACCTCTGTTGGGAAGGCGGAAAAAGGGGGCGCGCCCCTTTACCCCGGCGCGTCCTCGGCTTCTATACGGAATCTAAAGGAGCGACCGATGGCAGACGCCACCACGGCCGCACGGGCGCGTATCGACCGCGCCCTGGCCGAATTGGAACGCAAGATTCTGGAGCTGAAGGCGCGGCCCGCCTCGGCGCCCGCGATCGCGGACGACGATCTGTTCGCGCCCCGGTCTTCTGAAAAGGGGGCCGATGCTCAGCGCGTGGCCGAATTGGAGGCCGCCGGGCGCGAGGCGTCCGAGGCGCTGGGCCGCGCCGCCCAGGCCGTGCGCGAGGCCTTGGCCGAAAGCGAGGCCGGCTGATGGCGACGGTGACGGTCGAGGTCAACGGTCGCCCCTATGCGGTGGGCTGCGCCGACGGGCAGGAAGAGCGGGTCCGCATCCTGGCCAAACAGTTCGACAACCAGGTGCGCCAGGTCGCAGGCGACGTGGGCCATGTCGGCGATCTGCGGCTGTTTCTGATGTCCGCGCTGATCTTGGCCGACGAACTGCATGAGGCGCGGCTGAACGCCGGCAAGGCGGGGCCTTCTTCAGCGACAGCCCCGGCTCCGGCCTCGACGGACGGGGTCGCCGAGGCGCTGAACGCTGTCGCCGCGCGGATCGAAAAGATCGCCCAAAACCTCTAGGCGATTATTCCGCTGCGGATGCTGGCGTCGGGGCCGGCGAAGGCCTATCTTGATCGACGGCGGGTCTTGCTGCGGCTCACGTCGAAGACAACATATCCTTCTGACCTTAATTCACTCATAGGGATCTGTCCCTGTCCGGGCTCGAGGGCTTGGGCATACGGAGCCCACCTGGCTACCCAGGTCGAGAGGATTTAAACGTTCTTCACGGTTCGCGCGGCGCCGCCACCTTCCTCTCTTTGTGAGTGTGCTATCGCTCGCCGCGAGGCGGCTCTTTGCATGAGCACGCGTTCGTAGGGGCGGTTCGATGATCCAGGACAAGCACGAACTTCGATCGGCTGCCCGCGCCTTGCGCAGGCGTCTGGCCGAGACCGATCCGCTGGCCGCCAGCCGGGCGGCGGACCATGCCGATGCGCTTCCTTCCGCTCGGATCGTCGCGCTCTATCGCGCCATGGGGTCGGAGCTGGATACCGACGCCTTGGCTGCGGCGATGGAGGCGGCGGGCCGCCGGCTGTGCCTGCCAGTCGTGGTCCAACGCGACGCGCCGATGGAGTTCCGCGCTTGGTCGCCCGGCGAGCCGCTGGAGATGGACGCCGCTGGATGCCCCGCGCCGCTGCCGCTGGCCGAGGTCGTCATGCCGGACCTGATCCTGACGCCGCTGCTGGCCTTTGACGATCAGGGCGGGCGCTTGGGGCAGGGCGGCGGCTATTACGACCGGACGTTCGCCGCGCGACCCGACGCCGTCCGCATCGGTTTCGCCTATGCCGGCCAAAGGGTCGAACGGCTGGCGCTGGAGCCTCACGACATTCGACTGCATGGCGTTCTGACCGAGACCGGCTATACGGCTTTCGAATGAGACTTTTTGCATGAGACTGGCATTTTTCGGCGACGTCATCGGCAAGTCCGGCCGTGACGGCATCAGCGATCATCTTCCGAGCCTGAAGCGGGATCTGAAACTCGACTTCGTGGTCGTGAATGCGGAGAACGCCGCGGGCGGTTTCGGCATCACCGAGAACACGGCGCGTGAGCTGTTCATGGCGGGCGCCGACTGCCTGACGCTGGGCAACCACAGCTGGGACCAGCGCGAGGCCCTGACCTATATCGTGCGCGAGCCGCGCCTGATCCGGCCGGCCAACTATCCGCGCCTGATGGATGCGCCAGGCGCCGGGGCCAATCTGTTCGAGACCCATTCGGGCCGGACGGTCCTGGTCATGAACGTGCTGGGCCGGGTGCATATGGACCCGATGGACGATCCGTTCGGAGCGGTGGAGCGTGAACTGGCGGCGGCGCCGCTGGGCGCGGTGGCGGACGCCGTTATCGTGGACATGCACGCAGAGGTCACGTCCGAGAAGATGGCGATGGGCCATTTCTGCGACGGGCGCGCGTCGCTGGTGGTCGGCACCCACACCCATGTTCCCACCGCCGACTGCCAGATCCTGCCCGGCGGCACGGCCTATCAGACCGACGCCGGGGGCTGCTGCGACTATGACAGCGTGATCGGCAACGAAAAGGAAGAGCCGCTGCGCCGCTTCACCACCCGGATTTCTGGCGGTCGCTACATGCCGGCCTCCGGACCAGCGACGGTATGCGGGGTCTTCGTTGAGACGGACGACAGGACAGGCCTGGCAGTGCGGGTCGAGCCGATCCGGGTCGGCGGGCGGTTGTCTCAGGCGATCCCGGTCGTCTGAAGCGCCCGGCGACGGGCGATCACGGTCTGGCGCACGACCATCAGCTCGGCCGCACGACGTTGCGGCGTGTGGGTCGCCAGCACATGGGCCTGGGCGGATCGCGCCAGCGCCAATCGTTCCTCGGGTGACGAGATCAGCCGGTCCATCGCCGCCGCCAATGTCTTCGGCGTCACTGCATCGACGTAGAGGGCGTGCGGCCCGCTGGCTTCACGCAGGCCGCCGCGCCCGGACGAGATCAGGGCCGCGCCTGCCGCATGGGCCTCGATCGCCGTGAGGCCGAACGGCTCGTCCCAGACGGATGGCGTCAGGGCGATGGCGGCCGTCTGCATCCGTCGCCGCACCTCGCCCAAAGGCGCGGACTTCAGCACCTCGACCCGGTCGCCATACTTTTCCAGCGGGGCGACATGCCGGGCCGCCCAGCGCGCATGATCGTCCCAGTCGTTCAGCATCAGCACGGCGCGCCAGTCGGGATGGGCGTCCAGAACGCAGGGCAGGGCGGCGCACAGCACATCGACGCCCTTTTCCGGCATGGCGCGCCCGGCGAAAGCGATCACCGTCTGTCGATCCTCGGGCGAGGCCAGCCAGGCGCCGGCGTCGATGGGGTTGGGCACCGCGAACGCCCGGTCGTCCAGATCGGGGAAGGCGCGCACGAAGGCGTCGCGCTCGGCGATGCTGACGAAGACCAGGCCGTCCAGCCGCTCATAACGCGCCCGATAACGCCATCGGTCGATGGGGTGGCGCGGCGGGCGCAGGGCGTTGTGGCGATAGAGCAGGTGGGGCGTGTCGGGCAGGGCCTGCTGCACCGCCAACGCCTGTTTCACCTGCTGATGATGTTCGATCACATCAGGTCGAAAGGCGCGCAGCCGCTCGATCAGGGTGGGCATGCGGCTACGCCCCGCCGGCAGGGCGTCCACGCTCGCTGAAACGCCGTCGTCCGCGCCTTGGCAGCAGAAGATGCGCGTCTCGCCGCCCTGATCGACGCCCGCCATCGTCCGCACCACCGTCTCCATCGAGTTCGGCTGGGCTTCGGAAAACAGACAGCCCGGAGGAAGCAGGATGGCGGTGCGCAAAGATCGCCTCCAGTGGGAAGGAAGGCGCGACCTATAGACGGTTCGTGGCGGAACGGCGACGGCGTCTAGCTGTTCGGGTAGCCCAGTTCCGGCTCCATCCTCTCGAAGGTGCGGTTCATGGCGTAGGCGTCCAGATTGGGCAGGGCGATATGGCCGAAGCGCAGCGACAACTGGTCCTCTGCGGCGGACTCTCCGCCCTTCGATACCGCCGCGACGTAGAAGGCCGACGCCAGCCCGGTGCGATCCGATCCGCCGGCGCAGTGGATCAAAAGGGGCTTTGGTGCATCGCGCATGATGGCGATCAGGGTGCGGACCTCCTGCGGCGTCAGCTCTTCCTTGGACGACATGCGGAAGTTGATGTGCTGGATGCCCAGGCGACGACTTTCGGCGACCTCGTCGTCATACCAGGGTGAGCCGGGGTTGTGGCCCCGCAGGTTCAGCACGGTGCGGATGCCGTGCTGGCGCTCCATCCGGTCCAGCAGGCCGGGGCGCGGCTGACCGGCCCGATAAATCTCTCCGACGATGACGGTGTGGACATTGCCGCTCAGGGCGACGCCGATGATGTAGGCGATCAGGCAGACGAGACTGACGGCGGCCGAGATCAGCACGAGCTTCAAGGGTGAGAGCCGGCGGATCACGCGGGGCGCGCTCCCGTAAACCATTTGCGATAGTTGGCCGTGGTGGCGATCAGCAGCACGACCAGCAGGCCTAGCAACGCCGCCGTCGATCCGATGGTGCCCAGGTCCAGTCCGCCCTTGGCGTGCGATTTCGTCAACAGGTCACCCATTGTGGCTCCGAAGGGGCGGGTCAGGACGAAGGCGATCCAGAACAGGACGGTGGTCGAAATCCGGGTGAATTTCCAGGCCAGGATCGTCAGGACGATGCCGCCCGAGATCAGGGCGTTGCTCCACAGATACCCCAGGCCCGAGGTGTCGGCCAGAAAGTCGCCCAGGGCCGTACCCAGCGTGTTCGACGCCAGGATGGCCAGCCAGTAGAAGGTCTCCACCCCCGGCTCGCGAATATGATCGACCTTCAACGAGCCATAGGTCAGCCGCCAGGCCGCCAGAACGGCAATCAGGACGCCGGCGATGATCGTCGCACCCGTGGCGTAACCCAGGCTCAGGCTGCGATCCATGAAGTCGGACAGGGTCGTTCCCGCCGTGCTGGTGGACAGGATCACCAGCCAATAGAGGGCGGGATTAAACCGCTTTGACCGCAACTGAGCGATCAGGGTGATGACGAAGAAGCCCAGCAGGATCAGCGAACTGACGGCATAACCGACCTTCAGCGTCATCGAGACCAGATCGCCGCCGGTCTCGCCGACCGTCGTCGCGCAAATCTTCATCAACCAGAAGGCCAATGTGACCTTCGCCACCTTGTCCACCGTGCCGGCGATAGACGGTTCAGCGGGCGTGGTGCTCATCGTGGCGATCCGGTTTCGACGGCCCACGACGCGCCGGATTTGCGGCCAAGTTTGGGCTGGATCAGCCCTTGCGCCGCGCCCTCAGCCGCAATCGCATAGGCTCGCGGCTGCGCAGAGTGATCTGGTGGACCGGACGGGGTTCCACCGTGGTCAGGGCCTCGACATCGGCGACGCGAAGGATGGCGGCCAAGGCGATCATCGCCTCCTGCAGGGCGAAGGCGGCGCCGATGCAGACGCGGGGTCCGGCGCTGAAGGGAATGTAGGCGTAGCGATCAATGGCCTTGCGGTTCTCGGGCAGGAAGCGCTCTGGCTTGAAGGCGTCTGGGTCGTCCCACAGCAGCTGGTGACGCTGGAGAATCCACGGCGAGATGATGACGGTGGCGCCGGCCTTGATCGTCTGTCCGCCGATCTCGTCGTCGGCCAGGGCCTTGCGGGCCATGGTCGGGGCGGGCGGAAACAGGCGCATCGTTTCCTCCAGCACGGCGCGGGTCCAGGGCAGGGCCTCGGCCCACTTCGGATCGGAGACTTCGAAGGTGTCGGCCTCGGCCTGGAGCCGGGCCAAATACTCCGGCTGGCGCGACAGCAGATGCAGGGTCCAGCCCAGGGCGCGGGCCGTCGTCTCGTGCCCCGCCAAGATGAAGGTCAGAATGTTGGCCGCGACCTCTTCGTCGGTCAGACCCGGACCGCCGTTCTCATCCCGCGCCAGCAGAAGCGCGCTGAGCAGATCGGCCGGCGGCGCATCGCCCGTTTCGACGCCACGCTCGATCCGGGCGCGTCGGGCCTCGACCAGCTTCGTGACGCGCTGCTCGAAGAAGCGGGCCGAGCGGAAACTGGCCAGCCGGCCCAAGCGCGGCGCCCAGTCCGGCGCGCCCAGCACGTCCAGCGGATCGATGCGCGCGCCGTTGGCCAAGAACTGGTTCAACGCCCGCTCGAAACCGCGCGCCTCACCGCCCAGCTCGTCCGAGAACATGGTCGCGGACAGGATGTCGAAGGTCAGGCCCGACATTTCGCTGTCGATATCCAGCACCCGCCCGCGCGCCGACAGCGACCAGGCGGCCACGCGCGCATGACAGACCTCGGCCATCCGGGCGTTCAGCGTCGCCATCTTGGCGGGGGTGAACAGGGGCGCGAGGATACGCCGGGCGCGACGCCAGACCTCGCCCTCGGTCAGCAGCAGCCCTTCCGCCAGCATCGGCCCCAGCACACGCCGTTGCAGATCGCCCTTCACATAGTTGGCGGCGTTCTCGGTCAGGACGTGCCGCACGCCCTCGGGATGGCTGACCACCAGGATTTCGCCAAAGGCCGAGGACCCATGCAGTTGCGGCTCGGTGAAATGCCGCTCCGACCACATCTGGATCGGATCGCGCCAGCTGATCCACAGGAAGGGCAGCAGCGACAGCGGCTTGCCCGCGCGCCGGGGTGGTATGGCCGGGCGGAAGATGGTGTCGGCGGTCGTCGCGTCCATCAGACGCTCCCTGTTCAAGTCGCCGGTTCAGCCAGGCGCATTGCTCCTGAAACGCGCGATCCGGCTCCTGCGTTCATGCAGGATCAATGCGACGTCAACGCGACGGGCGCGCCCTGCCGATCGCGGCGAGCAAGCGCGTCATATCTTCGGCGGCCAGGTCTTTCGCGCGCTGGCTGGACACGGCGGGTTTTGAAATCGTCGCTGCGGGGGCCGCGGCTTGAGCCGCTCTCTTCTTTTCGCGCCTTTCGAAAAGGAAGCGTTGAAGACCCCAGACGAGGTGAGGCGTCCACGGCCGGCCGCAGGCGGTGCTCTTGCCGGCCTTGTTCAGCAGGCCGGCGACCTCGTTAGGCCGGGTGAAGCCGCTTTTGAAACAGGCGCGGAGCAGGGGATCGAGCTCATCCAGAAACGCCTCTTTGGAGCGATCACGAAAGGCGAAATGCTTCAGCTCGTCTCTGGTGATCTGCGAAGGCTTGGAAGACGGCCGCCCAGCTGCCGCGGCCTTGGTGCGGGTGGGCCCCGCTGGCTTTCCGCCGCCGCGATAGGGTCCCTTGGCCAATCTCAGTTCGCCGGAGGGGCGGTCGGCGCCCAGGCCTTCATCTCGGCGATCTCGCGCGTCTGCGTGTCGACGACGCTCTGGGCCATGCGGCGGATTTCGGGGTCGCGGCTGTCGCGCAGGGCGACCTTGGCCATGGCGACGGCGCCTTCGTGGTGGGCGATCATCTTGGCGACATAGGCCTGATCGATCGTCTGACCCGAGGCGGCGGCCATCTTGCGGTGCATCTCGGCCTCGGAGGCGGCGAAGGCTTTGTCTCCGGGGGTAGAGCCGCCCATGTCGTGACCGGCATGACCCGCGGCTTCCATCTGTTCCGTCGTGCGCGCCGCCGCAGCCTGGTTGGCGGCGGAGGTATCCCGAAGCGCCTGCTGCACCGGATCGCCGCCGCCATCGCAGGCGCTCAGCAGGCCGAGCAGGGCGAGCGGCGTCAGGACGCGGATCATGCGGCGTCGCCCAGCCAACCCGGCATCCAGCCTTCGTGCCATTCGCGCAGGTGGGCGATAGGGATGCTGAACAGTTCGCCCTTGTCGCCCTTGGAGGCGAAGGCGGCTCCGCCCGCATGGCCGACGACCGAAGCGTGCAGACCCGCCTCGCGCGCCTTGGCGATGATGGCGTCGGCGTCAGGCACGGCGACCAGGTAACGAGCCTGGTCTTCGGCGAAGAGGAAGATGTGGGCGTGGGCGGCGCTGGAGGCGTCCAAGGTGACGCCGACGTCGGAGGCCAGCACCAAGTCGGCGGCGGCGCCGATCAGACCGCCGTCCGAGAGGTCGTGAACCACGGTCAGTTCGCCCGCCTCGATCCGGTCGCGCACGAAATCGCCGGTCTTCTTTTCAAGCTTCAGATCCACGGGTGGCGGGGCGCCGTCCTCGCGGCCCAGGACCTCGCGCAGATAGATGGACGCGCCCAGTTCACCCTGGGTCTGGCCGATCAGGACCAGCGCATCGCCTTCGGCCATGGTCGAGAAGCCCGTCACGACGTCGTAGTTGGGCAGCAGGCCGACGGCGCCCACGGTCGGGGTCGGCGGAATGGCGACGCCGTTGGTCTCGTTATAGAGCGACACGTTTCCGCTCACGACCGGGAACACCAGTTCGCGGCAGGCCTCGGCCATCCCGTCGATGGCGCGCACGATCTGGCCCATGATCTCCGGACGCTGCGGATTGCCAAAGTTCAGGTTGTCCGTGATGGCGATCGGACGCGAGCCCACGGCCGTCAGGTTGCGCCAGGCCTCGGCCACCGCCTGTTTGCCGCCCTCATAGGGGTCGTTCTGGACGTAGCGGGGGGTGCAGTCCGAGGTGACGGCCAGACCCTTGTCCGTGCCATGCACGCGCACCACGCCGGCGTCGGCGCCGGTCGAGGAGTCCTGCAGCGTGTCGGCCATGACGTGGCGGTCGTACTGTTCCCAGATCCAGCGCTTGGAGGCCATGTCGGGGCAGGCGACGACCTTCATCACCGCATCAGCCCAGTTTTCGGGCGCAGGAATGTCCGAGTGGTTCAGCTTGGGCTGAAGCGCCGGCTGGACCCACGGGCGGTCATACAGGGGCGCGTCGTCGAACAGGGGCGCCAGCGGCACGTCGCAGACGGTCTCGCCGTGATGCTTCAGCACCAGATGGCCGGTGTCGGTGGTCACGCCGATGATAGCGAAGTCCAGGCCCCACTTCTGGAAGATGCGATAGCCGACGTCCTCATAGCCGGGCTTCAGCACCGCCAGCATCCGCTCCTGGCTTTCGGACAGCATCATCTCATAGGCCGTCATGCCGGTTTCGCGCTGGGGCACCTTATCGAGGTTCAGTTCGATGCCGACGCCGCCCTTGCCCGCCATTTCGACGGAGGAAGAGGTCAGGCCCGCCGCGCCCATGTCCTGAATGGCGGCGACGGCGCCGGACGCCATCAACTCCAGCGTCGCCTCGATCAGCAGTTTTTCGGCGAAGGGGTCGCCGACCTGGACCGTGGGGCGTTTGGCCTCCGACTCGTCGTCGAACTCGGTCGAGGACATGGTGGCGCCGTGGATGCCGTCGCGACCGGTCTTGGACCCGAAATAGACCACGTCATGGCCCGCCTCCGGCGCGGCCGAATAATAGATTTCGTCGGCGCGGGCCAGACCGACGCACATGGCGTTGACCAGGATGTTGCCGTTGTAACCTTTGTGGAAGTTGGTCTCGCCCGCGACCGTGGGCACGCCGACGCAGTTGCCATAGCCGCCGATGCCCGAGACGACACCCTTGACCAGACGCTTGGTCTTCTCATGGCTGGGATCGCCGAAACGCAGGGCGTTCAGCAGGGCCACCGGCCGGGCGCCCATGGTGAAGACGTCGCGCATGATGCCGCCCACACCGGTCGCCGCACCCTGATAGGGTTCGATGTAGGATGGGTGGTTGTGGCTCTCCATCTTGAAGATGCAGGCGTCGCCGTCGTCGATGTCGATCACGCCGGCGTTCTCGCCTGGCCCGCAGATGACGCGCTCTCCGGTGGTGGGGAACTTGCCCAAGTGGATCTTGGACGATTTGTAGGAGCAGTGCTCGGACCACATGACCGAGAAGACGCCCAGCTCGACGTGGTTGGGCTCGCGCCCCAGTCGGTCGAGGACGACCTGATATTCATTGGGGGCCAGGCCGTATTCGGCGGCCAGTTCAGCCATGGTCTTTTGCGGAGCGCTCATGGGCGGCGCTTCTAGCCGCAGATGGGCCGAATGTCAGCCCGCGCGGCGCAAGAACGGGGAACATCGTCCATCGCAGGTGGTTGATTTCGTCGACAGCCAAAGGAGCCTCTATGACCGACACGCCCATCGACCCCGCCGCCACCCCCGAAGATGACGACCTGCCCGAGATCGCCGCCGACGACGCCGGCGCCTCCGCCTTGGCCGAGCGGGCTCAGAAACAGGCCGATGATGCCGAGGAGGACGAGGCGTGAGCAAGCCCCACACCGACCGCATCGTCCCGGCCTCGGGCCAGCAGATGGATCGTTCAAATGATCCTGAAACCACTGCGGAGATGGACGCCGCGGCGCCGCAAGCGGCTCTGGCCAGCCGTCGTCAGCGGCTGACCGATTCGGCCGTCGGGGTCGGCAGCGTCGGCTTCGACGAAACCGGCGCCTTCGACGTGGGCGCCGACGACCATGCGCCTCAGGACGACGCGGTCACCGACAAACCCTGAGGCTTAGCGAGCGCGTTCGACGCCCGGTCGCAGGCGGAAGGTCAGCAGCAGGCCGCCGATCAGCAGGACGATCGCGCCGGCCAAGGCCGTGAAGGCGACGGTCGGCTTGTCCGCCTGTTCGGCGACGAACGCGCCCAGAAGACCCCAGGCCGTCGGCAGCGGATAGGCGAGGGTGCGCAGCACCGCCGTCACCGCCAGGGCGACGACCGTGACGGCGACGATGGCGACGATGGCCCACAGGTCAGGCGTCAGGGCGGCGGGAAGAGCGTTGAACGCGGTCGCCGTCGTGATCAGGTTCAGCGGCGCAGCCACCGTCAGCCAGCCCGCCAAGGCCGCCAGCGGCCAGACCAGCAGGATGCGCTCGCGATCGAACATCCGCAGCGCGCGGATGTGGCCGGATACGGCCAGCATCGGCAGCAACAGCGCGATAAGCGAGGCGAAAATCACGCCCACGCTGGCGGCCTTCAGGTTCAGGGCCGCCACGATGATCCAGAATCCGATGCCGAAGAAGGCGACGGCGGACGGCAGACCCATTCGGCCCAGCAGCGGGCTTTCGCCCGTCTGCGGCAGGGCCTGACGGATGGCATAGGCCAGAATGCCGATATAGATCAGGCCCCAGATCGAGAAGGCGTAGCCCGCAACGCGCAGGGTGCTGTTGCCGTCGGCGGCGAACTCGGCCTGGTTCAGGCCCAAGCCCGCCAGGTTCTGAACCAGGGGCACGATGATGGCGAACAGGGCGGCGGCCAGGACGATCAGACGACGGGTGCGTTGGCGGGGCGTGGGACGGATTATGGAGGACATTCGATTTCCAGTGCGACGCGTGTTCCCGCCTTTACGCCTCGCCACGCCAGAAGGTTCACCGCGACCGGCAGAAAAGTGAAGCTTGCATTGGCGGGCGGCGGCTTCATCCTGCCCGACATGACGCTGAAAACCTCCCTGCCGGCTCTGTTGAGCGCAATAGTCTTGGCAGCGGGCCAGGCGTCCGCCCAGACGAGCGGAGCGCCGCTGCCCACCTCGGTCCAGACCGCCTGGTCACGGGTTCGCGCCGCCCTGACGCCTCAGCAACAGGCTAATGAGGTGCGCGGTTTCCTGTCGATCTTGGCCAACGAAAAGGGGCGGCCGACGACCCCGGCGCTGGATGCGCGCGATATCGCCTCAGGCCGCGCCGTGTCGCTGGACGATCCGGCCCTGCTGCAGCGCCCTCAAGCGCATGAGGTCACGGTGACGGTGGACGGTCAGTTCCTGATCTTCCGTCCGCGGTCCCGCGCCAGCCTGGACCCCTTCTTCGGCCGTTAGGAACCGAAGGCGCCCACGGGCGGTTGTTCGCGGGAAACCCTCAAAAGGATGCTCGCATGGCCGACCCAGACAACGAAGACCTGAACCTGACCGAAGAGGTCGAGGCCAATCTCGCGATCGAACAGGGCCTCGGCGTCGGCGCCCGCGAACTGGCTGCTCAACGCGAGGCCGGAGAAAAGTTGTTCGACGACGATCGGGCCGAAGACGATGAAGCTGCCGACCTGTCGGACGGTCGCGCTCAGATCAAGGACATCTGACGGCCGTCAGGGCTCCATTTTGAAGGTGACCGAGAAACGGACCATTCGGCCGGCAAGCGAGAGACCGGCCGCAGCGGCCTGTTCGGACAGTTTGAGGCGCGCTCGCGGCAGCGACCGTTCAACTGACCGCCACAGGTTGTAACCCGCTGGCTGCTCGCTCTCTGTCTGGCATTCAGTCATCTGACCGGCGTCAGTGAGGACGCAGGACAAAACCACATAGCCCTCCAGCGGGCTTCGACCATTCACCGATGCTGGGAAAACCGGACGCGGCATCGTCTGCCATTGTACGGTATCAGGCAGCCCATCTTGGCCGTTGCCGTCAATCTCCTTAGCCCGCGCTTCGCGTGGGTCGATCATCGGTCGGCCACAGGCGGTCAATGTCTGTTCGATCGCGGTGCTGGATGGATCCAAATCCATGACATATCGCGTTCGCGGACCGCCGGACGTGGATGGAACGATGACCTGAAGCTTGCCGCCTTTCGCCAGATCGCGCGCCACGACTGCGGGTATGCGGCTGAATGCGGTGTTGCGCTGCGTCCCCACCGTCCATACAGACGTGTAGGGCTCTTCCTGGTCGCCGGCCTGAATGCCCAACTCACGCGACATATCGCGACGGGGCGCCTCCGGCAGTCCCGAGATCAAGACGTCGTAAGCTCCATCGACGCAGCGCGCGGCGATAGCCAAACCAGACGTAAAGTCGATCGTGGCCAGCACGGCCTTGCGCTCGGGCACGGACGTTAGCGTCCAGTCCTCGCTCTGCGGAGCGCTTTCCTGAGCCATAACGGGTGCGCCGGCGGCGAGGGCGGCGAAGGCGAATATGAATCGGAGGCAATTGTGCATCGACCCAATCCGCACCAACTTGCGATTGCCGTCAAGCGGCCGCGTAGATGCTCTGGAACAAAGTCGCGCCGTCGGACGAGCCCAGTTCGGCTTCGAAGGCGCGGTCCGGGTGGGGCATCATGCCCAGGACGTTGCCGCGCGCGTTCTGGATGCCGGCGATGTCGTTGACCGAGCCGTTGGGGTTGTCGACATAGCGGAAGACGACCTGGCCCTCGCCCTCGATCCGGGCCAGTGTCTCGGCGTCGGCGAAGAAGTTTCCGTCGCCGTTGCCTTGGGTCATCGTCACTTCGCGCTGGCCCTGATAGCCGGCGGTGAAGCGGGTCTGGCCGTTGGCGACGGTCAATGCGATCGGCTTGCAGACGTATTTCAGACCCTTGTTGCGCAGCAGGGCGCCGGGCAGCATTCCGGCCTCGCACAGGATCTGGAAGCCGTTGCAGATGCCGACCACCGCGACGCCGTCGTCCGCGGCCTTCTTGACCGCCTGCATCACCGGCGACTGGGCCGCCATGGCGCCGCAACGCAGATAGTCGCCGTAGGAGAAGCCGCCTGGGATGACGATCAGGTCCAGACCCTGGGGCAGTTCGGTGTCGGCGTGCCACACCATCGAGACCGGCTCGCCGGTGGAGCGTTCGACGGCGACCTTGCAGTCGCGATCACAGTTGGAACCGGGGAAGACGATGACGGCTGCGCTCATGGCGCGGGCCTTTAGCAGGGTTCTTTCGCCTTGTCAGGCCGTCGCGCGCGCCCGACCGGTCAGCCAGGCGATCAGGAAGATGACGAAGCCGCCCAGGGACAGGCCCATGCCGACCCAGCCGGTCGAGGCCCAGCCATAGCCGGCCGCGATCGCCATCCCGCCCAGCAGCGGGCCGATGGCGTTGGCCGTGTTGAACGCCGAATGGTTGAGCGCCGCCGCCAGGGTCTGGGCGTCGCCGGCGACATCCATCAGTCGCGTCTGCAGGATCGAACCCAGGCCGCCCCCGCCGCCGATCAGGAATACCACGACCATCACGGCCCACAGGTGGGGCGCCGCCAGCGGATAGAGGGCCAGCGCCGCCGCGCTCCACAGCAACAGGCCGCCCGCCGCCTTGAACCCCAGATGGTCCGCCGCCCAGGCGCCCAGGATATTGCCCAGGAACATGCCCACGCCGAACACGGCGAAAACCCAGGGGAGGACAGCCGTGCCGGCGCCCGTCACCGCCTCGAGCGTCGAGGCGAGATAGGCGTAGACTGCGAACATGCCGCCAAAACCAATGGCGCCCACGCCCAGCGTCAGCCAGACCTGACTGCGCTTCAGGGCGCCCAGCTCGCGCCAGGGGCTGGCGTCGGGGTGGGCCGGATCGCGCGGAGCGAATAGGGCGACCAGCGCCATGGTCAGAACCGCCAGCACGCCGACGATGGCGAAGGTCCAGCGCCAGCCGTGGGCATGGCTGATGATGTTGACGACGGGCACGCCTAGAACGGTCCCGACCGTCAGCCCCATCAGGATGGTCGAGACTGCGCGCGTGCGAAAATGTAGCGGCACGATGGAGGCCGCGACCAGGGCCGCCACGCCGAAATAGGCCCCGTGCGGCAAGCCGCTGAGGAAGCGAAACACAAGCATCCAGTGATAGGTCGGGGCCAGGGCGCTGGCCACATTGCCGATAGCGAACAGGGCCATGAAGGCGATCAGCAGCAGCCAGCGTGGATAGCGCGCCCCCAGAACCGCCAGGATCGGCGCGCCGACCACGACGCCGGCGGCATAGGCGCTGATGACATGGCCGGCGGTCGGCGCATCGACGCCAAGCCCGGCGGCGAAGTCCGGCAGGATGCTCATGGCCGCGAACTCGGTCACGCCGATCGCGAACCCGCCCATGGCCAGGGCGATCAGCACGAGGGCGACCGCCCCGCGCGAGCGGACGGGAAGGCGGGTGTCAAGGGCGGCGTCGGTCATGTTGCGCTGCAAACTAATCAGCGTTCATGACGCCACAAGGGCCACGCCGCCCTGCAACGATCACGCTTTGTTTTCGTAGGTGGCGGTGATCGACGCCTTGGCCAGGGTGTGGAAGTGCAGGTTGAAGCCGAATACGGCGCCGGAGTTGTCGGCCGTGACGTCCAGGCTTTCGACATCCACCGCAAAGACGGTGAAGATGTAACGGTGCGGGCCATGGCCGGGGGGCGGGGCGGCGCCGCCGAAGCCGGGCTGACCATAGTCGGTGCGGCCCTGGATGGCGCTGTGGGGCAGATGCCCGCCCGGCGAGCCGGCGCCGGCCGGCAGCTCTGTCACATCCGCTGGAATATTGGCCACCGTCCAGTGCCAGAAGCCCGAGCCGGTCGGCGCATCGGGATCATAGCAGGTGATCGCATAGCTCTTTGTGCCCTCCGGCGCGCCGGACCACGACAGTTGGGGCGATTGGTTGCCCTTGGCGTGCACCTGGGCGTCCGGCAGCACGCCGCCGTCCTGGATGTCGGTGGAGGTGAGGGTGAAGGTCATGGGCGCTCCGTCAATCAAGCCGTCTGCTAAACTGGCGTCGATGCCGAAGGATGCAACTGTCTCCTTCCGCGACATGGGAAAGGAGATAGCAGAGTTTACGCCGCCTCGATGCGGTAGCTTTCGATCACCGTGTTGGCGAGCAACTGCTCGCACATCTTCTTGGCTTCGCCTTGCGGGTCTTCGGTGCCGGTAAGGTCGAACTCGATCAGCTTGCCGACGCGGGCGTTAGAGACGCCCGACCAACCCAGACCCTGCAACGCGCCTTCGACGGCCTTGCCCTGAACGTCCAGGACGCCGGGCTTGAGGAAGACGTGAACCTTGACCTTGCTTGAAGCGGTTGGGGCCATCAGTGCAGTCCTCCCTGGATCACCGTCGGCATGCCCTTCATGATGCCCAGGCGACGCGCGACTTCGGTATAGCTTTCAATCACATTGCCCAGGTCGCGGCGAAAGCGGTCCTTGTCCAGCTTCTCGCCGGTCGAGGCGTCCCACAGGCGGCAGCTGTCGGGGCTGATCTCGTCGGCCAGCAGGACGCGGCTGAAGTCGTTTTCCCACACCCGGCCGAACTCGATCTTGAAATCGACCAGGGTGATGCCGACGGCGCTGAACATGCCCGACAGATAGTCGTTCACCCGCACTGTCATCGCCAGCATGTCGTCCAGCTCCTGGGTCGAGGCCCAGTTGAAGGCGGTGATGTGCTCTTCGGTGACCATCGGGTCGTTGAGCTCATCCTTCTTATAGTAGAATTCGATGATCGAGCGCGGCAGAGGCGTGCCTTCCTCGATGCCCAGGCGCTGGCTCATCGAGCCGGCGACGATGTTGCGGCACACGACTTCCAGCGGAATGATCTCGACTTCGCGGATCAGCTGCTCGCGCAGGTTCAGACGCTTGATGAAGTGGTTGGTCACGCCGATGCCGTTCAGGCGCGACATGATGAACTCGCTGATCTGGTTGTTCACCACGCCCTTGCCTTCGAGAACGGCCTTTTTCTGCGCGTTGAAGGCGGTGGCGTCGTCCTTGAAATACTGGATCAGGGTGCCGGGCTCGGGTCCTTCGTACAGGATCTTGGCCTTGCCTTCGTAGATCTTCTTGCGCTTGCTGTTCATGGTCCGGTCCCGGCTTACGGGCGCCCTCCAGAAACAAAAATCGCGCGGCCATATGTGGAGGGGGAAGACCCGGTCCTGGCGGCGCGTTTCGGAATCGTTCGGGCAGTCAATCTCGTTCGGGGTCTCCTTAGCCGAAGGCGGCCCTCGATACAAATGAGGATGGCCGGCGCCGCAATCATTGGGGACAGGATGTCCATGCGACGGAAGTCAGGTTGCGTTCGCGGGCGGGCGGTCTATAGACGGCGCTTGCCCCGACGTTAGCGGGGTGGACGGAGCTTTGCTGAGCGAAATGACGACCTTCGACGATCGGGAAAAGGCCTTCGAAGCCAAATACGCCCTCGATCAGGAGCAGGAGTTCAAGGCCATCGCCCGGCGCAACCGGATGCTGGGCCTTTGGGCTGCGGAAAAGATGGGCCTGTCGAGCGAAAGCGCGGACCAGTACGCCGCCGCCGTGGTGCGTGCCGATTTCGAACAGCCGGGAGACGAGGACGTGTTCCGCAAGGTCGCCGGCGACTTCAAGGCCTCGGGCCTGTCGGTATCGGAGGGCGAGATTCGCTCCAAGATCGATGAACTGGCCTCGATCGCCCGCGAGCAGATCCGCGCCGGCGAGTAATGGCCTCGGTCTTTGGACTGATCTGAGAATTCGAAAGGGCCGCACCCGGGGGAAAGTGCGGCCCTTTCTTCTTGCCGGGGACGTTGGGGGGATGTCTCACCCGGCGTACTGTGCGTCTCGCGCCCCTGAAGAACACCAGGGCCGAGATTTGGTTTCAGGCGTCGCCGCCCGAAACCAAATATTTTTACGGCATCAGAACCGTGTCGACGACGTGGACGACGCCGTTCGATTGGCCCACGTCGGCCTGGGTGATCGTGGACTTGCCGCCCTTGGCGTCGGTTATGACCCAGGTGTTGTTCGGGCCGGCCGAAACCTTCAGTTCTTCGCCCTGAACCGTCTTCAGCGTGGCGGTGCCGCCGTTGGCCTCGGCCTGGGCTGCGATATCGGCGGCCGTAAGGCGACCGGCGACCACGTGGTACGTCAGGATCTTGGTCAGATCAGCCTTCATCGCCGGCTGCATCAGACTGGTGCGCGTCGCCTCGGGAATCTTCTCGAAGGCGGCGTTGTCAGGGGCGAAGACCGTGAAGGGGCCCGCGCCTTGCAGGGTATCGACCAGGCCGGCGGCCTTTACGGCGGCGACCAGGGTGGTCAGGTTGGAGGCCTTGGAAGCGTTGGCGACGATGGTCTCGTTCGGGCTCATGGCCGCGCCGCCCACCATTGGGTCGGTTGCGGGCGCCATGGCGGCGCCGTCAGCCGGGGCCATTGCAGTCGATTCCGCCGGCGTCGTGGCGGCCGGCTCGTTGTTGCCGCAGGCGCCGAGCGCCATCAGCGCGCCGCCAGAGACGGCGACGAGCATAAGATTGCGAAGTTTGGTCATGTGTTTCGTTCCCTTTGGGCCGCTCTCAAGGCGGTAACGGGAACGTTACGCGCGACACCGCACAATGGATGCATGTCGCGCGACAAGACATCGCAGCTTCACCATTCAGTTTTCGCGCGCATTTCTATGCTGCTTCGCAACATGAAACCTATTGCTCAAACAGATCCGTCAACGAATTCCAAATGTTCGCCTTGCTCGTCAGTGGGATCGCATGAGCGGGGCTGGACGAAGGCAGGTCGATAAAGCAGACGCCTGCGACGTCGCCGATAATGCGCCGTCCCAACTTGGCCGCCAGCTTGCCATTGAAGGCGACTGCCTTCAACCGCGGCAAGCCGCCGATCAGTCCGCGCAGATCAGCGGCCTCCGGCGAGCGGATCGCCGCATCCAGACTGCCCGACCGTTCCGCCGAAGCAATCACATCCCACAGTCCCACGCCGCGCGCCGTCAATCGATCCAGCCGCTGCTGATAGCGGAGGGCTAGAAGGTCTTCGCCCAGCACGCCGCCGATCAGGGGCCAGAAGGCGTTGCGCGGATGGGCGTAGTACTGCGCCGCCTTCAGGGAGGCGTCGCCGGGCAAGCTGCCTAGGATCAACAATCGGGTTTCCGTATCGACGACGGGTGCAAACCCCAGCCTGCGATCGCCCGTATGGTCCGTCACTTGACCGGCGGATCGTCGCGCAGCCAGCCGGTGATCGAGCGGCGCTTGCCGCCTGCGTAGGCGGCGACTGGTGCGACAGAGTGCTGGCGGGGCGTCTTGAACACCGTCCAGACGTTGAAACCCGGCTTGAATCCCCGCTCGATATCGCCGCTGGCGTCGTGAAACAGCAATTGGCCGCCCCAATCCGGCCGCCAATCACGTGAAAGACCCAGCGTATAGGCCGCCCGCCGCTCGCCGACGCCTGTGTCGTCGTGCTGGGTCAGGAAGTCGCCCGGCCGGAACCAGGTGGCTTGCGCGTCGATCTTGGTCACGCTGGCTTCGCCGGTCACCGTCTTGGCGAATGTGGTGAAGGGCGTGTCGTTGAAAAACTGCACCAGGGCGTGCGTCGCATGGCCTTCGTCCTTCCCGGTCAGCAAGGTCGTGATGATCGGATAGGCCAGATAGATGAACGAGAAACCGTCGCGACCCTCTGCCAACGCGCGCTGTATCTGGGCCCCGATGGCATCGCGGCCTATGGCCTGCATGTCTTGCGGCGACAGCAGCTTGCCGCCCTCCGGCGTCTTTAAAGACAGATGCCAAGCCGTGTCGTGTTCGAGGGCGAGCTCGAGCCACTCAGCGCTCGCGGCGTCTAACAAATTGGGTACCTGCACCATGCCGTCGCGCGCATAGGCCGCCGCATAGTCGCGGGGATCGAGCCGGGGATTGAGCCGGATCGTGCGCTCGCTCATGACGTCAGTCTCCGAACACCCGCTTGAACACCACGTCCACGTTCTTGGTATGGTAGCCGAGGTCGAACAGGGCTTCGAGCTGGTCGGCGGGCAGGGTGACGCGGTCGTCGGCCTTCAGGAAATCCAGGAAGGCGCCTTCGCCGCGCCAGACCTTCATGGCGTTTTCCTGAACGGCGGCATAGGCGTCTTCGCGCGACACGCCGGCCTGGGTCAGGGCCAGCATCACCCGCTGCGAATGCACAAGACCGCCCAGGCGGTCGATGTTCTTCTGCATGTTCTCTGGGTAGACGTTCAGCCGCTCGACCACATTGGCCAGACGATGCAGGGCGAAGTCCAGGTGGATGGTGGCGTCCGGCCCGATCCCGCGTTCGACCGAGGAGTGGCTGATGTCCCGCTCATGCCACAGGGCCACGTTCTCCATGGCGGGCGTCACGGCCGAGCGGACCAGACGGGCCAGGCCGGTCAGATTCTCCGTCAGGATTGGGTTGCGCTTGTGCGGCATGGCCGACGAGCCCTTTTGACCCTTGTCGAAGAACTCCTCTGCTTCGAGGACTTCGGTGCGTTGCAGGTGTCGGATCTCGACGGCGAGGCGTTCGACCGAGCTGGCGACGACGCCCAGGGCGGCGAAGAAGGCGGCGTGGCGGTCGCGCGGGATGACCTGGGTCGAGACGGGTTCGACGGTGAGGCCCATCTGGTCGGCGACATATTGCTCGACCGCCGGATCGACGTTGGCGAAGGTGCCGACGGCGCCCGAGATGGCGCAGGTGGCGATCTCTTCCTTGGCGGTGATCAGGCGGCGTTTGGCGCGCTGGAACTCGGCGTGATAGCCGGCCAGCTTCAGGCCGAAGGTGACGGGCTCGGCGTGGATGCCGTGCGAACGGCCCACGGTGGGGGTGTATTTATGCTCCTTGGCGCGGGTCTCCAGCGCGGCCAGCACCCGGTCGACACCCTCGATCAGCAGGTCCGACGAGCGGGCCAGCTGAACCGCGAAACAGGTGTCCAGCACGTCCGAAGAGGTCATGCCCTGGTGCAGGAAACGCGCTTCCTCGCCGACGATCTCGGCGACGTGCGTCAGGAAGGCGATCACGTCGTGTTTGGTGGTGCGTTCGATCTCGTCGATGCGGTCGGCGTCGAAGGTCGCATCCTTGCCCTTGGCCCAGATGGCGTCGGCCGATTCCTTGGGGATCACGCCCAGTTCGGCCATCTTGGTGGCGGCGTGGGCCTCGATCTCGAACCAGATCTTGTACTTGGTTTCCTGGGACCAGATGGCGGCGGCGACGGGGCGGGAGTAGCGCGTGATCATGGGCGGGTCGTGTCGGTCGTGGGGGGCGCGGAGTCAAGGTTTGCGGGACGGCGCGGTTGACTTTGCCGGCCGTTGTCCCAGATTCAGCGCGCTTTCAGGAGGACGACCTCCCCCACATGGGACCAACGCCGGGACGACCCGACGCCATGCAGGGAGAATGTCATGGCCTGGGTATTCCTTGTTTTTGCTGGCCTGCTCGAAGTCGTCTGGGCGTTTCTGATGAAGGCGTCCGCCGGCTTCACGCGACCGTGGCCGACCGTGGGCATGATCGTCTTCATGATCGGTTCGTTCGGTCTGCTGTCGCTGGCGATGAAAACCCTGCCGCTGGGCACGGCCTACGCCATCTGGACCGGCATTGGCGCGGTCGGCGCCTTTGTGGTTGGCGCGTTTTGTCTTGGCGAGCCGCTGACGCCGCTCAGGATCGCGGGCGTCGCCCTGGTCGCATCGGGCCTGGTTGTGCTGAAGCTGGCGGCGAGCCATTGATGGCGGCGACAGGAGACGCGTGATGGAACTGGTGATCGGCGACAAAGCCTATTCGACGTGGTCGCTGCGGCCGTGGCTGGTGCTGAAACATTGTGGCGCGGCCTTCGAGGAGATCGTCGTACCGCTGAATCAGCCCGACACCGATCAGCGCATCCGCGAGCATTCGCCGTCAGGTCTCGTGCCGGTGCTGAAGGTCGAGGGCGAGGTGATCTGGGATTCGATGGCCATCGCCGTCTGGGCCGCCGAACGCTATCCCGAAGCGCGCCTCTGGCCGTCGGACGCCCATGCGCGCTGGCTGGCGCGTTCAGCGGCGTGCGAGATGCACGGCGGCTTCACCGCCCTGCGTACGGCCTGTTCAACCGGCCCGGATCACTGGATGGTCGGCCCCAGTCGCGCGCCGGCCCCGGACCATCCGGGACTGGCCAAGGATTTGCGCCGGATCGTCGACCTGTGGCGTAGCCTGCGTGAGCGGTTTGGCGCGGGCGGGCCGTATCTGTTCGGCGACTGGTCCGTGCCGGACGCCTTCTTCACGCCGGTCGCCGCCCGCATCCGCCATTTCCAGCTGGACCTTGCAGCGCACGGAGACGACGGCACGGCCCAGGCCTATGCCGAGACCTTGCTGGCCCATCCCCACTTCCGGGAGTGGGAAGCCGACGCGCTGGGCTTAACGCGCGACAACCATCCCGGCTGACGCAGCATTAAGCGGACGCTGTTATCTCTATGGGGATGACGAGCCCGATCTTGCCCAGCCCTCGGACCCAAGCCGCTGCGCGCGGCCTCAATCCGGTTGTGGCCTATGGGCTTGCGGCCCTGGTCGGGGCGGCGTTCTGGGCCAGCCTGCTGTTCGCGGTCTTCTAAAAGGTCAGCGCGCGCCGGCGATGGGCGTGGTCTCGGCGATCAGGACCGGCGCGGCCTGCAGTGGCGGGGCCACGTAATCCAGCGCCATCGGAACGGCGCGCGCGCCCGACGCGACGGCGTCCAGGGTCTTCAGCGGGCCGCCGAACAGCCGCTGATAGATCCAGTAGCTGGCCATGACCTTTTCGACGTAGTCGCGCGCCTGGGGCACGTCGATCGTCTCGATCAGCAGCAGGGGATCGGCGTCGGCGCCCAGCTTCCTGACAGCCGCCAGCATCGGCCCGGGACCGGCGTTGTAGGAGGCCACGGCCCGCAGGAGATCGCCCTGGAAGGCCGGCAGGGCCAGCATCTTGTTGATGTAGGCCTGGCCCAGACGCATGTTGACCGCCGGGACCAGCAGCTTGGTCGGGTCCGAGACGAAGGTGCGATCGCCGGTCATCTCGGCCGCCGTCGTCGGCATGACCTGCATCAGCCCATAGGCGCCGACGCTGGAGCGGGCGTTCGGATTGAAGTCGGTTTCCTTGCGCGCCAGAGCGTAGACCAGCGCCCGCTCGATGACGAAGCCGCCTTCGGGCGCCAGGTCCGGCATCGGATAGCGGGTCGCATCGATTCGCGTAGCGTCGCCGCTGTTGACCGGCAGGATGGCGCGCGCCAGGGCGGTCCACATCTTGGCCGCATCGCCGACGGCGGTGCGCAGGCCGGACCGCAGCTCGGTCTCGGCATCAGCGTTGCGACCGACCTCATAGAAGGCGACGGTGCGTTTGGCGCGGGCGTCGGCCTGGACGAAGGCTTCCAGGGCGGTCGGTTCGACGGCGGCGCTCTGGGGCACATAGGCGGCGCGGCGCAGGCGGGGCTCGGCCTCGTAGGGGCGAGGCCCCATGTTCTCGATCGTCGGCTCTTCTCCGAGCTGACGCAGGGCGATCTGGCCATAGAAGGTGGCGGGCCACTGGGCCGACAGGCGCAGATAGTCGGTGACGCGATCCTGACGACCCGACTGGGCGGCGGCGCGCGCGGTCCAGAAGGCGGCGCCGGCGCGGACCCAGGCGTCCTCGGTCGGATCGTTGGCGACGCGTTCGAAGGCGGCGAAGGATTCATGGAACTGGCCCAGACGCCACTCCGCCAGTCCGACCGTCCACCAGTCGCCGATCTGACGCCCCAGGGCCGAGGCGCCGGTCAGGTCGTTGTTGTTGTAGGCGACGCGCGCCGCCTTGGCCGGATCGGTGACGCCGCCGTCGCCGGACACGGCGCTGACCAGACTGTTCCAGGTGCGGCCCAGCACGCCGCCAGGACGCACCGGCTCGGGCGCGCCGTCGGGGCGACGACGCAGCGCCAGCGTATAGACTCGGTCTGCGCACGGCAGATCCGAATAGGTCTCAAGCCAGGCCGTCAGCTCTTCGTAGGTGGCGACATGGTCGGGATGAAACAGGCTCTCGAACTCGACCTGACCCAGCAGCACGCGGTCCTGCGCCTGACGGGCCGCCATGCGGGCCGTCTCGATGTCGCCGCGGCGCAGGGCGTCAAAGGCAGTGGTGTAGGAGATTCTGTCGGCCGAGCTCAGCGCGGTGGGACGTCCGGAACCGGCACTGGCCTCGGCGGTTGACCCGTAGGGCATCTCGGCGGTCGCGGCCGTCGTGGCGGCGCAGAACGCAAGGACAAGCGTCGACGCGAGGATCGCGCGGCGGAACAGAGACATAAGCGGCGGCCCCCTCGTTGGCGACGCGCGTCAGCTACGGGCGCGTGTATGGCGATCGGTCGTCAGCATGCGAACATGCCGCGATTAGCCTTGTTCTTCAACCGAGTCCGTTTCAAGGCGAACGGCCAGCGAAAGCAGGTCGCTCCAGACCTGTCGTTTCGCTTGTGGCTGACGCAGCAGAAAGGCGGGATGCAGGGTCGGCATGACGGGCGCCGACACCGCCCCTTCCAGCAGGCGCCATTCCTTCCAGTTGCCGCGCAGCTTCATGATGCCTTCCTCGGCGCCGAGCACCGACTTGGCCGAGGCTGCGCCCAGCAGCAGCACGGCCCTGGGCTTCAGCAGGGCGAAGGCGCGCTCGACGAAGGGTGCGCACACCGCCTGTTCCTGCGGGCTGGGGGTGCGGTTGCCGGGCGGGCGCCAGAAGACCGTGTTGGTGATGAACACCTTGTCGGTCAGGCCTGCCGCCGCCAGCATCCGGTCCAGCAACTGCCCGGCCTTGCCGACGAAGGGTTGCCCCGCCCGGTCCTCGTCCCCGCCGGGACCTTCGCCGACGATCAGAACCGAGGCGTTGGGGTTGCCGCGTCCGAACACCGATTGCGTCGCGCCCATGCCGCGCAGCGGACAGCCCTCGAACGCCGCGACCGCCGCCGCCAGATCTTGAAGCGTCGCGGCGCCGGCGGCCAGCCGCCGCGCCTCGGCGAGGGCGTCGTCGGCGTTGACGCCGGCCAGGGGCATGACGACCGAGGCCGTCGCCCTCTGCACCGCCTTGACGGCCGGCGGCGGGGCGACATGGGTGTGATCGACGGGCGCATCGCCGTAACAGGCGTCGACCCCCGCATCCCGCCAGAAGGCGAGCAGGCTTTCGACTGCAGCGATGTCATGGGGTTGCGCGTTCATGTCTCGAACCACCGATAAGCCTTGACCGCCCTCGCGTCACCTTCCGATAAGCGGCATAACCACACAGATAACCGGGATTCAGGGGAAACCATGGCCGAAGACGCCATCGAAGGCGGCGCGGAAAACGCCCGTCAGGACGCCATCATCGACAATCTGCCGCCGCTGGAGGCGCTGAACGGCGTCGAGCGCGAGATCATGGAATATGATGTCGTGATCGTCGGCGGCGGGCCTGCGGGCCTGTCGGCGGCCATCCGCCTGAAGCAGCGCGCGGAAAAGGATGGCAAGGAAATCACCGTCGCGGTTCTGGAAAAGGCGGCCGAGGTCGGCGGTCATATCCTGTCGGGCGCGGTCATCGATCCCAAGGCGCTGAACGAGCTGTTCCCCGACTGGAAGGAACGCGGCGCGCCGCTGGAGACGCCGGTCACGAAGGACAAGTTCCTGCTGCTGGGCCCGCAGGGGTCGGCGTCGCTGCCCATGCCGCTGATGCCGCCCTTCATGCACAATCACGGCTGCTACATCGCCTCGTTGGGCAACGTCACGCGCTGGCTGGGCGAGCAGGCCGAGGAACTGGGCGTCGAGGTCTATCCCGGGATGGCCGCCAGCCACGTCGTCTGGGAAGAAGAGACGGGTCAGGTGAAGGGCGTCGTCGCCGGCGTCTTCGGCATCGACCGCGAGGGCAAGCCGACCGGCGATTTCCAGCCCGGCATTGAACTGCACGGCAAATATGTCTTCATCGCCGAGGGCGTGCGCGGCTCCCTGGCCAAGACCATCATCGCCAGGCACAAGCTTCAGGACGGCAAGTCGCCCCAGAAATACGGCATCGGCCTGAAAGAGTTGTGGCAAGTGCCGGCAGACAAGCACCAGCCCGGCCTGGCCCAGCACACGACCGGCTGGCCGCTGGACGAACACACCGGCGGCGGCAGCTTCCTGTATCACTTCGGCGATCGCTACGTGGCCGTCGGCTATGTGGTTCACCTGAACTACAAGAACCCGTTCCTGTCGCCGTTCGACGAGTTCCAGCGCTTCAAGCACCACCCCGAGATCGCTCAGCACCTGGAGGGCGGCACACGCATCTCCTACGGCGCGCGCGCCATCACCGAAGGCGGCCTGCAGTCGATCCCGAAGCTGAGCTTCCCCGGGGGCGTGCTGATCGGCTGTTCGGCCGGATTCGTGAACGTGCCCCGCATCAAGGGCAGCCACAACGCCATGAAGACCGGCATGCTGGCCGCCGACGCCGCTTACGAGGCCGTTCAGGCCGGGCGCGCGGGCGACGAACTGGTCGAATACCAGACCGCCTTCGAAAAGAGCTGGGTCTACAAGGAGCTGTCGGTCGTCCGGAACGCCAAGCCCCTGCTGTCCAAGTTCGGCACGACGCTGGGCGGGGCGCTGGGCATGTTCGACATGTGGTGCCGCACCCTCTTGGGCGGCCTGTCGCCGATCCCGACGCTGAAGCACGAAAAGACCGACGCCGCCTCGACCGGCCTGGCCGCCGACCACAAGGCGATCGCGTATCCCAAGCCGGACGGCAAGCTGTCGTTCGACAAGCTGTCTTCGGTGTTCATCTCCAACACCAACCACGCCGAGGACCAGCCGGCCCACCTGAAGCTGCTGGATCCGTCGATCCCGATCCGCGTCAACCTGCCCAAATACGGCGAGCCGGCGCGGCTTTACTGCCCGGCCGGCGTGTACGAGGTGGTCTATGGCGACGAGGCGGCCAAGGCCGATCCCCGCTTCGTCATCAACGCCCAGAACTGCGTTCACTGCAAAACCTGCGACATCAAGGATCCGTCGCAGAACATCGTCTGGACCACGCCCGAGGGCGGCGGCGGTCCCAACTATCCGAACATGTGACGGAACGGGGCAGGGGCGGCGTTCCGCCCTTGCCCGCCGCTGCAAAAGCGTGAAGGGTCCGGGCATGATCGCCTCCCGTTCTCGCCTGTTCGCCGCCTCCCTTACCGTCCTCGCCGTGGCGCTTGCCGGCCATGCCTCGGCTCAGGACACGACCCCGCCCGCCCCGACGCCGGACACCCATCCGCCGGCCGTCATCCTGGAGCCTGGTCAGACGGCGCCGGGCAAGGGCACACCAAGTCAGGCGCCGACCCAGGCCGCGCCCGATCCTCACATCATCATCACCGACACGCCCGCGACGCCGGCGATCCCGGCTGTCTGGGCGCCGATCCCGACGAACGCCGAGGGCCGCAGCGCCTATGGTCTGTACCTGGCGGGCAAGCTGGCCCTGATGCAGGGCGAGGGGGCGACCGGCTCGGACTATCTGGCCCAGGCGGAAAGGCTGACGCCGGAACAGCCGCGCGTGCGCGAACAGGCCTTTACCTCCGCCCTGCTGACCGGCGATTTGGATGTGGCGGCCGCCCTGGCCCCGACCGATGCGACCGCGTCTCCCGCGTTTGTGGAGGGTGGGCGGCTGGTGCGTCTGGTGCAGGACTTCGTGCGCGGCGACGCCAGGACGCCGAACGCCGAACTGGCCCGTCAGCCCATCGGCGCCCCGCACGCGCGCGCCGGTCTGCTGGTTGCGCCGTGGATCGCGGCGGCGGCGGGCGACTGGACCCGGGCGCTTCAGCCGGTCCCGACCGCCGGCGATCCCCTGACCCTGGCTTTCGCCCGCATCAATCGCGCCGCCCTGCTGGAAAAACGTCGCGACTATGCCGAGGCTGAGGTCGAGTTGAAGACCGCTTCCGAAGTCGCCGGCGTCGGCGCCCTGTTCAAACGCCCCTATGGCGAGTTTCTGGAACGGCGCGGTCGCCGCGACGACGCCGTCGCCCTGTATGAAGCCGCCATGGCGGTGCAACCCGTCGATCCGGGCGTGGCCCGCGCGCTGCAACGGCTGAAGGACGGAGGGCGCCCGCCCGCCTTGCCCGACTTCCGCGAAGGCGCCGCCCAAGGCCTGATCACCGCCGCCGCCCAGGCTTCGGCCGAGCGCGGCAATGAGTTCGCCGCCGTCTATCTGCGCCTCGCCCAGAACCTGCACGACGATGACGAGACGGAATATCAGCTGGCCCAGGTGCTTTCCCGCGCCGGGCTGAAATCCGCCGCCCGCAACGCCCTGTCGCGGGTCGGGACCGCCGATCCGCAGCTCTACGCCGCCGCCCGCGCTCAGCTGGCCGTGGCGCTGGAGGAAGACGGCCAGTCGCAGGACGCGCTCACCGAACTGCGCCGCGCCGCCGCCGCCAGCCCCGACGATCGGCAGATCGCCTTGGTCTTGGCCGGTCAGCTGATGCAGCTAAAACAGCATGACGAGGCGCTGACCCTGCTGGACGGGCCGCTTCTGAACACCGCTGATCAGGGCGCCAGCGTCCACTTCCTGCGCGGCGCTGCCTATGAGGCGCTGGGTCGTGTTCCCGAGGCCGAGGCCGAACTGTGGGCCGCGCTTCAGACCGCGCCGAACGACGCCGATATGCTGAACTACCTCGGCTATCTTTGGGTCGATAAGGGGCTGCGGGTTCAGGAAGGCGCCGAGATGATCGCCCGCGCCCATGCGCTGGAGCCCGACAACGGCAATATCCAGGATTCCCTGGGCTGGGCGCAGTTCAAGCAGGGCCAGTACGAAACCGCCGTCAACACGCTGGAAGAAGCTGTCGACAAGGAACCGTCCAACGCCGAGATCAATGATCACCTCGGTGACGCCTACTGGAAGGTCGGCCGTCAACGCGAAGCCGTCTGGCTGTGGAACCGCGTCCTGGTTTTGGAGCCCGAACCCGAACGTCGGGCCGAGGTCGAACGCAAGATCGCCAATGGGCTGGACGGCGCGCCGAGCGCTCAGGGCGTCGCGCAATAGGTCATGCCTGCCCTGACCGCCCTGGCGCCGGCCAAGATCAATCTGTTCCTACACGTCGGCGCGGTGGACGCTGACGGCTATCATCCGCTGTCCAGCCTGGTCGCCTTCGCCGATGTCGGGGATCGCGTGTCGGTCGAGCCGGCGGATCGCCTGTCGCTGACGGTCGACGGGCCTTTCGGCGGCGGGCTAGGTGCGACGGACGACAATCTGATCCTGCGCGCGCTGCGTCAGCTGGGCGAGGCCTGCGGCATCGGAGAGCTGGAACTGAAGGTCACGCTGGACAAACACCTGCCCATCGCGGCGGGGCTGGGCGGCGGATCGTCCGATGCGGGCGCGGCGCTGAAACTGGCGCGCGACGTCCTGGCGCTCGATCTCGACGACGCCGCGCTTGAGACGGTCGCGGGCGTCGTCGGCGCGGATGGGCCCATGTGTCTGCGAATGCGCACGGCCTGGGCCGAGGGGAGGGGAGACGTGCTGACCGACGAACCCCGACTGCCGCCGCTGCCGACCGTGCTGTTCAATCCCGGCGTCCCATCGCCGACCGGCGCCGTCTATCGCGCCTATGACGCAGGGCCGGTGCGAGCGGCCGACAGACCCGCGCCGCCCCAGGACTGGTCCATCGCCGCCGTGATCGACTGGCTGTCGGCGCAGCGTAACGATCTGGAAGCGCCCGCGCTGGCCCTGACGCCGGCGATCGACGCGGCCCTGTCGGCGGTGACGGCGACGGACCAGATCTCCTTGACGCGAATGTCCGGCTCAGGCGCGACGGTGTTCGGTTTGTACCCCAGCGACGACGCTGCCCAATCTGCTGCGCGCGCGCTGTCCGCCGCACATCCCACGGCCTGGGTCAAAGCAACGCAGCTGTCCGTACAGCAACGCTAAAGCTTTGTGGCCGAATACCGGCGATCAGGCTGCGAAACCGGAGATTTCGCCCAGGTCTCGCCCAGATCATCACAAACGTTACGCATTGTTTCGAAATCTCGGAACCAGATCACGGCGTTCTGATTTGAGTCGGCAGTTCCGATGTCTGGAACGGGTCGCCGTCTCCCTCGTGGCGATCCTCAAACAGGAAAAAGGAAATCGCCATGCTTCGTGCAAAACTGCTTGCCGCCACCGCCGTCGTCAGCCTGATGGCTGCCCCTGCGTTCGCCCAGGACATGACCGCCCCGGCGACCACGACGACGCCCGCCCCGGCGACCATGCCGCAAACCGATCCGGCCATGCCGGCCATGCCGCAGACGCCGGCTCCGACGGCTGAGGCCGCCGCGACCACGACCACGACTGCAGAGGCGACCACGCCTGTCGCCGGCGAAACCGTTGTCGACAAGCTGAAGGCCAGCGGTCAGTTCACCACCCTGCTGGCCGCGCTGGACGCCGCCCAGCTGACCGACACCCTGGCCAGCCGCCCGGCCATCTCGATCTTCGCCCCGACCGACGCAGCCTTCGCCGCCGTGCCGGAGGCCGAGCGTACGCGTCTGATGGACCCGGCCAACGCCGCCGAACTGCGCCAGCTGCTGCTGTATCACGTCATCGTCGCCGACGTGACGCCCGACCAGATCATGGGCAAGAAGGGCGGCGTAGAGACGGCCGCCGAGAGCCAGGTTCTGCTGGACGGCACGGGTTCGGCCATCAAGGCTGACGGCGCGACCGTGGTCAGCGCGGAACTAGACGCCTCGAACGGCGCCATCTTCCCGATCGACAAGGTCCTGAACCCGGCGAACTCCATGGCCGCCATGGGCGATGAAGAGGCCGCCGCCCCCGCCGAAGCCGCCGCTCCGGTCGCCGAAGCCGCCGCTCCGGTCGCCGAGGCGCCGCCGGCTGCTGAAGCGACGCCGGCCCCGACCGCGCCGAACGGCCAGCCCGCCGCGATGACGACCACCACGTCCTCGTCGCCGGTCGTCAACCCAACCGATGGTCAGGTCGACACCCCGGCCACTCCGCCGGTCGATGCGGCTGATCCCGCCGCCGACGGCGCGGCCGAAGCCAAGCCGACCCCGAACTGATCAGGGTCATCCACGCGCTAGCTCGGTAGCGTGTTGAAGCGGAAGGCGGCGGGCCCTATGGTCCGCCGTCTTTTTTGCAGCCCCTCCCCAAGAGCCCGATTTGACCACCTCGACCGAGCCGCTCGCGTTTCAGGACCTGATCCTGACGCTCCACCGCTATTGGGGCGAGCAGGGCTGCGCCATTCTGCAACCCTATGACATCGAGGTCGGGGCCGGCACGCTGCATCCCGCCACCGTCCTGCGCGCGCTCGGCTCCAAGCCGTGGAAGGCCGCCTATGTCCAGCCCAGCCGCCGCCCTGGCGACGGCCGGTATGGCGAAAACCCCAACCGCCTCCAACACTATTACCAATACCAGGTCATCCTGAAGCCGAACCCGGACAACCTTCAGGAGCTGTATCTGGGGTCGCTGGCGGCCATCGGCATCGATCCGAAACTGCACGACATCCGTTTCGTCGAGGACGACTGGGAAAATCCCACCGTCGGCGCCTGGGGTCTGGGCTGGGAAGTCTGGTGCGATGGGATGGAGGTGACGCAGTTCACCTATTTCCAGGGCGTCGGCGGCATCGAGGTTGATGTGGTTTCGGGCGAACTGACCTACGGGCTGGAGCGTCTGGCCATGTATGTGCAGGGCGTGGACAACGTCTATGATCTGAAGTTCACCAAGGAGGGGCTGACCTATGGCGAGGTCTTCCTAGAGAACGAGCGGCAACAGTCGGAAGCCAACTTCCACGGCTATGACGTCGACGGTCTGAAGCGCCGGTTCGAGGATATGGTGGGCGAGGTCCAGCGCCTGCTCGACATGCGCGGCCCGCAGGATCAGCCGCTGGTCCTGCCCGCCTATGATCAGGTGCTGAAGGCCAGCCACCTGTTCAACTTGATGGACGCCCGCGGCGCCATCGCCGTCGCCGAACGCCAGAGTTACATCGGCCGCATCCGCGAACTCTGCAAAGCCTGCGCCCTCGCCTACGTCGAACAAGAGCGGAAAACCGCCTGATGCCCCAACTTCTCCTCGAAATCTTCTCCGAAGAGATCCCCGCCCGGATGCAGCAGGGCGCCGCGCGCGACCTAGAGCGTATGGTCTCCGACCGGCTGAAGGCTGCCGGCCTGACGTGGGACGCGCTGACGACCTATGCCGGTCCGCGCCGCCTGACGCTGGTCATCGACGGCTTGCCCACGGCCACGCCGGACCGCGAGGAAGAGGTCAAGGGCCCGCGCGCCTCGGCCCCGGAACAGGCGCTGGAAGGCTTCCTGCGCAAGACCGGCCTGACGCGTGATCAGCTGACCGAGCGCGACGGCGTCCTGTTCGCCGTCCTGTCGTCCAAGGGCCGCGCCACGACCGATCTGGTCGCCGAGACGGTCGATCAGGTCATCCGCACCTTCCCTTGGCCCAAGTCGATGCGTTGGGGTTCCGGCACGCTGCGCTGGGTGCGTCCGATCAAGCGCATCCTGTGCCTCTTCGACGGCAAGGTGGTCCCGTTCGAGATCGACGGGATTCAGAGCGACGCGATCACCGAGGGCCACCGCTTCCTGGGTTCCGGCGCGCTGCTGCGCGTCAGCGACTTCGTCGATTACCGCACCCAACTGGAAAAGAACTTCGTCCTGCTGGACGTCGCCGATCGCAAGCTGCGCATTCTGGAACAGGCCAAGGCCGCCTGCGCCGCGCGCGGCCTGGCCCTTGTCGATGACGACGGCCTGCTGGACGAGGTGGCGGGTCTCGCCGAATGGCCGACCCCGATCCTGGGCGACATGGACCCGCAGTTCCTGGCCCTGCCGCCAGAAGTCGTGCGCCTGTCGATGAAGGTGCACCAGAAGTATTTCGCTGTCCGCGATCCGTCCAAGGATGGCCTGGCTCCCAACTTCCTGGTCGTCGCCAATGTCGAGGCGACCGACGGCGGCAAGGCCCTGGCCGCCGGCAACAGCCGCGTGTTAAGCGCCCGCCTGAACGACGCCCGCTTCTTCTGGGACGAGGACCAGAAGGTCGGCTTCGACGCCTGGAACGCCAAACTGTCCGGCGTCACCTTCCACGCCAAACTGGGCACCCTGGCCGAGCGCGTCGAGCGCATCGCTGCTCTGGCGCGTGAGATCGCGCCGCTGGTCGGCGCCGACGCGGACGAAGCCGAGGTGGCCGCCCGCCTGTCCAAGGCCGACCTGCTGTCGGGCATGGTCAGCGAATTCCCGGAACTGCAGGGGATCATGGGCGGCTATTACGCCCGTCTGGCCAGTCATCCCGACGCCGTCGCCGACGCGGTCCGCGACCACTACAAGCCGCAAGGCCCCGCCGACACGGTCCCGACTGCGCCCGTCACGGTCGCCGTCGCCCTGGCCGACAAGCTGGACACCCTGGTCGGCTTCTTCGCCATCGACGAAAAGCCCACGGGGTCTAAAGACCCGTTCGCTCTGCGTCGTGCGGCGCTGGGCGTGATCCGTCTGGTGCTGGAGAACGGAGTTCGGACCTCGTTGGCCGATCTGATTGTCCCGGCTGCCACGGATGTCTTTGATGACATGAGGGCCGATGTCCTGGCTAAGCAGCTAGAGGCGCTCGATGTTGCCGAAGCCAGGGGCGTTGAAGGTCAACAACTCGCACCCGCTCGCAAGGCCGCGATCATGAAAGGGCGAGTTTACGTCACTGACAACGAGCTAATGCTCGCCTTGGATGTAGCGGTTGCTCTGTCCGCCTTCTTCGCCGACCGTCTGACCGTGCTCCTGCGCGACCAAGGCCAACGCCACGACCTCGTCGCCGCCGTCTTCGCTCTGGGCGACGATGACCTCGTCCGCATCGTGCGTCGGGTGGAGGCGCTGGCCGCCTTCCTCGCCACGGACGACGGGGCCAATTTGCTGGCCGGCTTTAAGCGCGCCTCCAACATCCTGCGCGCCGAGGAGAAGAAGGGCCCCCTGCCCACCGGCATGGTCCAGACCGGCCTGCCGAACCAGCCCGAGGCCGAGACCACCCTGGCCTTCGCCGTCGGCGCCGCCCGCACCGCCGTCGAGGCCGCGCTGGAGACCGAGGACTTCGCCGCCGCAATGACGGCCCTGGCGCGCCTGCGCGCGCCCGTGGACCGCTTCTTCGACGACGTTCTGGTCAACTCCGACATCCCCGCCGAACGCGAGAACCGCCTGAAACTGCTGGGCCAGGTCCGCGACGTGATGGGCCAGGTCGCGGACTTCGGTCAGATCGCGGGGTAGGGGCCGCATCGTCTCCTCCCCACTTGTGGGGAGGGGGACCGCGCAGCGGTGGAGGGGCTCTTGACGTCTCACGGCTGCGATGTGGTGAAGAACCCCTCCGTCACGGCGCAAGCGCGCCGCGCCACCTCCCCATTTCATGGGGAGGAGACATGGTGTTTCAGCTTCGGATTCGGTCTCTCGCCCTGTCGGCGATGAACTCGAGCACGTCGCCTAAGTCCACCCGCACCTATTCGGCCGAGACGCGGATGACCGCAATGCCCTGGGTCGCAAGCCAGCGCGTGCGTCGTGCGTCATGCTCGCCTCGGCCTTCATGGCTTTCGCCATCGACCTCGACCGCCAGCATCGCCTCGGCGCAATAGAAGTCGAGCACATAGACGCCCGCCGGATGCTGACGGCGGAATTTCAGCCCACCCAGCGCGCGGCGGCGCAAATGGACCCACAGGCGGGCTTCGGGCGGGGTCAGGGCGCGCCGCAGGATGCGGGCGCGCGAGACGGAGCCTTCGTGCGTCAAGAACCCCTCCACCGCTTCGCGGTCCCCCTCCCCATTTCATGGGGAGGAGACGATGACGTCAAGGTTGTGCGCGCACGTCGCTAGGAAACCGCACACCCCCTCACGCATTGTTACATCCGCAATGGTCAAGGCCGCTCTCACGCGCTAGATCATGCTGCATGTGCGAGCGGGGCCAACCCGCCGGACGATCCGAAAAGCTCAGGGACTGCATGATGACTCAGTGGGTGTACGGCTTCGGCGGAGGCTCCGCCGACGGCGACGCGTCGATGAAGAACCTTCTCGGCGGTAAGGGCGCCAATCTGGCGGAAATGTCGTCGCTGGGTCTGCCGGTTCCTCCGGGCTTCACCGTCACCACCGAGGTTTGCACCCACTATTACGCCAACAACGAGACCTATCCGGCCGATCTGGACGCTCAGGTCCAGGCCGCCCTGGCCAAGGTCGAGGGCGTGGTCGGCAAGACGTTCGGCGATGTCGAAAACCCGCTGCTGGTCTCGGTGCGGTCCGGCGCGCGTGCGTCGATGCCGGGCATGATGGACACGGTGCTGAACCTGGGCCTGAACGACCAGACGGTCGAGGGTCTGGCCAAGCTGTCGGGCGACCGTCGCTTCGCCTTCGACAGCTATCGCCGCTTCATCACCATGTATTCCAACGTCGTGCTGGGCCTCAGCCACGACGATTTCGAAGAGGTGCTGGACCAGCACAAGGATCGCCTGGGCGTCACGGTCGACACCGACCTGACCGCTGCCGACTGGGAGAAGGTGGTCGCCGACTACAAGGCCGTGGTCGAGCGCGAACTGGGTCACGCCTTCCCGCAGGATCCCAAGGACCAGCTGTGGGGCGCCGTGGGCGCCGTGTTCGAAAGCTGGATGAACGACCGGGCGAAATTCTATCGCCGTATGCACGACATCCCCGAAAGCTGGGGCACTGCCGTCAACGTCCAGTCGATGGTGTTCGGCAATATGGGCGAGACGTCGGCGACCGGCGTGGCCTTCACCCGCAACCCCTCGACCGGCGAGGCGCGCCTGTACGGCGAGTTCCTGATCAACGCCCAGGGCGAGGACGTGGTCGCGGGCATCCGCACGCCGCAGTCCCTGACCAAGATCGGCCGCGAGGAGATGGGCGAGACCGCCCCCTCGATGGAAGAGGCCATGCCTGAGGTGTTCGCCCAGTTCGTCGACGTCGTCGGCAAGCTGGAAAGCCACTACCGCGACATGCAGGACATCGAGTTCACGGTCGAGCAGGGCCGTCTGTGGATGCTGCAGACCCGCAACGGCAAGCGCACCGCCAAGTCGGCGCTGAAGGTCGCCGTGGACCTCGCCGCCGAGGGCGTTATCTCTCAGGAAGAGGCCATCAGCCGGGTCGAGCCGTCGGCGTTGGACCAGCTGCTGCACCCGACGCTGGACCCCGATGCGGCGCGCACCGTGGTCGCCGCCGGCCTGCCGGCCTCGCCCGGCGCCGCGACCGGCAAGATCGTCTTCGACGCCGACGAGGCCGAGCGCATGTCGGGTCTGGGCGAAGCGGTCATCCTGGTGCGCGAAGAGACCAGTCCCGAAGACATCCACGGCATGCATGCGGCGCGCGGCATCGTCACCGCCCGCGGCGGCATGACCAGCCACGCCGCCGTCGTGGCGCGCGGCATGGGGCGGGCCTGCGTCTCCGGCGCCGGCGAGATCCATATCGACGAGGCCAAGGGCACATTCACCGCGCGCGGGCGCACCTTCAAGGCCGGCGAGGTCATCACCATCGACGGCTCCAAGGGCGAGGTGCTGGACGGCGCCGTGCCGATGATCGAGCCGGAACTGACCGGCGACTTCCAGACCCTGATGGGCTGGGCCGACAAGGTGCGCCGCCTGAAGGTCCGCGCCAACGCCGAGACCCCGCTGGACGCCAAGACCGCGCGCGGCTTCGGCGCCGAGGGCATCGGCCTGTGCCGCACCGAGCATATGTTCTTCGACGACACCCGGATCGCCGCCGTGCGCGAGATGATCCTGGCCGACGACGAGAAGGGCCGTCGTGCAGCGCTGGCCAAGATCGCGCCGTTCCAGAAGTCGGACTTCGTCGAACTGTTCGAGATCATGGCCGGCCTGCCGGTGACGGTGCGCCTGCTGGACCCGCCGTTGCACGAGTTCATCCCCCACACCGAGGAAGACATCGACGCCCTGGCCGCCTTGTCCGGCATCGACGCCGAGAAGCTGAAGCGCCGCGCCAAGGAGCTGCACGAGACCAACCCCATGCTGGGCCACCGTGGCTGTCGCCTGGGCGTCGCCTATCCTGAAATCTACGAGATGCAGGTCCGCGCCATCATCGAGGCGGCGCTGGAGGTCAAGCAGAAGTCGGGCGCCGCGCCCCTGCCGGAGATCATGCACCCGCTGGTCGCCCTGGGCCTGGAGATGAAATATCTGCGCGAGCTGACCGACCGCACGGCCAAGGCCGTGTTCGAGGAGACGGGCCAGAGCATCGACTATCTGGTCGGCACGATGATCGAACTGCCGCGCGCCGCCATCCGGGCGGGCGACCTGGCCGAATACGCCCAGTTCTTCAGCTTCGGCACCAACGATCTGACCCAGACGACGTTCGGCATTTCGCGCGACGATTCCGGTCGGTTCCTGCAAGCCTATCTGGACAAGGGCATCTTCGAGACTGATCCCTTCGTGCGTTTGGACCAGGACGGCGTCGGCGGCCTGATCGAGATCGCCGCCGAGCGCGGGCGAAAGGTCCGGCCCGAGGTCAAGTTGGGCATCTGCGGCGAACATGGCGGCGACCCGTCGTCGATCGCCTTCTGCGAACAGGCCGGGCTGGATTACGTCTCCTGCTCGCCCTACCGCGTGCCGATCGCCCGTCTGGCGGCGGCCCAGGCCGCGCTGAACGTGGAGCGCGAGAAGGACCGCTAGACCTTCTCAGCAAGACGAACCGAAGAAGGGCGGTCTCGGTCGAGGCCGCCCTTTTTGCTGCGGCGCCACAAAGTCGCCGATCTTGATGGAACGCTGTATGTGTCCCGACGTCCACAGGCATTCGTCGTGTTTTCGCGCCTCTGGAACAGATGACGCTGTGGCCTATTTAAGCACTCGCTGGATGGGGCTGATGATCGGCTTGGTCATCACATCTAGGAGTTAATAAGAAACAATGCGTAACATTCTTCTCGCCGCTGTCGCCGTTTCCGCAATCGCCGCTCCGGCCTTTGCTCAAACCAATCCTGAGCCGCGTGGTTACGGCTCGCTGGGCTACACCCATCTTGAAGGCGACAATGCAACGACGGGCGCCGTCACGGGTCGTCTGGGCGTCAACCTCAACCGTTACTTGGCCGTCGAAACCGAAGCCTCGGTCGGCGTCAAGGACGACGACTTCACCGTCGCCGGCGTCGATGGCTCGATCAAACATGAGTGGGACGCCGCCGGTTACGTGGTCGGCAAGGTGCCGGTCTCTGACAAGCTGGAACTGTTTGCGCGTGGCGGCTACGGCCACACCGAGCTGAAACAGGAGTTCCCGGGCGCCAACACCGACGTGGGCGGCGACAGCTGGAACTACGGCGCCGGCGCAAACTACTACCTGGACGGCGTCAATGGCGTGCGCGCCGACTGGACCCGTCGCGACTACCGCGACAACGGTGGTGAAGCCGACGCCTATTCGGTCAGCTACATCCGTCGCTTCTGATCGGATCGATCAGTCCTAACGACGAAGGCGCGCTCCGCAGGGAGCGCGCCTTTTTCGTTCAGGACATTCAAATCAGCCGAAGTCGCCGGCCAGGGCCCAACGCTGCGAGCCTTCGCCGAACGGGCGGACGAACCAGTCGCGATAGTATTCAAAGGTCTCGATGATCTTTTGTCGAAGATCGGGCGGGTTGACCGCCTCGCCGCGTTGGCGCTTCATCGCCGCCACGCAATCGACCACCATGTTCTGATGCGCCGAACCACCCATGCTCTTCAACACGGTGGCGATATCATGAGCCAAGCTTTCCAGGACCTGCTTGGGCGTCTTGTGAGCCATCTGGGACATCCCCTGTTCTCGACAGGAGAATGCGTGACAAAAAGTCGTGAAAGATTCAAGCGTGGCCGGGCGAGAATCATCATGGATGCGAATTAACCTGACATAACGCGGGTCGCGCGGTTTGGTTCTCTTAAGGGAGAAAACCATGACGAATTTCGATCCGGCGGCCGCGACAGCCCAGTGGCTGGCGACCTTGTCGCCCCAGGAAACGGCCCGGGCCATCGCCTATACCCACGGTTCGCATTGGCTGATCCTGTGGAGCTTCCTGGTCTCGGCCCTGGTCGCTTGGATCATCGTGCGTACCGGCCTGCTGGTCGCGATCCGCAGCCGGATCGAACGTCGCCGCCGTCGGCCGATCCTGGCCAGTTTCGCCGTCGCCCTGATCTATTCGGCCATGAGTTGGGCGCTGACCCTGCCGTGGGCGATCTATCAGGGCTGGTGGCGAGAGAAACAGTATGGACTGACCAGCCAGGCCTTGGGCGGCTGGCTGGGCGAGGCTGTGATCGGCGCAGCCATCTCGGTCGTGGCGACCTCGCTGCTGCTCGTGGCGATCTATGCCCTGATCCGGCGTGCGCGTCGGTTCTGGTGGGCCTGGGCGGCCGGCGTGACGGCGGCCTTCATCATCATCGGCCTGGTGCTCGCGCCCCTGGTGATCGAGCCGATCTTCAACACCTATACGCCCGCGCCAAACGGGCCGGTGCGCGACGCCGTCGTGACCCTGGCCAAACAGACGGGCACGCCGTCGGACAAGATCTTCATCTACAACGGCTCCAAACAGTCCGACCGCTACACCGCCAATGTCTCGGGCCTGTTCGGTACGGCGCGGGTGGCGATGAGCGACACCATGTTCAAACAGGGCGCGGATCTGGCCGAGGTGCGCGGCGTGGTCGGCCACGAGATGGGCCACTATGTCCGGGCGCACATTCTCTGGACCGTCGGCATTCTGGTCCTCCTGTCGGTGCTGGCCTTCTGGCTGACCGACCGGCTCTATCCAGTGGCGCATCGTCTGCTGAAGGCGGATCGCGTAGGCAACATCGCCGACCCTGCGGGTCTGCCGGTCCTGGCCCTGGTGCTGGCCTTCCTGGGCGTGCTGGGCACTCCGGTCTTCGCCACCATGACCCGCACGATGGAGGAGGACGCCGACCACTTCTCGTTGGTTCACGCCAATGAACCGGACGGTCTGTCCAAGGCCCTGATCAAGACCGCCGAATACCGCGCCCCGTCGCCATCGGCGATCGAGGAGTTCCTGTTCTACGATCACCCCAGCGTGGAGAACCGCATCCGCCGCGCCATGGAATGGAAGGCGACACATCCCGCCCAAGCGCCGGCAGAGCAACCGACGCGTCCTTAGGGCATTGAAGGCTTCGCCATTCCAAGCGGAGCCTTCGCCCCATGATCGACCTTTATCGCGGCCTCGGCCTGGGCGTTCCGGCCCTGATGGACATCGCGCCCCTGATCGCGCGAGTTGTGGTCGGGGGAATGTTCTTCCTTTCCGGCTTCTACAAGCTGTTCACCCCGGCCCAGGCCGAGAAGATGCAGAAGACGATGGTCGAAGCCGGCATCGCCGCACCGCGCCAGACCGCCAAGTTCGTCTCGGTATGCGAATTCGCCTTCGGCGCCCTGCTGATCATGGGCCTATTCACCAGCCTGGCGGCCCTGGTGCTGCTGATCATCAGCCTGGTCGCCTTGGTGACCGTGGCGTCAAAGTCGGTGGAGGGGACCAGCCTCGGCTATCGCCTCTCCAGCTATTTCGACCTGCCCGAGACCCTGCTGATGGTCATCCTGATCTGGCTGATCGCCAACGGACCGGGGCTGTGGAGCCTGGATTTCGTCCTGTTCCTGCCCCGGCTTTAAGGCTTCAGGCGGCGCGCTTCCTGACGAAAACCGTCCCGGCCGAATAGCCGGCGCCGAAGCTGCAGATCAGCCCCGTATCGCCCGCCTCGAACCCGTCGTTGTGAAGGTGGAAGGCGATGATCGACCCGGCCGAAGAGGTGTTGGCGTATTCGTCCAGGATGATGACGTTCTCATCCGCCGAGGGCTCGCGACCCAGCACCTTCTTGCCGATCATCGTGTTCATGTTGATGTTGGCCTGGTGCAGCCACAGGCGTTTTAGCTCGTGCGGATCCAGGCCCAGTTCGCCGGCGTGATCCACGATCATATCCGACACCATCGGCACCACGTCGCGGAAGACCTTGCGGCCCTGCTGGATGAACAGCTTGTCGTTCTGGAGGCTGTCGTCCGCCTCGGGGCTGTCCAGATGCGCGGTGTCGCGCGCGTTGCGGTTCAAGAAGCCGAAGTTGTTGCGGATGTTGTTCGAGAAGGTCGTCTTCAGCCGCGTGCCCAGCACGTCCCAGCCGCCCGGTCCCGCCGTATCCGACGACTCCACGATCACCGCGGTGGCCACGTCGCCGAAGATGAAATGGCTGTCGCGATCGGTGAAGTTCAGGTGGGCCGAACAGACCTCCGGGTTGACCATCAGCACCGCCTTGACCGAGCCGCCGGCGATGAAGTCCGCCGCCGTCTTGATGCCGAAGGTCGCCGAGCTGCACGCCACATTCATGTCGAAGGCGAAGCCCTCGATGCCTAGGGCCTGCTGAACCTCGATGGCCATGGCCGGATAGGCGCGCTGCATGTTCGACGCGGCGCACAGGACGGCGCCGATTTCCGAAACCGGCTTGCCCCACGCCTCGATCGCCTGACGCGCCGCCTTGACCGCCATCTCGGCCAGGATCGAGATCTCGTCGTTGGAGCGCTCGGCCAGGTTCGGGGCCATCCGCTCGGGATCGATAATCCCGGCCTTGTCCAGCACGAACCGGCTCTTGATGCCCGACGCCTTTTCGATGAACTCGGGCGAGGAGTGCGACTTGGCCTCCAGCTCGCCGGCCTCGATCTGGGCGGCGTGGCGGGCGTTCCAGCCGTCGGCCCAGGCGTTGTAGCTGTCGACCAGTTCGGCGTTTGAGACCGACTGTTCGGGGGTGAATAGGCCGGTGGCGGCGATCACTGCATTCGACACTTGTTTGTTCCTATCGCTCGACGCGAGGCGTCTCGCTGCTTGAGGAAGTCTATCGCGCGTCCAAAAGACTCGCTGTTGATGACAGTCCGTTTCCTATCAGAACGCGTCAATAGGACGGCGGCGGCTTGCGGTCGAGACTGGCGATGATGCCGGCGGCCCAGCGCTGGACCTGACCGCGCGGCGCCTTGGGCGTCGGCTGGTCGCGCGCGGCGATCAGCCGGTCCACAAGATCCTCGGCCTCGCAGGGCCAGCCCTCGGGCGTTACATACAGGGGATAGGCGATCAGGGCGGCGTGGACCAGGTGATCGACGCCGGCGCGGCGGCGGCGGCGCTCGAACGTCAGCCGGTCGTCGGTCAGCCCCCATCCGGCATAGAAGGGCCGGCCATAGACCGATACCGCCTTGCCCCGCATCAGGGCCTCGAAACCGGTCAGAGAGGTCAGGGTCGCTACCCGGCGACAGGCGCTCAGACAGTCGATGATATCCAGCCCGTCGCCCACCGCATCGACCGAGGCCATGGCCCCGGCGTCCAGCCGCCCGGGCCGGTTGCCCGCCAGCACGTCGGGGTGATTGCGATAGACCAGAAAGGCGTCCGGATGATCGCGCCGCGCCGCCTCCACCAGGGCCGAGTTGGTGTTCAGATCCGGCGCACAGCCCAGCAGGATCGACTTGTCGTTCTCGACCTGACCAACGACCAGCAGGATGTCGCGATCAACAGGCCAGTCCGTCGGCGCCTGACCCCTCAGATTGTATTTCGACAGGCCGGCATCGACCACGCGCGTCCGCAGGGCGGCGGCCCGCGCTAGCTGAACCGGCGACAGGTCCGAGGTTTCGATCAGGGTTTCCAGCCGCGAAGGCCGCGACGGATCGTAATAAACGCCCTGATCGTCCAAGGCGACCGACAGGGCGCCGACGAAATCGGAACCCAGGCCCCGCGAACGGATAAAGCCGTCTTCCATCCGCACGGTTGGGCCGTCAAATGCAGCCGCCGCCTGACGCGTCGCCTCGCTCTCCTTGCCCGCCCACCAGATCAGCCGCCCATCGCTCGCCTTGGCGTGGGCGGCGGCGCGCGAGGGCGACATGAAATAGCGCATCGACGCCTTGGGCGAGTTCAGCAGTCGGCGCACCGGCGGCCGCTTGGCGGGCGCAAACCCGACCGCCGACCACGACCCCGCCAGCCGGTCGGCCCGGTCGCGCAGCGCGATCAACCGCTCCAGCGCCTGTTCGGCCTCGCATCGCTCGCCCGTTATCGGATCGACATAGCGGCTGTAGGCGATCAGGGCGGCGGCGGCGACCTGTTCGATCGACCGCGCGACGCCGCGCCGCCCCGTTTCGACCGCATCGTTCGTCAGACCCCAGCCGGAATAGAAGGGCGCACCGAAACACCGCACCGGCAGGCCGCGCAACAGGGCCTCGAACCCCAGGGCCGAGGTGACGCAATAGACCGCATCCACCGCCGCCAGCAAATCGGCGGGCCGTACATCCGTATCGACCAGAGTGACGCCCGTCAGGTCCGTCACACATCCGCGCTTCCGGCCTGCCGCCACGGCTGGGTGGCGTTTCACGATCAACTGGGCGTCCGGCTCGTCGCGGCGGGCGGCCGCGATCATCTCGTCAAAGCTCCGGGCCGTCGCGAGGCCATAGGCGATTGAGGCGTCCCCGAACGTCTGGTCCACGATCAGCACACGCCGACCGGGCTTCAGCAGGCCCGGATCCAGCGGCCCGCCCATATTGGTCTTGGACACGCCAGACGCCACGATCCGGTCGATCAACCCGCGCGCCCGCACGGTCATGGCGGCGTCGCACCAGTCGTCGGCCGTCTGGATCAGATGCTCCAACCGGCTGGGCCGTGTCGCATCATAATAGACGCCCAGATCGTCGACGATGAGGCTCAGGCTGGTCGCCCCCGCCTCGCCGATCCCGACCGATCTTAGGAACCCGTCCTCCAGCGCCACATAGGGCCGCCCGTTCTTCTGCGCCCACCGTCGCCCCGCCGCCGCCGTCGGCTTCATCCCCCAGCCCAGCACCGCTTGCACGTCCTCGCCTGGCAACCGACGCAGCTCGTAGTCGGCCAGAAACACGTCGAGGAACGGGACTTTCAGCACGCCGGGCGCACAGACCCAGGCCGGGATTTTCGAAGGCGTGTCGGAGGGTAGGGGCAAGGCGAGTCCGCTGAGTTTCGACGCGAGGTTTAGGGCGGTTGCGTAAAGGCGGCTAGGGTTCGCACCCGTCTCCTCCCCATTTCATGGGGAGGTGGCTCGAAGCGCAGCGGAGAGACGGAGGGGTTCTGCACCGCATCACGGGGGCCTGCGGGACTTCCAGAGCCCCTCCACCGCTTCGCGGTCCCCCTCCCCACGAGTGGGGAGGAGACAGCCGGTCAGCCCGCCCGGGCCAGCAAGGCCTTCGCCTGCTCCAGATGCAGCCGTTCGACCATCGCCCCGTTCACGCGGATCGCGCCCCGCCCGTCGGCGTCTGGCCCGTCGAAGGCGGCGACGATCGCCCGTGCATCGGCGATCTCGGCTTCGGAGGGCGAGAAGGCGGCGTTGGCGGCCGCGATCTGCGACGGGTGGATCAGGCTCTTGCCGTTAAACCCATACAATCGCCCCTGCAATGCCTCGACCGCCAGGCCTTCGGCATCCTCGATCCGGTTGAACACGCCGTCGATGGCCAGTAAGCCATTCGCCCGCGCGGCGGCGACCAGCATCGCCAGCCACGGCTTGAACGGTTCGCGATCCGGCGACGCCCCGGTCCTTAGCGCCTTGGCCAGGTCGTTGACCCCCAGCATCAGCCCGTCCAGCGCCCCGTCCGCCGTCGCGATGTCGGCCAAGGCCATCAGCGCGCGCGGCGTCTCGATCATGGCCCACAGGGCGCAACCCTTGGCCAGGCCAGCGGACAGGGCGTGCACGGCCTCGGGCGTCTCAACCTTGGGCGCGACGACCAACGTGGCCCCCGCCGCCTTCATCGCCGCCAGATCGTCCGGTCCCCAGTCGGTGTCCAGCCCGTTGATCCGCACGCCCAGGCGCGGCCCGAACCCGCCGCCCCGAACCGCCTCCACGGCGGCCACGCGCGCATCGGCCTTGGCCTGGGGCGCCACGGCGTCTTCCAGGTCGAGCACGGCGACATCGCAATCCAGCGCCCGCGCCTTCTCGATCGCCCGCGCATTGGAGGCGGGCAGATAAAGGACGCTGCGGACCCGGTCGCTGCGCATCAAACGCGGCCCGTAACGGGCACCAGGGAGCCGGTCATGGCCCGGCTCTCGGGCGAGGCCAGGAACAGGATTATCGCGGCCAGATCGGCCGGCGCGACCCAGGCCGCCGGGTCGGCGTCGGGCATGTCCTTGCGGTTCGTCGGCGTGTCGATGATCGACGGCAGGACGGCGTTGACGGTGACGGATGTCGTCTTCAGCTCCTCGGCCAGCGCCTGGGTCAGGGCGTGGACCCCGGCCTTGGCCGCCCCATAGGCCCCCATGCCGGCCCCGGCCTTCAACGCGGCGGCCGAGCCGACGTTGACGATCCGTCCCTCGGGCGAAGCCTTCAGCGCCGACAGGGCGGCGCGGCTGGCGTTGACGGCGGTGGTGACGTTCAGCGCATACATCCGGTCCCAAGCCGGTTCCGCATCGTCGGTCGTCTGCCAGACAAAGCCGCCGGCGATGTTCAGCAGGGCGTCCAGCCGCCCGAACCGCGCGATCACAGCATCGACGGACTTCTGCGCCTGGCCGGCGTCCGTCAGATCGACCCCGCCGACCTCCAGCACGCCGTCGGGCACGGCATGGCCCGAGGCATGGTCGATGACCGCGACCTGCCAACCGGCTTTCAGCGCCGCCTCCAGCACCGCACGGCCCAGGACGCCGTGTCCGCCCGTGATTGCGACTGTCCGCTGCATCATCCGATCCTCCATGTCGCCGGGGACCATAGAGCCGGCTGCGGCCGGATCAACCGGCCGCGATCAAGCGTCGGCGAACACCTTCGCCATCAACCGCTCCAGCGCCTTCTGATCGTCCGTATCGAAGGCGGCCGGCGTTGTCGCATCCACGTCGAACACCGCGATCAGGGCGCCCGAAGTGTCGCGCACGGGCACCACGATCTCGCTGGCCGAACGGCTGTCGCAGGCGATGTGGCCGGGAAAGGCGTGCACGTCCTCGACCAACTGCGTCTGGCCCGTCGCCGCGGCCGCGCCGCACACTCCGCGCCCGAACGCGATGCGCAGGCACCCCAGCGTCCCCTGATAGGGCCCGACCACCAGTTCATCCGCCTTGTCCGGCGCCACGACATAGAAGCCGGTCCAGAAATAGTGCTCGAACGCATCCGCCAGCATCGACGCCACCGTCGCCATTCGCGCCGTCACATTCGGCTCGCCGTCCAGCACGGCCAGGACTTCCGCCTCGACCTCCAGATAGCGCGCCGCCTTGTCGGCGGGACGATCGTTACGGGCGACATAGGCCATGGAAAAACTCCGGAGCAGGACAGGCTGGCGATATAGGCGACGGCTCGGCCGAAGGGGAGGGGCGCCGTCATTCGCCGCCGTCTCGCCGGGAACGCTTGCGTACGCCGCCGTGTTGGCGCTGGGAGACAACGACGGAGGCTCGCGTGACATCAACCCCTTCACGATCGCTCAGCCTGATCGCCGCCCTGATGCTGTCGGCCGCCGCAGCCGCCTGTGGTCAGGACGCCGGCGCGCCTCGGCCAGCTGACACGACGCAGACCTCCGCGCCATCCGCGCCAGAGCCGACAGCACCGCCCCCGGAACCGGCCAAGAACGGCGCCGGCTCCGCCACCTCGTCGTCAGAACCCACGACGCCAGCGGCGTCACGCAAGTCCTGTTATCTCTCTGTCGACGGCAAGGTTCTGCTCGATGAGCCGTGCCTCGTCTATCCGTTCGGCGACGGCGGCTACACGATGAACGCGTGGTCCGAGGGCAAGCCCAAGAACTCGCATTTCGCCGTCGTCGTCCTCATGGCCGACGGCACGGCCGACGCCACCTGGAACGCCGACCCCGACGACGATAAGGCCGGCGATCGCCTGGGCGCCGTGCGCCTCAGCAACGGCTGCTGGACCAACGACCGCGCGCGCATCTGCGTACGGTGACCCTCGTTTCGAAGCCCGTGGCCCGCTTTCATATCCAGTGACAGCGGGCGGCGTTGTTGAGGAGGCGGGCGGATTCGAAGATCAGGTGATCGGCGGACAGCGGCTTGGGGATGACGACGTCGGCGCCGGCGCGCGAGGCCAGATCGCGATGGTTGGACGAGGCGTTGGCCGTCAGCATGGCGATCGGGAGCCTGTTAACCTCGCGCTGCTGTTCGCCTCTGCGGATGCTGCGGATGGCCTCAACGCCGTCCATGACCGGCATCTGCATGTCCATCATAATCAGGTCGTAGGCGTGCGCCGACCACAGATCGACGGCTTCCTGGCCGTTTTCGGCGACATCGATCTGACAGCCGAAGCCGCTGAGGAGCGCCTGGACGACCTGCTGGTTGACGAGATTGTCCTCCGCCAAGAGAATCCGCGCGCCATAGAGTCGATCCAGCGCCTCCACATGGCTCTCGCTTTCGCGGATGATTTCGCCGCTGGGATCCATCGGCAGGTCGAGAACGAAGAGCGTTCCCCGACCGGGCTTTGAACGCACCCTGAGGCCGCCGCTCATCAGCTCCGCCAGACGACGACTGATGGAGAGGCCAAGGCCCGTGCCGCCGAACCGCCGCGAGATGGAATCGTCGGCCTGGCTGAACGGCGAGAACAGCAGTTTGGCCGTCGATCGATCAAAGCCCATGCCGGTATCTGCGACGCGGATGCGAAGACGCCCGGACGGCGTCGAGTAGCGCGCATCGACCAGCACCTGGCCGACCGCAGTGAACTTGATGGCGTTGGAGACCAGGTTCAGCACGATCTGACGCAGGCGGGCCCCGTCGCCCATGAGAAGGGCTGGAAGACCGTCGAACCGGGAGATCAGCTCAAGTCCCTTTTCGCTGGCCAGCGGCCGCATCAGATCGACCGCGCCGGAGATGGTGTCGGACGGCGCAAAGGGTTCGTTGACCAGATTCATCTCGCCGGCCTGGATTTTGGACAGGTCCAGCACATCGTCCAGGATGCGCCTCAACGTCTCGCCGGACTTGATGATCAGATCGACTTTCTGACGCGCATCGTCGGGCAGGTCGGCGCCTGACAGGGACTGCGCCAGGCCCAGGACGCCGTTCAACGGCGTGCGAACCTCATGGCTCATGGTCGCGAGGAAGGTGTCGCGCAGCGCCGCGGCGCGTTCGGCGACCAGCCGCGCTTCCGAAAGGGCCTCCAGAGCCAGCACATGCTCGGTCACCTCGAAACGGATGGCGGTGTAGGACGCCGGACCCTCGGGACCGCTGAGCGCCGGCACGATGGTCGTATCGACCCAATAGAGGCTGCCGTCCTTGCGACGGTTCCGCAATGTGCCGGTCCACACCTTCCCGCTGCGGATCGTGCGATACAGATCCTGGAAGAAGGCCTTGGAATGCAAGCCGGAGTTCACGATCCGGTGGGTCGAGCCGATCAACTCCTCTCGGCTGTAACCGCTCACTGCGACGAACTTCTCGTTGCAGTCGGTGATGACCCCATGTCGATCGGTCGTCACCAGGATGGCGGCGACTTCGAGCGCTCTTCGAAGTTCGGCATCGAGCGCGCCTCCCGTGCTTATTCCGAGCGATTGGATCGCCGTGGCAGGGTGGGAGGGGTGTCTTTTGACCGACGCCATCGGCTCTTTCCGGTTGTTGCCTCACCATTCTGTTCCCAAAGGTTTGCATGGCAATCTAGGATTGCGCCGGTATGAAATGATTTCCTTCTGGATGCGCTGTTAGAGGTTCGGTAGCCCTAAGGGTTGACCTTCGTCCATCTTGCAGGTTGCGGCCAATCCTGTCACACCGAACTTATGGGTGTTCGGGGGACGATCAACGAGTTCACCGTGCGGGAGTTCGATGATCCCGCGATGGCGCTCTATGCGCTCGACACCGCCTTGCTCGAACTCGATCGCCAGCTTGATCGCGTCCTGCGCGCCGACGGTCAGAGCAATGCCGCCGTCCGCGCCTTGAGCCTGATCGCCGGCGAGGGCCGTCGCGGCGTCAAACAATGCGCTCTCGGATCGACGCTTCAGGCGCCGCCGGCCTCGCTATCGCGGCTGGTTGATCATCTGGTTCGTGCCGATCTGGTCAAGCGTTCACCCCATCCGAACGACCGGCGGGTCACCATGCTGGAAATCACCGAGGCAGGCCGCGCCGTTCTGGACGATCGGCGGTCGCAATACGGTCGTCTGGCCGGCCTTTTGACCAGCGAGGGTCTGAAGACCGCCGCCCAACTGATCCCGCTACTGCAGACCATGGCGAAGGACGTCGGTCATACCGCGACTTGACGTCAGACCGGCGCAAACAATGCTTCCGCTGTGAAACAGTCTACAGGCTGAAGGGACTTCAACCGGCCTTTAGATCGAACCTCGTCCAACTGACCGCCATGCAAGGGGGCCGTCATGTCGGACGCAATGAATCTGGATCAAAGACTTCGCTTCTTGAAGCTGGACAAGGCCGCGAGGTCTCGGCTCGCCGACGCCAGACCCGTCATCGAGGCGGCGCTTCAGCCCAGCCTTGAAGCCTTTTACGCCCAGGTTCGCGCGACGCCTGACGTGGCCCGCTTCTTCGGCGCGGAAAGCCAGATCGCGGGGGCCAAGGACGCCCAGGCGCGACACTGGGGCCTGATCGCTTCGGGCGCCTTCGATCCGGCCTATGTCGAGGGCGTGCGCCGCATCGGCCAGACCCACGCCCGGATCGGCCTGGAGCCGCGCTGGTATATCGGCGGCTACGCCCTGGTCCTGGAAGGGCTGATCGAGGCGATCGTCACATCCCACGCCAAGACGCGGTCGCTGTTTTCGAAGCGCGACGACGGCAAGGCTCTGTCGGCGACGCTGGCCAGCGTCGTGAAGGCCGCTATGCTCGACATGGATTTCGTCATTTCGCTGTATCTGGAAGCCGCCGAGACCAAGCGCCTGGAGGCGGATCAGAAGCGCGCAGAGGCCGAGGCCGAGCAGACGCGGGTGGTGGAGGATACGGCGGCGGCTCTGGCGGCCCTGGCGCAGGGCGACCTGCGCACCCGCATCGCGTCCGATTTCACCGGCGGCTATGCGCGCCTGAAGACCGACTTCAACACCGCCATGCAGCGCCTTGACGACGCCATGGCCGAGATCGCCGGCAATACGGGCGCCATGCAGCTGGGCGCCGCCGAAATCAGCGAAGCCGCCGACGACCTGTCGCGGCGCACCGAGCATCAGGCGGCCACGCTGGAGGAAACGGCGGCCGCGCTGGACGAGATCACCGCTACGGTGAAGCGGGCGGCCGAAGGCGCCAGTCGCGCCGCCGCGGTCGTGGAAACCTCGCGTCAATCCGCCGAGCAGTCGCGCGAGGTGGTCAGCCGCGCCGTCGAAGCCATGACCGCGATCGAACAGTCGTCGTCGCAGATCAACCAGATCATCGGCGTCATCGACGAAATCGCCTTCCAGACGAACCTTCTGGCCCTGAACGCGGGCGTCGAGGCCGCGCGCGCGGGTGACGCGGGCCGAGGGTTCGCCGTGGTGGCCTCCGAGGTTCGGGCCCTGGCGCAGCGGTCCGCCGAGGCGGCCAAGGAGATCAAGTCGCTGATCACCACCTCGTCCGTCCAGGTGAAGTCCGGCGTCACCTTGGTCGCAGAAACGGGCGAGGCCCTGTCGTCCATCGTCAAGCGCGTGGCCGAAATCGACGAGCTGATGAACGAGATTACGGCCTCGACGCGCGAGCAGTCGACGGCGCTGGAAGAGGTCAACACCGCCGTCAACCAGATGGACCAAGTGACCCAGCAGAACGCCGCCATGGTCGAACAGTCGACGGCGGCCAGCCACAGCCTGACCTCTGAGAGCCGTCAGCTGTCGGATCTGGTTCAGCGTTTCAGCCTGACGCGTGAAACCGCGCTGAGCAGCCGAGCCCTCGCCGCCCCGGCGCCGCGCAAGCCGAGCGCGCCCCGGCCTACGCGTCCGGCCGCGCTGCGATCCTCCGGCTCGGCCGCGCTGGCCGTCGTGGAGGAGGCGGACACGGCCGGCTGGGAGGAGTTCTGAAGATGAGCGAAGGAAGCGCAAGCTACCGGATGACCCTCGCCTGCGGGCGGCTTTTGATGCTCGACGAGATCAACGCGCTGACGTCGCGCTGGAACGAAGCCCTGGCCGCCAGCCAGACCGACGAACAGACCTTCCAGACCATATCCAACGCCTGGCGCGACATGGGCGCCTTCATCAGCCGCGCCGTCTTTCAGAACGCCGCCGACGTCCGCCGACTATCGCTGGAACACCGCTGCCAAAGCGCCGGAAACGACAATGGCTGAAGCGATTGCTCAGACCGCGTTCTGACGACCCGGTGCGCCGGGGCCACTTAAGAGTGGCCCAACCGCCAGGTGAAAAGCACGTAATCTTTCCGGCTGCTGATTAATGCAGCCTGTGATGGCGCCTCCGTTTGTTCTGGATTTGCGTTGACGGCACGCAGATAGGGACGCCGGAAAGCAGACTGAACAAGCTCGGCGGATCAGCTTCGTCGGCCCAGCCAGTGATCGAAACCAATCGGCCCGGCGCCGAACCTGATGATGTAGAGCAGCACCGTCGCCCAGAGCAGGTGGGTCGGCCAACCGAGGGGATAGACGAAAACCTCGATCACTATGGTCATGCCCAGAAGCGCGAGCGCGGCGAAGCGCGCGCCGAGGCCGAGCACCAGCAGGATCGGGAACAAATGTTCCGAATAGGTCGCCAGGTGGGCGGCGATATCGCTGGGGATCAGAGGCAGTCGGTATTCCTCGGCGAACAGAGCATAGGTGCTGTCTGTGATGGTCAGCAGGCCCTCCACCTTTGTCCGGCCGGAAAGAAAAAAGATCGCCGCGATTGATACGCGTGCGATCAGGCTGAGCACCGGCAGGGGGATCGCGGCCTGGGCCAGGCGTGGGAGGGCCGCCAAGAAGGGGCTCGGCGACGATGCGGCGGTCAGTTCGGTCATTGTGGCGCTCCGGTATCGATGCGGGTGAAGGCGCCGCTCAGAAGCAGATCTCTGAACAGCTCGGACAGATTGGCTGCGGGATCGGCGGCGAGGGCGGCGAGGGCCGCCGCTCCGACAGTGCGGTCGTGACGACAGGCGTCAAGGAAGGCGAACTGGGGCCGGTTCAGCCGATGGGTCTGGACCTCCATTTCCGGACGCACGATCAACAGGCCCTCAGGGGACTGGTCCCACAGCATGTCTTCCGAAGGCATAGCCAGACGATTGGCCAGCCAGATCGATGGCGCGGTCCAGTCGAACCAGAAGACTTGCGCAGACGGATGCAGGACCGCGCTGCCGGCGTTGAGAGCAGTGTGCGACAGGGCGGCGACCGTCCCAAGGCGCAGGGTCGGTGCGTCAGCGGCGCGGTGCGCGCGGCTCCATGCGCGATCAAGACGGGCGACAGGCGGCAGAAACGGAAGTTCAAACGCGGGCGGAAACGTCGCCAGCCACTCCGGGAAGCCCTCGCCATAGGCATCGAGAACCGGGGAGGAGGGAGGCGCGCTGTCGGCGTAGATCAGAGCGGCGTCGCGAAACCAGTCCGGACCGACCAACCGTTCGACAGTCGGATAGAGACCCGCCAGGGCGTCGGCACGCCCCTTGGCCACCGTGTTTCGATAAACCGCCAGTCCGGGCGCATTTGGGTCCGCCAGCCACGGTGTGAGCATGGAGCCTTGCCCCTGTAAGGCCAGGGAGAAGCTCGCATGAAATGACAGCATCGGATCGTCAGGCGGCGCACTGGACATGGCAGGCCTCCATTATAGCGACGGCTTGATCGCGTTCGGCGATCAACTCGGCGAAGTCGGGGATGTTGTCGTCGCGCTCGATCAGCGTGGGACGCGGCCCGATCCGCATGAGTGTCTCGGCATAGAGGGACCAGACGGCGTCGCTGACCGGCGCGTCGTGGGTATCGATCAACAGCGCCTCTGCGTGGGCGGGATCTGGCGCAAAGCCGGCCAGATGAATCTCGCCGATAAGATCGGCCGGAACGGCCGCCAGATAGTCCGACGGGTCTGCGCCCAGATTGTTGGCGCTGATGTGCACATTGTTCAGATCGAGCAGCAGGCCACAGCCTGTCGCGGCGGCCAGTTCGACCAGGAAGTCAACCTCCCCCATCTCGTGGCCTTTCAGGTCAAGGTAGAGGGACGGATTCTCGATCAGCAGGCGTCGGCCCAGTGCGTCCTGCGCGCGCCCGACGTTGTCGCTGACCCGCTTCAACATCTGTCGGGTGCGCGGAAACGGGAGCAGATCAGGATGATAGACGCCGCCGCCCCGCGACCAGGCCAGATGCTCGGACATCAGAAACGGCTCGAACCGGTCAGCGAGCGTCTTGAGCCGCGCCAGATGCTCCGGGTCCGGCGCCTCGTCTCCGCCGAGCGACAACCCGACACCATGAAGGGACAGAGACTTTTCTCGGCGGATGGCCTCCAGCCATTTCAAGCGAGGGCCGCCATCGATCATATAGTTCTCGGGATGGACCTCGAACCACAGACCGGCCGCCGGAGACGCCAGAGCCTCGTCGTAATGGCGGGCTTTGAGGCCCAGTCCCACGGTGGGGACAGGCGTCGTGGCGATCGATCCATGGTTCATCGGTCCAGCCCCGATCAGCGCGAGACGGGCGTCAGCGAGCCGTTGCCGCGCGGGGTGCGGATGCTGGTGCAGGTGCCGGCGGGCGTGTGCTTCCAGGCGTTACCCTGATAGTCGCGCACCGAGGTGCCGGCGCAGGTCGTGCCGGGGCCGGCGGCGCAGTCGTTCTTGCCGGCCAGAGCGATGCCGTAGCATTTCTCCATGGCGGCCGGCTTGGTCTCGGCGTTCCTGGTCGATTGGGCGTGGGCCATGCCGGCGCCGGCGGTCAGGGCGACAAGGGTTGCGGAGGCGATCTTTGTGCGGGTCATGCAAGAGGTCCTTCTCGAAAAGCACGGCCGTTCGTGGCCGCTGAATCCGCCTTTCGCCGACGGCCCGCCGCGCGTTACATTTTCGAGCCAACTATTTTTAGTGCATCATTTTGCGAGACGCCGTGTAACCGTCGCAGTCTCCTCAGCGTAGGTCGCAGTCGCACGTGCTTGACCGGGAATCACAACTCAAAGCCTCGATGCTCAAAGGCCTGGACGGTGACGCGCAGGCTTGGCGCGTGCTGCTGTCGGACCTGGCCGCGCACCTGCGGCCTTTTTTCAAACGCCGTCTTTTCAACGGAGAAAGCGACGCGGAGGACCTCGTGCAAGAGACCCTGATCGCCATTCACGCCAAACGCGCCACATGGGATCGCAACCAGTCGTTCACGGCCTGGGCCTTCACGATCGCCCGCCACAAGCTGATCGACCACCTGCGCCGTCAGGGCCGACGCCTCACCGAGCCGCTGGACGACGCAAGCGTGCTGCTGGCCGAGCACACGGTTGAGGACGGGGTCATGCGACGCGATTTGACCCGCGCCCTGTCGATCCTCCCGGCGCGACAGCGCGCCCTGATCCATGATGTGAAAGTCACCGGGCTGAGCGTGGCCGAGGCGGCCGAGCGTCACGGCTATTCCGTCGCCGCCGCCAAGGTCAGCATCCATCGCAGCTTCAAGGCTTTGACCGCGCGCTTTGCGGCTGGAGCAGCAGGGTCCAACGATGAAGACTGACGACCTGATCACCAGCCTGGCGCTGGACTTGCCGCCGACGTCCCGAAGCGAAGTCGACCGTCGTGTGCTGCTGTTCATGCTGCCGGCGGCGGGCGTCGCGCTTGCTGGTGTGGTTTGGTGGCTGGGATTGCGACCGGATCTGGTGTCGGCCGTCGCCGGGCCGACCTTCTGGGCCAAGGCGGCTTACACGGCCTCCCTGTGCGTCGCCGGCTTCTGGCTTCTGGATCGACTGGGGCGGCCGGGCGCTTCGCCGCGCCGTCCCGCAATCCTGCTAGCCGCCATTTTGGCCGTCGCTGCCGGATGGGCTGTCGTGGAGTTGCTGGGCGCTGCGCCTGACGCGCGGATGGACATGGTGATGGGGCGCTCCGCCAGGGTCTGTCCGACGAACATACTGTCGCTGGGCGCTCTGGCGGCGCCTTTCATATTCTTCGGCGCGAGACGGTTCGCCCCTGTAAAGCCCGCTTCCGCCGGCGCCGCCGCCGGTCTTCTGGCCGCAGGGCTGGCCGCGACCGTCTATGGCCTGCATTGCCCCGAGCACACGGCCGCCTTTGTGGCGGTCTGGTACACCTTGGGCATGGGCCTCGTCGCGGTCCTGGGCGCTGCTCTGGGTCGTTTCACCTTCCGCTGGTGAGTGTGCATGCGACACTGCCGTTAAGCGGTCTTGAGCCGCTGAGTGGCCCTGACAAACTAGTGCTCGCGCCGCCTGCTTACCGATGAGAGCTGAGGCGCTTCAGTAGTAAGCTGAGTCGACAAGTCAAATCACCCGCCTGGGCGAGATGAGTTCGGCACCATCAGATGTGAAATGCAGGCTATCGCAGCGAGGCATCGTCAGCCGTTCATCCGTGAAACTGGAAACCCGTGATCTGGCCCAGGGCCTACAGCCCGCAGCGGCCACAAGAGATGGCCCAATGATTGATATGCCGCCGCCTGTATCAAGCACCAAGGTCCCCGTCTGACCGCCGATCTCCGCCGATACGGTCCGTAGGCCGAAGTAGTCTCCCAAGGCCAACACTTGAGGCTGGCTCAGCCCTTGCCGGCCTCGCTGGATATGAGAACTGCCGCTAATGTCGCGACCACGCCTCGCCCGATCATCGCCTTCTCCCTGTCTCCAATGCTGACGTTAGATGCTCGCTGGCTCGGGCTTGAGTGACAAATCGGTCATCTGGCAGCAGGTGTTGCGGCGGCCGCGGCGCCTGCAGGCGGCGCAAGAGACGAAAGACCGCCACCTCGTAGGATGACGGCCTCAACGCTTAGCCATCTAACAATGGCCGCAGCCTGTCAGGGGCACATGAAGTAGTAGTCGTAGTGGGTGTTGTCGAAGTTCGTCGTGTCGCCGAAATTCACATCCGGGCTATTGCAGAACACTTGGGTATTGCCGACGTTTTGGCCGTTCCGAAAATAGGTGATTATCAGCCATGGGCGCTCGGCGGCCTGAGCCTGGGTCGGAGCGAGTGTGGCCGCGCCAACGGCGGAAGAGCTCAGCATTGCAGCCGCTAGAGCGAGATGGACCAGCTTCTTCATGATGGTGTTCCTATCGAAAGATCCGCCGCAGTAACGCGGTCGGAGATCAAGGTTTGCATAGTCTCGATCCTTGCAGGCCGACGTATTTGGAAACTCAACCTTCCTCAGGCGGGCAGGCCATTACGCCGATTTGCCAGCGCTGGAGGCAATTGTAGAATTGAGGATCGTTCTCGTAGATGAATTCCTCCGTGCCACAGTAGACAGCACCATCAGCGTAGGGACAGTAGTTTCCGGGCGCGGCCTGTGCGCCGGTTGTGGCGATGGCGGCCGCGCAGAAGGCGGCGGCGGCGATGGTTGTGCGAATGGTCTTCGTGATCATGTCAGCTCTCCACCTTTCAGAAATATTCGGTGCCGTTGGCAGTGCACCAGCCGACGTGCTCCTGGCTGTAGAATGTGGTCTGCTGGCCGTAGGTGTACTGGCTGCTTCCCGCCCAGATCGGGCTGCCCCAGCCGCCGTAACAGACGCCTTGGTTGCGGCCGACCTCCTCGGTTTTCGAGGCGTCGCTGTAGTAAACGACATCGTACAGGGCGACCCGATCGCCAGGGCCGGATATTTGCGCGGATGGCGCCGTCGTGGTCAGGGCGGCGATCGCCACTGAACCGGCGGCGATGAAGGACAGGCGTAGCGGGTTCTTCATCACATACTCCATTTCTCCAAAAGCGGAGGCTACCTCATACCGGCACCTAGGAGTTGTGATGTCAATGCGACGATTCCCCTGTGACGCTTACAATCATGGTTTATGACACGCCTTTGAGTTGATTCCGATCAGCCCCGCGGCGCTCCTAGAACAGCACGCGATAGGGCGTGCACATGGGAGTGAACACGATGAAAATCAGCGTCAAAGCCCTGCTGGTCGGCGCCGCGTTAGTCGCTGCAGCCGGCGTGACTACGGCCTCAGCTCAGGCCGACCTGACGGCCTACAGCTACGTCTATTACGCCGACGCTGCAAAGACCGCATACCTTGGCGAAGTCTCCGATCGTGGATGTGGCGGCTGGGGCAGCAACGTCTATGTTCTGAGGGCCAACGTGCCGTCGCCCTACTATGATGCGACGCCGATCTATGTCTGCACTGGCAGCGGCCCCATGCTGCCAAACGACTTCTGAAAGCAGTTCGCCCTCGAAAGGCCGCCCCGGTTCCCCGGGGCGGCCGTCGGTATCTCAACCTGCGGGCGTTACACAGTCTTGATAGACTTGAGGATCGTCACACGTCCAATAGCCGCCAAAGTCCGTAGTGGTGAAGAAACAGCCGCTCCTGAGCAGACAGCCTTCATCAGTGGCGCTCGCCATAGTTGGCGCTACCAGAGAAGACCCGACAAGAGCCAGCGAGGCAACTACAGTCCTAAGCGTCTTAGTCATCGCATTTCTCCAAGGGAGCTGATCTCCCAATAGACAATGCGTCACGAGATTGTAGAGCTAGCAATCACCAATCGTCATTAATGGCTGCGACATTCCGTCGGTGACTCCACAATGGGCCGTCGACATGCCAGCTTCTCGCGATGCGCAACCTGTATCGCCAGCGCTCCGGTCCCCAGGCCATCATGGACATGACGAACGCCATGCGCTCGACGGTCGGAAGACCTGTCGAATAACCAAATGTGCTGGACGATCTACCGGCGCGTGTGCCAATCCGAGCGCCAGAAAGATTTTGGGTTGAGGAACTATGCCGGTCATCACTGGAACGACGGGAAGCGACACACTGATCGGGACAGCCGAAGTCGATGAAATCTACGGCCTGGACGGCGATGATGTCATTGATGGCGGCTTTGGTGCAGACCGCCTTTACGGTGGAAGCGGGAACGACATCTTCCGCTTCACGTCGGTCTCGTTCACGTTCCCCACGCCGCCTACGGGTACGATTGATGGCGGCGATGGTGTCGACGAAATCGACGCGCGTTCGATCTCGCCAACCAGCGTTTTGATCCTCGCCGCTGACAATCGTCAGTTTCGCTCTGGAAACCAGTACTTCAACTTCACCAGCATCGAGACGATCAGGCTAGGCTTTGGGGCTGACTCGATCGACGTGCTTTCCGGCGGCTCCGGGATCTCGATCTACGCGGGCGGCGGTGACGACCGCGTCATGATGGAGGCGGACGCTTCTGTGTACGGCGAGGACGGTGACGACAGCTTTTTCCTGTCTGGATCATTCGGCGGAGCGGCGCGAACGGGCCGCGCGGATGGAGGTTCTGGCACCGATCTGCTGAGGACCAACATCGCATTCACAGTTGATCTGGCTGCGGGTACAGCGATAGCGGGGACCTCGACGTTTACGATCTCCAACTTCGAGAACGTCGCCGCCAGTGTGTCCTCTGGATATGATGCGACTGTCCGAGGAGATGACCGGGACAATGTCCTGACGGCCGAGAGCAGCTTCGGTCAAGCAGGGCGTGCTTTCTTAGAGGGGCGAGGCGGCAACGATACACTTATCGGCAATACCGCCGCCGATGTTCTCTCCGGTGGCGACGGCAACGACCGGCTCGACGGTGGCGATGGGGCTGACCTCCTGAACGGAGACGCTGGAAACGATATCCTGATCGGCGGCGCCGGAGCGGACGTGTTACGGGGTGGAGACGGTTTCGATCTGGCCCAATATCAAAACGGCGTCGCAGGCGGGTATCTGATCGTTGATCTTCTTGACGTTTCGCAGAACACTGGCGAGGCGGCCGGCGACACTTACGACTCTATCGAAGGCGTTATCGGGTCGGTCGGAGACGACATCATCCGCGGCGCCTTGGGCGCCGATTTCCTGAGCGGTAGGGAAGGCAACGACGTCTTCCTCGGCCGCGGCGGCGGCGACACATTCGACGGTGGCGCAGGCTTAGACACGGTCTGGTACGATCAGGCGGCGGTCGTCGACCTCCAGATGCCGTCGAGCAATTCAGGCGCGGCGGCGGGTGACGGTTTCACCTCAATCGAACGTATCGTCGCGTCAGATGGTGACGACATCATTCGCGGCACATCCGGAAGGGACTACTTTGTAGGCCGTGGCGGCAACGATGTGTTTCTCGGACGCGGAGGGGGAGACGTCATCGACGGTGGCGCCGGCATCGACACCGTTTGGTATGAGAGCAGCGCCATCGTGGATCTGCTGAACTCATCGACCAATGGCGGAGCGGCAACCGGCGAAATCTATGCGAGCATCGAGCGCGTCGTTGGCTCCAACAGCGATGACGTCATGCGTGGAACAACCGGAACTGACTATTTTGTCGGTCGTGGTGGCGACGACGTGTTCCAGGGGCGCGGCGGTGGCGACTTCATCGAGGGCGGTGATGGCCTCGACACCATCTGGTTTGACGACGCGGCCATCGTCGATCTTGCCGGACTGACGGCCAATGGCGGCGCCGCGAGCGGAGACACCTACAGTTCTATCGAACGCGTCGTTGGATCCAATGGGTCGGATGTCGTGCGCGGAACGGCTGGCACAGACTATTTCCTGGGCCGCGATGGCGACGACGTCTTCCTGGGGCGTGGCGGCGGCGACATCATCGATGGCGGTGCTGGCATTGATACAGTCTGGTACGACGAAGGCGTCGCCGGCGGCACGCTCCTGATCGATCTGCTGTCCTTTGGCCGAAACACAGGGACAGCGGCCGGTGATCAATACACGTCGATCGAACGTGTCGTTTCGTCCAACTCCAACGATTACATCCTCGGAACCAACAATCGCGATTACGTTCTGACGCGTGATGGCGATGATGTCGTCGAGGGTCGTGGCGGCGATGACGTCATCGACACGGGTTCAGGCAATGATCGGATCGCCGGCGGGCAGGGCGTCGACATTCTGACCGGCGGGCTAGGACGCGACTCCTTTATCTATTTCGCGGCGCCGGAGGGCGGTGATTTCATCACCGATTTTGAGTCCGGAAACGATCAGTTTGAGCTGCACGGGCTTAACCTGACCGGCGACGCCTGGTTTGTCGCCGGTACGACAGCGACGGCTGCCCAGGCGCAAGTGATCTGGGATTCCAGCACGAACCGCTTGCTTTACGACGCCGACGGCACGGGCGCCGGTCAGGCGGTCGTCTTGGCCACTTTGCAGAGCGGCGCGAAGGTGGTCGCGGGGGATATTTCGCGCGTTCAGACCAGCGTGGCGGCTGACTTCGAAGACACCTACAGCATCAAGAGCTGGGACGGTCCTCAGACTTTGCCGACTGACCTGATCAGGCACGCGTCTGACGATGGTTTCGTACTTCCAGACCATGATATCACAATGCTGCCAACGCCATTTGAAGCCGCCACCCCAACCGAAGGCGTGCGCCTTCTACTGGACACATGGACGCCTTCCAACAGCGCGCGTCTGACCGGACTTGTGGACGCAAGTGATCTCGCGTTTTCGGTCTTCGAAGACACGTCCCACCTGAGGCATGACTACTGGTCGCTGTGACGAGCCTGTACTTGTATGGTTTTTGGTTTCGGCCCGCCCTTTTGAAAGGGCGGGCTTCTCCAAGCTTTCCAAATATTATGGTGACACCGCCGGCCGGATGACCTCATTGTCATCCCATGAGTTTCTTGGTCACTTTTCTGATTAGCGCTGACAGCTTGTTGAAGCTGCTTACGCACCGTGAGCGCATTCTTTAGCCCAGTCGCGTCGGAGTATTGGGCTGGCCTCGACACCTATCCATCGACCCTGTTTGATGCGATCCGCTGGACCTTGCCGGCGCCTGCACCACAGAGCGTGGGGCGATGTCGCGCGCGGGTCCCACGGCCTCACGGCTCAGACGCTCACGAACGAGCCGGTGACAGCCACGCCAGTCTGCGGCGTCAGCGGAACGATCTTGTAACGCAACGAGGTCGCCCCACCCGAGAGCCGTAGCTGCCCGGTGAACATTTGAGGGCGGGCCGTGAGATTGACCCTGATCACCGAGGAGGCAATCTCGCGGCCGTCGGCATCGAGTTCAGCAAGCGCGATGGCCGCCTGACCGGTCCCGCCCGGCGCCCAAAGTAGTGAACCGAACGACAAACGCGTGTCACCTGCGCGCGCAGTAAAATCTTGGCTCAGGGCGGCCAATCCCGATTCCGATGGAGCGGAGATGACAGCCGTGCAGTTGCCGTTGCCCGACCAGGGGGGCACGTCCAGCCAAGTCAGGCGCAGGTCCCGCGACATGGTCCAGGGCGAGGCGCTGCATTCGCCATCCGGCAGCGACGGCAGGTAGCCATTCCGAAGCCGGTTGGCCCCTGTGTAGAGCGGATCGACAGGCCACGTCGGCGCCCGAGCATCGACTGGCGACCGACCGTCAGGATCCCACGGCGTCGCCAGCGGCATGATCACCGACCAGTCGTGGCAATCCGCCATGTAGAATGGCTTGCCGTGCAATGTGAGATCATGAGGACCTGTGGGGCATTGAAGCCGAACGACTTCGGATGTCTCGCCTGTGCCCTGACGCCAGGCTTCCCATCGCGTGACACCGTATTCGCGGGTGAAATAGTTGAACTCCGCCGATGCATGACCGGGCGCGAAGTGGGCGACCCGCAGCGTGTCGAGTACCTTGCCGCTCTCATATCGATGCTGCGGATCATGGGACCACTCAACCGTCGAAGCGACGGCGTGTATCTGTCCGCGGCACGTCGCGGCATTTTGGGTTGGTGAGGGCTTTGCGCCCGGCGTGAATGCTTGCTGCCCGCTTGGAAAAAGTAGCCAGCCGGCGGCGCGGCAGTCGCCGGTCCACCAGGGTTGCCATCCGCCGCCCTGGTCGAAGGTGCCGCGAAAATACACGTTCTCTCGATCAGCCCCGAGGATGTTGTAGCCGCCGTTCTCAGGGTTGAAGTGCACCATGTTCGGAAACAGCGGATTGGTCGACAGGTCAGAGACATAGAAATAGGTCTGCACCCCCCGCGAAATCCCATTCACGTCAGCGATTGGATAGGAGTCGCTGATCTGCCCTTCGGTGAAATCGACCTTATGATAGGGAAGCGGCTCGCCAACCTGCAGCTTCCTTCGCGATCCGGGGCAGGCCACGGGATCTGCCGGCAACGGACGACCGTTGGCGTCCACGCATACCATCTGCACAAGATAATCGGCGGCATCGACTGGCGGCGGGGGACTGGCCTCTCCCGGCGCGCAGCTTGCGGCGAGGCATGCAGCAGCGAGCGCCAGAACTCTCATCATCGTTTCCGCCTGTGTTCGTTTTCTCGATCTTTGAGACTCTATCGTGGCCGCATTGCGAACAGCGAAGGTGTCCGGTTTGACGGTTGAGGCTTCGACCACTCATCGACAAGCTGCCGCCAGCCTGCAGGCCAGTGTCCCCCCTCAGCGCCGAGCCTACGGTAAGAATCGACCCTTAGCGAACCTCGGCTTGCTCCGCTTGTGGCAAACCTGCGGGTCTGGGAATGATGGCTCGATGACCAAAGAGCACTATCCTGACGCGATCCCTGCCGCTGAAATCGTCGATGAGATCGGAAAGCGAAGGGTCGCCGATCCGGCGTTTCGCAATGGCTACGAGTGTTTGTTCATCGCAGAGACATCGACAAGACCTTCCATGGGGTTCTCGCTTCTTCCGGCAGGCCTCAACTCCCCGGATTGGAGATCATACGTCGTCCGACAGGTTCAACGCGCAATGGAAGACGCTCGCGTCGGCGAAACCGTCTACTTTGATGCCGACTGATTTCGTCCGCTATCCAACCGCCCGACCATCCGCTCCCGATCCATTGCGGACATTGTTAGCTGCGGCGAGACTTGGAAATTCTTTGGGCGACGGCGACGGTTATCGCCTTGTTGAACTGGAAAAGTAGCCAGCAAACAAGCGCCGAGAACGGGACGTAGAGCCAACCCTGCAGCTGCAAAGGCGGGTCTACCGTCAAGGAGATAGTTAACCAAACCACCCAATAAACCCGGAAGAACCAAACCAGCACTTTGACTGCAAACTTGGTCTTTGTTCCAAGTTCAGGCTCTGACACCCTTTGTCGTTTTCTAGGAGGCGGGATCGGCGCCGTCTTTCGCTCTAACCCTTCTATCGCTTTCGTAAGATCGCGTAGCCTGGCTTCGCTGGATGGTGACTCATCACTCATGACCTATGCTAGCTGGGACAATGCCAGCGTTCTACCCTTACCGATCATCACTGCGCTCGCTTTGCGGTCGTTAGGCCAGCGTCCGCTTGTCTCGGTGAAGCGCACGACCTAGATCGACCCATTGCGGATGCTGCCGGTCAATGCTCAGTTCAATGCATGTCCTCGCGCTGGATCTATTGGCCCTCCTTACTACTCGCGTCGGTCGGCGGTGCGGTTATGGTCATCAGCGCCGTATACGAACCGGCACGGGCAACGCTTGCCAGTCCCCTTGCGCTCTTGGCGGCTGGGGTCGCCATTCTTCTCTTTCTGCGGATGCTTTTTGATCCGAGGTGCCACAGGGGTATTAAGGATGCGAACCAAGAGATGATGGGCGGCTACGGGTTTCAGTTTCGCCTCACCTCTGTTTTGGACCCTCAATGGGGTATCTTTGGGCGCCGTACGGGATCGCCGCTTTTACTAACAATCCGGATGGTTCTTCTCATCGAGGTCGTTGTGGTGACGCTGCTGGTGCGCGGGGTGCCCATCCTCCAACTTCTGGCGTGCGCATCCTTCGGAGTGGTGATGATGCTCTCGCTGCTGCACGTCGCAGGCACCAGCCACTCCATTGGTCGGTGAACGTCCGCTTCCCACCCAAAGCCGACGTTCGCCGCGTCTGGATTGCCCATCAGAAATTGAGTGCAATCTGTGCACTTCATCCGATCCCATAGTGATCCGCCAGCGCTTGCAGCGCCTGTTTCAGCACGGTCTTGCCCTGGCGACGGCGTAGGCCCAGGCCGGTTTCCGCCAGTTGCAGGCTGTCGCCGTGGATGCAGATGCGGGTCAGGATGGGGCGAAGGCGCGGGCCGACGGCGGTCAGCGCCTGTTCGACGCGGCGGGCGGCGGACAGGGCGCGGTCGGTCGGCTCCATCCGCGCGGCGGTTCCTGAGCCGGAGGTCGGCAGGGCGTCCCAGCGCATGGTGAGCGACGCGCCCTTCGTCGCCTGTTCCGCCTCGCGCCGCAGCCGTTCGCCGGCGGCGGCTTCAGCCGGGGTCAGCCAGGGGCGGCCGGACGCATCCTTGCGCCGCGCCAGCCAGGCCATGGGGCTTTCGCCCAGATTGGCGCGCGCGCGGACCATGCGGCCGTCCGGCTGCATCAGGTCGCGCTGGCCCGCCACGAAGCCGGGACGGCCGGGAGCAGGGGACGGCGTCGGGTCCGGCTGGGCGCGTCCCGACCAGCCGCCGCCGGGCCGCACGCGCAGGCCGGGCTGGTCGATCAGGGCGCGAAACTCGGTCTCGGTCAGGGTCAGGCTGATGCGGCTGCGGCGATCCGGCGACAGACGCAAGGCATAGGCGCCGCCCTCGGCCGACAGCCAGGCGCCGGGCTTGGCCATCAGATCGCGCGCGCGTTCCAGAAGCCGGCTCATTGCGGCAACTCCAGGCGGGGCGACTGATACAGGCCATGGATGCAGCCCTCGAGGTCGTTCATCAGATCGTCGATGGTGCGCCGTTCGCGCTCGTCCTCGACCCAGCGACAGGCGGCGCCGACGCTGGCGCGGTTGACGCCGAAGACGTGGCCGACCCGCTCCATCGTCCAGCCATAGGCGACGTGCGACAGATACATGGCCAGCCAGCGCGGGCGGGCCGCGCGGGGGTTCATCCGACCCCGACCGGTCATCTGCGACGGATGGGCGCCGGTGCGCGCCGCGATCAGATGAATGGCCAGCCCGGCCTTGACCTGATCCTCCTCGGTGACCGGCACCTTGTATTCCTCCAGCACGAAACCTCTCCCTCTCACCAACTCTCGACGCCGGCATCATAGGCCACTGCGACGTCGCTATAGGAATATCGTCCTACTGTGCGCCAAAATCGGTCGTGGCGGCTTAACCGCCTTGGGGTTGCAGGTGGGACGTCGTGCGTGAGGGAGGCGGGGAACGGGCGATATGTCGCCCAAAACACGGGGGCGCAGGTTCAACATGGTTAATAAATTTCGAATCGTTGACTCCAGCCCCTCGACGCCGATTCGCAAATCAGCCTAGATTCGCATCAATTGGATGGCGTTAACCCTTCTTAAGGTTTTCACGTCTTAACTTGCGAACAAGGTTACCCGGCCGTGTGTCAGGGTGGTTACCGCAAAGCTTTTGCCTGGAGGGGCACGTATGCGCGTCCTGTTGATTGAAGACGATCACGCAACCGCCCAAAGCATCGAACTGATGCTGAAGTCGGAAGGCTTCAACGTCTATACGACGGACCTGGGTGAAGAAGGCATCGATCTGGGCAAGATCTATGACTACGACCTCATTCTTCTTGACCTGAACCTGCCGGACATGAGCGGCCTGGAAGTCCTGCGCCAGCTGCGCGTCGGCAAGGTCAACACCCCGGTCATGATCCTGTCGGGCAGCCACGAGATCGAAACCAAGGTCAAGACCTTCGGCGGCGGCGCCGACGACTATATGACCAAGCCCTTCCACAAGGACGAGCTGATCGCGCGCACCCACGCCGTGGTCCGTCGCTCCAAGGGGCACGCCCAGGCGATCATCCACACCGGCGAGATCGCCGTGAACCTGGACGCCAAGACGGTCGAGGTGAACGGTCACCGCGTCCACCTGACGGGCAAGGAATACCAGATGCTGGAGCTGCTCTCGCTCCGCAAGGGCACCACCCTGACCAAGGAAATGTTCCTGAACCACCTGTACGGCGGCATGGACGAGCCCGAGCTGAAGATCATCGACGTCTTCATCTGCAAGCTGCGCAAGAAGCTGGCCACCGCCGCCGACGGCAAACACTATATCGAAACCGTCTGGGGCCGCGGCTATGTCCTGCGCGACCCGGCCGAGGGCGTCGTCACCGTCGCCGCCTGATCGACCTTCGATCCGCGATTTTGAAACGCCCGCCGGTGACGGCGGGCGTTTTGCGTTGAGAGCTTACTGACGCTTGGCCGGCATGTCGCGGCCGCCCTGGTGCAGGACCAGGCCCTCGACGGCGCCGGCGGCGTTGCGGGTGAAGGTGATCTGGGCATCGACGGCGGTGAGGTAGAAAGCGTCCTCAGCTTCCGCCGTCAGTGCGAAGGCGGGCTGGCCGGTGGCCTGGGCCATCAGCTTTCCGTCCACGACGGAGATCGTCAGGGCGAAGGTCGGGGCCAGATTATAGACGCCCTCATAAGCTTTCAGCACGTCGGGCGAGAGGGCGACGGCGCGGCGTTCGCTTGGCAGGGTGACGGTTCCGCCGCGCGCCAGGGTGACCAGGGCCGCGCCCAGCTTGTCGGGCGCCTCGCCGTTCAGATTGCCCAGGACGATGACGGCGGTCCGGTCGCCAGGATCATAGGCCATATAGGTGTTGAAGCCATCGATGGCGCCGTTGTGCCAGACCAGACGCTTGTCGTCGGCTTCGGACACCATCAGCCCCATGGCGTAGCCGTTGCGCACCGGCGTGGTCAGGGCGGTCATCGACTGGGCGTTCAGCAGCCGCCCGCCGAACAGGCCCTGTTCCCACTTCAGCAGGTCGTGGGTGGTCGAATATAGGGCGCCGGCCCCGGTCGGGATGGTCATGTCCACATAGTCGGCGTTGACGACGCCGTCGGCGCCCGGCGCATAGCCCGAGGCCCGGCGGGGCAGGATCACGTCGTGGCGGTCATAGCCGCTGTCGCTCATGCCCAGCGGCTGGAACAGATTGGCGGCGACGAAGTCGGCGTAGGTCTGGCCGCTGGCCGCCTCGATGATGGCGCTGAGCAGCACATAGCCCGAGTTGGAATAGGCGAACCGGGAGCCCGGCGAGAAATCCAGCGGCCGGTCGCGGAAGCGGGCGATCAGCTGCGGCAGCGTCGCGGGCCGGGTCTTCTGGGCCTCGAAGTCGGAAAAGGCGGTGAAGTTGGGCACGCCCGCCGTGTGGCTGAGCAGATGGCGCGGGGTGATGGCGTCCCAGGCGGCCGGGGCGTCGGGCAACCAGGTCTTGATCGGCGCGTCCAGATCCAGCTTGCCCTGCTGGTTCAGCAGCATGACCGCGACGGCGGTGAACTGTTTCGACAGTGAGCCGAGGCGGAACTTCACATCACCGTCGTTGGGGATGTTCCACTCGCGGTTGGCCAGGCCGTAGCCCTGATCCAGAAGGATGCGGCCGTCGCGGGCGACCAGGACGGCGCCGGAGAAGGCGTCGGCGTCGCTGGAGGCGCGGATCACCTGGTCCATGCGGGCCACGTCCTGGGCGGCGGCCGGGCGGCTGGCCAGCGGGCTGAGCGTGAGGGCCAGGGCGCTGGCGGCCAGCAGCAGGATGGCCGGACGACGGCGGGCGAGCAACGAATGAGGCAAGGGGCGGTCTCCTGAACGCGTCACGCTAACGCTTTCAGAGAGAGGCGGCGAGAGCGGCGTTCGGATGCAGGCGTCCGTCCTTTTCGTCAGGGCTGTCGGAAGGTCAGGGTCGCCTCCAGCCCGCCGCCGTCGGCGTTGGCGAGCGTCAAATGGGCGCCGGCGCGTTCGGCCATGCGGCGCGCGATGGTCAGGCCCAGGCCGGAGCCGCCGCTGTCGCGCGAGCGGGACGGATCGAGGCGGTAGAAGGGCTCGAACAGTTTCTCCAACTGGTCGGGCGCCACGCCGGGACCGTGGTCGCGCACGATCAGGCGTACCGTATGGTCGTCGCGCACGGCGCAGACGGCCGCATCGCCGCCGTGGCGGACGGCGTTGTCGACCAGATTGGTCAGGCAGCGGCGCAGGGCCTGGGGCCGGGTCGGCACGACGGCGTTGCAGCCTTGGGTGAAGACAACCGGCTGGCCCGCCTCGGCCGCGTCCTCGCAGATGGCGGACAGTAGCGCGTCCAGATCGACGGGGGTCACGGCCTCGACCGTGGTTTCGATCCGGGCCAGGTCCAACCCTTCGCGGACCAGATGCTGCATGCCGGCCAGGTCGCTGATGAACTGGGCGCGCAGCGTCTCGTCCTCGATCTTTTCGACGCGAAGGCGCATCCGGGTCAGGGGCGTCTGCAGGTCGTGGGCGACGGCGGCCAGGACGCGGGTGCGGTCCTCGATCAGGGCCTTCAGCCGGGTCTGCATGGCGTTCAGGGCGGCGGCGGCTTCGCGGACCTCGCGCGCGCCCTCCTCGACCAGAGGCGGGCGGTCCAGATCGTGGCTGAGGGCGACGGCGCCCTGGGACAGGCGGTTCAGCGGACCGGCCGCCAGCCGCGAGGCCATCCAGCCGGTCAACAGCACGGCGGCCAGACCCGCAAACAGCAGGGCGGCGGCCTCGCGGCTGAGCGTCCAGGGGCGCGGGGCGGGCGGCAGGCTGATCGCCACCGGGACAGGCGCGCCATTGACCGGCCGCAGGACCAGGATGCGGCATCTCAGACGATCGGTCGCCGCGCCGCACGCCCCGGCCGAGGCCTCGAACGCCTTGACCGAGACGCCGTCCACGCCGCGCCGCTTCAGGGCCTCGGCGACCGCATGGGTCAGCGACGGATCGGGCGCGCCCAGCCTCTGGCCCGCAGCGTCCGGCAGGCCGTCGGTCAGGCCGGCGGCGGGATCGTCGCTGGAGCCGGCCAGATCCACGATCCTTTCGGCGGTGGTGAAGTCATGGGCCTGGGACAGGCGGTGACGATGATTGAGGCCCAGCGCGGCGAAGGTCACGCCCGCCGCCAGCAGAGCGCCGACCAGCAGCAGCAGGAACAGCCGCGTGGTCTCGGCCTCGGCGCGGCCGTGGCGCGGGGTCAGGCGCGCCATGTGACGGGTCCGACCAGCATATAGCCCAGGCTGCGCACCGTACGGATCAGGGCCGGGGCCTTGGCGTCGTCGCCCAGCTTTTGGCGCAGGCGGCTGACCCTCAGGTCGATGGCGCGGTCGTCGGCGTCGGCGACGGTGGACAGGGCGCGGATCCGCTCGCGCGACAGGGACTTGCCGCCGTTCCTGACCAGAGCGTGCAGCAGGTCGAAATCGGCGCCCGACAGCGGGGCCAGCCGTCCGTCCGGCGCCGTCAGCGCCCGCGCGGCGATGTCCAGCGACCAGCCGGAGAAGTCGGCGTGTCGTCCCTCGCTCGTCGTCGCCTCGCCGCCGGTGCGCCGCAGGACGGTGCGGATGCGGGCCACCAGTTCGCGCGGCTCGAAGGGTTTGGCCATATAGTCGTCGGCGCCCATCTCCAGCCCCACGATGCGGTCGATGGGATCGCCGCGCGCCGTCAGGATGATGACCGGCGTTTTCGACGCCGCCCGAATGCCGCGACACAGCGACAGGCCGTCCTCGTCCGGCAGGTTCAGGTCCAGCACCACCAGATCGACCGGCCCGGCCTCCAGCGCCGCCTTCATGGCCCGGCCGTCGGCGGCCTTCACCGTGCGAAATCCGTGCTGCTCCAGATGGTCGGACAAAAGGTTTCGGATCTCGCGGTCGTCGTCGACGACCAGAAGAACGGGGGCGGCGGAGGTCTGGGACATTGGCGTTCGGCGAGCGGGAAGAAGCGCGATCTGTCGTCCTGTCTCATGGCCAAAGCGCGGCGGATACAGTCGGACACAATTCTCTTCGCCGAGGATACGCGGCGACACCGACCGGCCCCGAACCGGCCGGACGCGGGTCCGAAACAGTGACTGTCCGACACGAGGCCGGACGCCAAACACACAGAAAGACCCGCCATGAAGTCCTTCCGTTCCACCGCCGCTTTCGGCGCCGCCGCACTGGTGATCCTGACCTGCGGCGCAGCCTTCGCCGGCACGCCTTCGGCCCCGTCGTCGGGCGCTCACGCCCGCCCCGCCGCCTCGGCCCGTGCGCATCACCGGGTCAGCCACGCCCGCACCCACCGCGCCGTGACGCCCGCCAAGAAGAAGTAAGGCCCGACGCCTTGCTGGTCCTGCCGGCGTCCCCAGCCGGCAGGACCCCCCGACACGCCTGAGACTTCGACCTTCAAACGAGAGATATCGACATGAAATCCTTCCGCACCGCCGCCGCCGTTTCCGCCGTCGCCTTCGTCGCCCTGACCAGCGGCGCCGCCTTCGCCGGCACGACCCCGGCGCCCTCGACCGCCATGACCGCCCGTCCGGCCGCGACCGCTTCGGCGACGACCCCTGCGCCGTCGGCCCGTGCGCCGCGCGCGCACCGTCGCGGCCATCAAGCCCAGGCCCAGACCTCGGTCCAGGCGCCGGCGACCGTGACCGCCAAGAAGAAGTAAACCGGCCGCCCCTTCCTGTTCGCACAGGAACGCCCGGCTGTCGCAAGACGGCCGGGCGTTTCCGTATTCAGAGGCCTGTCGTCAGGCCGGGGTCTTGAAGCCTGCCGCGATGGCGGCTGCCATCGGATTGGGACGGCCGAAGCTGTCGAAGGGCAGGGGCTTGTCCTTGCCGTCGTCCTTGTCGCCCTGGCGATACCAGCTGTCGGTGTCGCGCAGGCCCCAGACGGTGAAGGCGAACTGCTGGGCCCTGGGCAAGGCGGCGAAGGCGGAGCCCAATTCGGTGACGCGCGCGCCCTGTGCGGCGATGCGGTCGGCCTGGCTGCGCATGTCCAGCCGGTTTTCGGTGCGCAGGGTGCAGTCCAGCTCCGACACATGGATCGGCAGGCCGAATTGGCTGATCTCGCGCATATAGGCGGCGATGACGCCTTCGGGGATGTCGATCCACAGGTGGGATTGCAGGCCCAGGCCCTGCAGCGGACAGTCGGCCTTCAGCAGCCGCTCGACCAATTTCAGAAACTGCGCGCCCTTGGCCGGCACGCTTTCCTGATTGTATTCGTTGAGAAACAGGACGGCGTCAGAATCCGCGATCCGGGCCTTTTCGAAGGCGCGCAGGATATAGCCGTCGTGGCCGTATCGCGCCGACCAGTGGCAGTCGCGCATCCCCGACCCATCGTCCAGGATCGGCTCGTTGACCACGTCCCAGCTGCGGACCTTGCCGCGATAGCGGCCGGCGACCGTGGCGATATAGCCGTCGAAGGCGCGGTCGAAGGCGGCGCCCGACAGGCCGGCGAAGGCCTCCTTGCCTTGCGCATACCAGATCAGGGTGTGGCCGTGCATCGCCATGCCCTCAGCCCGGGCGAAGGCGGCGATCCGGTCCGAGCGGTCGAAGTTGGGCCGGTCCAGGCCGTTCGCCAGAATGTACTCCATCTTCATCTCCCACTCGGGCGTGAGTTGGGAGACGTTGGCGCGGGCCAGCGCGACCCAGTCCGGGTCGTCGATCTGGCTGGCCTTGATCGCCGTGCCAAAGGGAGCCGGGGCGATGGACTTCAGCGGTGGGACGTTGGGCGGCGACGGCTCCGCCGAGGCGAACCGGTCGCAGGCGGCGAGCGCGAGCGGGGCGGCGAGGATAGCGCGGCGGGTGGGCGTCATGCGCCTCCCTCCAGCGAAGGCAGACGTAGAAGGCTGCGGCTCGTCAGACCGCACGCTTCCGCAGGCCCAGCTCGTCGAAGGCGGCGGTTTCGCGCTTGGCGAGGGCGATCAGCTGGTTCAGGCGGGTGGTCTCGGCGACGTGTTCGAACTTCTTCAGCTCTTCGAAGGCGCCCGTCAGGGCGTCGCGGGCGCCGGCTTCCTCGGCGTCCAGCACCGACAGGTCGCCTTCGGCGGCGGCCTTCCTCGATTTCCAGCCGTTCAGATAGGCGCCCAGCATCATGCCAGCCTCAGCATCCATGCGGGCGCGGTTGCGTTCGTTCTCGGCCTCGGCGTCGAGCACGGCGATGCGGAGTTCGGCGCCGGCGCGGCGTTCGGCGATCTCGGCCAGGCGCTTCTGTAGCGTCTCGACCTCATAGTTGGAGATGCGGATCAGGGATTGGGCCCAAGCGGTCATCTAAATCATCACTCCCTGATCATGCCTTGGTTCAGGATTGCTTCCAGCCGGGTAAAGGAATCGGAAAGACGCGTCGCATCGTCCTTGTCCTGTCCCAGAAAATCTTCGAGCGCCGGATTCAGGGCGATGGCCCGGTCCACGATGGGATCGGCGCCGGTGCGGTAGGCACCGATCTTGATCAGCTCTTCCATATTGGCATAGGCGCTCAGGCACTGGCGGGCGCGCTTGTTCAGTTCGCGCTCGGGCGGGGTCTGGCAGGCGGGCATGGTGCGGCTGACGGATTTCAGCACGTCGATGGCGGGGAAACGCCCGCGCTCGGCGATCTTGCGATCCATGACGATGTGGCCGTCCAGAATGCCTCGCACGGCGTCGGCGATCGGCTCGTCATGGTCGCCGCCGTCCACCAGGACGGTGAACAGGGCGGTGATCGGCGCCGCCGTCGTGCCGTCGGGCCGGATCGGGCCGGGACCAGCGCGCTCCAGCAGCTTGGGCAGTTCGGTGAAGACGGTGGGGGTGTAGCCCTTGGTGGTCGGGGGCTCGCCGGCCGCCAGCCCGATCTCGCGCTGGGCCATCGCAAAGCGCGTGACGCTGTCCATCAGGCACAGCACCTCCAGATCCTGGTCGCGCAGATATTCGGCGATGGCCATGGTCATATAGGCCGATTGGCGGCGCTTCAGGGCCGGTTCGTCCGAGGTGGCGACCACGACGACGGCGCGTTTCAGCCCCTCTTCGCCCAGGGTCTCTTCCACGAACTCGCGCACCTCGCGGCCCCGTTCGCCGATCAGGCCGACGACGACGGCGTCGCACGTCGCCTCCTTGGCCAGCATTGACAGCAGCACCGACTTGCCCACGCCCGACCCGGCGAAGATGCCCAGGCGCTGGCCCCGGCAGGTGGTGGTGAAGACGTCCATGGCCCGCACGCCCAGGTCCAGCCGCTCGCCGACCCGGCCGCGCGAATGGGCGGGCGGGGGCGGGGCGCGCAAGGGATAGGGGGCGGGGCCTTGCGGTAGCGGCCCCTTGCCGTCGATCGGCTGGCCGAAGGCGTCGATGATGCGGCCCAGCCAGGCGGTCGTCGGGCGCACGCTGGCGGCCTGGTCGATGATGCGGATGTCGGCGCCTGGGGCCACGCCCTCCACCGGACCGAAGGGCATCAGCAGGGCCTTGGAATCGCGAAAACCGACCACCTCTGCGGGCAGGGGATCGTGGCCGCGCCGTCCGATCTCGGCCCGGGCGCCGACGGCGAGACGCGACAGGCCGCCGCGCGACTCGATCAGCAGGCCCGACACGCCCGCGACCTTGCCGGTCACGACCAGCGGATCGATCGCTTCGACGGCGGCGACGAGATTGCGCAAAAATCAGACCCCAGGAACAGGCGTTAACAGATGCGCCATCGTGGTTAACGAGCGATGAAGCGCTGCCGAAAGGCGGGGGATAGGCCAGCGATTATTGCGTCTCGATTGCAACTCAAACGTGAAACGGTTTTTCAACTAATTAGCCTGTTAATCTTGCAATCGAGGCGGGCGGGGGCCGGCCGATAGCGAAGAGGTTGGGGCCTATGTTCGCGCGTAAACCGAAGTCATCGGACATGCAGGATCGGCTGATCGATCTGGAGGGCAAGATGGCCGCCATCGGCCGGTCGCAGGCGGTGATCGAGTTCAAGCTGGACGGCACCATCATCGACGCCAACCAGAACCTTCTGACCACGATGGGCTATAGTCTGGACGAGATCCGGGGCGCCCACCACAGGACCTTCATGGACCCGGCCGAGGCGGCTTCGCCCGACTACGCCGCCTTCTGGCGCGAGCTGAACGCGGGACAGTTCCTGGCGCGCAAGTTCCGCCGCCTGGCCAAAGGCGGCCGCGAGGTCTGGCTGCAGGCCTCCTACAATCCGGTGTTCGGCCCCGACGGGCGGCCGGCCAAGGTCATCAAACTGGCCATCGATATCACCGCCGACGAGCAGGAGGCTGCGCGCCGCGAGGCCGAACGGGTCGAGGCGGAAAGCGCCCAGACCCTGCTGGTCGACGCCCTGGCGGGTGTGCTGAACAAGCTGTCGGCCGGCGACCTGACGGCGCGGATCGATGCGCCGGTGAAGGGCGACCATGTGCGGGTGCGCGACGATTATAATGCGGCGGTTGAAAGCCTGCGCCAGACGATGGGCCAGGCGCTGCGGGCCGTGTCGGGTCTGAGGGGCGGGGTGGGCGAAATCTCCAGCGCGTCCGACGACCTGTCGCGCCGCACCGAACAGCAGGCCGCCAGTCTGGAAGAAACGGCCGCGGCGCTGGACCAGATCACCGCCACGGTGAAGCGCAGCGCGGACGGCGCCAAACAGGCCTCGGCTGCGGCCCTGGGCGCGCGCGCCGAGGCGGACCGGTCGGGCGAGGTGGTGCGCCAGGCGATTGCGGCGATGGACGGCATCAAGCGCAGCTCGACCCAGATCAGCGACATCATCGGCGTCATCGATGAGATCGCGTTCCAGACCAATCTGTTGGCCCTGAACGCCGGGGTCGAGGCGGCGCGGGCGGGGGAAGCTGGACGCGGCTTTGCCGTCGTCGCCTCGGAAGTGCGGGCGCTGGCGCAGCGTTCGGCGGAAGCCGCGAAGGAGATCAAGACCCTGATCACCACCTCCGGCCAGGAGGTGGCGCAAGGGGTCAAGTTGGTCGACGAGACCGGCGCGGCTCTGTCGGCGATCGCGGTCAAGGTGGCGGAGATGGACGCCCTGGTCAGCGAGATCGCCGCCTCGGCTCAGGAACAGGCGACGGGGCTGAGCCAGGTCAACACGGCCGTCAACCAGATGGACCAGGTCACCCAGCAGAATGCGGCCATGGTCGAACAAACGACAGCCGCCGCCATGAGCCTGAAGTCCGAAACCGAACAACTGGCCCTGCTGGTCGAACGGTTCGAGACGGGCGAGGCGCCGGCTCAGACCCGCGTACACGACCTGTCGCAGGCCGCCGCCCCCGTCCCCCTGGCCCGCGAACGCGCCCGCATCCGGGCCTTCGCTAGCGGCGGCGCGGCCGCGGCGGCGGCGTCGAGCGCGGGCTGGGAAGAGTTCTAGGGCGCGCTCGGCTCCAGCTCGATCTTCGCCTCCCGCGTCGTCGCGATGGCGCCGACCGAGGCGGCGACGATGGCGGCGATGGCGAGCCACTGCTGGCCGGTCAGATGCTCGTGCAGGATCAGAAGCCCGGCCAGGGCGCCGACCGCCGGCTCGGCGCTGAGCACCACGCCGAAGGTGCGTTTGGGGATGCTGCGCAAAGCGACCATTTCCAGCGAATACGGCAGGGCGCTGGAGAAGATCGCCACCGCCACGCCCGCCAGGATGATGGCGGGGTTCAGCAAGGCGGCGCCCGCATGGGCCACGCCGAACGGCACGACGACCATGGCCGCCACGCTCATGCCCAGCGCCACCGACTGACCGGCGTGCAGGTGCGACAGCCGCTTGCCGAAGACGATGTACAGCGCCCAGCACAGGCCGGCGAAGGCCGCCAGCGCCATGCCGACGGGATCCAGCGCGCCGGCCCCGGCCTTGATCGGCAGCAGCAGGCCCAGCCCCACGACCGCCAGACCGATGCAGGCGAAATGGATGGGCTTTCGGGAATGGATCAGGGCCAGGGTCAGAGGCCCCATGAACTCGATGGCGATGGCCAGGCCCAGCGGAATGGTGCGCAGGGCCATGTAGAAGCTGAGGTTCATCGCCCCCAGCACGACGCCGTAAAGCGCAATGGCGCCCAGGTCCGCGCGGGTCAGCCGGAACCGCCAGGGCCGGAAGACGGCGACCAGCAGAAGGGCTGAAATCCCGACGCGATAGGCCGAGGTCCCCTCCGCCCCGATCACCGGAAACAGCGTCTTGGCGAAGGAGGTGCCGCACGCCAGCGTCACCATGCCCGCAAACAGCGCCAGATAGGGGATCAGGCGCGCCGCCAGCGGCGAATTCAGATGGGTTTTCAGGGCCAGCGACGTCATGGCGTAAAGCTAGCGTAACGCCGCTTGCGCTTCCCGGCGATTTTCCGCTTTAGCGAGGCGGAAATCGTCACTGGAGGCTTCATAATGACGAATTTCGTCACGCTTGATGATTTCGACCATAAGCTGCTGGTGCGGGTCCGGCGCAACAATCTGGAGCCGGCGCGGGTGACGGCCGAGGCGGTGGGTCTATCGGAATCCGCCGTCCTGCGCCGCCTGCGTCGCCTGCGGGCCGAGGGCGTCATCGCCGCCGACGTCGCCGTCATTGATCCCGCCCGGGTCGAACCGCGCATCGTCCTGCATGTCCAGGTCGAGATGAACACCCAGGACCGCAAGGTGATGGACGCCTTCCAGCGCGCCATGAAGGCCAGTCCCGAGGTGCAGGGCTGCTGGGACGTGACGGGTGAAACCGACTATCTGCTGACCGTCGCCGTCCGCTCCATGCAGAACTACGAGGCCTTCGGCATCCGCGAACTGGTCCCCGAAAAGGGCGTGCGCGGCTTCAAGAGCATGATCGTCATCCGCGAGGTCGTTGGCTTCGACCCCGCCCGCGCGGTGCTGGAGCGCTAGGTCGCCGGGGCCTCGACCACCAGGATCGCGCCGACGCCCTGGGTTTTGTTCTCGATCGTGCCGCCGATCTGGCGGACCAGGCTGTCGATGACGCGCATGCCCAGGCTGCGGTCGCTGCGGGCGGCGATCAGGTCGAAGCCCTTGCCCTGGTCCGCCACGGTGACGGTCAGGCGTCCGTCGGCGATGCGGCCGGTGACCGCAACGCCGCCGCCCTCGGGGCCATAGGCGTATTTGATGGCGTTGGTGACCAGCTCGTTCACGATCAGACCGAGCGGGATGGCGATGTCGGCGCCCAGCGGCGCATCGGACGCCTCGCAGGTGACGACATGGCGGTCGCTGCCGGCGTCGATGGCCTCGCACAGCTGGCACAGGAAGTCGGACAGGATCACGGTCTGGACATCGGCGCCGCGCCACAGCTGGTCGTGGACTTCGCTGATGGCCTGGATGCGCGATCCGGCCGTGGCCAGGGCGGCGCGCACCTCGTCGGAGGCCGCGCCGCGCGCCTGCATCGACAGCAGGCTGGAGACGAGTGAGAGGCTGTTCTTGACCCGGTGGCTGACCTCTCGTGTCAGAAGGGCCTGATGTTCGATGGCGGCCAGAAGCCGTTGCTCGGTCTGCTGGCGGGCGATGGCGGCGCCGACGACGGCGGCGAAGGCGTCCAGGAACAGGGCGTCGCGGGCGTCGAACTGACCCTCGTCGGGGCTGTCGACCTCCAGCACGCCCCAGGGTTCGCCATCCAGCTCGGGCCGGATCAGGACGTTGATGGCGCGCCGCACGCCGTGGTCGGCCAGAAGCTTGGGCGTGTGGAAGCGCTGTTCGTTCTCCAGATGGTTGGAGATCAGCGGCTTTCCGGTCTGGAAGGCGTAGCCGGCCGGCGAATCCAGCTCGACGCCCAGCGAGGCGTGACCCTCGACCTCGCCGCTCCAGCCCACGCCAGCGACCAAGACCAGCCGGTCACGGCTTTCATTGTGGATCAGCACCTTGGACAGGGGCGTCTCCAGGCCGTCGGCGCAGACCACGCAGGCGGCGTCGAGCAGAGCCTGACGATCGCGTTCGCGCAGGGCCACCTCGCCGAAGCGCGCCAGCAGCGACTGCTGCTTCAGGCGATAGCGCAGCTCGTCGGCGATGGAACGGGTCTCGGGCGTCGGCGCATCCTCGATCTTGGGCGCGACGGGATCGTCCATCTGGATCTGGGTCTGGGAGGCCGTGTCGGCCAACACCTCGGCGACCAGTTCAGCGATCTCCGGGGTCAGGCCGGGGTCGGAGGGCGGGCGGGTGTGGGGCAAGGACGGAAATCTCGGTTCGCGCAACGGCGACATATAGGCTGACATAGCCGCTCTGAAAGGTTTGCGCAGAAATCATCGCGCGTCACCCCTTGCGTGGGGCGGCAAGAGCCATGGTCATCCGTATCGGTTTCGCCTAGCCCGGTCCCCGCGGCGCTACAGCGTTCGCTGGAAGAAGCGGACGATCTCGCGATTGAGGTCCCTGTGAAAATCGGCGCGGTCGAAGTGTGGCGTCGGGGTGCAGATCTGCGGCGCCTCGGTCGCCAGGGCCGGCGAGCAGGGCGGCAGGAAGTCGTAATGACCTGCGCCTTCGACCCGGTGGTACTCCGGCGCGGCGCCCAGATGATCGCGGATCGGCTCGACGTTGTAGGGCGCGGGCAGAATGTCGTCGGCGCCCGCCTGCCACAGCTGAACCGGAATGCGCACGGCGGCGAGGCTGTCCGTCGTAAAGGAGAAACCCAGGGCCGGGGCGGCGATGACGGCGGCCTTGATCCGGTCGTCCTTCGGACGCGGACGCCAGGTCGACAGGTCGATCCCCATCGCGTGCAGCAGGCGGCAGGCGAAGAAACCGGGATGGGCCTGGCAATGGTCGCCGATGGCCGCCGCATCCGAGACCCCGCCAATGGCCGAGGTGACCGTGAAGCCGCCCGCCGAGAAGCCGAAGGCGCCGATGCGGTTCGGATCGACGGCGACGCCGCCCGGCCGCGAGGGCCAGTCGCCGGTCATATAGTCGATCAGGCGGCTGAGCTGAGGCGCGCGATTGGTCAGTTGGGTGGAGCGGCTCATGTCGCGATAGTTGTCGCCGGGATGGGTCAGGGCGGCGACCACGAAGCCGACGTCGGCCAGGGCTCTGGCGGTGTCGGCATGGCTGCGCAAGCCGCCGCCGTTGCCGTGCGAGATAACGATCAGGGGCGCCGGCCGGCCATCGGCGCGGCGGCTCGGCAGCCAGACCCCGGCCTCCACGGCGCCGTCCGGTCCACCGAAAAAGGTGAAGACCTGATCGGGCGCCTGCGGATCGGTCTGGGCGCGCGCCGGGCCTTCGGCTTGTGGCGCGGTCGCCTGCACGGGCGATGCGGCGCCGGCCAGAAGCATCAGGGCCAGGCCGACGCCGGCGGTCAGATTTTGGGGCGGGGAGTGATGGGGCATGTCGGTTTCCGTTGGTCGAGAGGGGCCAGGGTTCTGACCGACGGCGAGCAAGCGCCAGCCGCATTTCGCCAATGGGCGAATGGGTGCGTGGACGGGCGAAGGGTTCGACGATAGTGGGCTGACGAGGGGAGGGACGATGACGCAGAACGCCGCTGACAGACTGAATACGCCGCGCGCCTGGGCCGTCGATCTGGCGGCCTGCGCCCTGACGGGGGTGGTGTTGGGCGCGGTCGGTCCCTTCGGCAGCTTCTTCAACGACGGGCTGGCCGTGCGGATCGGCTATTGGACGGCGGTTCTGGTGATCAGCGGCGCGGTGTTCGGCGCTGCGATCCGCTGGGCCTGGCCCAGGATGCACCGCAGACGCGTGTCTATGCGGTTCTGGCTGCCCATGCTGATCGTCGTCGCCAGCGGGCCGACCGCCGTAATCAGCCGGATCATCGCCGTGGTCCTGTGGCCCGGCATTCGCCAACGTGTCGGCTGGGTCGAATGGTATGGGCAGGCACTGCTGATCGGGGCCGTCTATGTAGCGCTCTACGCCCTGTTACGGATGCGGACGTCCGCTACGGCGACGCGAGCGGGTGAAGGCGACCCGGGCTTTGCGCGCACCCTGCCCGCCGGGTTGGGGCGCGACCTGATCTGCCTGCAGATGGAGGACCATTATGTGCGCGTGCACACGACGCGGGGGTCGCAGCTTGTTCTGATGTCGCTGTCGCAGGCCGTCTCGGCGTCGAAGGGCGTCGAGGGGCTTCAGACCCATCGCTCGTGGTGGGTGGCGCGCGCGGCCATCGTCGGGGTCGTCGAGGACGGCCGTAACCTGCGCCTGGCCCTGACCGGTGGTCTGACGGCGCCGGTGTCGCGCGCGCGGGTGGCCAATCTGCGGGCCGCCGGCTGGCTTTAGGTCAAGGGTTCTGACGGTCGTTCGCAGAAATCATCGCGCGTCACCCCTTGCGTGGGCCGGCAAGGCCTTATCTGTTGTGCGCCAGCATTCGAGGAGACCTTTTTCATGACCGACTTCAGCTATGACGCGTCCCGCCACCTGAAGAAGGGCCGGGGCAAGGTCTATGACTCGATCGTCGACACCATTGGCGACACCCCCATTGTGCGTCTGCCGCGTCTGACGGAGGAGTACGATACGAAGGCGACGGTTCTGGCCAAGCTGGAGTTCTTCAACCCGATCGCCTCGGTCAAGGACCGGATCGGCGTGGCCATGGTCGAGGCGCTGCAGGAGGCGGGCAAGATCGATCAGGACACGGTGCTGATCGAGCCGACCAGCGGCAACACCGGCATCGCCCTGGCCTTCGTGGCGGCGGCCAAGGGGCTGAAGCTGACGCTGTGCATGCCTGAAAGCATGTCGATCGAGCGGCGCAAGATGCTGGCGCTGCTGGGCGCGCGGCTGGAGCTGACGCCGGCCGAAAAGGGGATGAAGGGCGCGATCGCGCGGGCGCAGGAACTGCTGGAGACCACGCCGAACTCCATCAGCCCGTCGCAGTTCGAGAACCTGGCCAACCCCGCCATTCACCGCGTCACGACGGCCGAGGAAATCTGGAACGACACGGCCGGGGCGGTGGACATCGTCGTCGCCGGCGTCGGCACCGGCGGCACCATCTCGGGCGTCGGCCAGGCGCTGAAGGCCAAGAAGGCGTCGGTGCAGTTCATCGCCGTCGAGCCCGAGGCCTCTCCGGTGCTGTCGGGCGGCGCGCCCGGCCCGCACAAGATCCAGGGCATCGGCGCCGGCTTCGTGCCCGCCATCTATGATCCGTCGGTGGTGGACGGGGTCGAGCAGGTCTCCAACGACGACAGTTTCGACATGGCCAGAAAGGCCGCGCGGGTCGAGGGCATCCCGGTCGGCATCAGCTCGGGCGCGGCCCTGACCGCCGCCTTCCGCATCGCCGCGCGCGAGGAGAATGCCGGCAAGACCATCGTGGTGATCATCCCGTCCTTCGCCGAACGCTATCTGTCGACGGCGTTATTCGAAGGGCTTTGATCCGGCTCACGCCCGGTTAACCGCTCGCTTCTAAGGTGGGGGGATGGGCGATCTGGCAGCCATGATCGGGGAAGAGGCGACGCCGCCGCCGCTGCGTGCGCGCCGGGCGCTGCTGAAGCGTCTGGCCGACGTCGTGTCGCTGCCCGCCAGCCGCATCAACGCCTTCGAGCGGGCGGTGACGGGCGACCTGCTGGTCGAGATGCTGCGGCTGGCCTCACACGATGAGCGCAAGCGCGTGGCCGCGCGTCTGGCGCCGCTGGCCGAACTGCCCAACAGCGTGGCGCGCATTCTGTTGCGCGACGATCCGGATATCGCCGGCCTGCTGATCGAACAATGCGCTTCGCTGAGCGATGCGGACATCGTCGGCTGTGCGCGCGACGCCAGTTTCGAACACCGGATGCTGCTGGCGGTGCGACGGGGCCTGTCGGAGATCGTGACCGAGACCCTGTTCTCCTTCGGCGAGATGGAGGTGATCGAGGCGGTGCTGCGCAACACGACCGCGCGCCTGTCGCAGCTGGGCATCGAGACGGTAGTGGGCCTGAGCCGCCAGTCGCCGAGCCTGTGCAGCCCCTTGCTGAAGCGGCCCGAGCTGAGGCCGTCAGGCGCCTATGTCATGTTCTGGTGGTGCGCGCCCGAGGATCGCCGCACCATTCTGCAACGGTTCGCCGTGTCACGCGAGGTCATGCAGGAGGCGTCCGAGGACGTCTTCGCCATCGCCAATGACGAAAGCTGGTCCGATCCTGTCGCGCGCAAGGCGCTTCAGTTTATCGAGCGCCGCCAGCGCAATCGCGCCGCCATCGAAAAGAGCCCGTTCGACAATCTGGAACACGCCGTCATGGTCGCCGCCAGCGATGGCCTGACACGCGAGACGGCGTCCGAGATCGCCTTCCTGGCCGGGATCAAACCGCTGACGGGGGCCAAGCTTCTGGGCGATCCCGGCGGCGAGCCGCTGGCGATCCTGTGCAAGGCGACCGGGATGTCGCGCGTCGATCTGACCAATCTGTGGCGCTCGATGCGGCGGCCCGAAACGACGGCGGACGGCAAGATCCATCCCGACTGGGAGCGTGTGCAGATCACCTATGAAATGCTGGCCGTCGATCGCGCCCAGACGGTGCTGCGTTACTGGAACTGGTCTTTGTCGTCGGCCCTGACGCCGACGCTGTTGCGCGCCATTCGCGACGGCGAGGATGACGCCGTCGATGAATATTCGGCGCCGGAGCGGGCGGCGATGATGGTGTTGGCCGAAGACTTCGGTCGATAGGTCTGATCACTAATGTCGAATGCATAGACGTGCATATCGCACCGCTTATACGCGTGTTTGCTTTCGCGGCGAAACAACCCTATGACGCTATTGGGGTCGTTCGGTTGGAGAATCAGCCGAACTCAATAAATCAGGAAAGCGAAGCCGATAATGGAAGATAAGCCCGAACTGCTGGAGATGACCGCAGACATCGTGTCGGCCTATGTCGGCAATAACTCGGTCTCGGCAGAGGCCCTGCCTGCGCTTATCGCCAATATTCACGCCGCCCTCTCGGGTGTGTCGAACGGTCCGGTCGAGGCCGAACCTGAACCCAAGGAACCGGCGGTGCCGATCCGCAAGTCGATCGCGCCCGATTTCCTGATCTGCCTGGAAGACGGCCGCAAGTTCAAGTCGTTGAAGCGCCACCTGCGCACCAAATACGACATGAGCCCCGAAGAATACCGGGCCAAATGGGGTCTGCCTAAAGACTATCCGATGGTCGCCCCGAACTACGCCAAGGCGCGTTCGGAACTGGCCAAGTCGATGGGCCTGGGCCAAGGCGGCCGCAAGCCCGCCCGCGCCGCCGGAACCCGCGCGAAGAAATAAGCCGAACCCGTTTTCGGTCTGGAGACGCCCGCTTCCATCAGGAGGCGGGCGTTTTTCTTTTGGGCCTTTGTGTGATGCCTTTCCGTTGCTCGGGGGCAGGCGGCCGAGGCGCTGGATGCGGCTAGCGACGCACCATATCGACTGTGCCGATAGGCCCGCCGATGGGCAGCAGACGGACCCTCAGATCGACCGCCCCGGCGAATCCCTGACGTGTTCGATCTGTGAGTGTGAAGGTCATCCGCATGCCGTTCGCGCCTGTCGCGATTACGAGCCTGCCGTTTCTTATCCTGCACTGGGCTGGTTCGGCATCGATTGTGCAGTTCAGCCGATCGCCTGATCGCGCCGTTATCGAGAGTGGTTGAACGAGTGGGCCGCCGTTTTTGGACTTGAAGGTGATCGTGCGTCCGTCGCCCTCGGCGGGCGTCATCCTGAGCGACCATTCGCCAATCACGTCACGACTGGTGATCGCAGGCGCCGTCTGTGCGATCGCTGCACCGCATACGAGCGACGACATCAAAATCGCCGATGCGACGACGTGCCTGTCTCTCATGGTCGTTCTCCCAAGACTCGCCCACAGGATGTTCCGAGGTTGACCACCGGTTTGCACGTGAATCTTCGGAAAGCTTTGGGCCGCTCTGAAACAGGGTAGGGGCCGGGGACAACCGGACGACGTCCCACGGACCTGGTCTGTCAAAGGAGTGCACCCGTGCCGGGCCGGTCTCACCCGGTCGCTGCGCGACCACCCTCCCCTGCAGGGGGAGGGAGACGTCGGCCTGTCTGGCTTACGCCGCTTGGGCGGTCCGGCGCATGCGCCAGAAGCGCAGGGTGCGCAGCGCCGCGTCGCGGGTCAGTTCGCCGTACATGCGGCCGTAGGCGGCGGCCTTGCCCATCGGGTTGTCCTCGGCGCCCAGGACGGCGACGGCGTAGGTCAGATAGACGGCGCGGTCCATGTCGGCCGCCTTGCAGACCACCGACAGGGCGTCCAGGTCCTTGCGCTCGACGATGCCGCGCGCGGTGTGGA